>Ga0194063_10001626_pt1 | contig 14449 bp, 17 predicted proteins | sample SepL3720m_MetaG_FD_155459 | JGI IMG/M metagenome (GOLD analysis project Ga0194063, IMG submission 155459) | Anoxic zone freshwater microbial communities from boreal shield lake in IISD Experimental Lakes Area, Ontario, Canada - Sep2016-L373-20m | ecosystem: Environmental > Aquatic > Freshwater... | reverse complement strand
GGGACCATGGCTGAGCCACAGGGGGCCGATCGCCTGGGCTGGCTCCTGGGGCAGCCCTTCATGCCACTGGCCGCGGTCATGGTTGCCGGCGATCAGCCGCAGCGGACAGCCCAGCAAGGCTGGCAGGGCCGCCAGTTTCTGCCGCAGGCTCTCGGTGAGGCCAAGACGATCATGGATCAGATCGCCGAGCACCACCACCTGTTGAGGCCGCCAGCGATGCGCGAGCTCTAGCAGGGCATTGAGGGTCTGGGCGTCGCCATCACTGGGGAGGGGAATGCCGTGGGCCTGGAAGCTTTCGGCCTTGCCCAGATGCAGATCCGCCACCAGCAGCAGGGCCTGGACCGGATCCCAGAGGGCCCGGGCGGCCAGCAGCTCAAGGCGATGGCCCTGCCACAGGAACGGGGCCTGGCTGGCGGGTGCGCACCCTGCCTGAGCGGCACCGGCTTCTGTGATCGCGGCGACGACCATCAGCGCTGACCCATCGCCAGCTGGTAGGCGGGCCGTTGGCGTGTGGCCTCGATGCTGGCCTGGACGTGGGGGAAGGGGGCCAGATCCACCTGGGGGCAGAACAGGGGCAGGTAGGCCAGATAGGACTGAACCGCGCAATCGGCAGCACCCCAGGTCGGTTCGCCGCTGGCGGCGCAGGCCCCCAACAGGGAGGGGCCAGCCCCGAGCAGCTGATCGAGGGTGGCCAGCTGCCGTTCCAGTTCCTCCGGTTTGCTGGCGGCCAGGATCAGAGCAGGGCCGAAGGTGGCATTGGCGTACAGCAGCCACTGCAGCGTCAGCGAGCGGCGAACGGCGGCCGTCTCGCCCACGAACTCATGACCGTGCTGTTCCGCCAGATGCTGGAGGATCGCGCCACTCTCGAACAATTTCAGTGGGCCGCCATCAGGGCCCAGCAGGGTGTCATCCACCAAGGCAGGCACTTTGCCGAAGGGGTTGATTGCCAGGAAGTCCTCCTGCCGATGCTCTGCGGCGCCCATGTCGAGGCTGATCCACTGGTAAGCGATCCCTTTCTCCTCGAGATACCAGCGGACCATCGACGCCCGGCTGCGGGCGCCGCCATAGAGGCTCAGGCTCATTGTGAAGCGGGAACAACAACCCCATCATCCACGGTCCAGAATCGAGCCAGCCGTGGACCAGGCGTGACATCGGCGTCCCAGAACCGCGGGCCGGCCAACGACCAGCGGCTTGAATCCCCTGCCGGGCTTGCGAGTGAGCCGGCGGCCGCCTCGGCGACCTGTCTGCTGCGTCTGGCTCCCCATCTGTTGGGGCGCGTGCGCCGCGGCATCGTCGGCAGCAGTCGCTATGCCCAGAACCTGCGGGATGCGATTCGCCGGGCCTCGATCGCGGTCGCTGGCCGAGCGGTGCTGATCAGCGGTGAACCGGGCCTGGAAAAGGACAACATCGCCGCCTTGATCCACTTCGGCTCCTCGGCCCGCAACCAGTTGATGGTGCGTCTCAATGCCGCTCTGCTGCGGCCTGATGGCGCTGAGTTGTTTGCCAGTGGCCCCGCCGAGGCGTCCCTGCTGGAGTGTCTCGGCGGTGGCTCGCTGCTGATCGATCAGGTGGATCTGGCGCCGGCGGAGTTGCGACCGCTGCTACTGCGCCTGGCCCGTGACGGCAGCTGGAGCGATCCCGATCAACCCGGCCGGCACTTCGTGTTTCCAGGCCGGGTCTTTTTCACGGCGGAGAAGGCGCTGCCGGAGTTCGATGGCTGTTGCCAGCTGATCCGGGTGCCGCCGCTGCGGGTGCGCCGACAGGATCTGGGGGAATGGCTGCGCTACGGCGTGCGGCAGAAGGCGCTCAGCCTGGGCTGGAGTCGGCCGCCCAGTGTCAGCGAGGAGCTGGTCAAGCGGCTGCAGACCTACGATTTTCCGGGCAATCTGCGCGAGTTGACCGAGCTGGTCGAGCGGGCCCTGCGCCAGTGCGCCGGCAGCAATCCCCAGCAGCTGCCTGATGACGTGTTCTGGACAGGCCGCCGCGCTCCGCAGCGGGCCCGCTTCGATCTCTGGCGCTGGAAACCACAGCTGCGGGAATGGATGCGTTCGCCCCGCCTTTGGAATGGGCTGCTGTTCGGCCTGGTCAGCTGGGTGTTCGTGCTGGTGAATCTCTGGCTCTGGCTCGGCCCCCAGGACCGCCAGCACAACGGCGCCCTGAACCTGTTCTGGGCCTGGTGGTGGCCGTTGATCCTGTTGGGCTATCCCCTGGTGGGGCGGCTGTGGTGCTCCTTCTGCCCCTTCATGGTCTGGGGCGAGATCAGCCAGCGGCTGGCGAAAGCGCTGGGCCTGCAGCCCCAGCGCTGGCCCCGCGGTGAAACCGATCGCTGGGCGGCACCGGCCCTGGCCGCTGGTTTCGCGGCGATTCTGATCTGGGAGGAGGTCTGGCATCTGGTGGACAGTGCCCGTCTGAGCAGCTGCCTGCTGCTGCTGATCACCGCCGGTGCGGTACTCGGTTCGCTGCGGTTTGAAAAGCGCTTCTGGTGCCGCCATCTCTGCCCGATCGGCGGCATGAATGGCCTGTTCGCCAAGCTCGCCATCAGCGAACTGCGGGCCCAGGTGGGCACCTGCAGCGGTAGTTGCAGCACCTATGCCTGCTTCAAGGGTGGGCCAGCGGAAGGGGAAGGCATGGCCAGTGAGGGTTGTCCGCTCGGCACCCACCCTGCCCATCTCGATGACAACCGCAATTGCGTGCTGTGTCTGACCTGCGCCCAGGCCTGTCCCCATCGCTCGGTGCAATTGCGCCTGCGTCCGCCCGCTGCCGATCTGCAGCGCGAGATGGCACCGCCGCAGGGAGAGGCGGGGTTGATCCTGGTGCTGGCCGGTGGGCTCAGCCTGCAACACTGGAGCCGGCTGCTGGGCTGGTTGCCCCTGGCGCCCGTGTCTCTTCAGAGTGGCCCGCTGCTGCCACGACTGGCATTTGCGGCCCTTGCTCTGGCTTTGCCGTCAGCCGTCTGGCTGATCTGGCGCCCCGTACAGTGCCGCGTTCAGAGAGGCGCCCGCCCCTGGTTGGTGCTCTATGCCCTATTGCCCTTGCTCTGGGCCCTGATGCTGGCCCACCATCTGGCGCTGGGCATGGCGGAGGCGGGGCGTCTGCTGCCGGTGACGCTTGCTGAGCTGCAACCAGCCTGGGACGCCAGTGGTTGGCAATGGAGTGCAGACGGACATGTGATCGCCTTTTGCCAGAGCCTGGTGGTGGTGATCGGCGTGCTGGGCTCGATTGTGCTGCTTCGACGTCTGCTGCAACTTGAGCTCAGGCACTGGTTGTGGATCAGTGGCCTGCCGCTGCTGCTGGGAATCGGTGGACGTTGGCTGGTGAGCTGAGATGCCCTGGTGGGAGGAAACACATGCCGTCATAGCCAAGGATGAGCATCAGCAGCCCATGGCATGGGCTGCCACGGCGCTGGCGGAGCTGAGGCGTTGAGATCGCAGCAACAAAGCCGCCCCCAAGGCGCGAAGCCATGGACACCAGCTCAGCGATTTGAGTGCTCAATTGCGCTGATGCGTCAGCCGGCGGCCTGGATCCGGATCAAGGCCTGCAGGATGGCTTCGATACTGCTGTCCTGGGCAGGCTTGGACAACGGGGCCACCAGTTGCCGTCTGACCACATGGGCACCGAGATGGGCCAGCTGAATACGCAGGGCTGTCAGCACCTCATCGCCTCCACTGGCTGAGTGGCTGGCCATGGCAAAGGGACGTCCATTGAACAATGGATACAGTCAATTGACTTGTCCGGTTGTTCCGCTCGGTGGTGGTTCTGAGGTTGAGATTGCAGCTCAGCCAGTGACGAGTGCCCTCCATCGAGCGGCGCGCGTTCAGCCTAAGCAGGGCTGCTTCGATCCTTCGGCACTGGGGCGTCACAAACGGCATCCAGTCCCGGGAGAGCCTCACCATGCGAAATCCCAGAGTCTCTCTAGCGCAGAGATGCCATGTGAGGGGACTCTGAAGTACGGGAACTGGTCCAAGGACTTCCGCGCCGTTCGCGCCGTGATGGACATGATCACGAGCAGATCTGCACCCGGCCGCTCCTCACGATAAAAATCGCACCTGCTATCAAGATTTTGTGCAGCAGCCAAGCATGATCATGGAAGCCCCAAAGCGTCACTGAGAATCTGATTCTCCAGGCCCAAGCGGCAGTCTTCCCTGTCATGATGGACGTGGATCATCTCAGATAAGTTGAGCCGTCATTGAAGTGTCATCAACAAACACTGCCTGGCACCTGCATATTCTGATCATACGTAAAATTCATGACTGACGCTGGCCCACAACTTGCGGCAACAGATCCAGCTCGCAGCCAATAGCCACCACATGACTGCCATCTCCGAATGCAGCGCCGTCCTTCCTTGTAGCTGGGCAGGTCGGAGACTGGAGGCTGAGATGCTGATCATTTCCGACTTCAGCCCAGGTGTATCAGCGCACTGAGCCAGCTGTATCTGGCAGCCAGCTGCTTTGTGCTCACCGATGGCATGTTGGGCTCTCGTTCTGTCGGCGCTGCCCACTAGCAGGCATGGGTTGATCGCCATCAAAGGCCGCCATCCCATTGATTGGCCTGGGTTCCGCCGAATCATCATGCCGTTGGACAACAGGAACATCACTTGCTTGCGTCGCTCCGCATCTTCACTGTTGACCAATGGCCCCGCCGCAACCTAGATGGATACTGCTTCAGATTCAATTGCTGCTTTGTGATTGTGATCGGGGCATAACGGATCGCCAATGCGATGTACTGCCGCACGCCATTCCCGGAGTTGACCTTGAAGGTCGCCGAGGTTGATCGGTCATCAAGAAGTCTGGTGATTCTGAGATCGTCCTTGTAAACTCACCCACAGATTTGAGGGAAGTTGAGCCATCATGCCTGGTCGCTCCCCAGCGTCTGCCACGGCGGCTGGGCAAGGCGAGTCTTACCAAAGCACGGGATCTAAGGCCTCAGGCACTCCGGTTGTTGATCGCTCTTGCCTGGCACTCCAACCAGTGGGTGGCGATGTTGGAGAGTGATCGCCCCTGCTTATCGCTGACATCAAGCATGTGCTGATAGAGCGCTCAGGGAAGGGTGATACTAATCCGCTGAGGCTTGCGGTTACGGGGATGGGGAGCATAGTCAGATATCCAGATCCGGACTCCCAGCCCAACCGCAATCCGCCAGCACGACGATCAGGCAGCCAGCCGTTCAAAGGCCAGAAGCAGGCAGCTCACCATGAACCTGTTGGCCCCTTGACCGCAATATGATTCCCGGGTGCAGCTCAGCAACAGCTGAAGGCCTTTGGCGGAGGCCCGGCAGACTGGTCTGCGATCAGGAATGGACCAAGCTGCAGCGAGTGCATTGGCGATCCCATTGCTGTGGAAGCTCGTACTCTCAACAAGTGGATATGGCGAAGCTGGACTGTTGAAGATTGCCGACAAGTGACTCGCGGACATCCTGTTGATCTCATCACCAGGTCGTGACCGGTGCGTGAGATGAGGCATGTGCAGATCGTCAGCCTTGGGCGGGTGCAGCCGGTGGAATCATCGGCGTCAGTGGTATGGATAACTAAAAACCCCCCAGGCATCGCCCGGGGGGTGAATCGATCCATCCCCATCGGGGCTGGGATTCAGAAGCAGAAGGGCAGGAACTGGGCGTGACAGGCCGCGTAGCCATCCACCAAAGCACCAAGGCCGATCTGGTGGGCGATGCCAGCACCGGTCAGACCCTCGGTGATGATGCCGATCACGATGCCAAGCATGGCGGCGCGGCCGTTGAACAACTCAACGCGCTTGAGCTGTTCCATGTGGATCAGTTCTTCTGCACGGTTGCTGAACGAGGTCTCGTTGACAGGGGTGTTGGTCATCGTTCTTGTGGATGTTGGATTGGAAGTAACAGTGATTCAGTTGCGTGGTGCCAGGTCACTGGGGCGGCTGAGCACAAAAACAACCATCCCCGTGACCAGGACGACGACGGCAATCAGGCCGGTGATCGCTGCGGTGTAATCGGTACTCATGGTGATCAGCCCAGACCGATCTGGGAGAGGATGCTCTGACCGGTGAGCAGCTCGGTGGCCAGGCCGATCACAAACCCGAGCATGGCCAGACGGCCATTCCAGGTTTCGGCGAAGGCGACAAACCCGAAGCGAGAAGCGGAATCAGCCATGGACGTTTCGAAGTGTTTCGTGAATCGTAACTGATTGTGAAGCTGCCTGCCGCGGCCGCTCCCAGCTGACGGTGCCGGGAACCTGCAAGGGCGCCGAGTCTTCCCTGTTTCTGCGTCGCCAAGGGCCCTCGCCCTCAGGAGCTTCACCGCTGCGACTGCGCAATCTGACGGACCAATCCTCCACATCAGCTGCAGTGCAGCGCATCAGGCCGGTGCGGCTGCTTGCGGTCAACCGGCTTTGACGCCAACCGGTGCTCAGCCAAGGGGGGGGGGGTGACACGGGAGCCCTGAGATATCAGTGCGGCAGCAGGGTGGAGAAGAGCGAAGCCTTCTCGATCAGCAGTGCCTGCAGCAGTCCATCGGATCGGCTGACGGACAAGCCGCCCTCAGCCATGGTGTGACAAGCCCGGAGGCTGCGGGTGGGGATCAGCGCCTTGCAGCCCCTGCCGCCATCAAGGCTCAGCGGCCAGGACCGGTTTTCCGCCGGGTTCCGCGCCGGAATCTTCACAAACGGGAAGCACACTGCAGACAGCCAGATCCAGGCATGGCCTGGAAGCCAGCTTCACCCGGGCTGCTGGGGACGGCGTGATGCCAAAAATCAGCTGGCATCACGCCCAACCAGGACGGCTACTGCTGGGGCAAGCTTGTTTTCTATGCATAGGCACCCATAGCTGTGGCGCCTGAAACAACCCCATGTCGACAGCAAGAGCGATAAAAGACCTAGAATATTCTGCAGAAGTGCAGCGATCCAGTGATAATTCCACCCAGAGGGTCCCAAGGTGTCAGCCGTCAATTGGTATGATGTCCATGATAATTCTGATGTGATAGCCATGCTCACTGGCACCGATCTGCTTGCCAAGGTCAAGGAAATGGGCGATGTGTCCAAGTCTGATCTTGTCCGCGCCGCTGGCTATGTCAGCACCAAGAAGGACGGCACCGAAAGGTTGAACTTCACGGCCTTCTATGAAGCGCTTCTTGGAGCCAAGGGCGTGAGCTTCGGAGAAGGCAGCGGCCGCGTCTCCAAGCGGCCGGGTCGTCATCTGAGCTACGCCACCAAGGTGCAGTTCAACGGCAACCTGATGGTGGGCAAGGCCTACACCTCACTGCTGGACCTCAAGCCTGGCGATGAGTTCGAGATCAAGCTGGGCCGCAAGCAGATCCAGCTGCTGCCGCTGGGTGACAGCGATTCGGTTGCCGATCAACATCCGTGAGCTGAGCGTCGACGTCTGGACTGGCCGTGTTGGGGCCTCTCCATCGGCGCCGCGGTTGATCGCTGCTGCCAATGGAGGGAGGAGACGGGAGATGGAGCCCTGCAACCTCTCGCCTCAGCGCCAGCTGAGCTGAATTCTCAGCCATGACCTCAGCTGCATGACCAGGGCCAGCTCGGGCCCCAGCGGCGTAAAGCGCCCATCCGTGCCGCTTACCGCTGCCAGAGCGACTCAGCGACCCACCAGAAGCGGCTCGACCCACTTCAACGGTTCCCCCGCCCCTCTCTCCATGGCGGAGAGGAGCTGGCCTGCCTTTGCCTGCTCGCCCATCCGACAGCCCGCCGAGAGGAGCTCGGATCCCTGTGGGCTGGACTGGATGGCTCTGGCGGAACCATCAGAAATCAGCGGATTGGACGCGGCTGTCGTCGAGGAGCGGTGGCCGTTCGGTCTGAGGCAAGGACTCGACCTGGGCGGGGGCGAGAACACAGGCTTCAGCGCTGGCATGGCGCCCAGGGCGACACGCCAAGCGTGCGCCCTTGAACAGGGTTGCTCCGCAGACTCCTGGAGCCACTTAGCGTCAGGGTTCAGCGCCGTTCACTGCCTCAGGCCCTGCTCCGGACTCCAGTCGCCCAATCCTCTGAACTCTCTCTCGATGCTTGTAAAGCCCCTGGCCCAGCGCCACCGGCAACCCGAGTGGATGGACCAGCCCGGCATCGATCCCGCCGCCCACAGCCAGGCCCTGCAGGGTCTGCGCAGAATCAACGCCTTCAGCGGAGCCGTCGGCTCCCTGTTCGCTCCGATCCGTTCGCTGGCCCGGGTGCGGAGCGGCTGCCCTCTCCGGGTCCTGGATCTGGCCTGCGGCGGCGGTGACAACACCACCGCCCTGGCCGAGCGGGCCCGCCGCGAAGGGCTGGATGTGCAGGTCGACGGCTGCGACCTCAGCCCGCAGGCGGTGGCCATCGCGGCTCGCAGCGCCGAGGAGCGGGGTCTCAACGCCCGGTTCTTCCAGGCTGACGCCCTCCACGATCCCCTGTCTGGGGACTACGACGTCATCCTCTGCACCCTGTTCCTGCACCATCTCGAAGATGAGGAGGCGGTGGATCTGCTGCGGCGGATGGGTCGCGCCAGCCGTTGCCTGGTGTTGGTCAATGACCTGATCCGCAGTCCCCTGGGCTATGGGCTGGCCTGGGCGGGCTGCCGGCTGCTGAGTCGCTCGCCGATCGTCCATTTCGATGGCCCCGTCTCGGTGCAGGGCGCCTTTCAGCTGTCTGAAGTGCGGGCCCTGGCGGCCCGGGCGGGCCTCGATGCTGTCCAGGTTCGGCGCAGCTGGCCCGAGCGCTACCTGCTCGAGTGGCGCCGTCCCGATGCTCCGCTCCAGGTTCGATGAGTGCTCCGGACTGGGACGTGATCGTGATCGGGGCCGGACCCGCCGGTGCCCTGGCCGCCCACCAACTGGCCCGTCACGGCTTGCGGGTGCTGCTGGTGGAGAAGCGCTCCTTTCCCCGCTGGAAGATCTGCGGCAGCTGCCTCAATGGCGTGGCCCTCAAGGCCCTGGAGCAAGCGGGACTGGGTCAGCTGGTCGACGATCTGGGTGCTGTTCGGCTCGAGCGGATCCATCTCGGCCTGCAAGGCCGTCAGCTGGACCTGGCCCTGCCGATGGGCCGGTCCCTCTCCCGGGGCCGCCTGGACCTGGCCCTGAGCGAGGCCGCCGTTGCCGCCGGAGCGGTGTTGCGCCTGCAGACCGAGGCCACCGTGGCAGCTGGCTGTCCCGGTGGCCGGGAGGTGCTGCTGCGCTGCGGTGAGGAGTGCCAGACCACCAGCGGCCGGGTCGTGCTGGTGGCCACGGGGCTGGGCAGTCCCGGCCTGGGCCCGGACCTGCCGATCCAGACGCGGATCAACCCCCGGGCCAGGATCGGCGCCGGCTGCGAGCTTAATGCCGGGGTGAGCGGATATGACAGGGGCACGATCCACATGGCCATCGGCCGGCATGGCTACGTGGGGCTGGTGCGCAACGAAGCCGGCGATCTGAACCTGGCGGCGGCCTTCGATCGACCCCAGCTGATCGCGGCCGGAGGTCCGGCTGCCAGCGCCGCCGCCGTGCTGGCCGAGGCCGGTTTCAATCCCCTGCCCGAAGCCGCCGGCGCCTCCTGGCGGGCCACTCCGTCCCTCACCCGCCGGAGCAGCCCGCCGGCGGCGGCGCGATTGCTGTTGCTGGGGGATGCCGCCGGCTATGTGGAGCCGTTCACGGGCGAGGGCATGGGTTGGGCTCTGGTGGGGGCCCTGGCTGTCGTGCCCCTGGTGCTGCAGGGACAGGCGGAGTGGAGCCGGGGCCTCGAGCGGGAATGGGCCCGTCGCCATGCCCGACTGATCGGGTCGCGGCAGCGCCTCTGCCGTGGCCTGGCCTTCGCCCTGCGGCGCCCCGACCTCAGCCGCGCTCTGCTGGCGGCGGCCGGGCGCTGGCCAGCCCTGACCGCGCCCCTGTTCCAGCATCTCGATGGTGCCACCCTCCGACGCCGCACCCCAGAGCCATGTCCCTGACAATTCACGGCCTGGGCACGGCCCTGCCCCCCCATCGCCTGACCCAGAGCGATGCCGTTGCGATCGCGGCGCGGGTGGCCCTGCCGGAGCAGATTGCTTCGCCGTCCAGGCGTCGGCTGCTCGATACCCTCCATCGCCGCACCGGGGTCGCAACACGCCACATCGTGCTGGAAGACCTCACGGGCCCGACCTGCGGCAACGATCAGAGCTTCTTCGGCACCAGCAGCCCCGGCACCGGGGAGCGGATGCATCGCTATCGGCAGGAAGCACCGCTCCTCGCCCTGCGGGCCGTGCGGGCCGCCCTGGAGCAGGCCCAGGTTCCCCCCGAACGGATCACCCATCTGATCACGGTCTCCTGCACCGGCTTTCATGCGCCCGGCGTCGATCTCGCCCTGATGGCCGCCCTGCCGCTGGCTGCCAGCGTGGCCCGCACCCATGTGGGATTCATGGGTTGTCACGCCGCTCTCAATGGTCTGCGGGTGGCTGCCGGCTTCACCGGCGCCGATCCCGAGGCCTGTGTGCTGCTCTGCGCCGTCGAGCTCTGCAGCCTGCACCTGCAATACGGCTGGGAGGGGGAGAGGATTGTGGCCAATGCCCTGTTCGCCGACGGCGCCGCAGCCCTGGTGGCCTCCCGCGAGGGGCCAGCGGCTGAGGCGCCCTCCGCCCCTGGACTGCGGCAACTGATCGCCAGCGGCTCGTTGCTGGTGCCCGCCAGCGCCGAGGCCATGTCGTGGGCGATTGAAGATCACGGCTTTGTCATGGGCCTGTCCCCCCGGGTCCCGGACCTGATCGCCGAGCATCTGCGGCCCTGGCTGGAAGCGTGGCTGGCCGAGCATGACCTGACGCTCGCAGCCATCGGCTCCTGGGCCGTGCATCCTGGTGGCCCCCGCATCCTCTCGGCGGTGACCGAGACCCTGGGACTCGATCCCCTCCTGATCGAACCCTCCCGCTCGGTGCTGCGGGATTGCGGCAACATGTCATCGCCGACCCTGCTGTTCATCCTTGAGCGCCTGCGGCAAAGCGGCGCGCCAGGCCCCTGCCTGGCGATGGCCTTCGGCCCCGGCCTCTGCGTCGAAGTGGCCCTGCTGGCATGAGCTGGGGCAGGGCTGGGGCAACGTCTGCCAGTTCAGCCTCCCGGCCCTGATTCCGTCCAGATTGTAAACGGACTGTGGACGATCGCTGCGCTAGGCACCTGAAGCAAGCGCCTTCAGGCAAAACCACGAGCCCGACCAGAAGAGGACTGAACGGTCAAGAATTGAGCATTGTGACCCAGTGATCCAGCAGGGCGCGTTTGAGGGATGCGAAGCGCAGAGATCAACCATTGACCATCCCCTCAGGAGATCTGACCAGCCTCAGTCCGAGGCCAGCTGCCACCGATCAGGTGGTGAATCTCGACGACGACTCCGATGGCGTATGGGTAAGGCGTTGTTGGCCCCTGCATGCCCATCGCTCGCCGACCTTTGCGGTGCAGAACGCGGAGATCATGCCGCTCCGATCGGAGACAATCCGATGATTCACCCGACTTCCGCCATGTTGAACAGCCCCGCCATCGGATCATCGCTGTCCAAGCCACGCTGATCCTTCGTCCTTCCGTTCCCCTCGCTCTGTTCGATCGCCTTGAGCCGCCGGCGACCCTCGCGGATCCTGGCCGATCTGGGCGACAGTGGCGGTCGATGACAGGCCTGCGATCCCATGGCACATCAGGCGCCCTGCCCTGCTGGCGGGAGTGATCCCGATTCCTCCCCTGGCGGCCCCCAGGCCCTGGACCTGCCAGCCGGCGTTCACCAGCTCTGCGGCTGCGGCCGCAGCCGCCACGGCTGGTTCTGCGATGGGGCCCATCTCGGCAGTGGCCAGGTGTCCTACGAACTGCGGCTCGAGGAGGCCGCCACGGTGCTGCTCTGCGGTTGCGGACGCTCTCACCGTTACCCCCGCTGTGATGGCAGCCATCGGGTTCCGGCAGGCAGACCCTGGTGGCAGTGGTGGCGATGACGGGGATGGTCTCCGAGTTGGAGGCTCCATCGATGGAAGACAGCCCCCCTGACCAGCCTTCAGGAGTGCGCTGACGATCCGGCCAGTGCTCCAACACGATCGATAGAACGAAGCCGCCGATCGGCATCGGACGCAAGCATTCGCCCAGAGCGGATCGCTGGACTGCCGGGCTCTGCCCAGGTCGGCGGCAGGTCTTGGACTGGGGAGGGTGGCTGATGTGCCGTGCCGTTCACCCTGGACCCGTGCAACAGCCAGTGGACCTGTTCAGAGCAGGAGCTGAGGGACAGGTTCAATCTTTGCTACCGATCTCCGACGGGGCGGCCAAGATGGCTGGGGCCCGAGTTCGGATCCGATGCCGATCGCCAGCTGCAGCCGCATACAGCTCCACGCCGAGAGAGGCAGTGGCGGCTCGAGGCTGCTGTTCTGCCTTGGTTCCGGCCCCACGATCGTGTCCACCCGTGGGCTGGTGGATCGGTTATTTGCACACTTTGCACATCTGGGTTTCGACGAGCGCGGCATGGAACCGAGCGCGGCAGGCAACAGGCTGTGCTGAACACCCATCCCCAAGGCCTTGCGCGTCGGGCCCGCCTGTCTCCAGTCCACCTCCTCTGGTGCAGCCATCGCCTGGTCTGGGCTCGAAAGCCCGCCGGGCTTGTCGGCCGGCGAACCTCTCAGCCCTGCCCTGCCGTTGATGGATCAGCGCTCAACGCCGGCTTGGCTGGAGGGGGCTGCGCCACGCTGTGACCCCGGCCGCTGAAACAGAGACCCGGACTTGTGGCCAGGTGGTCCCAGCTGCAGGCCCGCCAGGAGCACGACGGACTCGCTGAAGGATCCCGACGTCCCTGTCCCTCCGTTAGGGCCAACGGTCGCCACAACGGCATGGCCAGGCCTTCGCTCTGCAGGACCCGGTGGCCCGGCTTGAGCAGCTGCTGTTCCTGAAGATGTCAACCAGCAGTGGATTCAGTCAACGGCGGGCTGATCAGCCGGCACGAATGCCATGGTGGATACAGGGACTCGCACCACACTGCAGCCAACGTGCCCTGGCGGCTGGCCGCCATGGGCGTGGCAGCTGCCGGGTCTGGGTTGGGGATTGCTGGAGTGGCCCTATCAGCTGTTGTCTGAACTGGGATTTCAGTTGCAGCGGCGGTTCTGGAACCTGCCCGAGCTGCGAGCGGCGTTTCGCTCGCCGTTGCTGGGCGTGGTCTACGGCCCGGAGAAGTTGGGCCCGCCGCAGCGGCCTTCCCCTGGTGCTGCCGACTGCGCTGTTGGCCAGCAGTGGCGCCTTGTGGCCAGTGGCCTCGGCCAGCCCGCTCGCCTGGAGGGCGTCAGCTTCGGCTCCATGCCACCGATGCTGCTGGGCAGGTCCTTGGTGCTTACCCTGGCGAGAAGCCTGCTGGGTGGCTGCCTGGTCCTTGTGTTGATCCCCCTGGCATCGCTGCTGCCCTTGCTGTTGCTGGTGAGTGCCCTGAGCACGGCGCTGGCTTCCCGACTCAGGAGGCGGGGATGGGATGACAGCCAGTGCGAGGCCTTGCGGTGAGATCGGCGGGCACGCCATGCGGCTGGAGCCGGAGTCGCACGCCCTTGATCAAGATGGGACGAGTCCTCGCTGGACGCTGCCACAGACCCACCACAAGAGCAGCCACTTGGCTATCGGCAAGGCGTCAATCGGCTCAGTTGCCGCGGCCGTTGGTCTCGGTCCTGCGGTTCTCGCTGCCGTTGCTGGTAGCGCTCGTGCCGGTGCTGTTGCCCTGAGGCGTGGGTTCCATCGTGACACCAAGGCTGCGGCAGGCACCGATCGGGTCGACACCCGGAGCCAGCCCCAGGGCCTTGCGCAGCGCATCGAGTTGACCCACGGACTGCAGATCGAATGTCTTGGCAGCCTGCCCGCAGGCCAGTTTCTTGAGGGCCTGAGGATCGGGACGTCCACACCCGGCAAGCAGCGCCAGGACGATGCAGGCGCCAACACGAACAACCCTGGTCATCGTCAGCACCGCGCATTCATTGTTCACGTTAGGGACAACAACCGCTGCCGCCCACAGTAGGGCTGGGCTTCAGCCGATCAGCCGCTATTGCAACAGCAAGGGCCTCGATCCAGCCGTGGTGGACTTCGGTTGACTGCCAACGTCGCTGGTGATGGTGGAGTCGGGCATTCCGCGCCGCATGCGGCGGAACATGCCGTTGTCACCATCGGCACGAGCGAAGATTCTCAGCATCAGGCCCAGCAGCGACGGGTGGTTACTCCCGCAGCAGCGCCCGTCGCCTGACGGGAGATGGCCCCTTGGCTGAGGGCATGTAACTGAAAACATGATCAACAATGAACATCACTAGTGTATGATTTGGCTCTTTCAAGTTACTCTGCGAGAATCGAAACCTGGCTGGAATCTAGATAGGAGAATGAATCAGTCTTAGCCTGGTTCGCTTGCCAACGTCTCCGTGCCACTGCGCCCACCCACAAGCTCTGGATTAGGTAACCATTCAGGCGTCGGTACGCACTGCCGCGCGAGTGCACCCTGATCGCTCATCGCTGAGCGGGCAAAGAAGCCGTGCTGTTGTTGCTGCTGAACTCAGGGATCCGGCAGCAATGAGGGCATCAC
>Ga0194063_10001625_pt1 | contig 14456 bp, 11 predicted proteins | sample SepL3720m_MetaG_FD_155459 | JGI IMG/M metagenome (GOLD analysis project Ga0194063, IMG submission 155459) | Anoxic zone freshwater microbial communities from boreal shield lake in IISD Experimental Lakes Area, Ontario, Canada - Sep2016-L373-20m | ecosystem: Environmental > Aquatic > Freshwater... | reverse complement strand
AAGTTTATATTGTTCTCTAAGTACTTTAAATACTCCAAGTACTTTAGGCACTTTAAGTACTTCCTCCTCCTATAACCCCTTCGGAATCGAATCTATCAACTGCTTCGTATAAGCCGTTTGGGGTGCGTTGCAGATATCGTCGGGGTCGCCATATTCCACTATCTTGCCGTTTTTCATCACCATCATCCTATCCGACATATATTTCACCACCGACATATCGTGCGAAATAAATATCACCGAAAAGCCATATTCTGCCTTCAGCTTATTCAGCAAATTCAACACCTGCGCCTGCACCGACACATCCAAAGCCGACACCGATTCGTCGCAGATAATAAACTTGGGTTTCAAAGCCAATGCCCTTGCTATGCAAATCCGTTGCCGCTGTCCGCCCGACAGTTCGTGAGGATAACGATGAAAGAAACCTGCATCTAAATTCACCTCTGCCAACAATTCGCAGCACAATTGTTTGCGCTCTGCAGTGCTGTTGCCGATGCGATGTATGCGCATGGCTTCGGTGATGGCTGCTCCCACGGTCAAGCGTGGATTGAGTGATGAATAAGGGTCTTGAAAAATGATTTGGATATCTTTGCGCGTCTTGCGCAGTTGCTCGCGTGAATAGGCGGATATCTCCTTGCCGAAAAACACTATCTTGCCTGCCGTGGGTTCAATCAATCGCAGCACCGTGCGCCCTAAACTCGTTTTGCCGCAACCCGATTCGCCCACCAAACCCAAGGTCTCGCCCGGGTGCACCGTAAAACTCACATCGTCCACCGCCTTAAACTCCTTTTTAGTACGAGAGAACATGCCGCTGTGGAGTTTGAAATAGGTCTTCAGATGCGTCACTTCCAACATCGGCGGAAACTTGAAGATGCGTTCCAAATCCGTTTGGCGTTCTTCCTTGGTGATGATATGCGGGCTATGTTTCGCGCCTTCGTTCATGAAACTATCCACCGTGGGCAAACTCGTGTAGCGCACATCCAACTTCGGACGACATGCCAGTAGCCCTTGGGTGTAGGGATGTTGCGGATTCTTGAACAGATTGCCCACCGCGCCTTGCTCCACCACATTGCCTTTATAGACCACCAACACCTCATCGGCAATTTCGGCAATCACGCCCAAATCGTGCGAAATAAAAATGATAGACATGGCATACTTTTCTTGCAAACGCTTCATCAACTCCAATATGTTTTTCTGCACTGTAACGTCCAAAGCTGTCGTAGGTTCGTCGGCTATGAGCAAAGATGGCTTGCACGACATCGCCATGGCAATCATCACACGCTGCCGTTGCCCTCCCGACAGTTCATGTGGATAGGATTGATAAGCTTTCTCAGGGTCGGGCAGCTTCACCTCTCGAAACCAATGCAACACCTGTTCTTTTAAGGCTGTTTTGTTGAGATGCTGATGCAGTTTGATGGCTTCTGCCACCTGCCGACCACATTTATACACGGGATTCAAGCTTGTCATCGGCTCTTGAAATATCATTGCAATTTCGTTGCCGCGTATCTGTTGCTGTTGCTTTTCCGATAATGAAAACAAGTCGGCTTGATGTCCGTCTTTATGCGTAAATAGAGCACTTCCCGCCACTATCTTCGATATGCCTGCGGGCAACAAACCCATCAAAGCCAAAGACGTCACCGACTTTCCCGAACCCGACTCCCCTACGATGCCGATAGTCTTTCCTGCTTCCAAAGAAAAGGAAATCCCCGAGACGGCATGAACGGTGCCGTTTTCGGTGGAAAAGTCAACGCTTAAATTCTTTAAGGAGAGAAGAGGCATGTGTGTGTATTAAAAAACAGCCGCTAATGGTGCGGCTGCTTTTGGTTTGAATCTTTATTTTTCCTTTGGATCTTCGATAACTTTGAATTTGTTACGAGTTTCCTTCACCAAGGTCCAATACCATTCGTCCCCATAACCCGGTTGTTTCACCTTCGAAGTTTCTTTGGTTTTTCCTTTGGTTTTGATGTTGCCATCCATATATTTCGTGAAGAGATAACCATACAGCTCTTTCCAACGTTTCACCACATCTTGACCTGTATTGGTTGAATATGTAGTTAGCATCTCGACGGCTTTCTTTGGTGATTTTTTATAAAGTTCTTCTGCTTTTTTATCAATAGTTGGCACTTGTTCTTGAATAAACTTCGTTTCCAATTCTTTCTGCACAAGGCGTATCTCAGGAATCATTTCTTTATAGCGTGTATAAGCAAAGTTCGACACCTGATTGAACACCCAAAAAAGGGTGTTATCTTTAAACGTCATCATATCGCCATTGCCTTCTTTGTAATCTTCAGGAACCGCAGTGATACCGCAATACATCGGAGCATACACCGTGCTGTAAGTATCATCAACACCAAACCAGAATATCCCTCCGATAGGCGCAGGCAACCACGCACGACTCTGAGCAACAAAAGAAAATCCTGTTTGTTGAGTAGAAGTAGCTCTTTCATTGAAATATTGAACACCATCCACCTTCCAGGTCAATGGTCTCCAACGATACGGACAGTCATAAGGACCTGCACCATAATCTTTCGTCATATCCATAGGCGTTCCTTCATAATGATCGCGCATCAATTCCATCACATCATGCAACGTAAGTTTTTTATCGGGTTTAATCCACAACGGCATCCTGTTTTTCAGGTTTTCGCCCATGGCATAATCCACATATTTTCCCATATCTTTATTCACCCGATTGAACGCAGCCCACACCCGTGCTTCGCAAAAGCGCGCTCCTTCAAAGCCCAAAGGATTATAGGTATCCGAAAAGCTAAAATCTTTATCTTCTCCTTTAAAATATCCTTTTTCGCGAGCAAAAGAAATCACATCCTTGGCATACATACAATTTTCAGGGTCGTTCAAAGGGAAAGTGGTGATACGTGCTTGGTTCGCATGACCCGATATATACCCATCAGGAATACGACGAGCCACCCAAACAGCACCATGGCTTCCGGGTCCTTTGCCTATCATCTCCAATATCCATGCTTCGTTCGCATCGCTCACCGAAAACGACTCGCCTTCGCTGGCATAGCCATATTCAGCAACCAAATCGCCCATCACTTTGATGGCTTCGCGAGCAGTTTTGGCACGTTGAAGCGCCAAATACATCAAACTGCCATAATCCACCTTAGCGGTTGTATCCAACAGCTCTTCTCTGCCGCCATACGTGGTTTCCCCAAGTGCCACCTGATATTCGTTCATGTTGCCAACCACCGAATAGGTGTGCGCGGCTTGTTTAATCTTGCCTAAATATTTTCCTGTGTCCCATTCATAAATATCCATCATCGTGCCTTGTGGATAATCTTTTGCAGGTCGGAAATACAACTCTCCATAAAGGGTGTGTGAGTCTGCCGAATAAGTAATCATCACCGAACCGTCTGCCGAAGCCCCTTTGGTGATGATAAAATTTGTACACGCTCGGCTGTTTGTTTGCAGCCCGAGTGTAACCATACATGTCAATGCTAACGCAATGAATACTCTTTTCATAGTCTAATTTTAATTATTAATATTTATCGTTTTTTAATGATTTGAATTTCTCCACAAAAATACGTATTTTTACTATCACAGCAACACTTTCATAAATATTATTGCACATTTCCCAAATTAAGCCTGCTCCGCTTTGCCATTTTTTTGTACTTTTGCACCAAGCTTTCCTGCTCGCCTCTCATCATTTCACTTTAGAAGCATTGGCAGGATGGTCGCTAAACATATCTATTTTCTTACAACTAAATAGTAATTCATGAACGAAAACAAACAGACACCAAGCACTAAAAAATCAGGTTTCCGCAGTTTCCCACGCAACTTCTGGACGGTCATCACCATGGAATTCTTCGAGCGCGGCTCCTACTATGGCGTCATGTCGGTCTTATCGGTTTATTTAGTGCTCAGCACCAAACATGGCGGGTTGGGTTTCTCTAAAGAAAGTGTCGGCGTTATCAAATCCACCATCACGCCCTTGCTTTATTTGCTGCCCATCATCTCGGGCGCAGTGGCTGACCGCTATGGATACAAAAAAACCCTCACCTTCGCCTTCATCGTCATGAGTGCGGGCTACTTCCTCACGAGTTTGTGCACCGATTATGCTTTAGTTTTCATGAGTTTGTTGCTGATGGTGACGGGCGCAGGCTTTTTCAAGCCCATCATCTCAGGAACCATCGCCCGAAGCACCGACCAAGGCAACTCCTCCCTCGGTTTTGGCATCTACTATTGGTCAATCAACCTCGGCGCTTTCATCTTTCCTTTGTTTCTTATCCCCTATCTCAAAGAAATCAACTGGTCTTACATCTTTTTGATGGCAGCCATCGGCACAGGTTCCATGCTGCTGCTCAATATCTTCGTTTATAAAGAACCCGCCAAGCCCGCCAATACCAAAAGCTTCGCTACCATCCTCAAAGAAGCCGTTTTGGTGCTCAAAGATTATCGTTTCATCCTTATGATTGTCATCTATTCGGGTTTTTGGATTTTATATTTCCAAATGTTCGACACCGTGTTGTGGTATTTGAGCGAATATATGGACATGACACCCGTAAACAACTTCGTCAATGCATTTCTCCGCCTGTTTATGGACAATCCACAGTGGAAATTCGAGGCGGAACACGTCACCGTTATCAATGCAGGCACTATCATATTGTTGCAAATTTTAGTTTCGAGCATTGTGAAGCACACCAAAGCCCTCCCCACCATGATAGTGGGCATCACCATGGGCACCATCGGCATGGGAATCTTGGCTTTGTCGCCCAATGCATGGGTGTTTATCGCGGGGATGATTATTTTCTCGGTGGGCGAGATGACTGCGCATCCTAAATTCATCTCCTACGTTGGACTTATTGCCCCCGAGGACAAAAAAGCGCTCTATCTGGGCTATTCTTTCCTCTATGGCGTGATTGGCAGCGGCATCGGTGGCATATTAGGGGCGCATCTCTATGTTTATTTTGTGGATACACTCAAAAACCCTGCCGCGCTGTGGTTTATCTTTAGTTTGATTGGCGTTGCCACCATCATTGGATTGTTGTTGTTCAATAAGTTTTTGGCAAAGAAGAAGGTTTAGCGGGGGATTATCTTGTTGTGAAATTAGTGGAATGGGTTATTTTAATGAAAAATGAAAAATGAAAAATGAAAAATGTGGGGGTGGCTGATTGAGTTGATTGGTTTAATTAAGTTGATTATGTCAATTGGTAGATTAGTTAATCTATTAATTGAGCTATTAGGCAGAGTGGGAGTTGCAAACTTTGGCACAACGGATGTGAGAGGCGCACTCCGTCAGCTAACTACTGGCGGAGCCGTCTACTTTATTGTGTGCTGGGCATTATTTAATTATTTTCAATTTTATCAATAAATCTTTTCCTTTTTCAATCATTACCTTCTTCCATTTCTCTTTATAATTGTTTAAAATATCATGATACATTTCACCTTTATTTAGCTTATCATAGAGTTCAACAGTAAATAAAATTAGGTAAGAAATATTTGATTTGATATAGTTGTCAAATGGTAAAGCTTTCATTTTGTTGGTTAGGAAAGAATTGTAAACAAATAACTTATCTCCTCGGTTTTCAGCGTCTGTTTCCAATCCTAATGCTTCACATACTTTTTTTAGATGCTCAATTTTAAAAATCGGAATAAAAAAGTCAGGATAAAAGTAAGATGCTAATCTAATTGGCAATGCTTCTGTATATTGAGGAATATCAAAGTCAAAAATCCCATTACAAAATTCCTGAAACTCATCTTTATCATTTAGATTCCATGATTTCATTCCCAATATGTCAGGATAAATAAAATTTACTACTTTCTCGAAATCCTGGTGGTCAAAAGCTGTTTGAAATTGTAATTCTCGCAATCCAGTACCTGCCAAATCATACTCGTATCCATAAACAAAATCATAAAACAAATTTTCTCTTCTGAGTTTATGTCCTTCAGGAGCATAAAAAATCAAGGAATTATATCCTTGCATTAGTCTCTTTTTTGTTTTCTCTCTTAGCTTATTTGCTTCAAATACTAATTTATTAGTTTGAGAATAATCTACATTCTGATTGAATACCTCGTCTATTATCTTTTGTAAGTCAAGTTCTCCGACTTTAATCGGTTTTGTTATTAACTCCTTTAATTCCTTTTTAAGATATTTTTCTCTCTTACGAAGAACCTCATATTTCGCCCAATTAGAAATTATAAGGTCGTAAGTCAGTTTATTGTCTGAGCAATTTGACCAAATCTCGTTAAAAATATCAACGCAGTTTTGAGTATTATTTGAATCTGTTTTCACTGTTAATTCAACATTACTTTCAAAACCGCCCCTTGTCAAATTTGATGATGTAACATAAGCCTCATTGTCGATAATGTAAAGTTTTAAATGTATCGAATTATCAAACTGTATCGTAAATTCCAAATCTAGCAAGGTCTTTAGAGTGGGTAAATCAAAAGAAGTCAAACTAGAATCGTCAAATCTTGTTATTATCCGCTTGTCTGCAATTTTATATGTAGTTTGCTTGTCCAATAATGTAATAGCAAATGAAGAAAGAAATGGAACTGCAAAATTCCATCTTTCCTTGCTAATAATTATAGAATCTCTAATCCAATTTGTTAATGGGTTTTTTATTATCGTTTCATTCATGGTACGATGTTTTTTTACGATTGCCGCTAATTCCCTGCCTCCACCTAGTCCATTTGTAACCGTTTGTAAACTCTTTTTCTTTTTCATGCCAAACAATATTTCCGCAAAGATAAAAAATAAATCACAATTGCATAAACAATTGATTCAAAGTTTGCAAGATTTTATCGGAGGTCGTCAAAACCATGCTGGCTAAAGCCATTGTTGTCCTAGGCGTCGCCATTGTTGTCCTAGGCGTCGCCATTGTTATCCTAGGCGTCGCCATTGTTGTCCTAGGCGTAGCAATTATTGCCATGGGCGTCGCCATTGTTGTCCTAGGCATCGCCATTGTTGTCCTAGGCGTCGCCATTGTTGCCCTAGGCGTCGCCATTGTTGCCATAGGCGTCGCCATTGTTATCCTAGGCTTCGCCATGGTGGTCCTAGGCGAAGCCGGCATGCTTTTAGCTAGCTTCGATGTGTTTTTCGCCTTTCCCTATATTTGTTTTCGTTCATCTGATGTAATAGGAACGAACCCCGACAATTAGGAAACGGTTTCTGTGTTCGATATCATCCAATCCAGAGGGGCATCGTAGCTGATGATAAATCGAGCGCGTACGATGACATGTGCACCTGAATTAATACCGGATATTTCTCTTTGACACACAGCGGTAGAATGGCTATGAATCCATGTAACACCATTATCCGTGCTATAATCCCAATCAATTGAAAATCTTTTATTTGTATTGGGACTTTTTACTTTAGCGGTGATGGTGCCCGATACCTTTTTCTTGTTCTTAATACTAATATCAGGATTAACCGGTGTAACTGGTTGACTCTTGATATCATAACCATTTCTGATTATTAAAGCTGCTGCAGCAATAGGGTCATGCAAATTATTGGCTGCTATCTGAATAATAGCCATATTGGATTGATGGTCACCAAAGCATAAACCATATTGCATGTCCCGTTGTTCTTTTTTGTCAGCAGGACCATTTTTCATATTGCTTTGCTTGGTGTTGAGAGAGGTAATACGACCTTGTTGAGCGGTTATAACCGTAGCTTCTATCAAGCCGTCACCACTTGTTTGAATAGCTTTCAGGGTGTTACCCATAATAATACTGCCTTCAGGAACGTGCACAGGCTCTTTTGGTACTCCAAGAATGGCAATAACCGAAGGATTTGAATTAATTTCTGGCATTGTTTTACATTTTTTGGTTGTTAAATTAATAATTGATTTTAGTATTGATTTTAATAAAACAAAGGTACTCATAAATGAAGTAGCTTCGACAACAAATATTTATTTTTATTAACACCGTATTGTTAATTGCTATGTTGATATGCGGGTGGTGATTGTTTAGATATGGGTTGCAAAATGCTATGTCGCTGTGTCCGAAGGCTATATGTAAGTATTATATTATAGACACAATGCAATGATGGTCTTAGCAAGGGTTGGAGCCTTAGTACGACTGCTAAATGTTTTTGAAAAAATGCCATAGTTATGTACTTTTATTTGCATAAGAATTGAACGATTTTATCCTTTTTGACTTTTCGGATAGGACTCATGTATAAAAAGTTGATTTTTTTACGTTAGTTTATAATTAGTTGAGTTAATTTTGCAAAAAAGAAAATAGTGAAGAAGTTCAGTTTACGTATTCGAAATCCAAAAGTGGCGAAAAGGCTCAGAAAGACGGCTATTTGGTTGGGGATTGTTTTTTCGCTCTTAGGTGGGGTGGGTGTTTTTATGGGCTATTATTATGAAGGTACGGTGAAAGGTATCATCATCAATGAATTGAATGCAAGGTTGAATACCGAAATTGTTGTTCAAGATGTGAATCGCGATATACAATTTTCTATATTTAAGAAGTTTCCTTATGCCTCGGTGAGCTTCAGTAATGTTATTATTTTGGATGCTATCAAGGATAAAAAAAATAAGAAAAATCTGTTGGAAGCTAAAACAGTTTATTTGCAGATGAGCATTTGGGATTTGATTTTTGGGAAATTTCGGATACAAAAAATTGAAGTGAGCGATGCCGTTGTCTTGATTAAAACGTATAAAGATCGCAGCGATAACTACCATTTTTGGAAACCATCAACCGACACAACGAAGTCCAACTTCTCGTTGGATTTGCAAAAAGTGTGGCTGAATCATGTGCGCGTGGCGTATATAGATTATGGTCGCAGGCAGAATTTTACGGTGGTGGCTAAGGATGTGTTGTTCACGGGGAATTTTTCGGATGAGAATTTTTTGATGCATATTGACGGCGATATGTATGTTGAGAAAATAAAATCGGATAAGAATCTGTATCTTGCCAACAAAAGCACGGAGATGGAAGTGATTCTCAACATCAATAGTAAACAAAAATTGATTACGTTTCAAGAAGCCAATGTGAGCGTTGGGAAGCTGTTTTTCGCTTTGGCAGGAAATATTGCTTATGGCGATAGTTTGACACGACTTGATTTGCAGATTGATGGGAAAAAGATGCAGTTGCAATCGTTCGTTAATGAATTGCCGCCGCAATATCGTTCGTATTTTGCAGGATATGAATGTAGGGGTGATTTTTATTTTGTTGCCAATATAAAAGGAGCTGTGGGTGAGAAGGTTTCGCCTGCCGTGAATGTTACTTTTGGGCTGAAGCAAGGCGAAATTGAGCGAACGGAAAATGGTATAACCTTAAAAAATGTGGGCTTCAATGCAACTTATAGCAACGGCATGAAACATTGTTCGCAAACGGCAATCGTCAGGATAAACGGTTACACTTCTGCCTTAAATGATGGCAGTATCACGGGAAATATCACCCTGAAAAACTTGACGAATCCTGAGCTCGACCTGAATGTTACGGCGAATTTGAATTTGAAGGATGTGTTCGATTTCATGAAGATAGATACGGTGGAATCGGCGGAGGGAAGGCTGATTTTGCAAGCCGATTTTAAAGGAAATACGGGCAGTTCGGGCACATTCACCATGAAAGATTTTATAGCAAGCACCACGACGGGGAAAATGGAGCTTCAGAATGCTAACATCGTGATGAAAGGCAAAGCGCAGAAGTTCACCAATGTGAATGGGAATTTTGTTTTTAGCAATAATGATGTGGAGTCGCAAAATTTCACGGGAAGCTATATGACGAATGATTTTTCGTTGAAAGGACGCTTCAAAAATGTACTTCCCTATCTGTTTCTGCCGAATCAAAATTTGATTATTGATGCCGAACTGGTTTCTCAAAACTTAAATATGGGGGAAATTTTAAAGTTTTCGGAGAGCAAAAAGGATACGGTTTATCGTTTGAATTTGCCCGATAATATCAGCTTTAACCTTGCGTTGCTGATAAAGAAATTTAGCTTTAATAAATTCACTGCCACCAATATCACGGGCACTATTCAGATGAAAAATAAGCAAGTGATTGCAAAAGATATTTCGCTTCAAGCGATGAACGGGAAGATAGATTTCACGGGGTTGATTGATGGTTCGCAGGCTGAGAAATTGCTGATAAGTTGTGACGCTTCGATTAAACGTGTGAACATTCAACGATTGTTTGGTGAGTTGGATAATTTTGGACAAAAAAGCCTTCAAGACAAAAATATCAAAGGGGTGCTTACGGCTGATGTTCAGTTTGCTTCTATTTGGTCGTCAACGTTCAAAGTGGAGAAGCCTACTATTTATGCCAAAGCAAATATCATGATAGATAATGGCGAATTAATCAATTATGAACCTTTGAGCGGCTTGTCAAAATACCTGAAGAATCGTGACCTTTCGCATGTGGCATTCAAAACGCTTAAAAATACGATAGTAATAAAAGATCAATTGATTACGATACCTGATATGGAAATTAACAGCACTGCGATAGATTTTAAATTGAACGGCACGCACGGATTTAATCAAACGATAGATTATCATTTGGGTGTGTTGATTTCGCAAATGCGAAACACGGGCGACAACAAAAACAATCAAATTAAAGATATAGGACAAATTGAAGACGACGGACTTCACAAAGAAAAATATTTTTTCCGTATCACGGGCACCGTTGACAAACCTGTTTATCATACTCTGGACAAAGAAGGTTATAAGCAAAACATGAAAAACAATTTGGCGAAGGAAAAAGAAAACCTGAAAACCATCTTGAATAGGGAGTTTGGTTGGTTTAAGAAGGATAGCACGGTGAACAAAAATCCGAACGATAAACAGAAACCTACCTACGATTTTAATGTGATTTGGGATGAAGATGAGGCTCCGGTTAAGAAAGAATAAGCACAGAAATTATCAAAGCATTTTATTGGGTATAGCAATGTTTTTGGATAAAGCGAGCGAACACGATTGGGTTGTCGTTTCTACATGAAGGAGGATTGAGACGAGAAATGGTTGTTATTTCTTTTCTAAAAATAACTCTTTCTTATCCACCTTTTTCACCACAGAATTATCCTTCAAACTTTTGCTAATGGCATTATACGGTGCCGTAACAATTTCATCACTTTCGGTGATACCCGTCTTGATTTGGATGTACATATTATCTTGTATGCCGGTTTTAACTTTCGTCATCTTAACTTTTCCATCTTTATACAAAAACACGTACTCTTGGGGAGCCTTATGTTCTTTCTTGGTGTCGGCTTGTTTGGTGTCATCCGTTTGAGGTTTCTCTTCTTTTGATTTTGCCGCCACTTTTGCCGCAGAATCTTCCCGAACTGTTACAGACTGAATGGGAACGGAAAGCATATTCACCACCGTTTCGGTTTGCACATCCACCGTTGCGGACATGCCCGGACGGAAAGGCGAAGAGTTTGGATGTTTTGCATCTAATAAATCCAAGTAGGTTTCGCGCAGGATGCGGATTTTTACATTAAAATTTGTTACTTGGTCGGTTGTCAAACCTGTTACGTCAGCGGAGTTGGCAATTTCGGTAACGATACCTTTAAACTTCCGATTGAGATATGCATCCACATCAATAAGAGCCGTGTCGCCCAGTTTCACGCGAACAATATCGTTTTCGTTCACACTCACATTCACTTCCATTTCATTCAAATCGGCAATACGCATAATTTCCGTTCCGGCAAATTGCGTAGTACCCACAACGCGTTCGCCTTGTTCGATACTCAGTTTGGAGATAGTGCCATCCACAGGGGCAAAGATATTGGTCTTCGAGAGGTTGGTGGCAGCTTCTTTCACCGTAGCATTCGTGCTTTGCACATTATATTGCGAAGCTTTGTAGGCTTGCTCTGCAGCCGTAACTTCTTCCTTAGCGACTTCATACGCTGATTTAGCGGCATCATATTCCGATTGGGAAATAACCGTTTGTTTCCATAGGCTTTCGTTGCGCTCGAAACTCGATTTTGCATTGATATATTGCGCATTCACCTGCGCCAAACGCGCCTTGGCATTGGCTTCGTTTGCTTTTTGCGAATTCAAAGCTGCCTGCATCTGTTCGTAATTCGATTCGTAAATGTCGGGTTTTATCTTTGCCAATAAATCGCCTTTCTTCACTTTGTCGCCTTCCTTCACCAACAATTCCACCACTTCGCCCGAAACATCAGGCGAAATCTTAACTTCCACTTCGGGCTGTATCTTTCCGCTGGCAGAAACCGTTTCAATGATGGTTCGCTTTGTTACTTTTTCAACTGCTACTTCAATAGTTTCTTTTTTGCCGATGCATCCTGTTTTTTTGCCAATGGCAAGTATTATTACTAAAACAACTACGCCTATTATGGAATAACGTATGATTTTTTTCTTTTTCATAAAATATATTTATAACAATTATTAATTCAGTTTAAGAGGTTTCCCTTGATAGAAATCAAGCACTTTGATACGAAACACATACTCATATTTCGCTTGCAAAAGCTCCGATTGTGCTTTTACAAGATTGTTTTTTGCATCATTATAATCTATGGAATTGAGCATACCCACATTGAATTTCTGTTCGGTATATCCAAAAGCTTCCGTGAGTGCATCCACCGATTTTGTGCCGGCATTATATCTGTTTAAAGCGGCTTTCGCATCAGCATAAGCTTGTTGTATGGTTTTAAACAGTAGGTTTTGGGTGTTCTGCAAAGTTAATTGTGCACTGTTCAATTGAACTTTAGAAGTGCCTATCATGGTATGTGTTTGCCATTTATTAAAAATCGGAACGTTCAAATACAAGCCTATAGATTTATTTTGATTCTTATCAAGTTGATCCCAGAATTTTGTTTTTGTGTAATTATAATCGAAGGTTGGGCTGTAAACATTTTCACCTGAAGCCGTAAATCCAATCACCTGTTGACCCGAAACAGAATAACCTTGTAATGTCTGACTTGCACCGCTATACCCTGAGCCATACGATCTATTTAAGGTGATAGACGGACTAAACATCCCGCGAGAAATTGCCAATCCTTTCTTTGCACTTTGCACTTTCAATTCCGCGCTTTTAATTTCGGGTTGTATGCCCAATGCCTTGGCATAAATCTCATCCACTTGTTGCATCAAGGAAGACGCATCGGGCAAAATCAAAACAGGTTTCACAATGTCAAATCCTGTGGTGTTTTGCAAATCTAACAATTGCGCCAAAGTCAAATATGCCATATCCAATTGATTTTGCGCATTCACTTTTTGCAATTCGTCTGATGCTTCTTGAGCTTGAATAGTAAGTAAATTGCCTTTTGCAATGGTTTTTGCGTCAAAAAGCTTTTGCGTTCGTGCCACTTGTTGATGTGTTATTTCTAACTGATTCTTGGCAATTTCTAACAATTCTATATTATACAGAACTTGCAGATAAGCAGTAGCAATGGTCAATGATATATCATTCTTTATTTTATCCAAATCATATTTGCTTGCCAAAAACTCAATTTGTTTTTGTTTCAAACCATTCAACAATTGCAGTCCATTGAACAAGGTAACATTCGCACTCAAATAAAAATTATCCGATTGAACTGTTTTTGATGCAAACTGATTGGTGTACATATCCACCGTTTGCCCATTGTTATAGACAAGCGAGGCACTTCCATTCACCGAAGGAAACAAAGCCGCAATACTTTGATGGTATTGAAGTTTCGACAAAACAGTGCTCAACTGCTGTTGCTTAATCTGTATGTTATTGTTTAGAGCATACGTGATGCACTCATCCAAGGTCCAGACTTTCTGTGCAGAAACTGTTCCTTGGTAAGAAACAATAATGAATAAAAAATAAAAAATAACTCGTTTCATGATTTCAAAATAATGTACAAAGGTAATTTCTTTACCAATGATAATTGGAAAAAATATGCAATTTCTTTTTATTAAAAGCAAAATAACGAAATTTGTATGTATTTTTGTATGTTTTTTTTATAAAATTAATAAAGATACATGAAAATAAAAATTGTGCTCCTCTCAACTGTGTTATTCTTTTCGAGTTTATTTGCCGTTTCGGCTCAACAAAAATCTGTGGCAGACAGCCTTGATATCATCAATTACAACATCAATGTCAACCTAGTACATCTGGCAACGCATCGCATTTCGGGACATACTATTTTGAAAATAACGCCAAAAGTAAACAACCTAAATCAAATCAAACTTGATTTATTAAAACTGCCGCCCGATTCAATTTTTTTAGGTACAACAAAAATAAATTCTTTTACATACAATGACACTTTGATTCGGATAAACTTGCCAAGTCCATTAAATGTAAATGACACCGCTTTGCTCACAGTTTTCTATCAAGGAAGCCCCGTGATGGATGGCTCGGGCTGGGGTGGGTTTTATTTCACGAGTGATAGCAGTTTTGCTTATAACTTAGGCGTTGGCTTTCAAGCAGTACCTCATAGTTATGGCAGAGTTTGGTATCCGTGCATTGACGATTTCACCGAACGGGCTACCTACGATTGTCACATCACCGTGAAAAGTGATAAAAAAGCTATTTGTGGCGGCACCTTAATGTCTGTGATTGAT
>Ga0194063_10001624_pt1 | contig 14458 bp, 12 predicted proteins | sample SepL3720m_MetaG_FD_155459 | JGI IMG/M metagenome (GOLD analysis project Ga0194063, IMG submission 155459) | Anoxic zone freshwater microbial communities from boreal shield lake in IISD Experimental Lakes Area, Ontario, Canada - Sep2016-L373-20m | ecosystem: Environmental > Aquatic > Freshwater... | reverse complement strand
ACATTAGCCGGCAGGTCGCGTCGGGAAAGAAGTTTCAGCGTCGCGATGGCGTCCGTCTCGGAGTTTTCAGCCAAAGCGGCGGCGACCTTGGTTCGGGTCAACTTGAACACGGTGGCGATGCCGCGTTGGAGCAAATCGCACAGCGGAAGCAGTTGCCGCTCGGTTTCCGCCGGGAAAAAGAGCGACTCGACATGGACCTCGAAGTTGGGCAGCACGGTGACTTTTGGGGCGGCAATCTCTTTGTGCATCGCGCGACGCAGGCGTTCTGTGATCCGAAAAGCCGGCAATAGACCTCGGGACGGCTCAATCGGCGTCTCCGTTTTCGGCTTCACGTAGGCGACTTCGACGTAGCCTAACACCAAGGGGATTCCTTCCAAAAACCGTTCGAGATACCGCCCTTCCACTTTCTCAAAACCCTCGGGATCCTTATCGGAAATCGGGTTGCGATTGCTCCACTCGCCCCGTTTGTGTTCGATAAAGTTCCCATACCGGCCCTCGGACATCGACGTTTTTCTCAGGGCAATGGGAATCTCTTTTGGAATCAGAAACCAGGGGTCGTGCTGCCGAAAATGCTCGATCAGCGACGCCGTGCTGAACCAGATTCCGCTTGGACATTCTGCGAGCAGTTGCAGGAGACGCCGCCGCACGGCAGGGAAGGGAATGGTCGGCACCACCCCGGTGCCACGGCCCCAACCATCAAACGTATCCGACCGAGTCAACGAGCCTCGGCTAAAAAACTCATTCCAACCCTCCCCAGAGCCCAGGTGGGCCTCGAGCAGCCTCTCCTCCTGCGCCTGCAACGGCAATTCGATAAACCTCTCGTACGCCCGATCATCAACGGCCATGAAGTTGTCCGGAAACGAGGGCTCGGAACTCGAGTAGCCTGCATATACCCCTTCGGTATCGTAGCTGACGAAATTGAGCTTCAGGCAGACTTGATCCAAGTGCCCAATCCAGGGAAAACACTTATCGGCGTCCATTTCCGCCTCGCTGGCGGGATGGCTCATGAGCTTGGCCATGCGCTGCTGGTGCCCCTGGGGAATCCGGTTGTCGCGATGCCCCCGCTTGATCTCGTGGCTGCGCGCGTATTCCACAAACGTGTAAATGTCGAATCGTATGTCCGCAGGATTGGCGAACACCTCCAGATCGGTTACCTTGGTCTCCTCGAGTTTCAGCGAAGATACATTCATTTCTCAAGTCTCCGAGTCTTCGGCAGATGTTTCATAGGAGTCGATGCTCTTAACCACATGTCCGGATTTCTTCAGCCAGCCCTTGATTTCCGGCAGCAACCCATTGGGAAAAGCCACAAACTCGCGCGAGAGCGACACCAATTGGCCGGGTTGGCCGAACTTCTTCTCGAGCATCACCTTCAAGCTCAAATCACTCACCCGCGCCACGAGCAAGTTTTCGTGGATGATCAGCTTGCCCCTCCGCTGCTCGATCGTTTCGCTCGTGCTGCGGAAAGCCGGGTGCCTCTCCCGCAGCCAGCAAAGCACCGGGCCGGCCAGCGTGAGCGCCGAGGCATGGCTTAGCTTCAAGAGGTCGGGTGCCACCCACAGCGCCCCTTGCGCAATCTTCAGCCGCGAAACCTCGGCCACTCTTTCCACCGCCTCCGCCGGCGCGCGATCGAGGTCGATGCGCACGGCCTGCGGATTGCCCACATCCAAAAAGTTCTCCGGTGACACCTCGGCTGCGGCATCTGCCACGGGCGGCAGGCGGTACAACAAGCTCCCATCCTGTTCGATTCTCTCGAAACATCCCCACTGGTATCCGGCTTCGCACACGGTCTGCGGAGCAGGCACTGTGGGCTCCGGCAGCGCCATTTTCCAGAAAACCAGCAGATCATCCGGGGCCAGCCACTCATTTTCCCGGAGCCGCGAGAAGGCATACATCAGCAACGGAACCGGCTGCAACGCCCCGGCGTGCTCCTTGGCCTTGTAGGAGACCTTCGCGTCAAACTGCGCCAGCCTCCAGGCCTCCAGTTGCTTCGCCCGGAACGGCTTCCCCTCGAAAAGCAGTTCACCATTCGTCAGTCCCCACCGGCCCGTTTGACGCCGCGCGGCTTCGCCCGCCGGCGCGGCATCTGCTTGCAGAATCTCCCCGAGTTTGTCCCTCAAAATATTCCCCCGATGCTGCCCGATCGTGGTCGTGTCCAACAGGCGGGGCCGAAAAGGCGCCGGCAGGAACAAGCCAAATTCCTCGGGAAAAATAAATTGAGTCCGCTCCAAAACCGAAAAGTTCTGGTAGCCTTTTGGCAGAGTGCCGCACAGCAATATCCCCCGGCGAACGAACTGCGTTTTGACCCTTTGAAAAAGACTTTTATGCCTCTCGGTGAAACTGAGATAATAGTCGGCGGAAACCAACCCGGGAAAAACTGATTTGAAAAAGCCCAAGCCCACCGATTCCCCCATACAGTTTAACAAGTGCAAACCGAGCGCCTCCACTTCGGTCAGCAACGCCAGCGCCGCTTGCAGACCCTGCTCCGAAAGGAACAGATGCTCCAGCAACTCCCGCGAAGCAAGGGTTTGAGGATCGAAACCCCGGCTCTGGCCAATGGCCTTGATGTCCGCCTGGCCCAGTTCCAGACACATTGCCTTTAGCATTTCTTGCTTGGTCATGATGATGGCGTGTATTTCATGGCGCATGGATATATTGCAGATTTGCAGCGTCCTGCCAACTCTCGATTTTTCTGCCAAATCACCGAGCAAGGTGCGCAGCGTCAATTACAGCGGGTGCGCCTAAAAGCAAATTATTATCAATTAATTCAGATTTGACCCACTCTTCTCTGCATGAGATATTCTCCATTCGCCGCTGTGCCGTCGCGGGCTTGGTTAATCCTGATTCCAAGGAACCCCTGCGGAAACCTCTGGAGGAATACTTGATCCATGGGGTCCGTTATGCGTTTCCCGGCAAGCGATGCCCCTTGGCGCGTGGGATTCCCACAGCTCACGCAGCGCCGCCGCTGGCAGCCCAAATCACTTCGGATGACCTGCCTCCGGTTTGGCCAGATCCGGAAGGAACGACCAAAGGTTACGCGCCGGAACCCCTCTACCGTTCGGTGCCCATGGCGGCCAAATCCGACCCGAAGCTGGTGAGGGGGTTGTGGCAGAGCAGGTGCCCCGAAAGGGACACCTTGCCGACCAGCAAGTTTGTGCAAGTGCCACCCATGACGAAAAGTCGTGTGATGGTGCGCCGAAATTGGGGTCATTGCAGCAAAAAAGGAGGTCATTTTGGGGCAGGAATGTTGGGGTGTGCGGTGGGGGATCAAACTCGTCTCGCCGGTAATGGATGCGAGGGGATTTTGTCACGGGTTAAAGGGGCCAAAAGCCTTTAATTAGTCATTCTGCTTAATTTGCATTGAATCAATAACAAAAAAGGTTTATCAATTGCCAATCCACGCACAGCGAATGTGGACAGCGATGCTAATCTCTGTTGCAGGACTGGATGAGGGGTTGGGCGGATTCCGCCTGTGGTAACCGCCTCGAAGTTCTGCTCAGCGATATGATTGCAACGCTTTCGAACAAAAAAACGAATCGGCTGACGAAGATCCTGGAACACGCCAGTGGCGACAAACGTTTCAAGATCCTCGAGGCCCACATGAAGAAACATCAGTTCAAGCAGGATGCGCTCATCGAGGTGCTGCACAAAGCGCAGGAACTGTTCGGATACCTCGAAGACGACTTGCTGCTGTTTATCGCCTACCGGTTGAAATTGCCCGCCAGCCGGGTATATGGCGTGGCAACCTTTTACCATTTCTTCACCCTCAAACCCAAAGGCCAGCACACCTGCGTCGTGTGCATGGGCACGGCTTGTTATGTGAAAGGCGCGGACAAAGTGCTCGCTGCTGTCGAGGAGAAGGCGCGGATCAAGGCAGGGGAAACCACGGCGGACAATCACCTTCCGTTGCTGACCGCGCGTTGCATCGGCGCCTGTGGCATCGCGCCAGCGGTGGTGTATGACGGCGCGGTGACCCCGCGGCAAACGCCGGAGACGACCCTGGAACATGTGAAAGGATGGATCGGCCATGGTAATTGACGACCTGATCGAAATTGCGGAAAAAGAACGCGCGTCGCGCAAGAAATATGTCATCCGCTGCTGCATGGCCGCGGGTTGCATGTCTTCCAACTCCAAAGGAGTCAAAGAGGCCCTCGACAAGGCGGTCAAAGAATCCGGCCTCGAAGGCGAGGTCGAAGTGCGCGGGGTCGGCTGCATGAAATTGTGCTGTCAGGGCCCGCTAGTTCAGATTGACCCGAGCCCGGAATCTTCCGACCCGGCAGCCCCCAACGCGCAACCCGCCCCACTCGCCTGCGTTGCGATTGACGGAAACAGCCAGGGTTCCCTGTACGAAAGAGTCACTGCGGAGGATGCCGCATCCCTTGTAGGCACGCTTAAAGGTGGCAAGACGCAGGTGCAAGCGGGCGACCCCAAGCACCCGTTCTTCACCGAGCAAATGTCCATCGTGCTGGCCAACAGCGGCATCGTGGACCCCGAACGTATCGAGTCCTACATTGCCGCCGAGGGCTACCAGGCATTGCATCACGTGCTGCGCGAAATGACGCCGAAAGAGGTCGTGGAGACCTTGATCAAGAGCGGCTTGCGCGGGCGCGGCGGCGCGGGTTATCCCACCGGCTTGAAGTGGGCCACCGTCGCCAAGACTGCGAGCCAGCAGAAATATGTCATCTGCAACGCGGACGAAGGAGACCCGGGCGCGTTCATGGACCGCAGCGTTCTCGAAAGCGATCCTCACAGCGTGCTCGAAGGCATGGCTATCGCCGCTTATGCTGTCGGTGCTGCCCAGGGTTTCATCTACGTCCGAGCCGAATACCCGCTGGCCATCAGCCGGCTCCAAGTCGCCATCAAGCAGGCCAAACAGCAGGGCCTGCTGGGCAGCGGCATTTTTGAGTCGCCTTTCAACTTCAACATCGACCTTCGTATCGGTGCCGGCGCGTTCGTTTGCGGCGAAGAAACGGCGCTCATGGCTTCGGTCGAAGGCAAACGGGGCGCTCCGCGACCACGCCCGCCCTTTCCCGCCGAGAGCGGTCTCTGGGGTTCGCCAACGCTCATCAATAACGTCGAAACCTTCGCGAACGTCGCCCCGATCGTCCGCAAGGGCGCAGATTGGTTCACCGCCATCGGCACCGAGAAGAGCAAAGGCACCAAGGTCTTCGCCCTCGCTGGCAAGATTACCAATACCGGCCTGATCGAGGTGCCCATGGGCACAAGCTTGCGCAAAATCGTCGAGCTGATGGGCGGCGGCGCACCCGACGGCGGCAGAATCAAAGCCGTCCAGACCGGCGGCCCTTCGGGCGGCTGCATTCCCGCCGAGGCGCTCGATACCCCGGTCGATTACGACTCCTTGACCAAGCTCGGCTCCATCATGGGATCGGGCGGCATGATTGTCATGGACGAGACCACGCGCATGGTCGATGTCGCGCGGTTCTTCATGGAGTTTTGCATGGACGAATCCTGCGGCAAATGCATCCCCTGCCGCGCCGGCACCGTGCAGATGCACCATTTGCTGAACAAGATACTCGATCGCAAAGCCACCGTGCGCGACCTCAAACAGCTCGAGGAACTGTGCGAAATGGTGAAAAACACCAGCCTCTGCGGCCTCGGCCAAACCGCTCCCAACCCGGTCCTCAGCACATTGCGCTTCTTCCGCAAGGAATACACCGACCTCCTCAAAGAGGACCTCTACGGCGGACCCAACGGCAACGGCAATGGTGACGCCAAGGAAGCCCTCGCCCCAATCATCTAGCTTTTACCTGATATGGCTGCCAAAACATTAACGATTGACGGAAAACAGGTCAGCTCCGACGAAAGCGTGACGATTCTCGATGCCGCAACCGACGCCGGCATCAAAATCCCGACGCTCTGCCACTTGGATGGCGTGTACGACGTCGGGGCCTGCCGGCTTTGCCTGGTGGAAGTGACCGGTATCAGCAAATTGCTCCCCGCCTGCACCACCAAGGTGGCCGAGGGCATGGATATCAAGACCGATAGCGAACGGCTCCGCAAATACCGGCGGATGACGCTCGAGCTGCTCTTTGCCGAACGCAATCACGTCTGTGCCGTCTGTGTCGCAAACTCCCATTGCGAATTGCAAACCCTCGCCTACAGCCTGGGCATGGACCACGTGCGCTACAACTATTGCTTCCCGAAGTGGGGTGTCGATGACACCCACCAGCTTTTCGGCATGGACCACAACCGGTGCATCCTCTGCGCTCGCTGTGTTCGCGTCTGCTGGCACATCGAAGGTGCCGGCACCAAGAACATCTCCGGCCGCGGCGCCAAAGCCCAGATTATCACCGACCTCCGTCAACCGTGGGGATCCTCGGATACTTGCACCAAGTGCGGCAAGTGCGTCATGTCCTGCCCCACCGGCGCGCTCTTCTATAAAGGATCGACGGTGTCCGAAATGGAACGCGACCGCAACAAACTGGAATTCATCGTCACAGCAAGAGAGAAAAAACAATGGATCGCCTCAGAGTAGCCACGGTTTGGTTGGGCGGCTGTTCCGGCTGCCACATGTCGTTCCTGGACCTCGATGAGTTCCTCATCGAGCTGGCCGGCAAAGTCGATATCGTCTATAGCCCCGTTATGGACGTAAAGGAATACCCCGAGAACGTCGATGTGTGCCTCGTCGAAGGCGCCGTCTGCAACGAGGACAACCTGGAGATCATCCACAAGATCCGCCAGCGGACCAAAGTCCTGGTCTCCTTCGGTGACTGCGCCGTGACGGCTAACGTGCCCGCCATCCGCAATCAGCTCGGGTTGAGCAACGTCGAAAGTGTGCTTCAGCGCGCTTACGTCGAGGGCGCCCAGGCCAATGCTGGCTTTCCCAAGGAACCCGGTATCGTGCCGCCGCTCCTCGAACGAGTGCAGCCGGTCCACGAAGTTGTCCATGTAAACTATTTCCTGCCCGGCTGCCCGCCCCCGGCCGACCGCATCAAAGCGCTTATGGTCCAGGTTCTTAGCGGCGTCGAACCGAAACTCGAAGGCCCGCAGCTCAAATTTGGCTGAACAATCTTATTCTTCCTATGCCCAAACGCATCCTCATTGACCCGGTGACCCGCATCGAGGGCCACGCGAAAATCAGCATCTACCTGGATGACGAAGGCAACGTCTCCGATGCTGAGTTCCACGTTGTCGAGTTTCGTGGCTTTGAAAAGTTCTGCGAGGGCCGGCCCTACGCTGAAATGCCCGGCATCACCCCCCGCATCTGCGGCATCTGCCCGGTCAGCCACCTGCTGGCTTCGGCCAAGGCGGGAGACGCCATCATGGCCGTCAACATTCCCCCTGCCGCCGACAAGCTCCGTCGGCTCATGAATCTGGGGCAGATGATCCAGAGCCATGCCTTGAGCTTCTTCCACCTCAGCGCGCCGGATTTCCTGATGGGCTGGGACACCCCGCAGGAAAAACGAAACGTGTTCGGGCTGATCGCCAGCAATACCGAACTGGCCCGCGCCGGCATCCGCCTCCGTCAGTTCGGCCAGGAGATCATCGCCATTCTGGGCGGCCAAAAGATTCATCCCGCCTGGGCCGTCCCTGGCGGCGTCCGCAGCCCATTGACCGAGGAAGGCCGCGCGCGCATCCGCGCATGGCTGCCCGAGGCCTACGCGACCACCAAGATCGCTTTTGATCTCTTCAAGAAAACCCTCGACACCCACAAAAAGGAAATCGAAATCTTCGGCAACTTCCCGTCCCTCTTCATGGGCCTCGTCGAGCCGGACGGGACCTGGGAACATCACGGCGGCAAAATCTGCTTCGTTGACAGCAGCGGAAGCATCATTGCCGACCAACTCGACCCGCAGAAGTATTACGAGTACATCGGCGAGTCCGTGCAGAACAATTCCTACCTGAAATCACCGTATTACACGCCGCTCGGTTTTCCCGACGGCATGTACCGCGTCGGACCGCTGGCACGGCTCAACGTCGCCAAGCAAATGGGCACACCCAAAGCCGACGTCGAGTTCAAGAAATTCAAGAAAATGGGACGGAAAGGCGCCGTCACTTCATCTTTCCTCTACCACTACGCGCGGCTGATAGAAATCCTCGCCTCCCTGGAGCGGGTTGAAGCCAGCATGGACGACCCTGACCTTCTCAGCGAGGATCTGCGCGCGGACGCCGGCATCAACAGCCTCCGTGGGGTCGGTGTGAGTGAAGCTCCGCGCGGCACACTTTTTCACGACTATACCGTGGACCGCGACGGCCTGCTGCGTAAGGTCAATCTCATTGTCGCTACCGGCCAGAACAACCTGGCGATGAATCAAACCGTCGCCCAGATTGCGCGGCATTACGTGCGCGGCAACGACATTCCCGAGCCAATGCTCAACCGCGTCGAACACGGCATCCGCTGTTACGACCCATGCCTGAGCTGCTCGACACACGCCATCGGCCAAATGCCATTGCACATCCAGCTCATCGCGCCGGACGGCCGTGTTCTGAACGAGATCGCTCGGAGTTGATCTGCCTTTCCTGAGTTATCAGCATTAGCACGGTTGTCGAAATCGAAGACCCCATCGAGCACTTGCCGGCGGAGGCGCAGTTGGAATTGCGCGAGTGGATATTACGGCGGCCTTGGCCCGATAAGAATTTAGCAGTGCCCGTAACCACCCAATATCGCGGCTCCGCTTACGAAGTGCGGCTGGGCAAGCTTCCCTGCGTCCGCGAAGACTCGTGCGGCCATGAACGACGAAACCCCAGCCCTCGCTGGTTGGACGCCGGAGCAGATCGCTCTGGGCAGACGGTCGGTTGAGCCCAGGCGTTTGACTTTTTGATGGCTCAAAAAGCTAGAACCCATGATTCCACTGAAAGCACAGGAGACAACAGAGGCAACAGAGTTGCACCCTGTCACAGCCTTTGAACAGGGAAGACGGGAAGACGGGAAGACAGCGAGCCACAGCAGGGGGCAACATGGGTAAAAAGCGCTAAAAGCAAGCCTCCAAATCCCCTCACGCTAAACACGCTAAACACGCTAAAAAAAGCAGCCAACCCGAAAGGAGACGAAAGCGCCCGGCACCCATCAAGGTTCCAGTTTGTTCCAGTTTGCCGCAAGCTGGAACAAACTGGAACCTTGAAGTCTCTTTCCGCACTACTCGTTTGCGGGGTTCACTCCCAGTCCGACGGGCGCAAGTCTGCCTTGGCATCCTTTATGGCACGCTCAAGCACACGTACAAGCCCCAGGTTCGGGCTGCGAAGTGAGGTTTGAATGGCAGGAGCCCAGGCATGAAAGCCGAGGATAGGCAGGGATGGAAATTCGGTGGTCAGGAGCGGCATGTTACATGCGGGTGCGCAAAAAGCAAATTCCGTCAGTTTGACTTGCACGCTCGATGTCAAGCACATGGAGTTCAACCATGATGAAAAGTTCTTCTCTCTTCACACTGTTGTCAGCAGCGTTCTTGGTGTCCTCAGTGGCGTATGCGCAGTATGCGATGGACTTTGAGGCCCCGACCTTCACCTCTGGAGCTACGATAAACGGCCAGGATTCCTGGACGTCAACCACGCCGGACAGGGGGGCGTGTGCTTACCGCGACCCAGATTGCAGGGGAACTGACGACAATGGGAGCGATCCCAGGCGTCACGGTGCATAGCGGTTCACAAGCCCTGCTCGTTTCCGGCACGGGGAGTTCCTCAGCCGCATCGCCCGCGCGAATTTCGGCGGCTCCAATCCCACGAACCTTTTCACCAAAGACAAGGACGGGTTCACCAATGCCCAGATGCTCGGCCTGGACACGGCGAACGGTCAGGTTTACTGGACGGATTTTTATCTGGGCGTGATTCGTGGCAACCTGGACGGCACCGGCTATACCGTTTTCGGAGGCTCTGGCAACCCGACCAATCGCTACACTGCCCTGGCCCTGGACCTTGTTCGCCGCCACATCTACTTCTCCGATCCCCAGGGACCGGGAATGCTCTGGCGCATGGATATGGATGGAAAGAACCTGGTGCTGATTGACGCGGAAATCGGCGCCGCCGGCGATGACCGGGCCGTTAACGCGATGACTTTGGATGCGCCAAACGGTTACATTTACTACACGCATGCCATGACTGGGGCTGATCAGATTATCCGCATGAACCTGGACGGCTCCAGCCAGACCGTCCTGCTGGCGGATGCCGGACGCGAACCGCTTGGAATTGCCCTCGGCCCTGACAACACGGGGAACCGTTTTCTGGCACACGCGTCGCCAGGGTTCGGAAAAATCAGACGCTCTGATTGACGGCAGCAACACTGGCTGCGCAACATAGGGGGCATGGCTCGCACCGTCACGCTCGGCATCCTGAGCGACATTCATTACGCCAGCGTCGCCGAACAGGCCTGCGGCAGCGACTACGCGCATCGCGGCATCGCCAATCCGCTGCTGCGCACTCTCGTGAGAATGTACTATCATTTCGTCTGGGTGCGCGACCCTCTGCGCCAAAATCATTTGCTCGACCGGTTCCTGGAACAAACCACCTCCTTCGATTTCGTCATCGCCAATGGCGACTATTGCTGCAATTGCGCGGCGCTGGGCGTAAGCGACGATGCGGCCTGCCAGAGCGCTCGCGAATGCCTGGAAAAACTGCGACAGCGGTTTGGCGCACGTCTGCGGGCAAATTTCGGAGATCACGAGCTGGGCAAAATCAGCCTGGCTGGCGAGCGCGGCGGGATGCGTCTGGCCAGTTGGCATCGAGCGCGGCGTGAATTGGGACTGCAGCCGTTCTGGCAGATTGAAATCGGCAATTATGTTTTGTTCGGGCTAACGTCTTCCCTGGTGGCTCTGCCGGTTTTCGAGGCCGACACACTCTCGACGGAACGGCAGGAATGGGAACAATTACGCGCGGAACATCTGGCCGAGATTGACCGGGCCTTCGCGGCGCTGCGGCCAAGCCAGCGGGTGCTGCTCTTCTGCCACGACCCGACCGCATTGCCCTTTCTCTGGCGCGAGCCAGCGGTCCGCGCCCGCCTGCCCCAGATCGAGCAGACGATCATCGGCCACCTGCATTCAAACCTCATCTTGTGGAAAAGCCGGCTGCTGTCCGGGATGCCGCCGATTGACTTTCTGGGGCACACGGGCAAGCGCTTCAGCACCGCGCTGAGCGAGGCCCGTTATTGGCGGCCATTTCATGTGCGGCTCTGCCCCTCGCTGGCGGGCATCGAGCTTGGAAAACAGGGAGGCTACTGCACCATCGAGCTGGACCCCGAAGCGCGCCAGCCAATGCGCTTCCAGTTCCATCGCCTGCCTCGCGCTTAACCACCCCACAACCAGCTCGGTCTGCCGGTATCGGCGCCCATTCCGAAGCGCGGAACCGCTTTCAGCGAGAAGGTGAAGGCCACTCCGAAGTCCTGCTGGCCGTTGAGATTGTTGAGCACACGAATCGTGAGCGCCGCCGTCCAACTCCTCATGTCACGGTAAATGGTGTAATCCTGCTCTTGCATCGTCCCATCGACGGCTGAGAAACGGTGCGAGGCCCGCAGGCCCCAGTTGTGGCTAAGCCGGTAGTAGATCGTGCTCAGGAAGAGGTTGTTGCCCGGACCCAGCGATGTCGGTGAACCGCTCAGATCGGGGCGGACATAGAACTGGCCGAAGGTCCAGCTCAAGGAGTCAATAGGCTGCAAAGTCACGGTCGTAAGCGACATCCGCCACAGGCCGCCGTTGAGTTCGTAGCGCGTCAGCGATTCAAGCGACAGCCAGGAGCGCGGCCTGACCACCATATCTGAATAAACATCCGAAAAGGTCGTCTGATTGGCAGTTGGCCGCAAATTCCAGTCGCTATAGACGTTCCAATGAACCAGGTCCACGACCTGCCCCTCGCGTTTGGTCTGCAGTTTGTTGTCCAGCCCGAAACGGAACACATTCTCGCTTTGGATGGAATCAATCGAGTTGTAATCCGGGAAAGTGATCGGCAGCAGTCGCAAGCTGGGCAATTGAGAATCGAACTGCGGAATCACATTGGTTCCGTAAGCATTGGGATTGGGCACAAACGCGTAGTTGATCGACGGCTCGATGATGTGTCGCAGACCATCCACCTCGAAGAATTTATTCTCCGCCCCCTGCCAGACCCTCGAGGCCTTGAACGATGCCTCCGCCCCGGTATCGAATACCCATCGGTTCACATCGTCCGTCCTGGCCCCGGGCCCCGTGGCGGCGCTGTAGTAAGTGTACCGGCCGCCCACTCGCGGCGTCACGTTGAGCCACCCGAAACAGGTCTGGGGCAGCAACAACTTCTGGTAAGTATCCGCCCGCGCGGCGGAGTAATCCAGCCCGGTCGTAAGCGAGTTGGTTTCCGGGAACAGATGCTGATAATACCCCGCCGAACTCTCGCTTTCGTAATAAACCGGCGTCTCCCACAATTGCTGTCGTTGGCCGGTCAACCGCACCTCCGGCAGCCGCTCGATGGTGTCGAGAAAATTGTTGAGCCGCGGCTCGACGTAAGTGCTGACGTCAAAGTTCTGCCAGAACTTGTTCACCTCAATGTAGGTGTTCGGCTGGGGATTATCAAAATATTCCCCCTCGAAAAACTCCCGCACGATGTTGGTGTCGCTCTGCCAGCGCACACGCGATTTGACGGTCAGGTTAGTGGCCGGAGTGGCCTGATACGAAAAATCGACCCGCTGCCGATCATGGGGGATCGTCGAATCGCCCCCGCCGGCGCTCGGGTCCTGGTCGTACAAGTAGTAATACCTCAAAGTCCCATCTCCCCACGGTCCCAGGTGGTAGTTCAGGTTCGGCCCCTCGCCAAAGCCCTGCCTTTGCCGATAATCCACATGCACGTTGCCATCAAGGTAGTCGTTCAAGTAAAAGGTGTAACTGCTCTTCAAGAACGGCCCGAACATGCTGCGATAGCCGGGCACGAAATTGAAATTGTTCGCGTGCGGCCCAAGATTCCGCTCGTAGTAAGGAAAATAAAACACCGGCACACCCTCCACATAGAGGACCGCGTGGCGTGCCACGATTTTATCCCCGGGAATGATTCTGATGTGGTGCGCCCGCACCTTGACCGCCGGCTCAGCAACATCGTCGGTGGTGACGAAGGCGTTGGTGGCGGCGTAAAGCCGGTTCGTGATGTGGGAGCGACCCCGAACCATGTCTTCGCCGTGAAGCCCGTGACCGGCGGAAAACACCGGCGCCTTGCCCGTCCGAAATTGCTCCGCCTCCATCTCGCGTGTCTTGAAATTGTAGCGGATGTGTTCGCCAACCCAAATCTGAGCCGCATGCTGGATACGAACCATGCCGTCCGCCGTGACTTCGGTGGTGTCGCGGTTGATAGCAAAACGGTTTGCGGTCAGCACTGTGTTGTCGTAGCGGATCAGGAACGGGCCATTGGTCCCGATGCCTAAACCGGTTTGATAATCGTACTCAACCCAGCCTCGATCCGTAAGCGCTTGCATTTCCAACTCGGGCTGCTGCTGGGCAAAAAGCGCGCCAGGCAGCACCAAGGCGCAGACGGCCAGCATCAATATAGCCCGCAATTGAGTCATTCGGTGCCATGAGCTAAGCAAAACCAGCGGCGGCTGCCAAGCGAGATTTCCCGATGAGTTTGGCACGGGGCGCATTCGCGAATCCTTGTGCAGGTTTTAATTGGCTGATTGCTGCAACGAATTGGGGATATCCAACGACAACTGACTTGGTTGAAGAAGCAGCAGTTTGGACGCAAGTCCGAAAGCAGCCCCGTCCCAAACGACGCCGGGGGCAACCGATACTGTCCCGATGTTGGTTTTTTTCGTGGCGTCGAGAGCAGATTCCAGTAACTTCGACACATGGATTCGCTCACCAATGCGCAAGTCCGAGATCTCAAAGCCCAGGCCCAAAGGCTCAAAGCCACTCTCAAGGTCGGCAAGGAGGGCCTGAGCCCGCAATTCCTCGCCGCTCTTGACGGAGTGCTGGAACATCATGAACTCGTTAAAGTGAAGTTCGACGAGTTCAAAGAGCAGAAAAAGGAACTCGCTCCGCAGCTCGCCGAAAAGAGCCACAGCCAACTCGTCACTCGGGTTGGCAATGTGGCCGTGCTTTACCGGCCAAAGCCGAAGGCCACCAACACACAGTAGCTTCGACGCGCAAGCCAGATCACTTGTTTCTGTCCGTGCAGATGATAGTCTAAGGGCATGTTCAGATTCTTGCTTGTGGCCGCGTGGACGCTGGCTGCCGTCAGTTCGCATGTTGCGGCTGCGGAAGCGCAGGGCGGCACCAACTCGCAACCGTCAGTTTTGCGGATTGCCACCTTCGATGTCGATGCCACCCCGCCCATTGGCTCAATGATGGCCTACGACCCTGTGACCAACCGTTGGGATCTCGGACTTCGGGCCCGCGGCATCGTGTTGGCAGGCGCGGATGATGCCATTGTCCTTTGTGCTGTCGATTGGATCGGAATTGCGAACGAGGGGCACGATGCCTTCCGGGACGCGCTGGCGCGCGGTGCCGGAACATCGGTTGCGCGCGTGGCGGTCCACACGCTGCATCAACATGACGCACCCGAC
>Ga0194063_10001623_pt1 | contig 14476 bp, 15 predicted proteins | sample SepL3720m_MetaG_FD_155459 | JGI IMG/M metagenome (GOLD analysis project Ga0194063, IMG submission 155459) | Anoxic zone freshwater microbial communities from boreal shield lake in IISD Experimental Lakes Area, Ontario, Canada - Sep2016-L373-20m | ecosystem: Environmental > Aquatic > Freshwater... | reverse complement strand
ACTGTTGATCAGATTCTCCAGCTTTACGAGGAGTAACGGTATCGGTAAGTGTTTGGAGATTGGGGTTGGCAAGTGCTTTGTTGATAAGTGCTACCTCTGTGACGAGTGCCTTGCCTGCGGCAACGTCGGCAACTCGGACATCATACGTGCTGGGCTCTGTGCGATCTTCGTAGAAGGGGGCTTTGCGACCTGGTTGCGCTGCCTCAACAGTTGCGGGCTTAGCTAATGGCTCCACTTTATTAACAGGTATTACAGCAGCAGGCTTAGGAGCTGGAACTACTTTACCTTTAGGTGTATTTTTACCTTTTTTATCAACTTTTTCCACCACTGCAACTGTTCCATCTGCTTTATCTGCTACTGGAGCTGTATCTACTGGAGTTAACAAAGCGTCAGCGGCTTTTCTTGCAGCCTCATCTCTTTTTGCTTTAGCACTATCAATCAGAGCTTTCTCTTCGTCTGAAACCATTCTTTCATCAGCCTCTCCGGGTCCTTTTTTGTCAACCACGTCAGGACTTGAAGCTGTAGCAGTTGAGGCTCCATCATGTCCATCATGTGCTGAACCTACTTCTTCCTTCATAAAAAATACATCAGGAGATTGTACGCGTATAAGAGGTGTTGTCTCACCAAGGCGAACAGGAACAGCTGGTGGTTCTGGTGCATCACCCTCACCTTTCTTTGCCGCTTGTTTTTGATCATCTTTTGCTATGTAGGTTTCAAGAGCTTTTCTAGCACGAAGAGGCAACCTTTTCATATTCAACAGTGCCTCAGCTGCACGCCTTCCAAGACCAACTCTGTTTGCTTCTGGAGCCATTGCTACTGATTTTGGTGTAGGCGTTACTTCGTTTGCCATAGATTAAACTTTAATATATATAACTGTTATTCTGCCACTCCAATGCTTTTTAATGCGTCAAGCGGACTTTTTTCTGTGTTAAGTTTTTGGATGAGATCAAGAAGTTCTTTTGTTTTTTGAGAGGGTTCTGCAAACATTCTTTTATAAAAGGGTAAAAAAGCAGGGTATGTATCTACAAATAATTTTATCTTTACATTCATCTCTTCAAACGAAGAAAACGGCCCGAGATTTAAAAATTCAGCGGTAATTTGTTTGGATTTTTCTACTTCAATAGACTCAGATTCAAGAAGAGTAATGAGTTGATCCAAAAAAAGCTGCTCAAGTTTTTCAGTTAATTTCTCTATATCCTCCATATTGTATTAAATATATACTATTACTTAAGTAAACGAAAAGAAGAATAAAAAGTCAAGGGAATTACCCAACTACCCCTGCATCGCCTGCCCTGCAGCTGCTTTATGTTTTTGCCATGCAGCATATGTCCCAGCCATCATTAAAATGGCCAAAAGCTTTCCTATTGTCCCGCCTGTCCCCTTCATTTTTTCCCGTTTTGCTTTGTTTTCCAAGAATTTAAAGAGGGATTTTACTTCAGACACCGCCTCTTCAGGGTATCCATTCTTCGTCAGATTTGCTAATAGTATATTTTGAGTATCTACATTGCTCATGCCAACGCCCGCCTCTATTGTCGCATTGATTCCAGCAAGAGGATTTCCTGCTGCAATAGCTGCATCAACTCCTAAAGATTCCGCAAATGATGTCATAAAATTTTCTTTTGGTAATGCGCCCATGGGGACTATTTCAGGTTTTCCTGTCCCATTTTCTTGCACTTCCATTTTGCCCGTATTTATGTTTCCCGACTGTCTTTGATTCTGGAGATCTACTGCACGATCTGTTAATGCTTGGATTTCTACTCGTATTTGTATAACTCGTTTGCTCATCTCACCATCCCCTCTTTCTATTAAGTGGGCACGTTGTGTTTTCAATATTCCCAGCTCCATTTGTACCCCTGCAATTTGCATATCAAGCCCAAAGGCAATAACATCAGGATTGGGATTTGCATCTGTAATCTCCTTTTGGACAATATTCACACCTTTATGCTGAGCTGCTTTTTCTAAATTTCCACCAGAAACAACAGCGAGAAGATCATGGCTCATATCGGGATGCGCCTCCAAATATGCAGCGTCAATTGTGCTTGCTGTTTCTTCTACTTGTTGTCGTGCAGCTTCTTTTGGAGCGGTATTTTCTCTAGCAAGCTCTTGAGCATTTTCTAGATAGTCGAGGGTGTCCTGTTGGGCTTTTTTTACCTGCTCTTCATTTTGTGAATCTGTAGGCTGTATCTCAATTCCTTTTGCTTTTGCTCGTGCTGCAAGCTCCTCAGGTGTAAATTTGGCTACCTGTGCTTCATCCAGAGTAGGAACTGCCTTTGCATCTGGGCCAGGTGCGATGAGCTTGCTGATTCCTTCCCTGGCTTGTTGTGTTGCATATTGTTGAGCATTTTCAAGACTCGCCCTTGTCAATGGATGAGCTTTTAAGTCTTCTGTCGTCGTATCTATTGCCCGAATATCTTTTAAATGAGGGGGCTCTACTCCCGCTTTTTGTGCTTTTGCCCTCAGTCCATCGATCGTTTTTATCGCTTTATCGACATTTATTGGAGGCTTTGCAGTCACAGTTTCTACCTTTGGTTGAGGGACGCTCCTTACTTCCATAGCCACCGCTGCGCCGGTCATATTAATTCATTCCCTTAAATAATAACACCTTCTTTACCATTGATTCTGCCTGTCCATACTGTCCACTTTTGATAAGTGCTGAGACAGAGTCGATCGCCTTCATCGAATATTTTTCTTCATATTCACGCATGATCATAATGACAAGAGGGCTTAGCTCTGAATGTTTATCGTCAAGCTTTGTCGCACTCATATAGAGATCCTCTATCGACATACCTGGTTTGATATAAAAAAGAGTGAGTTGAGCAAGTTCTTGAATCCGCTCTTTTGTTGTATCTCCTTTTTCAGCAAGACTTTTAATAATAAGAAGTACTTCTTTCTCTATATATTGTCTAAATTGTTCCGCCTGCTGCACAGGATCTATTATCGAAGCCATATGTATTATCATAGAGAAGTGTGGAGCGAATGTCAAAAATGATGAGTTTCCAGCTTTATAACTTTATAAGCTTTACAAACTTTATGACTATGATGTATATTTACAACATATGCTCTGCCCAAACTGTGGACAACAGGTGACTGTGCGAAATGTAGATAATGAAATTGTACTGCACTGTAGCACATGTGGCAGTAGTTTTTTTGATAAAGGTGGAATTGACAGAATCACAGTAAAATCTGCACGCATACTTGCCGAGGAGGCGCAAGGCCAATATGTTCTTGGCAACCAAAAAATATGCCCAAAAGACAAGAGTGTACTTCTTGAAAAGGTAGATCCTAATCTACCAAAGAATACTATTCTACTTGAGTGTCCTTCATGTGTGGGTGTTTTCGCTTATCCTGACGATTTGCTCAAATATAAGGGGATAAAAGCGGCACTTCCCCTATCAGTTGGGACATTTAAACTCCTTCCTGCGCCAAAATCACTTTTTATGCTTGCTACATTCGCAGTACTTTCAATTACTGTATTACTCAATGTAGATAAATTTTCTACAAATACAAAGGCAAGTGGGATTTATGGGACAGTCCATCTGACAAAATCAGCTCGCTTTTTTTCCGTGCAGTTTACAACGCAAGATCCGATAATCACTTCAATTATTTTCTTTGATAAAAATAAAAAGGAGACTTTCCGTCAGATCGTTTCAGCGACCCCATCAAAAGTCCATCAAGTACTCACGATCACCCAGTATGATGCAGCACGAGATGTCTCATATGCTATTCAACTCGGAAACACGCAAACTCCTATTGCGCCAGTAGTACTTGAGAAGTAATTTAGCTTTTATTCTTCAGTTTATTAAGAATGCTTACAATTCTACTTTCTATTCCTCTTAGTTCAAGTGATGCCTCTGCAGGATCAACAATATTCACATTTAGACCAGTTCCCAGCTCAAATCCTGCTCGATGAATAAACCGTGGGATTATACGAAGATACCATTCATGTCCTGGATAAATGTAGTAGTTGTATGCAAAATCCATGTCGCTCAGTTGATGGTGATTAAATATCTTTTTCAGTTGGCGCATAGTATTACTCATGACATGTGCCATTTCTGCCAATTGATCATTGTTCAAATCGCCAAACCTTCCCTTCCCTTCTTTTGGCGCAATCCAAACTTCATATGGCCACTGAGAGAAATCAGGGCAATAGCTTGTGAAATACTTTGTATCTTGTACAACATTATTGAGCGGCTCTTTTGCAAGCGTGTCGAGGTTGATTTGGGTAGGAATGACCACAAGTTGCGCATGTGGATGATTGATTGAGGCTCCAGCATGCTCTCCACTGTTGCAAAAAATGAGGACCTGCCCTGTCTTACGATAGTAGTTAAACCTATCTTTATAGGCAGTCAAGATATTTTCTATTTGTTTTTCTGAAAGCTCTTCAATATTTTTTTTATGATTCGGCGAGTGAACGATAACTTCGTGATAATCAGTGATGGGATATTTATTCGTCACAACGCGTACTTTCCACCCTGGTTTATTTATATCTCCCCTCCCTACACGAAACACTTCAGCAGCAGTGAGCGCCTCATTCCCCTCACAAAAAACACATACTTTTTTATCTTTTAGCTTTGATCTTTTAGCTTTGTTTCCATTCTGATCGGGACGCGCTAAGCGTTGTGAAGCGATGATAACCCAGCGATGAGAAATGACATCTGGGACGTACTTTGACATATGATTTCAGTATAAACGAAAAATGAGAACAAAATCAACTATAATAGAAGGATGAAACTTATTGTTGGGCTGGGAAACCCTGGAGAGAAATATAAAAAGAATAGACATAATGTCGGATTCCTCTTTGTAAGTTATTATCTGGAAATGCTCCAGATGAAATTTGAATCTTCTGGATCACTTTCACAAGCCACAGATTTCAAAAAAGACAAATATCTACTCTCAGAGGTTGCTCGCCTACCCAACATCCTCCTCGTGAAACCGCAAACATTTATGAATAAATCAGGAGACGCTGTAAAAAAGACTGTCCTCCACTATAAAATCAGACCCTTACAAGACCTCGTTGTCGTCCATGATGACCTTGATATTCCATTCGGGAAGTTTAAGGTCCAAAATCAAGGACCAAAAGCCCATAATGGCCTCACAGATATACAAAACAAGCTCCAGACAATGGATTTCCTGCGAATTCGTATTGGAGTAGACAATAGACCAGCAGAAAACAGGATAAATGGCGAAGAGTATGTCTTACAAGACTTTTCAAAGGAAGAAATGTCACAGCTCCCTGAGTTGTTCAAAAAAATTGCAGAGCGGTTTACGGCGTCAGTAAAATCTAATAACTATTGAAGTTGATTTATATATTTGGTATACTATAAGGATGAAAATATTTTTTACAGCATCTCTTAGAGGTCAGGAAGAATATGGTAAATATTATAAGGAAATTTATTCTATTATTGAAAAACTTGGATATACCAGTCTCGACGATGAAATATTTAAACTTTCAGCAAGCTATTATGACAACATTCAAAAACAAGGGAGAGATGCGTATGTGGACCTCTACGAAAGAAAGATAAAAAAACTTCAGACTGCTGACGTTTGTATTTTTGAATGTACTCTTCCGAGTTTGTCAATAGGCTACTTGATACAAAAAGCTTTAGATTTTAATAAACCAGTTATAATACTATACCTCAACGATAATACTCCTCAATTCATCTCAGGAATAAATGAGGATAAGCTCATTGTGAAAAAATATTCTGGAATAACTCTTTCCAAAGTTGTACATGATGCCCTTGAGGAGGCTAAACATTTACAGGACAAGCGATTTAATTTTTTTATTAGCCCACAACTACTTACCTATCTTGAAAAAACGAGTAAAAAGGAAGGAATAACAAAATCTACCTTTATCCGAAATCTTCTTCTCATGCATAGGAAAAAAAATCATGAGTCTTAATTTGTTTTCTATTCACAAATAATCCACGCCTGGAGATTCTGATGAAGTTTTGTTTTATGATCAAATCCATACCATTTGATCTGCTTTATTTTGAAACCTGCTGCATTCATGAGCGATTTCCACTCTGAAATGGTTTTAAAATTATATGGAAGTTCCATATTTTCAATGCCATGAGCGAGAACATTTCCAAAAAAATCAACAATTATTAGGGCGTGTAGTTGAGATATTTTTCCCAGTTGTATATACTCTCGAAGGAGGATATCCTTTTCGAGGATGTCACCTTCAAGAAAATCTTCTTCCACGACTCCATAGATATCCTCTTTAATAATTAGTCTCTTAGATATTTTTCGAAGTTTTGAAAGAATGGGTAAAAGATCTGAGTTCTCAATATGATGAAAAACTGTCTTTACGATAGTAGAATCAAAAGTCGTTGTTTCGAAAGGGACAGAGTCTGGTTTTTCCATCTTTATAAAGGGAATGTGCGCCGCAATCTGATCACGACAGTCAAGGACATCAGTGCAGTGCACGTTGATACCGTTCTTGTCAAGTTCAATAGAAAAATATCCACCATTACTGCCAAAATCTAACACATTCCCCCTTATATGATCTTTACAATGATCAAAATCTACTTTTGACCTAATTTGTAATTTATAATTTCTGTATAAAATGGGAAACCATGAGTTTTTATGTGCGGTCTGAAATATATGTTTATGAATTTTGAGTATATGGGTATGAAGGTTAAATTGATCATTCTTTTTTGCCACTTTAACCAGGTAGTCTAAAGTATCATTTACAATTTTTTTTGCTTCGGACTCATATGTTGTAAATATAGAAGAATAGCTCCCTAGTAAAGCCTTTCTTATAAACTCAACTGCAGATTTGTCGTTCAAGGCTTCTTTAATCTTAACCTTATTCATAGTGTATTATATCATATCAAAATTATTATTATAGGTTAATATATTTAGCCTTATTTAGCCTTGAATATTCCAGATATATGTATATATCTCTCTATATTTTTTATCTTTGAATTCATCAAAAATACCGAATTGGATGAGAATAGTATAAATATAGATGGTATTAGTTTTTTGGCCCTCTTTAACGCTCTAAATATCAAATTATTGTTATTTGCTCAAATGTATTAGGAAAATGATACAATATACGAATTGCATTCCTCAGAATGCGATTGATTCCCGGCTATGCTTACGAATAACATCAACCCAGTTGTCCGAAAAAAACGAGTTGGGATTTTGAGCTATACCCTCCCCCCCGCCATTTCTGGCGTTGAAATGGTAATCCGCGATCATTCACGTTTATTGAGTAATAATGGATTTAGAGTCTTCCTGCTCGGCGCTTTAGGAAAAAAGTTTAGAAGCGAAATTGAGGTGCAAATTGCAAAAAGTTTTGATCCGAAAAATAAAAATGTCCGGGCAATACAAAGGGAGCTTCTCCAAGGCCGTGTAACAAATAAATTTCAATTCACCAAGAATAAATATAAAAAAATTATCAATAAGTGGTTGGAGGTGAATAAAATTGAAGTCCTCATCGTCCACAATGTGCTTTCTCGCCACTACAATCTTGCCCTGACCGCAGCACTTGCAGAAATCGCTATGGAGCGCGCAACGACAGTAAAATGTATTACGTGGGTACATGACGCTTCATTTGTCGACTTGTTCTATACAAAATTAAAATCAAATCTTAAAACAGTCTATCCTTGGTCGCTCATCAGTCAACATCAACCACAGTTCGAATATGTCACCATTAGCAAGACAAGAAAAAATGAGTTGGTAAAACTCTATGGCATCGATGAACAGTTCATAAAGGTTATACCAAATGGCATAGATATCAATAAGATGCTCCCTCTCCCCCTTCAAACAAGAACACTCTTCTTGGATATACTCCAAAGAAAACCTGATTATATCGGCATTATTCCAGTTCGCATTGCTGAACGAAAAAATATCGAATATGCAATCCAACTTGCGAAAATTGCACGTGATAAATATTCTAAGCGGATCTTGTTTGTTGTCACAGGTGCTCTTCATCTTCAGAATATCGAAGCAGTAAAATACTACGACTTCTTACAATCTGAAATTGACACGCATGCAGTGAGAGAAAACTTTTTATTCCTTTATAACTACCAGCTTTCAACAGAAGAAAAATTTAATATATATAAACTTAACATCAGAGATTTATATCTCATTTCGGACTTCCTCTTCCTTCCATCAAAGGGTGAAGGATTTGGGCTTCCAATCATTGAGGCTGGCTTTGTTCGACTCCCTATATTCGCCTCAAAACTTGAAGTTTTTAAAGAGGTGGGAAATGGATATGTAAACCTATTCGACCTGAAAGATCCGATCGAGAAAACACTTCTTATGATTTTGGACTATCTCAAAAAGAGCAGGACCACTATTTTCCATAAGTTGATCCTCACCCGCTATTCGCTTGCGAAAATCGTAAAAGAACACCTGATTCCACTTATCCAATCTCCATAGGAATTCGATATTTGCTATACTCTACTCATTACGATATATCTATGCATTTTGCTTTTGTCAGCTCGATTTGTAAACCAACTCAACTTCACTCTAAGGGGGGCCAAGAGGTGTGGGGTGCTTCTTTCTTGACAGAAGAAGCTCAGCGGGGCCATACGTTCGATTCTTATGCGGTCAAGGGCTCTCTTGAAAGCAGTGCTATCAATCTTATCCCTGTCCTTGAAAAAGGTAAGGATGAGGTGAAATTTGACCCTTTTTTTGAACACAGCAGCAACAAGAAAAGTGATCTTGACCTATTTGCCTATGCAACCTATTCAAAAATCCAATCCTTACTCCTAAAGGGCCCCTATGACGCTATTATCGACAGCTCTGGAAACCCGCTTTTAGCTCTGAATGCCGATCTGTTTACGGTGCCAGTAATCGTCATCGGTCATTTTCCTGTCCTGAAGCAGTATGTAAAATTCTTCCAATACCAAGCGCTTCCACCAAATGTGTATTTTGTATTTATCTCAAAATATCAGTACGACAATGCTACCTGGATCCCAAAAAATCAAAAGTCCATTATTCACAATGGCATATTTATTGACTCTATTTTATATAGAGAGGAAGATGCAACAAATCTATTCTGGACTGGAAGAATTGACCCTGATATGCCAAAGGGGAGCGAAGAGGCAATTGAAGTCGCGATAAAAACAAACAAACCAATCGACATATATTCATACATAGAAAAAGATGCAGAAGAGTATGTGAGAAATACCATCACTCCACTGATTAAGGGAAATAGTCTCATTACAATTAACTCTTCCTCTGAGTATTTATCGATAAATAAAAGATGTGCAAAAGCAAAAGCATTTCTCTTCCCTGCTCAATGGGAAGAGCCCTTCGGTCTTGTTATGGTTGAATCTATGGCGACTGGGACGCCTGTTATTGCATTTGCACGTGGTGCTGTCCCTGAAATTGTAAAGGATGGCGAGACAGGTTTTATCGTCAATCCGTCTGATACAGATATTCGTGGAGACTGGATTATTAAAAAAACTGGTATCGAAGGACTATGTGAGGCAGTTGAACGAATGTATGCGATGTCAGAAGACGAATATAGACAGATGCGCTGTGCAAGCCGTTCACGTGTTGAGAAAACCTTCACTGTGGAGCGGATGGTTGATCGCTATGAATCTCTCTACAAAGAAATTCTTTCCCACAAGTAATCATGCAGACCATCAAGGATATCCTCAAAAACTTTAAGCCAACAGAGGATAAATATGTATCACGTGAATTCCAGTCATTTGGTGTCCATTTAGCTGAAAAATTACAAGATGAACGAAGAAAGAGTCTGTATATCAAGCTCGCTAAGACCCTCCCTCGCCCCGTCCTAGAACAAGCCCTCCGTTTTGTCATCGATTCCAATGCGCGAAGCAAGGGTGCACTTTTTATGTGGAAACTGAAGGAGCTTGGGATGATTGGAAAGCCTAAAGTCAAAAGTATGACCACGCCCAAAAAGAAACCTGCGAAATCCCCATTTGTTGCAGATACCTTGTTTTAACTGCCACAGACTCTTCATCCTCATACCATAGTATGTGACTTCGACCATCATTATCAATATATTGAATACTTTTTTCAGCTGCGACGTTTCGTGTAACGCGATACGCATAACGCGTAGTGTTTTCAGAAAGATTCTTTGAACGTTCCGTGTTATACGTTACATGTTTTGCGATTTGAGCTTGAATTTCATTCAATGTGAATGCTTTGGCGCTTTTTAGGGGTGTTCCCTGCTCATTCATCGTCCAGTCATATCCATACATGCCGTATATCACCTCAATTTTTTCTTTTGGTACGACTGCAGCAAAGTCTGTAATCATCTGTTTAAAGTCATATCCATATTTTTGTCTTTCATCAAAACTGTAGTTGGGCCCCGGCTCCCCACCTGCCTTATGAAAGTCATAAGCCATGATTAATACACGATCCGCCACTTCTCCTATTTTTTTTATGTCATACGGCCTACTTCTATAGAAAGAGTCTCCATAAACAGCAACAAAACAGGTCCTATAGTTCTTCTGAACACCTGTACACAATGTTTGAACAAATTGTGATATTTGTCCCTCTCTTTGAGCATTGGTAGTAAATGAAAGTTCGAGATCTAAGACAACCCCTTGTGCATTATGTGAGCTCAAATATGAGTTTACTGAATTAGTCAATATACTCTGACGTTTTCCGTCCTCTAAATACCCCAAAATCGACTTCTGCTCGTGCAACTGAAGAGTAATGTATTTCTTTTTGTCGGAAATACTGGACATATTTTTCCACTGAGCGTCTAGTGCTTTTTGATCAATGGTCCCATCATCGTTTGGAACGATGCCAAATAAATAATATCCACTATATACGTCATCTGAAATAGGAGCATTCGCCATCCATGAAGGAACAAAAATACTTTTAGTGCTATTGTTTATTTGAGGAATTATTTTTTTTACAGGAAGCTTTGAAGGAACAGCTGTCGTCCCCATAAAAAAAATGATCACCGCGCTTATAAACTTTTCAATCATCTTCCCATTCTAGCAGACCTCTCACTTTTACTCTTGACATCCGTTTCAATTTCATCAATAATGAAAAGTAAGATGAAAATAACTGTATATACCATAACCGACTGCCAGTTCTCAAAACAAGAAAGAGAGTACCTCAATTCACATGGTATCCAATTTGAAGAAAAAAATCTTGAAACAAATCGTGAGTTTTTGACAGAAATGTTGGCTGTAGGTAGTAATTTTGCAGGTACACCAGTCACAAAAATTGATAAGGATGATGGTCAGACTGTCGTTTTAAAGGGATTTACAAAAGAAGAGTTTGACAAGGCACTTGGGATGACGGTTGAACCAGCTAAACCTGTTGAAACAGTTGCCCAAGTTCCACAAGCGCCTGTTGAAGCACCTGTCCAAGTAGTATCGGCACCTCCGACAAGTTCAGTGCAAGCTCCAGTTGAGCCTCCACCAGTTGTTCCACAACCAGAAGTAGTCCCAGCTCCAGTACAACAAGTTCCAGTAGCTCCTATAACAGCAGATCCAGCAATGGCATCAATTTTAAGTAATCTTGAACAACAAGTCCAACAAGCAATACCAGTAGAAACGACAGCGGCACCAGTTGCCCCTCAAGCACCCACAGCTCCAGTGGCCGGTCAACCAACAATCCCTGATCCAACATTCTAAGAAGAACTCACAAAAAAATCTAAATCCCAAACATTAAACAAATGGGTCAAAATTTTAAATTTGTTTAGGATTTAGGGTTTAGAATTTGCATTCTGGTATCTCCCTCATATTTAATACTGACTCCTGCCCCTTGTCCTGGTACAATATATAGATTATTAGGAGCGTCGATCAACGGTAGGTCTTCAGTCTCCAAAACTGAATATGAGAGTTCGATTCTCTCCGCTCCTGCCACATTCATCTCGCTTCGCTCGTGAACGTAGCGAGCCTTTAGGAATATATGCCTGTTGTCAACAAACCCTCCATGGGAATCTAAAAGAGACTGGATTGAGCCTGGCTACAAAACCACATGCGCCCTATGAAATAATTTTCTACTCAGTATTCAATAATCTTGATGACAGTATAAACTGCGAAAAATATTTCAAAACAACGGCTGGCTGGAAAAGAATTAAGAAGATGCTTGAGAATACACTAAAATAAATGCTTTTACCTTATCCCCACCGCATAGATGTCTGGCGTTTTATTAAACTGAGGATTAAGATTCGCAAGGATGATCAACTTCCCATCACTCATAACATCAAAGAATGTCCCCTCATGAGGTCCTGAGTAAATTATTTGTTTACTTGTGTCGTCATACTCAATAATAGAAATCTTGTCACTTTCATGCTCAACAAGATGTCGTGAATCAGGAAACCAGAGGAGCACTGGACTTCCCGTCTGTCGTATTTTTTCTGACACCTCAGAAAGAGAGATGAGATAGTTTCTATCTTCTTTACGATCATACACATAAAGATTACTTAGTTTAATTGACCGTTCCTCTGGTGTTTGATTCGCTGCTACGAGGCGTGGCTGAATGACATATGGAAGAGTGACCTGCTGTTTTGCCTCATATAATATTTTTGATTTATCAGGAGCAAGTGAGAGGATATGAAATGAATCTGAGGCAATTTTTGCAAACTCTTTTGGGAATATCTCAAGAAGCCTCATTGTCTCCAGCACTCGTTCCTCATCCCACACTTTTTCAAGCGACTCTTGAGAACTTGTCACTTCAAAGAGCTGAGTATTTTCATCTTCAAGTGACATTAAATAGGAAATGGAATCTTCGCCTCGTTTAAACTGCATTATCCCCTGTTTAAAGTCGGGAGAAAAAATAACAGTGACATCTTTTAAAGCAACGTCCTCGGGAAATAATGATTTTGCAGCAAGAAGTTTTAATGGGGGGAAAAGAGAGAATGTTCTCTTTGTCTGATCAAAAACATAGATACCATCTTTTGCCTTGTCTCCGTTTTCAACAAAAAGGAGTGACTTGTCTGTTTTGTCAATTGACATGACATTTGAGATACCTATTGTGGTAAGCGGAGTAAGGGACGCATTGAGCGGGAATAGTGTGGCATCGGCAGTAACTACCAACTCACCCTTAAGGATTACTTCCCGTTTCCACGATGTATACCCTTCTTTTTTTACTTCGATACTATATTTTCCATACGGAAGGGTGAGGTGAAGATCTGTCACTCCTTTGAGGAGCCCATTTACATATACTTGCGCTGCTTGTGGACTTGAAGATACTGCAAGAATCCCTGTGGATGTTACTTTCCCTTTTTGAATATCAACTCGATACCCACGTGCATAGGCAATGATAATTGCTAGTATGATGCAGAATGATATGAATACGATTGAGTTTCTAATGATGTGCATAGTCGTTCATCAACTTTATAGTATACAATTATACAAATATGTTCTTCGGAAAGAAAGTCGGTATTGATTTAGGCACAGCCAACACCCTGGTCTACGTTGAAAAACAAGGAATTGTTTTGAACGAACCTACGGTCGTAGCTTATTCGCTTGAAACGCGTCATATTCTTGCTGTGGGAGACGAGGCAAAAGAGATGTTGGGCCGCACACCAGGTTCTATTGTTGCGGCTCACCCAATGAAAGAGGGCGTCATAGCTGATTATCACACCACCACTTCCATGATTACTTACTTCTTAAAAAAGGCACTTCGCGGCTTTGTTCTGTGGCCCACTATTATGATCTCTATCCCAGGAGGTGCATCACAGGTCGAAAAACGAGCGGTTGTGGCAGCATGCAAACAAGCAGGAGCTGCAAACGTCTATTTGATTGAAGAGCCGCTTGCAGCAGCAATTGGGGCAAAAATCCCCATTGCGCAGCCATCAGGGCACATGATTGTCAACCTCGGAGGTGGTACAACTGAAATCGCAGTCATCTCTCTTGGCCAGCTTGTCTCCTATAAGACGGTCCGTGTTGCAGGCACTAAGTTTGATGAGGCGATACTCCAACAACTGCGAAAAAAGCACAATCTCATGATTGGAGAGCGTACTGCAGAACATGTCAAAATGAAGATTGGCAATGCATTTATTGAAGAAAAGGATGAGACGAAGCTTCGAACAATGGAGGTAAAAGGACGCGATTTTCAGACCGGCCTTCCCCATGTCCTTCAACTCTCTGAAAAAGATATTGCAGAAGCAGTCCAAAAACCATTAAAGCTCATTCTTGAAGGAATTAAGGAAGTGTTAGCACAGACACCACCAGAACTTGCAGCAGATATCGTTGATAAGGGAATCGTTCTTTCAGGCGGCACTGCACAGCTGACAAATCTTGATCGATATGTGAGCTATCACATCAATGTAGCGTCCTTTGTAGTCGAAGAACCGCTCTTCTGTGTCATCCGAGGAATAGGTATGGCGATCGAAAATTTCGACAGTTTCAAGGCTGCAATCAAGTAATCGATACTATTTATTACCTATAATAATTGATTGATTTTGAAAAAATACTGGGAAAAAGCACTTTTGATAAAAAATGAATGAATTGGTATAATTCTATAGTAATTTTGCAGTAGTTGTAATGATTTGACCATTATAAGAGCATATTAGAATATAAAC
>Ga0194063_10001622_pt1 | contig 14485 bp, 17 predicted proteins | sample SepL3720m_MetaG_FD_155459 | JGI IMG/M metagenome (GOLD analysis project Ga0194063, IMG submission 155459) | Anoxic zone freshwater microbial communities from boreal shield lake in IISD Experimental Lakes Area, Ontario, Canada - Sep2016-L373-20m | ecosystem: Environmental > Aquatic > Freshwater... | reverse complement strand
TTTATCTTTTCGGTTCGTTCGGCGGGCCCGCTGAACGTGGCGACAGCGATATCGATATCGCCTTTCTCCCTCAGTCTCCTATTGACCCTCTGGGCTGTTTCGACATGGCCAACCGCCTTGCCGATCGACTCGGGCGGGCTGTCGATTTAGTCGATCTCAACCAGGCCAGCACGGTCATGGCGAAGGAGGTATTACGAACCGGCACCCCTTTGTTCATCGCAGATACTTCCATCCATCAGGAGTTTGAGATGCGAGTATTGGCCGACTATGCGAGACTCAACGAGGAGAGACAACCCGTCCTAATCGGATGATTGACGACATCGCACTCAACAAAACCGCAATCATCCGCCGCTGCCTTGGGAGGGTGGAGCAGGAGTATCGAGGTGACCCAGCCCGTCTGGACGATTTCACGACCCAAGACTCTGTGGTTCTCAATATTCTGCGCGCCTGTGAAGCGGCGATCGATCTGGCGATGCATCGAGTCGCGCAGGACCGACTCGGCATCCCGCAAAGTAGCCGCGATGCTTTTGATCTATTGTTTCAGGCTGGCCTGATCAGCGCAGCGTCCAACACCGCAATGAAACACATGGTTGAATTTCGTAATATTGCCGTTCACAGCTACGAAAAACTCCAGCGGCCTATCCTTGAGGCCATTGTCGTAGGTCACCTCGGAGATTTCGAAACTTTCATGAGCGAACTCATCAAGAGCTGAAATTTCAGGATTTCTACTCTCCGGTTTCAGCTTTTATTTCATCCCATGCCCATTGTTTCGTCCATCTTCTTTGTCGCAGCCTTGGTTCTGGCGGTGGTCATTGGGCCGCAGACGCGGGCATGGACTTGGGGGCCGGCCTTGCTGGCACTGGGAATATCGGTTTCGGCCGCACTGCCCGTGTTTTGGAGGAAGGATCGGCCGACACTTGGCCTTGGGCTGAGCGCTTTCTGCGCACTGGTGGCGGCTTGGTTTGGCTGGCGAGCCTGGGCTTCGCCTGTGCCCGAGCTAGGGCTGGCGGACTTGCTGTTGCTGGCCGGATGCGTGGGGACTTTCCTCAGCATCCGCGCGATCGAAGGTAACGCGGTGGCCGAACGGATTCTGATTTGGGGCATCGCCCTGTTGCTATTGGCCAATATCGGGGTCTTGGCGAAACAAGTGGCAGAGCCAAGCTACGCACCCGTGTTTCGCGCGCGAGCGGGCGCTTTCCCTTCGGGATTTTTCGCGCACTACAATGAAGCGGCTAACTATTTGATCGCCTCTTCGCTGCTGGTCGCTGCGGCGGCTTGGTTCGGACGGCACGCTACTGCAACTCGGGTTTTATTTGGGTTGATCGCGATCGCGGGATTGGCGGCGGTTTATTTCACCCGCTCGCGCGGGGGGATTTTGGGGGCCGCGATCGGCTCGGGCGTTTTCGTTGCCATTGCCATGGCGATCGGAAAGCGGCGGCAAGCGCGTTGGTTTGGGCTGGCTTTGATCGCGATTCCCATCGTGGGTTTTGCCATCGCTGCTTTTGTTTTCAACGGCTGGCATGATTCCCAAAACCTGCGGCGAGGCGGAAGCGACGTCTGGGCATTGCTGGATAACACCTGCCGACTTTATTTTCTGGGCGTCGCGGTGTCCTGCATCGGCCTGCATCCGCTGTTCGGCGGTGGCGGCCGCAGCTTCAGTTGGGAAAACTTCAGATTCGTCGACGCAACCCTTCAGGGTATCGGCGCCACCAGTCAAGCGGAGCAGGTTCACAACGAATTGCTCCAAGCCGCCACCGACTATGGCATCATCGGAGCCGGACTTTTAATCGGGCTGGTTGGCAGCTTGGTGGTGATCTCTTTGGTGCACATTCTCGTTCCAAAGGACTCCAAAGAATTCCAGGCGGGTGATGCTTGGCGCTTGGGGGGAATGGCGGCTCTTGCAGGGATGTTCGTGCAATCCTGTTTCAGCTTCGACTTCCATCTCTTCCCGGGAGTTCTGCTTCTTGGCATTTGTCTTGGGCAGTTGTCCTGCGGCGTAAGCGTGCCGCGCCCTCGGGTAGTGAGAATCGGAGCAAGGGGGATTCTCTCTGCTGCGGGGCTTGCCTGCATCGCTCTGACCTTCCTATGGGGCTGGAAGGGAACCCAGGTGACTCGCATCTTATGGCCCAGCTATTTCAGTAAAGGACCCGTCCCCTCCTCCGAGTCGAAGGTCAAGGCTCTGTCCGATGCTGTCCAAGTCTGGCCACATGCGACTTTCTATCTGGAACAAGCCACCCTCATACAAGCTGCCGCCGCAGCTGACCCATCGGCGGCCTCTCCAGAAACTTTGGATCGAGCCATCCACGCCTACGAAAAAGCCGGGCAACTCAACCGCTTTGATCCCACTCCTGTAGTCAATCGCGCCAACCTGCTTAGCTTCCTGCGGCGGGACCGAGAGGCCGAAACTGCCTTTAATCTCGCCATTCGCTTGCAAGGTGGAATGGAGCCCGCATTTCGTGCTCACTTTTCTTTCGCCAGACACCTGACGAGTGTGGGCCGGCGACAGTCCGATCCCGCAGAGGCCAAGGCCGTGCAGGAGTCTGCGGCCCAACAAATGGAGCAGGCTGTGAAGCAAATGCACTGGTTCATTGAAGACATGCAGGCTCCGCGAGTGGAGGTTCACGAAAATCTAGGATTGGCCCGCGAAGGGTGTGGCGATTTCCAAGGGGCTCTCCAAGCCTATGACTTTGCAGCCGCACTTCGAAAAGGTTCAACGGTCCACTATCGCGCCGGCGTTCTGATTGGCAGAATGGCATCCAAGATTTGGGCGCAAAATCGACCTGCCGAGGCCTATGGTTATTTCATCGAGTCAAAGAGGCGCATCGGCTTGGCCAAGGAACTCCCTCAAAACGTCACCGCTGCCCAGCGCGCTGAATTCCTCGCTTACGTCGATCGCGGAATCCAGTTGATGAAGACGGCAAGAATCAAAGCCGTCCCCTACCCGCCCTCGAAGCCCTGAACGCTCAGCGGGCGATCTGATCCCAGTCGATCTGCTTCCCGACAAATTCTGTCAAAAACGCTTGGAGCTTGGCATCGGCCTCGGCTTGGGTGACTTCCTTTTTGATCCACGGCACTTTTCCATACCACATGGAAACCGAGGCATAGGCCCAACGCTGGTCCATACCGCGAATGAGCCGATCCTTCATATCAATAAAAGTCCGGCCCAAGTGATCGTTAGTCACATGGTCGTGGCCGACAAAAAAGTAGTACGTCAGGCAGTCGAATTTGACGTATTCCTCGAGGTTTTTGGAGCTGACGAGACGCTGCGACTGGATTGAAACCAAGCGCTTTGCCGCCAACTGGCGACCATTCGAAAGCTTGAGTGTCTGGTTGCTGGATGAGGTGATATTATGCCCTTGGGCCGGCATACAGCGCTCCGGACGGTGGATGGAGTTGTTCAGATCCGCCCCGGAAAGCACAATGGAAAGGTCCAAGCGGTCAGGCACCGCGTATCCGTCCGCGGTGGTTTCGCCCGGGCGTGCAGTCAGGCAGATCGCCTTGGAAAACTGGGTATCTGATGACAAGGTGCCTAACTCCTCCGGGCTGGGCGGCAGATTTTTCAGCGTCCACACACCGGAAGAACGCGGCAATTCCATAATCACCGCAGATTGTGCCACCGCACCGACCTTGGGCAAAAAATAGATCGCGCTCAGCGCAGCTCCCAAAAACATGGGCAGTAACCAAGTTTTGCTTTTCATGAATTCGTACGGGTGACTGTGACTCGGCGGACTTGGCGCTGCTGGTTTGTCTTCCATGGTAGACCACCCTCAAAAACCGAGTGGGTTACTAACAAGAGTGTCAGGGAAAACGGATAAAAAAGCAGTAACCCCGACCAGTCGTGCCACGTGGAGACCGCCCACTTGGCATCTCCGTACTCTGCAATGACGAAGATCGAGATCACCCTCAGCGCGTTGCCGAGAATCGATAAAGGAAACGCCATCAAAAACAACAACACTCGCTTCCAGAGTGCCATCCTAGCCATGTAGGCCCATGCCGCGGAAATCATCAGCAACGCCATCAGCGATCGGATGCCACTGCAGCCCTTGGCGATGTCCAAGGGCGCCCAGCTCCCTTTCAGGGGCAGAACCTTGGTACCCTCGACATAGGTCTCCACGCCTAACAAGCCCGAGCCGTGATGCGCGAGCGAGGTGGCCAACAACTGCAACTGCGTCGTCGCCTGTTGAAAACTGGGCAATGGAATGGCCAGCCAGAAAAAAAACAGCGGAAAGGTGAGCATCCTTGCCACCTGCCAACCCCAGAGATACCACGCGGAGCCCCACAGGATAAATGGCAAACCCACCATCGCGATCCGCGGCTGGAGCGTGCGATACGCCGCGATGTAAAGAAGCACACCGACCAACGCCGCGCCAAGCCCCCAGAGACTGCTTTGGCTGATCTCTGCCTTAAGATCCTTGAGCCGATAAAACACCAATCCAGCAATGACAAACGGGAACAACAGCCCGTGTTCGTAATCGGTTTCCCCGTTCCACGCGCTGTAAATCCAATCGAAAGCCGACTGCCCGCGCGATGGGCCATAGCGCTGCTCAAACCCGTAAAACCAAATCAACAGCGCGACTGAAGCCAGGATCGATCCCCAGAACCCAATCTTGGCAGCCAGGGAGTCGGAATTTCCAGACACGCTGGCGGGTGGTTGGGGTGCGTTTTGAGACATCAATCAAGAAATGAGGTGAACGATTTCCAAGCAAAGTATTGCCGACCGCCCCTTGTCTGTCAACAATCCGCCTGTATTGATATTTATCGCTCTTTTTTCTCATGAAAATCATCAGTGGAACCGCTCACCGCGCGCCTGCCGAACGCATCGCAGAACATCTAGGACAACCGCTGGCCGACGTCCACGTCTCCGCCTTTCCTGACGGAGAAACCGAAGTGAAAATCAACGAAAACGTCCGCGGTGCGGATGTTTTCATCATCCAGCCCAGCTGCCCGCCGACCAACCACAACATCATGGAGTTGTTGATCATGGTGGATGCAGCCCGCCGCGCCAGTGCGGAGCGCATCACGGCGGTGATGCCGTTTTTCGGCTACGCCCGCCAAGACCGCAAGGACCAGCCGCGCGTGCCGATCACCGCCAAGCTGGTGGCCAATTTACTGACCTCCGCCGGCGTCAACCGCGTGCTGACGATGGACCTGCACGCTCCGCAGATCCAAGGATTTTTCGACATCCCGGTCGATCATCTCTACGCGAAATCCGTGCTCATCGGCTACCTTCGCGAGCGCCACCCCGACACTTCCAATCTCACCGTCGTTTCTCCCGATGTCGGCGGTGTCAAAATGGCCCGTGCCTACGCCGATGCCCTCGGCGCAGAGCTGGCGATCGTCGCCAAGCACCGCGTCAGCGCCACCCGCGTCGAAGCGATGAACGTCATCGGCGAAGTCGAAGGTCGCGATGTCCTGCTGGTCGACGACATGACAGAAACCGCAGGAACCCTCACTGCCGCCGCCGAGATTCTCCACAAACACGGTGCCAAGCGGATCTACGCGGGCGTCTCCCACGCCATTCTCGGCTCGCTGGCCCACCAACGGATCCGCGATTCCACCATTGAAGAGGTCATCACCACCGATTCCGTGCCGCAGGCCGAGGGCCCGAAAGTCCAAGCCGTCAGCATCGCTCCGCTGCTCGGCGAAGCGATCCGCCGCATTCACTGCGGCCAGTCCATCACCTCGCTATTCTCGCTTTAACACGCCTGATTGCGGATTATCCGAACAATTTTTTGACAAGTGACCTCAAGACCGCTACACACCGCGGCCCCGCACTGAGTTTCAGAAATCCTCAGCGCACCTTTTAAATACTAACGCCCTCTCTGTTATGGCCAAGAAGACATCTCTCAAAGCAGCTCCACGCGCCCGCACCGGTTCCGGCCGCCTCAATCAAATGCGCCGTGAAGGCTGGGTCCCATCCGTGATCTACGGACGTGGCACCGACAACATCAACCTCAAGGTCGATGCCAAAACCTTCGCCGACGTTCTCGCCCACAGCAGCTCGGAAAACATCCTCGTCAACTTGGAAATCGAAGGCCACGGCACTCGCCTCGCCTTCCTCCAAGCCATCCAACACGACTCGCTTTCTGGCGTCACGCTTCACGCTGACTTCCGCGCGATCGACGAAAACACTCCGATCGTCGCCCACATCCCGACTCACCTCAATGGCGAGTGTGTTGGCGTCAAAGCCGGTGGCCTAGTTGAACAATACGTTCACGCAATCGAAATTTCCTGCCTGCCTAATGATCTCCCAGAGACCATCGAGGTGGACATCAGCAGCCTCGAAATCGGTGCATCGCTCCACATCGGCGACATCACCTTGCCAGCCGGTGTTCGCGCCACTCACGCAGCCGAAGTGGTTGTTGCACACGTTGGCAAGCCAGCAGCAGCGATTTCCGAAGCAGCGGCAGGCACTCCTGCCTAATCAGCGGCCATTTTAGCCCTTCCCAAACGCCCGGTCTGCTCACGCGGCCCGGGCGTTTGTGTGATTGCGTTTCGCGTTCAAAAAATTCACGTTCCCCTACGCTATGTCATTTTCACTCATCGTCGGCCTCGGCAATCCCGGCAAGCAGTACGAGGACACCCGCCACAACGTGGGATTCATGGTATTGGATCGCCTTGCCGCCGCAGAAGGCGCGGCTTTCCAGTCGAGCCCCAAGTGGCAGAGCCACCTCGCCAAAGTCCCGGGCAGCGGCACGATTCTGCTGAAACCGCAGACATTCATGAACCTGAGCGGCCGCGCCATCCACCAAATCCTCTCCTTCCACAAGTGGCTGCCCGAACAAATGCTGGTCATTTATGACGATGTCGCGCTGCCGCTAGGCACGCTCCGCTTTCGCGAAAAAGGCTCCGCGGGCGGTCACAATGGCATCAAATCCATCATCCAGCACCTCGGGACCGATGTCTTTCCCCGCCTGAAAATCGGCATCGGCGGCAGCCAGCCCGGCGAAATGGTCGGCCACGTGCTCGGCAAGTTTTCACCCGACGAACGGCCACTACGTGAAAACACGCTTGCCACCGCGCTAGAAGCCGTGCAGCTTGCCCGTTCGCAAGGCATCGCCACCGCGGCGCATCGCTTCCATACACGTAACAATCCACTCCCAGCACCTACCGATGAGTCGCAAATACCAAGGCCTGATCGTCCTTAACACCAAATCCCTCGAAGGCAGCGTTGACGATCTCGTCGCCGCCATTTCCAAAGACTTCAGCGCCGAAGGCGCAACCGTCGAAAAGATCACCCAACTTGGTCGCCGCGAATTCGCTTACAATGCCCGCCACCTCGCGTCCGGCCATTATGTGAACTACTACTTCCAAGGCGCCCCTGAAGTGATCACCAAGATCCAAAGCCGCCTCAGCCTGAACGGACACGTTCACCTTCAGCATTTCCAACGGATCGCTTAAGTTTCTTTCGCCCCGCCGGCGTCCACCCCTAGCAATTTTCTCGTTATGGCCAATCTCAACAAAGTCATGCTCATCGGTAATCTCACGCGAGATCCCGAACTGCGCCACACCCCAAAGGGCACGGCCGTATCAGAAATCAGCCTCGCAATCAAAAGGATCTGGAATAACGAACAGGGCCAAAAGCAGGAAGAGGTCACTTACGTTGATGTCACACTTTGGGGTCGCCAAGCCGAAGTCGCGCAGCAATACCTCACCAAAGGCAGCCCTGCTTACATCGAAGGACGCCTCCAACTCGACAGCTGGGACGACAAGGAAACCGGTAAAAAGCGCAGCAAGTTGAAAATTGTTGGCGAGGTGCTCCAACTCCTTGGCAGCAAGGGTGGCGGCGGTGCTTCTGCCGAACGCCCCCAACAACAATCGTCTGCACCACAACGCTCGGGATCACCCCAAGGTGCTTCCGCAGCGCCAGCCCAAGACTTCCAAGAAGACGACGATATCCCGTTCTGATTTTTCAGACCGATCTTTCAAGCGAGGCTGCTCACGCGGCCTCGCTTTTTTTGTGCAGCGATAGGTCCTATATGACCTATAGGACCCATCTATCCGAAAAACCAAGACTTCCCCTGACACCTCATTCCTGCGACGACTTCTGTCCCATGAGTCCGATTCTCAAGTTCACCTTCTGCCTACCGTTCGCCGCCCTTTTGGCGTCCTGCACCGTCGCCCGTCCGCCTGCCGACTCCCATTATGGTCACGATGTTTACGGCCACCGCCCGGGCCCCAAAGGCTTTCGCACCATCATCATCGATGCCGGTCATGGCGGTAAAGACAGCGGCGCCGTCAGCCCTATCACCCAACAGAAAGAAAAAGACCTCGCGCTCGATACCGCCAAGCGCATCGGCCGTACCCTCGGCCGCGACTTCAAAGTCATCCTGATGCGCAGCGATGACACCTTCATCGACCTCGACGAGCGGGTCGTCCGCGTTGATCGTTCGGGCGCGGCCGTCCTCATCAGTATGCACTACAACAGCGGCCCGTCGAATTGCCGTGGCCCCGAAACTTATTACTGGCGCGTCGACAGTCACGGCCTCGCCACCCGCCTGCACCAAGCGATGTGCCGCACCTGCCCCACCGGTAATTCGTGCCGCGGCCTCGTCCGCCGCCGGATTCGCCTGACCCGAAATCCGCAAATCCCCTGCGTCCTACTGGAAGGCGGCTACCTGAGCAACTCCGTCGAAAGCCGCCTCGTCAGCGATGCCAATTATCGTCAGAAACTCGCCACCGCCATCGCATCGGCCATTCGCACGCAATCCGCCATCGGCGACAGTGGAACCGGCCCCTTGCCCCGCCCGATCGACTCGCCACCGAGCCGCCCGACCGACGCCAAAGAGTGATTTATCCGAGAGATTACCGCCATCTGACGCTGCTCAAAAAAATTCCCCAACATTCGCGAGATTTCCCGATTGACACCCAACTAGCCAGTCCCTAGTTTGCCCCCCCTTCGCACACGGACCACGTCGTCGAAGCCATTTTTATCCAAGCATATGAATACGTTTTCCGCCAAGCCGCATGAAGTCGAGCGCAAGTGGTATGTGATCGACGCCAAGGGCAAGGTCCTCGGCCAAGTCGCTGTTGAGGCTGCACGCCTCCTCCGTGGCAAGCACAAGCCTATTTTCACCTCCCACGTTGACACCGGCGATTTCGTCGTCGTGATCAATGCTGACCAAGTTGTCCTCACCGGCAACAAGGAGAACGCCAAGATCTACACCCGTTTCTCCGGCTACGTCGGCGGCCAAAAGGTCGAGACCCCACGCATCGTCCGCGAGCGTCGTCCGATCCTCCTCGTCGAGCGCGCTGTCTGGGGCATGATCCCGAAGACCCGCCTCGGCCGCGCCCAGTTCGGCAAGCTCAAGGTCTATGCTGGTGAAAGCCACCCGCACGAAGCCCAAGCGCCAACCGCACACGCCGTTCGCTAATCCCATCTGACCCATTTTCCTAAAATGACCGCCACCACCACTAAGAGCGCCACTGGCCGCCGCAAAACTGCTGTCGCCCGCGTCTGGATGACCGAAGGCACCGGCCAGATCACCATCAATGGTCGCAGCTTCGAAGAATACCTTCCGACTGTCGAACTGCAAAATGCCGTGCTCGCACCGTTCCTTGCCCTTTCGCTTTCGAACAAGTTCGACCTCAACGTCGTCGTCAAAGGCGGTGGCAAGCAATCCCAAGCCGTCTCGATCCGTCACGCGGTTTCCCGCTCGCTCACTCTTGTCGACCCTGAGCACCGCAAGGTGATCAAGCCACTCGGCTACCTCACCCGCGATCCGCGGATGAAGGAACGGAAAAAGCCTGGTCAACCAGGTGCCCGCGCGCGCTTCCAGTTCTCCAAGCGTTAATCCGCCGACTGGGAACTTCCCTATCTCAAAAAACCGCACTCCTTACCGAGTGCGGTTTTTTTGTGCCGACAGACCTCAAACAATCTTCAGTCGCGCCAAATCCTGTGTATCGATCAAGCCCGCTGGCTTACCCTGCGCGTCGAGCACCACGATGTCGTCGACGCGGTTCTGGCCAAGCGTCTTGAGGACCTCCACCGCCAGCGCATCTGACTGCACCGTGATGGGTCGGCGAGTCATCAGTTGCGCCACCGGCTTTTCACCTAACAGCGGGTCCTGACGGAAGCTGCGTGCGAAGTCGCCGTGGGTAAAAATTCCCGCAAGACCGCCATCGCTATCGAGGATCAAGCAAGCCCCTGCACGCGCACGGTTCATCGCATCCAGCGCGGCGAAAACATCCGCGCCTTCCACCACGATCGGCAGCTCGGCGTCGGCACGCATGATATCGGAAACCCGCGTCAACAGGGCCCGGCCCAGTGAGCCACCCGGATGAAAGCGAGCAAAGTCCGCCTCGCTAAAACCACGCGATTCTAACAAAACCATCGCCAGCGCATCACCCATCACCAGCATGGCCGTGGACGAAGAGGTAGGCGCGAGGTTGAGCGGGCAGGCCTCGCGCTCGACCGAGGTATCCAGCGTCACCTCGCTGAAGCGCGAGAGCGTCGAATCAGAGCTTCCCGTGAGGGCGATGAGTTTGACGTCGAAGCGTTTGATGAATGGCAGCAGGTCGAGCAGCTCGCGGGTTTCTCCCGAGTACGAGAGAGCCAGTACCGCATCGCCATCCGAGAGCAGGCCCAGATCCCCGTGCAGCGCGTTCTGCGAATCCAGCACCACGGCCGTGGCCCCGGTCGAGTTAAACGTCGCGGCGATTTTATGGCCGATGTTGCCCGATTTGCCGACGCCGATGACCACCAGCTTGCCGCGACGATCCAGCGTTTGCTGGAGAATCTTGATCGCCTCGATCATGCGCTGATCCAAGCGGCTGGCCATCCGACTCAAACCATCGATCTCTGTTCCAATCACGTCACGCGCACGCGCTAAAAAGTCCATGAGCCATCACATGCCGGGAAGCACCCGCTTGGCAAGCGCGGCGGTGGCCATTGCATTTCTTCGGCGGCAAAAAAAACGAGCTCTCCTGAACTCTTCGCTGGATTCCTCGCAGACTCGGAATACTGTTCGTACGAACTTATGGAACTGGATTCAAAACTCGCGATCCTGGCCGACGCGGCCAAGTACGACGCCTCCTGCGCCAGTTCGGGCGCGGTGCGGGGAAACTCGCTCGGCGGCAAGGGCGTCGGCTCGACGGGCGGGATGGGCATTTGCCACAGCTACGCACCGGATGGCCGCTGCATTTCCCTGCTCAAGCTGCTGCTGACCAACCTCTGCATCTACGACTGCCACTACTGCATCAACCGCCGCTCCAGCAATGTCCGCCGCGCGGCCTTCACCGCCGACGAGGTGGTGAAGCTGACGCTGGATTTCTACAAACGAAACTACATCGAGGGCCTGTTCCTCAGCTCCGGCATCATTCGCAATGCCGACTACACGATGGAGCAGGTCATCGCCGTCGCCCGCACGCTGCGCGAGGTCCACGACTTCCGCGACTACATCCACCTGAAGACGATCCCCGAAGCCTCGCCCGAACTGATCGAAACAGCGGCGCGCTATGCCGACCGGATCAGCATCAATCTCGAGCTGCCGACCCAGAAAAGCCTCGATCTGCTGGCACCCGAAAAGAGCCTCGTCCGCACCCAGCAGGCGATGGGGCGCATCCGCCTCAAGCTCGACGAAGCCAGCGACCGGCGGAGCAACGGCGACAAGAAAGTCCGCCACGCCACCGGCCAGAGCACGCAGGTCATCGTCGGTGCGGATGACTCGACCGATGCAGACTTCCTCGCGCGCTCGGACGAACTTTACGGCTCTTATCAAATGCGGCGCGTGTACTACTCTGCGTTCAGCCCGATCCCGGAACCGTCGCGAATCCTACCGCTCAAGGCCCCGCCGCTGATCCGCGAACACCGGCTCTATCAGGCAGACTGGTTGATGCGCTTTTACGGCTTCAAGACCTCCGAGATCCTCTCCCCCACCATGCCGAACCTGGATCTGGAGCTCGACCCGAAACTCGCGTGGGCTTTGAGGAATCGGCAAGACTTCCCCGTCGATATCCAGACCGCCAGCCGCGAGGTACTGCTGCGCGTGCCCGGCCTGGGCGTGCGCAACGTCGACCGCATTATCAAAATCCGCCGCTACACCCGCATCCGCCAAGCGGATCTCGTGCGACTGCGCGTCTCGCTGGCCAAGGTACAGCCGTTCCTGATGACCGCCGACCACAATCCCGCCAGCTACCTCCTCGACTCCGACGCCCTGCGCGCCCGCTTCGTGCCCAAACCGCAGCAACTCGAACTATTCGCGTCCGATGAAATGCGTTGATCCGGGAACCGACTTCGTCTCGTGGCGCGATGCGGCGCGCGTCTTGTTAGAGGACGCCGTGCCGCCCCACGATGTTCTGTGGGAAAGCAGCGGTGGACTGTTTGAGACGGCCACCCCGGGCGGCCCGCAAGCCCCCGTCGCGTCCCCCATCAAAGTGCCAGCCGCCTTCATGGGCTTGGCCAAGTCCGTCGCCTGTCACCGCGATCCCTCGCGCTGGGCCCTGCTCTACCGCCTGCTGTGGCGGATCACGCGCGGCGGCGAGCGCCATCTACTGGCCATCGCCAGCGATCCCGAAATGGCAAGGGCGCGGCAGTTAGAAAAAAACGTGCACCGGGAAATCCACAAGATGCACGCCTTTGTCCGCTTCAAACTCATCGACACCGATGCCGCCGGCCGCGAACGCTACGCCGCGTGGTTCGAGCCAGAGCACTTCATCGTCGAGGCCGCTGCGCCCTTTTTCAGAAAGCGCTTCGCCAACATGGACTGGAGCATTTTCACCCCCAAGGGCTGCGCCCATTGGAATGGCACCGCGCTGACCCACACGCCCGGGATTCCGAATAACCCAGTAGAGAATCCCGATGCGCTGGAGGCCGCCTGGCGCACCTACTACCGCAGCATCTTCAACCCCGCGCGGCTCAAGGTGAAGGCCATGCAGACGGAAATGCCCAAGCGCTACTGGAAAAACCTGCCCGAGGCCGAACTCATCGAAGAACTCATCGGACAAAGCCAGCACCGAGTCACTCAGATGTTCGCGGAAGAGCCGCGCGCTGTGAAACCCACGCCCAAAAACGCCTATCTCGACAAGCTCCGCGAGCTTTCGGCAAAAGAGCAGTCCGCGAACCGCACCCAAGAAGCCGAAGATCTCCTTTGAGCAAACCACAACGCGGGTCTTGCTCGACACGGGGATGATCGAGCAGCGGATACAGCGCAATCTCTAACCCTTCATCGCCGCGTCGAGCCACGCGATCATCTTTTTACGATACGCCCCGCGATCGTTCGAGAGCGAGGTGGCGTGGCGGCCGGTTTTGACTTCGAAGAGGGTTTTCGGCTGACCCGCGCTCTCGAAGAGTTGGCGGCCTTGGGCGATGGGCACCACTTCGTCATCACTGCCGTGGACGACTAACAAGGGGACCGGCGCGAGTTTTTTGACGAAGTCCTTGGGCGAAAGTTCGTCGGTCACGAGGCTGGCACCGAGCTGGCCGCCAAAGATCCGGGCCATCGCTTGATACGAAGCAAAGGCGCCGTCGATGACGATCGCGCGCAGCCCGGCGACGGGAGATTCCCCCAACGCTGTGACCGATTGCGCGCCGCCGAGGCTGTGGCCATAGGAAATGAGGCGCTGGGGATCGATGTCGGGCCGCTGGCGGGCATAGGCAAAGGCCGCCTTCACGTCGTCGATCATGCCGCGCCGGCCCACGCTGCCAGCGGATTTTCCAAAGCCGCGGTAGTCGTAAATGATGACGTTGTAGTTCGCCTCGACCATCCACGTGCAGAGACCGAGGTGGTGGCCGATCGACCCCGCGTTGCCGTGGGAAAAGACGATCGTGCCCTTGGCGGTTTGGGCGGATTTGTTTTTGGCGGGGATGAACCAGCCGTGCAGCGCGGTGCCATCGGCAGATTTGAAGTCGACGTTCTCGAACTTGAGGCCCGAGGCGGCGGGCGTGGTCGGCTCATCGTGGCTGGGAAAATAAAACAGCTGGTTGCCGCCGCTTTCACCCAGCGCACCTTTCGCCAAGCGGGCCAGATCACCGCTGGGATCTTGGAGCAGCGCCCGCACATCATCACCGCTGACGGCGGGTTGCGCGGATGCGAGAGTCATTACGGCGAACCAGACGCCCAGGATTCGTTCATTCATTACTGGTAAATCGACACCCGAACGGCGATTTGTCGAGCGAAAGTGCGACCAACCGCCGGCAATGCTAGCATTCCGAAGATCGACCTGCGCATTCAGAAGATGGATCTTCGCATTCAGAAGATGGATCTTCGCATTCAGAAGATGGATCTTCGCATTCGGAAGATGGATCTTCGCATTCGGAAGATGGACCTTCGCATTCGGAAGATGGACCTTCGCACTCGGAAGATGGACCTTCGCATTCAGAAGATGGATCTTCGCATGCCAAAGATGGACCTTCGCATTCCGAAGACGGAATTCCTAGGAAGGGGGCGTGTCAAAAATTTTGTGTAAGTTCAGATCCGCTGATTAGGTGTTAGTGGGAGGTTGGCATGCGGTCGGCAAACTCGATGGCGAACCGGTTTAGGGCGTC
>Ga0194063_10001621_pt1 | contig 14487 bp, 12 predicted proteins | sample SepL3720m_MetaG_FD_155459 | JGI IMG/M metagenome (GOLD analysis project Ga0194063, IMG submission 155459) | Anoxic zone freshwater microbial communities from boreal shield lake in IISD Experimental Lakes Area, Ontario, Canada - Sep2016-L373-20m | ecosystem: Environmental > Aquatic > Freshwater... | reverse complement strand
CTCTTTAACCTTTTTGAAGTTGTCGTTTGCAATAGCCATTCTAAAATCTCCTTGTTTTGTCTAGTTTCGAGCCAATGTTGTTACGCAAGACTCGCGAGAATTATAGCATATTTCGGGGTTAAAAATAAACCTATTTCATTCTCATTTTAATATATCCACCAAGCGAATTTGCCGCCAAAAGCATAAGTAGCAGGTAACACTCATACCTGTACCGCGTCTGAACTTCAATTACTACATAGACTGACAAGAAGGTAGCCAATGCAATCAAAACCAATATGAATCTGTTGTCACTCGATTTAAACTGTCTGAAAACAGAGTACAACGCTAAAAACAATAACAGCAGATATTGAATCTGCCCCACGTTCACCAGGTCTTTTGAAATTGGAGAAGCCTGTTGTGATTCCGTCAATGCAAAAGTATATTGATGGTCGGGTTCACCAAGAAACGCAAACATTTTCCTGTATATGTAGGGTCCCATTGTGCCTACATCAGTTATTCTATGCTTCAAGTATTCAATGCTTTGGGTATTATAAGCGTCATAATTAAAGTTGTCTATTTTTAAATCAAAATATACTTCAGTCTTGTTTGAGTCCAAGGCTGTGTTTCCGAAAATGCTTCCTCCGCTGTCCCCGAGGCCTTTCACAAATTTATAATATGGTAGATTGGGCTTGCTAATCGCAGACGGAGTAAAACGCATATTAATCATCAACGCGTCCATTCCCACAATTAAGATTAGAAACACGGCAGCAAACACGCCGCAATTTCTTAAGAAAACAATAATTTTGCGGGTCTTAATCATATGCCCCAGGAAAAAAACTACGACTGCAACGAAAATAATAATACCAACAGGGCGTGCGACGTTCATCAGGGCGATAAAAGCCGCTCCAAGCGCGATATACGGGAGTTTCATTTTCAGAATAAAGTAAACTCCAAGAAGCATCAAAAACGCGCTAAGGTGCTGATTGTTTATGATGGATGATCCCAATATAGTTGGTATGAATGCCGCATAAATCACCGCTGCAACGCACGCCTCAATTTCGCCAGAAAGCTTTTTCATTATGCCAAACACAAGCAAAGCGGATGCGGAAATCAATATGATTTCGATGGCTTTTAAAACAAGCAGACTGTTGTCAGATATCCACATAAAAAACCCCAAAAACGCGGCGTAGCCTATTTGATAATTATACATATAGAAATAGTCTTCTTTGAAAAATCCGCTAACAAATGAGCCGTTTGCAATGTCTTTGCCAGCCTTCATGAGGATTGCATAGTCTGATACAGGCATAGTATTTGCAAATAGTCCCCACCCAATACACGCTCCAGCTGACACTACAATTAGAAGCGTGAAAAAAAGCACGCGACTCTTTTCAAAGAGTTTTACCGCCAAAATAGAAAGCCCGACAAATGAAATGAGGGCCAATGCCAAAAAAATCACCTTCATAAATAAAGGTGACGGATTGTAAGTCAAACTTACTATTGTTGCTACAATTGCAAACGCTAAAAACACAACTATGTATATCTTCAGGAATTTCCCAAGAAACCTAGTTACCATCAAATTTCAATCTCTCCCTCAAAGACCTTCACGGCTGGGCCAGTCATGTATACTGTACCGTCTTCAAGATACTCAATTTGCAAAGTTCCACCTATCAAGAGCACATCAATTTTTGATTCACTTGATACAATGCCTTTTGTCTTTGCAGTGACCGCAACTGCACATGCGCCAGTTCCACACGCAAGCGTTTCACCTGAGCCGCGTTCGAATACTCGCATCCTTAAAGTGGACTCATCAATTACCTTTACAAACTCCACATTTATTCGGTCTGGAAACGCCGGGTGCTTCTCAATCAAAGGCCCATATCCTAAGACTAATTCATCCGATAATTCCTCATCATCCAAAAGAAAGATTACAGCATGCGGATTTCCCATAGAAACACAGTTCACGAAGAAGGTGCGCTCGGGCAATAGTTTGCTATGGACATTTATAGGGAAGTCAAATGCGGTTTCACAGTCACACAGCACAGGTATTAAAGAGGGTACAAACTCGGGTTTGCCCATGTTTACGCGGGCAGAAACAGCAGAGCCGCCCACAATTTTCAGGGACACATGCTTAATCCCTGAAAGCGTTTCGATAGAAATATCGGTTTTTGTAGTCATGCCTCCGTCATAGACGAACTTGCCTACACAACGAATTGCATTGCCGCACATCTTACCCTCTGAACCGTCCGCATTAAACATCTGCATACGAAAATCAGCTGCGTTGGAGGGGAGAATGAGCACGAGCCCATCGCCCCCAACTCCAAAATGTCTATCACTAATAGATATCGCAACCTGCTCTGGGTTCTCGATAGTTTCGAGAAACCCATTTACGTATATGTAGTCGTTTCCGGCACCATGCATTTTAATAAATTTCATTTACGCTACACCCCCTTGTGTATTTACATTGCACTAAGACATTTCATATCCAATTTGCCTTCAATCACCAGTTCAGCAATGCGCTTAATCGGTAGACGCTGATTCATGCTTGCTGTCCTCATTGCAGAGTAGATTTCTTCTTCGGATGAATCGGGGTTTGCGACTATTAGTATGCTCTTTGCCCTGTCAATTACTTTTCGGTTCTCGAGATTGTCGCTTAACTTGTTGATCCTGCTTTCTAGAGACTTAATTAGTTTTGACTGCTGCATCACTATGTCAATCGTGTTGAGAATCTGTAATTTCGACATCGGCTTTTCGATGATTACGACATTCATATCTTCAACCAAATCTTCACAAAACACTCTTTCCTGAGCCGAGACTACCATCATCACCGGGCAGATGTTGTCTGCGCAAATTATTGACGCCAGGTCTCTTCCGGTCATGTCCGGCAAATTGTAGCTTATCATTATCACATCTGGGCGGTGGGCTCTTACCAAACGCAGTGCGTCTCCACCCGAAATGTGACTTCCAATAACCGAATATCCTTCTGTTGACAATATGGCGCTTAACTTTTCGTTAGTTTCATCATTTCCTAAGACCAATGATATTCTAACTGAGTTCATAAAAATCGCCTCTCAATCAATGTCAGAATTTTGCTAGGTAGTTATCCAACTCCCATTGGTGGACAGTAAGCCTATACTTATTCCATTCGTTTTCCTTTTCTTCAGTGTATAGATCAAACACATGATCACCAAGTACTTCTCTTACCAGCGGATTAGTCTTCATCTCGTCGACAGCTTCCATGAGGCTGCCTGGCAGATTTTCGATGCCTTCGGCTTTGCGTTCTTCTGCCGTCATCGCAAAAATGTTTTTGTTTACTGCCGCCGGCGGAGTCAAGTTCTCTTTAATGCCTTTTAGGCCTGCGGCCAACATCAAAGCAAGCGCCAAATATGGGTTGCACGAAGGATCGGGGCAACGAAGTTCTACTCGTGTGCCTGAACCACGGGCTGCTGGAATACGAATTAGTGGGCTGCGGTTTTTTGCCGACCACGCTATGTAGACGGGAGCCTCATATCCTGGTACTAAGCGTTTGTATGAATTCACTAACGGATTTGTAATTGCTGCAATCGACTTCACATTCTGCATCAATCCTGCAATATACGAGTATGCGTCCTTGCTAAGTTGCAGCGAATCGCTTTCATCATAAAACGCATTCTTCCCATCTTTACTTAGTGACTGATTTGCGTGCATACCAGAGCCATTGATTCCAAATATCGGCTTTGGCATAAAAGTGGCATACAGTCCGTGCTTTTGTGCTATTGTCTTTACTACGAGTTTGAAAGTCATAATATTGTCTGCAGTAGTCAATGCGTCGTCATACTTGAAATCGATTTCATGCTGACCTTGTGCAACCTCATGATGTGAAGCCTCAATCTCAAAGCCCATTCCCTCGAGAGTCAGGACAATCTCACGTCTGCAGTCCTCGCCACCATCAACCGGAGCCATGTCAAAGTATCCACCCTCGTCATGAGTAGTAGTAGTTGGGCTTCCTTCTTCGTCAGTATGAAACAGAAAAAACTCACATTCTGGTCCGACATTTAGCGTGTATCCCATGTCTTCAGCTTCTTTTAATACCTTTTTCAAAATGTTTCTTGGGCAACCACCAAAAGGCTTTCCGTCGGTAGTGAAAACATCACAAATAATCCTTGCGACTCTTCCTTGCTGCGGCCTCCAAGGGAAAATTACGAAAGTATTGATGTCGGGTTTTAAAATCATATCCGACTCCTCAATTCTTGCAAACCCGTCAATTGACGAGCCATCAAACATGCATCCGTTTTCCAGTACTCTTTCTAGCTGTGAAGATGGAATTGCAACGTTTTTTAAAACTCCGAACATGTCTGTGAATTGTAACCTGACAAATCTGACATCATTGTCCGCAACCAGATCAATTACTTCTTGCTTAGTGTAGTTAGACATTTTTACTACCCCCTTATAATTTTTAACAACCTACGTACATATTGCCGTACGGTCTTTTATCCAGTGCATATACCTTTGTAAATTTGGATTTTAATAAATCCTCTTCACAACCGAAAGCCTTACAATAATCACCAACAAGTCTTCTGATAATTACCATGTCATCCTCACTAGCGGGTTCTATTGCAAGTTTATCACTTATCAATTCTTTGTCAAACTCTCCTCGAAGCAGAATGCGGCCGCCGTGCATACCAGTTCCTGCAAACCTGCCACAAAGTTCATTTGTCCCGATGCCAAGCACTAAAACGGTACCTCCCGCCATATACTCGCCTAAAAAATCGCCAGATTTTCCACCGAGAACAATCTCAGGTACTTTATCCATATATTCCTTCATGTGAATTCCGATTCTTGTACCGCCATTGCCTTTGATAAGAATTTGTCCGCCGCGCATTGCATAACCTGCTGTATCACCGCAATTGCCATGAACGGTAATTTTACCATCATTCATTGTGTTTCCGATTGCATCCTGAGCGTTTCCGATGACTTCAATCTCTCCTCCATCCATGTAACACCCTAGATCGTTTCCGGGAATGCCTTTAAGCACGAGTTTCTTTCCTTTTTTCATTGCACTGCCTATGTAACGCTGACCGCAAACACCCTCTAAAGTTAGTGAGGATTTAGTTTTTAGCGCTTCCCTGATGTTTTCGTTGTAAGTCTTAAAATCGTAAACTTTTGTAGTTTCGTTTGTTTTCATATCCTCACCCCCTATTTCATTTTTTCTTTTCTGATTTCTTTGCTAAACCAGTTCAATCCAAATCCTTCTTCAAGCAGCGATTCTGGCTTTTCAATGAGTGTTCCGTCTGAAATCATTGAAGTATAAATTCCAGCGCGGTCAACTTTTCCAAGCAGCATCATTCCCACAAGTTTATTAGCTTTAAATACAAGTCGGGCTAGCCCTGATTCGTCTTCCTTCTCAAGCACTGTGCACTTCTCATCCGGCTGAATTCCTGCCGTAATAATGGGATAACCGAATATTGTTACAGAGTTCATCGGAAATAAAATTGGTTTTTCGAGCTTGTCAGTAGTCATGTCAAGCCCAGCAGTTTCACCCTGAACGTAAGCGTTTGGCCATAGGGCCATAATCTTTTTATCCCCAGCAACGCTGTCAAAACTCTCGGTAACATCCCCTGCCGCATAAATATTCGCCACATTTGTCTTGCAAAAATCATCAACCAGTATGCCACGATTAACTTCAATGCCCGCATCTTTTGCAAGCTGAGTATTTGGCCTCACACCTACTGCCATAACCAAAATATCGCAGATTAAGTACTTTCCGTCTTTGAGCACTACGCCCTCAACCGACTTATTTCCTTCGATTTTCACAGCGGAGTTTCCAAGTTCAAGCGAAATGCCCTTGTTTTCAACGATTTTTGCGACTATTTTCGAAGCAGCATCATCCAAAACCATTGGAAGAACGCGGTCGGCCAGCTCAACTATCGTGACGGATTTGCAGTGCGGCAAAAGCCCTTCCGCAACTTTGATTCCGATAAGCCCTGCACCAACCACAACTGCATGCTTTTCTGGCCCCACAATTTCTTTTAAAGCTTCGGCATCGTCCCACTTCAGGAAAGTAAAGATATTGTCCTTGCCTTCGAGTCCTTCTACCGGTGGAACAAATGGAGAAGCACCTGTTGCGATGAGCAGCTTGTCATACTTTTCGATAAAATTTCCTTCAGTTGTGACCTGCATCTTAGCCGTATCAATAGAAATAACTTTTTGACCTGTAATCAGTTTTACGTTTGCCTTTTCGTAAAAGTCGTCTTCCCGGTAAAACATGTTTTTCTTTTCCGCTTTGCCCCACAAATAGTAGGAAATAAGCGGACGTGAGTAGGCCATGTATTTTTCATCGGTAATGACTGTTATTTCAGTCACAAGATCGTGTGACCTTATCCCCTCAATGCACCCAATCGCAGCGGCGGAATTTCCAATAATCACAATTTTCATTGTTCATCATCCTCCTCTACCATAATAAGCGCTCTGTTAGGGCAGTTTGCTACACAGGCCGGAGTTCCGACCTCCGCACAAAGATCGCATTTTGCAACGACTTTTTTGTCAGAAGTATCCCTCATTATTGCCCCAAATGGGCAGGCAAGCACACATGTCCAGCAACCGATACATTTTTCAGGGTTGTTAACAATATACCCGGTCTCTGGGTCACGGTACATCGCACCTGTAATGCAACTTTTTACGCATTTTGCGTCAGTACAATGTCTGCAGTTAAGCGCAAAATTGAATCCGCAGCCGTTTTCCACTACCAGTCTTGCAACAGGCTTTGGATTCTCTTTCATATGACTTTTTACTATATCTTTACTTTTAGAATGTGCTGTTACACAGTGGACTTCACAAAGTTTGCACCCGAGGCACCATTCTTCAACCGCTCTTATTCTTTTCATATTTGACACCCCCTAGTTTTCGCCGGCATGCATTACGCCGAGAATCTCAAGTTCTTTTTCGTTGAGGCCTACCCCGCGTAGCATAAGTCTGTTGCCTTTGAGAGATTCGATCGCATTGATGCCCATTCCGCCTAAAAGCTCCTGAATTTCATGACTCCACGCCTTTACGAGATTTGCTGCGCGCTCTGCCATGATGTCCGGATTGAGCCTTCTGACCAAATCAGGTCTTTGAGTACAAATACCCCAATTGCATTTGCCCGTGTAGCAATTCCTGCACATGTGGCAGCCAACTGAAATCAAAGCCGATGATGCAATATAAACCGCATCCGCTCCAAGAGCAATAGCTTTCACGACATCTGCGCTGTTTCGTACGCTTCCGCCAACAACTAATGAAACCGAGCTTCTAATCCCTTCGTCCCTCAATCGGCTGTCTACAGCGGCTAACGCCATCTCAATAGGTATTCCCACGTTATCTCTGATTCTTGCAGGAGCAGCTCCTGTACCACCTCTAAAACCATCGATGCAAATAGCATCGGCTCCAGCTCTAGCGATACCCGAAGCAATTGCGGGTGCGTTATGAACAGCTGCAATCTTTACGAAAACTGGCTTCTTGTATTCGGTAGCTTCCTTCAATGAATAAATCAATTGCCTGAGATCTTCAATCGAATAGATGTCATGATGGGGTGCCGGAGAAATCGCGTCACTGCCTTCTGGAATCATTCTAGTCTTTGAAACTTCTTCTCCAACCTTTTCACCTGGTAAATGACCACCGATTCCTGGCTTTGCACCCTGACCGATTTTGATTTCAATCGCTTTTCCAATGTTGAGATACTCCGGATGCACTCCAAAACGTCCCGACGCAACCTGTACAATCGCACTGTCTTTATAAGGAAGCAATTTTTCGTGGAATCCACCTTCACCAGTATTAAACATAGTACCTACAGCCTGTGCAGCCCTCGCCAAGGATTCCTGTGCATTGATGCTAATTGAACCAAACGACATCGCAGAAAACATAATCGGTGTCGAAATTTCAATCTGTGGTGCCATCTTCGTAAGTAAATTCCCTTGAGAGTCGAAATCGAGTTTGTCTGGTTTTGCTCCGATAAATGTCCTCAGTTCCATCGGTTCCCTTAAAGGGTCAATGGATGGATTAGTAACCTGAGAAGCGTTTATTAGGAGTTTGTCCCAGTAAATCGGATAAGGATTAGGCGTACCCATACCTGATAGCAGTACACCGCCGGTATTGGATTGAAGATAAATCTCCTTAATCGCCTGCGGAGTCCAATTTGCATTCGCTTTGAACTCCAGGTTGTTTTTCACAATTTTTAAAGCTTTAGTAGGACACATGTTTACGCATCTGTGACAAGCTACGCATTTTTCATCGATTGCCTCGATGGTCTTTTCGTCTTTGTCCTCAGAATGCACTTCATTTGCACACTGTCTAACACAAACACCGCACCTGATACACTTTTTATCATCGCGTTCAATCAAATATTCACCAGTCATAAAATCAAGTGCCATGTCTACACCTCCACTCTTACGATTACAGGCTCTCCACCACGTGGTGCCCAGATTTTCTCTGGATCCGAGCAAATAATCTTTATTGCAGACTCTTCGCTCGCCACGTAAAACATATCGCCTTTTTCTGCCGCAACGAGAGACCGAAGTTTCAATCTGTCATTCAGAGCCATAAACCCGCCAGTGAAGCCTACCAAGATTGAGAAAGGTCCGTTAACCAGCGCAGATGCGTATGTTGAACGCAGTGCCGTATAGAGTTCCTTGTCCTTTTGTGGCATTTTGTCGATTTCACTCCAAAACGGTGCAGCAAGTACTGAAGCTGTCTGTTCTAGAGTTAATTCTTTCTTCCTCGCGAGATAGTCTACTAAATAAGTAATAGCTTCCGTATCCGTCATCAACGTGCATTTGTAACCAAACTGCTCTATAAATCTCCTGTTTGCATCATACGAAGAAATCTCTCCGTTATGAACACATGACCAATCAAGCAAAGTAAACGGATGTGCTCCTCCCCACCACCCCGGTGTGTTTGTGGGAAATCTGCCATGCGCCGTCCACAGATATGCTTTGTACTGATCCAGCATATAGTATTCGCCTACGTCTTCTGGGTAGCCCACCGCTTTGAAGGCACCCATGTTCTTACCACTTGAAAACACGTACGAACCTTTGATGAGACTATTGATGTGAAACACGGCGCGCACCACGTATTCACTCTCATCAACTTCCATTTGTTCGACACGAAACGTTTTCGCTCTTAGGAAGTATCTCCACGTAATCGGTCCTTTCCCGATAAGCGGGTGTTTTTCAACAGGAATCTTGCCTGAACTTTCAATATCGAAGTTGATATTGAGATAAAGTTCAGTCTCCTGCCTAGCGTCTAAATCGTCATAAAAGACATGAAACGCATACAACTCAGCAAATTCAGGATAAATACCATACGCGGCGAATCCTCCTCCGAGACCATTGGACCTGTCGTGCATGAGCGCAATAGAAGTAATGATATCTCTACCATTAAATTTCTCACCCTTTTTGTTCATTATTCCGCTAATTGCGCATCCTGACGGAATCCTTGTTTGGCCCTCGAGTAACATTCTTATCACCTCTGATGTGTTTTTACTTTATTGATTTGCAACTTCAATAAGGTACTCTTGCATTATAATATGTTTCATAGGTGATTGTCAACTACCTATTTAAGTGTTTTTGCAAGAAAGTTTTTGCCATATTTCATTTTTTTCAAAAAAAGTGTTGACAAATGCTTTTTATTGTCTTAAAATGAAATTGACGAAGAGGTCAGAATCATATTTGGTTCTGGCCAGTTTTCGTAAATACACTCAAAGGAGGAAATAAAAATGAATGGAACAGACAGTGTATTCGTATTTCTAAGTACTGTACTCGTATTTATCATGACGCCAGCGTTGGCGCTGTTTTACGGAGGAATGGTACGGAGCAAGAACGTTCTGAGCACAAGCATGCACACATACGCTATGTTTGCAATTGTGTCAGTACAATGGGTGGCAGTAGGATATTCACTCTCATTCGGAGCAACCAACGGTGGTATGCTAGGCGGATTAATCGGTGATTTCCAAAACGCATTCATGAATGGTGTAGGGTTCGACCCAAGTCCTTTATATGCTACAACTATACCTCATTCGTTATTCTTTATGTTTCAATTAATGTTTGCGATCATAACACCTGCACTTATTTCGGGAGGCTTTGCTGAAAGAATCAAGTTTTCAAGTTTCATCGTATTCATAGTTGCATGGTGCTTCCTAGTTTATGATCCTATCGCACATTGGGTATGGGCATCAAACGGTTGGTTGTACAAGCTTGGAGCATTAGACTTTGCAGGCGGAAACGTAGTTCACATTTCTTCTGGTGTTACAGCTTTAGTAGCAGCAATAGTTATTGGGAAACGAAAGAATAAGGCAGCAGCCCGACCTCACAACATTCCACTTTCAATTCTTGGTGTAGGTATCCTCGTACTCGGTTGGTATGGTTTCAATGCCGGTAGCGCATTAGGATTCAACGCAGTAGCAATGAATGCTTTTGTAACAACAAGTTTGGCAGCAGCGTGTGGCATGATTGGGTGGACAGCTTTTGAGTGGATTCGCACAAAAAAACCAACCGTACTTGGTGCAGTTTCAGGTGTAGTAGCTGGTTTGGTAGCAATCACACCAGGTGCAGGGTTCGTAGGAGTTCCATCATCAATGGTTATCGGACTACTCGGTGGAGCAATTTGCTACTTTGCAGTAACTACATTGAAAAAGAAGTTTGGATACGATGATGCTTTAGACGCATTTGGCTGTCATGGTGTCGGAGGAACAGTCGGCGGTTTGTCAGTTGGATTATTTGCCACTCTGTCAGTAAACTCAGCCGGTGCAAACGGATTATTCTTTGGTGGCGGATTCACACTCCTCGGAAAACAGGCAATTGCAATAGTTGTAACTTACGCACTCGCTGGAATTGTAAGCTTTGTACTATTAAAAGTAATTGACAAAGTTATGGGTCTTCGTTCAAGTGAAGAATCTGAAGCAGTAGGGCTTGACATCTCAGATCATGGTGAAGAAGCCTACAGCGGAATGGCAAGTTAACAAGAGCGGTTTCGAGACTTCTCGAAAGTACTCAACATTATAAGGAGGTATTAGTATGAACGGAGACGGTAAGAAATTTACTAAGATTGATATCATTACACGGCCAGAATCATTTGATGCTTTAAAAGATGCTCTCAATGCAATAGGCATAACTGGAATGACTGTCAGCAACGTACTAGGGTGCGGAATGCAAAAAGGCTACAAAGAATACTACCGCGGTTCGGAAGTTGAAATCAATCTTCGACCAAAAGTAAAAGTAGAGGTTGTTGTCTGTGAAGTTCCAGTAGATAAAGTAATTGATGCAGCTTTGAAGACATTGCGAACAGGCAAAGTTGGAGACGGAAAGATATTTGTATCAGAACTGTCAAATGTATTTAAAATCAGAACTGGCGAAGAAGGTTGGGCAGCTCTGCAGGATATTGAGTAAGATGTAAGTGAAAGCAGCTAAGCCCTATAGAAATAAAAAAGACAGGCATCGGTAAATTAGATGCCTGTCTTTTTGTTAATGTGTTATCAACTTGCGGCCATGTGTGCTCTCTGATTCATGTGGTTTATTACTCTTTCTGCCCAAGTGTGAGCAGCTGCGTATCGCGAACCTATCGAACTGATTGTAGTCTTCCCGGCGCCTTTATAAAGATGACCGGTCATGAGTTGTCCAAAGTACATGATGTTTTCAGTAGTAGACGCAAAATGCATTCCAATCATACCAAAATAGTTGTTTCCACTCAAAGGATGAAAACCAAGTGCAGATTCATGCATCGCAACAGCTAATGCAAACAAGCCGTTGACTTTATACTTGTCTTCCATTTTCTTAAACACACTTCCGTATCCGTCCAATCCTGTGCCTTTGAGCATCATCTCGTATTGTGCAGCGGAAAATACATTCGTACCAAATGCCGTCATTACAACTCTATCGATGTCCGCGCGGCTAGTTGTGGTAGACTTCTTCTTTTTCTTTACTAGTTTCTTTTCTATCTTCTTCTTTTTTTCTGCCAATTTCGTCTTTTCAATCTTTGTAGCATCAGCTGCAGAATATGATTTCCCTGTTATGCCGTTGTTTTGGGCATATGTCATCTTTTGTGTATTGTCGCCTGCAAACCCTGCAGGGAACGTAAACGTAAGAGCCAGCAAAACTAATGTTAAAAAACACACAAGTTTCGAAACCTTTTTCTCTGTACCTAATAAAATAATCTTCACTCCTCTTATTTCTTTTTTTATTTTTCCACAATATGGAATTACTTGTTGTCGGCTTTAATTTACTACAACTTTCTGTATAATGCAAGACAAAATTTGAAAATTTTATACCAAAGCCCATTTATCTCCATTTTCGATGATGTTAACATTCGGGTTTCCCTTAAGAAATAGGGGCTCTCTGGAGTGACACGTAAAAAGTATAATTTGTGTGTTTTCTCTTAGTGAAATTAAATAATCAAGTCCTTTTTTGCATCTTTCATCGTCAAAATTGACAAATACATCATCAAGAATTATCGGTGGTTTCATCTTGCTGCTAGAATAAATGAGCTCAATCAGGGCTAGTCGAAGCGCAAGCCAAAGCTGTTCGTGTGTGCCTGTACTAAGTTTCCCTTCATCTAAACGTTTTTCCGACTTTGAGTTTGATACAGTCAATTCGAACTCTGAATTCATCTTCGCAACGTCATACCTTCCTCCTGTCAACATTTCAAAAATCTCTTGTGTCTTTTGCGCAAGTTCAGGAGCGTACCTATCCGAAAAATCCTGGTAGGCCTCCCCTAGTACATTCATCGCGATTTTCAAAGCATCATCTTTAACTTTAAACTCCTCGGCCAATTCGATCTTGTATTCCAGTTCTGTTTCAATTTCATCAAGCTGTCTACCTTTTGTGCCTAGTTGTGCCGACTCCGAAGCGATTCCTTCCCGTAATCTTCGAATCTCAGTATCAATTTGTTCTGCTTTTTCCTTTGCGTTTGCACTTTCCGATTCATCGAATTCAGCTGGTGCACTCGCCCCTAATATCTTCAGTTGTTCCTCAGTATTGCCCATTAAAAGTGAATCAATTGCTAAATTCGCATTTTTGATTTCGTTTTCTATTGCTGAAATATCAGAAAGTTGATTTCTCAAAGCTGAAATCTCACCTTTGACGGAAATTAGGTCTTCAATATTTCTAAAAAACTTCTTTGCAAAAGTCTTGAATTCCATCATTGCTGCGATATACTCCTCACGTTTGGAGCTCTCCCTCGACTTCGCCTTTTCCAAAACTTCCTTCTTAAAAGTCAATTCCTGAATCACCGCTGTAGAATAGTTCAATTTTGCCTCAAACTCCTGCACATCGGCGCATCCGGATTTTTCAATCAGAGCATCCTTGTCATTAAACGCTTCTTCAAGGGCAAAGTTTCTTTCAACTTTATTTTTGGATGGCTTCGAAAACAGCTTATAAAACGCAAACGCTGCAAGTGCAACAATCACACCGATATTGTACGGAAGCAAGGCAGTAAAACCTACAGCCAAAGACACTCCAAGTCCCAATACAAATATCGCAAGCGTAGCCCAAACAAATACTAGTAAATTAGATTTTACTGTATTTGTCTTCAATGCCTCACGAAGTTGAGTTTGAACTGAAATCCTGTTCCTTATGTCGTCAAGACTTTCTTTGAGTTTTTGGGGATCGTTGTCGATGAAGTACCTTACATCTTCAAGCTTTGCATCGGCTAACTCGACGTCCTGAAAAGCCGCTCTACTATCTTTCGAGAGAATTTCAAGATTTGCATTAAGTGTTTCGCATCTATTTAGATGGTATTCACTAGCAGTAATAAACTCATCGTTTGCGGTAATGTCGTCTCGAGTTAAAATCCCCTTTAAAACAGTCAAATTTACAAGTTTACCTCTGACGGTCTCCCTTAGAGCCTCGATATCTGCAAGGGTTTTGACTGCCTGCTTAGCCATTTGAGCATTCGAAAGTGCAGAATACTTTGCAAATTCTTTCTCCAACTTTTCCAAAGAAACCTTGTCTTCGTTTAGCTTAATCAATAACCCTCGGTCTTTTATAAGTAATGCTTCTAAATTATCAATCTCAAATCGAAGGTTCTTTATTCTTGAAGTACTACGATTTCCCACGATTTCTTTACTCAAATCGTCAAGTACATTTTTTGCTTCCTCGTACGAAATCAGTCCTGAGGCATCACCAGTCTTCAATATTGCAGCAAGCTTTTTTTCGATTCCGTCCGATTTTCCAGTCGCGAGAAGTAACTGGCCCACAAAAGAAGTTTTTTCAAACGTTTCCCTGTCTACGCCAAACATAATCTCGCCAGGTGTCGCTCCCGACAATTCGGGGCAGTCCTTATTTGTGTCTGCGAAAACCGCCTTGCATACCTCTTTTTTCGACTTTTCCAAAATCAGCCGCTTGCCATCATAATCGTCGATAATGCACTTAATCATAAACGTCGAGTCTTTACAGTACTTTTCATAGTCCAGCTTCTCGTCCTTATTTCTTCCCCAACTGTAAAAAATCATCTTAATAAGCGCCGCCCAGGTGCTCTTTCCAGCTTCATTCGGACCATACACTATAT
>Ga0194063_10001620_pt1 | contig 14489 bp, 12 predicted proteins | sample SepL3720m_MetaG_FD_155459 | JGI IMG/M metagenome (GOLD analysis project Ga0194063, IMG submission 155459) | Anoxic zone freshwater microbial communities from boreal shield lake in IISD Experimental Lakes Area, Ontario, Canada - Sep2016-L373-20m | ecosystem: Environmental > Aquatic > Freshwater... | reverse complement strand
CATAAGTATATTGCTGAAACAGATCGTTATACTGATGTTGCAGCTTAATAGCCTGTGTAAGTTCCTCCTGCAGTTCCAGTTCTCTTTCTTCGGCGCCCATTGCCTGGCGTTGTTGTTTGCCTATATGGTTCTGCATCAGCTGCATATCATCAAGCTGTGTATCTACCATGCTGCGCAATTCTGCCGCTGCGGATGCTGCTTTTTTAAGCGCTGCTATCTCTTCTTCTCTTTCGTTGAGTATATAATTCAGGTCGTTCACCTGCACCTGCAGGCTTTCATTTTCGGTAATTAATTGTTGTATCTGATCGGCTGAGAGCATCGGTTTTATACCCTTAAATGGGCTAATGAGTTCAAATTTATCTAAAAACGCCTGAATCGGGGCTTTTTTTGTACCTTCTATACAATAAAAACCATCAGGCAGCGTAAAGAAAAGATGGAGTATCTAATAAAAAATACCCCGTGTAAACCTATATCATAATTTGACTGAAGAGGAACTCATACGAGGATGTATAAGGGAAGAAGCCACTTGTCAGAAAGCGGTTTTTGATCGGTACGCCAGCCGTATGCTGGGGGTATGTCACCGTTATGCCCGTAGTGCAGCAGATGCGGAGGATATATTACAGGATGCGTTTATTAAGATATTTGATAAAATACATCAGTTCAAATTTGAAGGCTCTTTTGAAGGCTGGATACGGCGTATAATGGTAAATACAGCGCTGAAGAAATATTCGCTCCGGCGCTACGAAAAAGAAGTGGTGGGCTACGAGGTTAAAGACCGGGACGAAGGCAGTATGGAGCCCTCGGCCTATGCGCATCTTAGTCAGAAAGATATTTTAGAGCTGGTGAATAATTTGCCCGATGGTTACCGGCTGATTTTTAATTTATATGCTATAGAGGGATTTCAGCATGAGGAGATTGCCGAAATGCTGGGTATTCAACCCGGCACCAGCAGAAGCCAGCTGGTAAAAGCAAGAACCATGTTGCAGAAACAAATTTTACAATTACAAAAAGTTGCGGTATGAACCGATTTGATGAACATATAAAGGATCAGTTCCTGGAATACAGTCCCCAGGTGCATCCCCGTATATGGGAAAATATAATTAAGGAAAGAGAAGAAAGGAGACCGGTTGGTTTTTGGATCAAATTTTTTAACGGTAAAAACATTTTGCTGTTAACAGGCCTGCTGCTTGCGGTAACTTCCGGCATGTATTTTATACTGCATACTAATCAAAAAAATACCCCTTTTACAAATACCACTATTGCCACTACTGAAACCCAGCCTCAAAACAATGTAAAATCAACCGTACCAATTTTAAATGATGTAACCGAAAATTCTGCGGTAACAGAAAAACCCCCCACTACTGAAGCACCGAACAACAGCAACAATCCTAATGCAACAGGCACTGTAAAACCTATGCCTGCAATTGCATCTGTATCTGCAAGAAAGAAAAGACTCACTGTACACAGCGTTGCTACAACTGAAGATGATCAGTTAAATACAAAGCAATCAAAAAAGTTCCGAACTGCTATTCAATACAGCCCTTATAAAAACAATGATGCAGTAATAATATTGACTGAAGCATTACCGGAAGAATACAGCATGTCTCCTTTTTATTTTGCAGCATCAAAGAACAGCACTGCCACAAAAACACTTTTGCTTCATCAAAGGATTTTAAGCAATATCAATTTGCCCGGTTGCCCTTCAATAGAAAAAGATGCAGCCGGTAATAAAAGGTATATAGAAATTTATGGCGGACCCGATCTTGCCTTCCGCAGTTTAAGCGATACCGGCAATTCAGCCTACCTGCAAAAAAGAAGAGAAAGCACTTCTTTCAGTTCTGCTTATAGTGCCGGCCTGCGCTACACACAGGTATTCAATAATGGCATGAGCATTCGTACAGGAATAAACTTTAGCCAGATCAACGAAAAATTCACCTATGTACAGGGCAATCTGGTACAGGTAACTTATATCATTAATGCCAATGGTGATACTACCGGTACTTATATTACTTCAGGTACCCGCTATAAAACCACCCACAATAAATTCCGCACCATTGATATCCCTTTAGTAGTGGGATACGAAATGGGTAACGGAAGAATTCATGCCAATGTAAATGCCGGCATTATTATCAATGCCTACAGCTGGCAAAAAGGCGAAGTGCTGGATACGGCTTTGCATCCGGTGAATATCAGTACCGGCAAATCGAACTCTCCGTATCAGTTTAAAACCAATATTGGTATGGGATTTTTAGCAGGGGTATCGTTCTATTATAAACTTAATGAAAAAGCACACCTGCTGGCAGAACCTTATTTCCGGTATAATCTTACGCCAATGAGTAAAGAGAATTTAACTTTTAAACAAAAGTATAATACAGCAGGACTCAGGTTAGGATTGCGAATTGATCTGTAGTTGCAGGCAACAAAATTGTATTTAAAAGTATCTGACTATAAGAAAGCATAATAAAAAAGCAATGAAGAAAATAACAACATTCATATTACTGTTAGCAGGGGCCATTTTTTTAAATGCCTGCCAAAAAAATATTGATGTGTTTGTACCCGATCCCGGCCAAACCAACGGTCCGGATACTGCCTGGTATAATACCATAAGCAGCACCATGCCGGTTGCAGCATTACAAACCAATTTGAATGTACAGGTAGAAGCTGCTAAAGACAGTTTTGAAATCAGCACTTCTTCAGCAGCCAGCATTACCACTACTAACGGGGTACAATGCACTTTTCCGGCTTTAAGCTGTATAAATACTGCCGGATTACCGGTTACCGGAAAAATACATCTGGAATTATTACTGGTAAGAAAGAAAGGTGATATGGTATTGCTGAACAAACCTACCAGCTCAAACGGAAGAATGCTGGTAACAGGTGGTGAAATATTTATCCGCCTTTTTAAAGACGGACAGGAAATTCATCTGGCTCCCAATGCTAAAATTTATTTCAAATATTTTGACGCTCCTATAGTAAGTAATATGAAGCTCTTTTTTGGCGATGAAACTGTTGCAGGAAATTTTAACTGGTTACCCAATACAGATACTGCTAATAATGTTGTGGTACCCGGACTACAGGCATACGAAATTGCCACCAATCATTTACGCTGGATTAACGTAGATTATTTTTATGATACTGCCACTATTACCCGTTGTACTGTAAGTGCACAACTGCCTTCCAATTATACCAATGCCAACACTACTGCATTTCTGGTATTTAAAGAAATACGTTCGGTATTACGTATGAAAGGAGATGTTCCGGAAAAAAGGTTTATCAGTGATAAAGTGCCCACTGGAAAAACAGCTACCATAGTAGTACTTTCAAAACAGGGCAATGATTATTATTTGGGTAAAGAAAGTATTACCACCGGTAATAATCTTGTTGCAGGAACCATCAATCAAAGAATTCCTATTACGCCAATAAAAACTTCTCTTGCAGATATTAAAGCCTATTTAGCTACATTATAACCTGCGGAAACTATAAAAAGAAAGGGAGCATTGTATGCTCCCTTTCTTTTATATGCTGATTGCTTATTTAACTTACTAATGTACCTACCTGCTCTCCCTGTAATACTTTTAATAAATTACCGGGCTTATTCATATCAAAAACAATAATGGGTAATTTGTTTTCCATACAAAGTGTAAATGCCGTCATATCCATCACTTTCAGGTTTTTTTGAATACAGTCGTTATACGAAATGGTACTGTATTTTGTGGCTGTTGGATCTTTTTCAGGATCGGCAGTGTAAATACCATCTACCCTGGTACCTTTTAAAATAACATCTGCTTTAATTTCTATTGCTCTTAAAGATCCTGCAGTATCAGTAGTAAAATAAGGATTGCCCGTACCTGCACCAAAAATTACCACACGCCCTTTTTCCAAATGCCTCATTGCCCTGCGGCGGATATAAGGTTCGGCAATTTGCTCCATTTTAATGGCACTTTGCAATCTGGTGAATACGCCTGCTTTTTCAAGTCCGGCTTGTAATGCCATGCCGTTAATAACGGTGGCTAACATGCCCATATAATCACCATGTGCTCTTTCAATACCGGTTTCTGCTTCATTCATACCTCTGTAAATATTTCCACCACCTATCACAATAGCCACTTCGGCTCCGGCAGCAATGATTTCTTTTACATCTTTAGCGTATTGGGCAATAATGCTGATATCCAAAGGTTCGTAGCCATCATTGCTTTTTCCCATCAGTGCTTCTCCGGAAAGTTTCAGTAAAACGCGTTTATATTTTAAGCTCATCTGTAAAATTTTTGCAAAGATATATTTTATAAGCGTTCTGCTCTCCTTATTTCCACAACAAATATATCCTCGTCTTTATTCCACAGATTTTAAAACGATAGTAAAGCCAATATTCATTTTAATAACCATTGGGTTGGCTGCATCATTTAATATCCAAAGCTGCCTGCTGCCATCCTCATTTTTTATATGCAGGGTGTTCAAATATTTGGATTCAGTTTTGATGCTGACTTTTTCGTCAAAAGGTTCCTCATCTCTTAGATCCATACCATCCGGTACTACTGTAAATACTTCTTCGCCATTACCCATACCCACATCCATTTTAACCTTCCCATCTTTTTGCAACCCATTAATCACAACCTTACTTACCCATACAGTGGTTTTATCTGTAAGAGTGGCATTTTTTAATGCAGCACCAAAATAATTATTCTGTGCAACGGCTTTTTCCATTGCGTCTTTAGTGATAGTTATATGTCCTTTCATCTCACCATCATTGGTCATAGCCCAGCTAAATGCTAAATCACTGTCAATGGCTCCTTTAATATCTGTTACCGAAAATTCATACGTACTTCCACCAGAATTTACTTCCCATGTGGCGGTTTTAATATCTGCAATGGCCGGGGTGGCAAAATAATCAGGGCATTTATACCTGTACCGCAAAAATTCATAGGCCTCATCCTTTGCTATAATAGATTCTATCTCTGTACAAGCAGCATTTTTTTTCTCCGACAGGGATAATGTAGCTACTTTTTGTATTTTATAATCCATATCATCCGGATACAGATTAATCAGTTCATCTATTTTCTCTAATGCTTTATCGTATTTTTTATCCAGCCTGTAAATATTGGCATAGCTGGAGATGGTCTCTTTGTCTTTAGGAAATTTTTTATACAACAGATCAATAGCCGCAATGGCTTTTTCCTGCTGTTTATTAAATGCCAGCTCTTTTGCATAAAAAGGGCCGAATTTCATCTGCTCATCATCATTTCTGAAAACGGCATTCATCTGCTCCATTATGGGCAATGCTTTTTCATGATCTCCCTTATCGGAATAAATACCTCCCTTTGCAAAATACCCATAAGGGCCATTGGGTATCATTTTAATAGCTTCGTCTGCGCAGGCAATGCCTGAGGTAAGCAGGTCAGCTTCGGGAACAGAAAAGCCGATAAAAGCAAGATACTTAGCAACAGTATCCTGATTGCTGTAAAAATTCTTCAGTAAATCAAACCCAACCGAATATTGTTTTAAGGAAATATGACTCACAGCTTTTTGAATAACCACCTGTGTATCTTTTGGAAATTTCAACAGGTACTGGGTACTTTTTTTAATTACTTCAGCATGCTTTTCGTCTCTGTACAAACTGCGAATTTCTTTCTTTAATTTTTCATAATCAATTTTTGCTGCTGCAACTGCGGGCTTTGCTTTAACCGGAGCTTTGGGCTTTGCAGGTTGTGCATATGCTGACATACAAAATGCAACCACACAAAGGGTTGCCACTAACTTATTGAAGTGATTCATGTAGCTATTTTTTATAACTGTAAATATGTAAAAAAAATACTTTAACCCGATACCCTATAGAGGGTATTTTTTACATTGGCTTAATGGCTTTAATGGTATACATCATGGGAAAGCGGTTATCCATGGTTTTAAAACGCCACATTCCATCTGCTCCCTGCTCCAGATTAGCAAAACAGTTGTAGGGTGAATAAGGGAATTCATGTAAAAACTCAATTTGCAGGCCGGCATTTATCAAGGCTGTAAATAGTTCTGAGAAAGGATGGTTCCAGCCATATTCTTTATATTCAATCGGGGCATCCCTGTCGGTATACGTGCCTTTTTGTTCTGTAACAATAACCTCATCATTAAAATAACTGTAGGTCAGTTTTTCCATATTTTCATCCAACATCCATAAAGTGGGATGAAAATCGGCGATGTAAAAAAAACCACCGGGTTTAAGTTTTTGAGCAATCATGTTTGCCCAAGGAGTAAGATCGGGTAACCAGCCAATAGTGCCATAAGAGGTAAATACAATATCAAACTGTTCTGCCACATGTGCAGCGGTATCATATACATTACAGCATACAAAGCGACCATTCAATTGCAGTTCAGTATTGATCTCCTTTGCCAGCGCTATGGCGGTATCACTAATATCAACGCCGGTTACATTGGCTCCTGCCCTTGCCCAGCTGAGTGTATCCATTCCAAAATGACATTGCAAATGCAGTAGTGATTTACCCTTTACATCTCCCACTTCTTCCAGCTCCATTGTGTTTAAAGAAGAAGCCCCCTTTTTAAAAGCCTCTACATTGTAAAAGGCAGAGGCTTTATGTATATCAGTTCTTTTATTCCATCCCTCTTTATTGGCGTCAAAATATTGCTGGTGCGTATTATTCATTGTACAAATGTATTTATTTAAAATAGATTTTATAGGAGTTTCAAAAGGGTTGCCAACCTTTGAAAATGCTTTTGTAACAGCCTCACGCTTTGCGAAGGTTGGCAACCCTGCAGTAACAGGTATCCGCCCTGATTGAACATAACAGGGTTTTATTTTTCTTAAAGTATATTTGCTACCTATTTTAAAAGGTATGGAAGCGGCACTACAACAACTGGGCAAACAATTACAGGGTGATCTATTTTTTGATACTACCATGCGTACCCTGTATGCTACAGATGCCAGTGCTTACCGCGAAATGCCGTTGGCAGTGGCGATTCCAAAAAACACCGACGATATCAAAAAACTGATTGCTTTTGCACATCAGCATAAAACATCATTAATCCCCCGTACTGCAGGTACTTCTTTAGCCGGACAGGTAGTGGGAAATGGTATTGTGGTGGATGTATCTAAATATTTTACCGGCATTCTGGAAATGAATGTTGACGAAAACTGGGTTCGGGTACAACCGGGTGTAATACGCGATGAGCTAAATATGTTTCTTAACCCGCATGGTTTATTTTTTGGCCCCGAAACCTCTACTGCCAACCGTGCCATGATTGGTGGTATGGTGGGCAATAACAGTTGCGGCAGTAATTCTGTTGTATACCGCAGCACCAGAGAACATACACTTGAAGTAAAAGCAATTTTAAGTGATGGCAGCGAAGCAACATTTAATACTCTCAGTCTGGATGAATTTCATAATAAATGCGAAGGCAATAGTTTAGAAGCTGCCATTTATAAAAATGTAAGAACGCTGTTAAGCAAATACGATAATCAGGAAGAGATAAGAAAAGAGTTTCCTAAAAAATCTGTAGAAAGAAGAAATACAGGTTATGCAGTTGACCTCTTAATTGATAGTGCCCCATTTACTGCAGGTGGAAATGATTTTAATTTTTGTCAGCTTATTGCAGGCTCCGAAGGAACGCTGGCTTTTATTACCGAAATAAAACTGAATGTGGTGCCGCTCCCCGCTAAAGAAGTAGGATTGCTTTGTGTGCACTTCAATTCTATTGATGAAAGTTTACAAGCGAATTTAATTGCATTGAAATATAAACCCAGTGCAAGCGAACTGATTGACCATTATATTTTAGAATGCACCAAAGACAATATTGAACAAAGCAAGAACCGTTTTTTTGTACAGGGAGATCCGGGTGCAATTTTAGTAATTGAATTTTGTAGAGAAACCAGAGAAGAAATCACCGCCATTACAGAACAGGTAGAAGCAGATATGCGTGCTGTCGGATTGGGCTATCATTTTCCGGTATTGTTTGGTGCCGACAGTAAAAAAATATGGACACTGCGTAAAGCAGGATTGGGCTTGCTGAGCAATTTGCCCGGTGATGAAAAAGCCGTACCGGTAATTGAAGATACTGCTGTTGATGTAAATGACCTTCCTGCCTATATCCGCGATTTCAACAAGATACTTAAGAAGCATAATTTATACAGCGTACATTATGCGCATGCAGGAAGTGGTGAAATCCACTTACGCCCCATCATCAATTTAAAAACAGTAGAAGGCAATCAGTTATTCAGAACTATTGCAGAAGAGATTGCCACTCTGGTAAAAAAATACAATGGCTCATTAAGTGGCGAACATGGCGATGGCAGATTACGTGGCGAGTTTATTAAACAAATGGTGGGTGAAAAAAATTATGCCTTACTGAAAGAGATTAAGAAGATATGGGATCCGGAAAATATTTTTAATCCTAATAAAATTGTGGATACACCCAGCATGAATACCATGCTGCGTTATGTACCCGGACAACAGACCCCTGAGTTTAAAACGCATTTCCGTTTTAATAATCAGAATGTATTGCAACATGCCGAGCAATGTAATGGCAGTGGTGATTGCAGAAAAACAGCCATGAGTGGCGGGACGATGTGCCCTTCTTTTATGGCTTCTAAAAACGAAAAAGATACTACCAGGGCAAGAGCCAATATTTTACGTGAATTTTTAACCAACAGCGAAAAACTAAACCGCTTTGATCATAAAGAGATTTACGAAGTGATGGATTTGTGTTTGAGCTGCAAGGGTTGCAAAAGTGAATGTCCGAGTAATGTGGATGTGGCCAAATTAAAAGCAGAGTTTTTACAACACTTCTACGATGCTAACGGAGTACCATTCCGTAGTAAATTGATTGCCAATTTTACTGCATCTGCAAAACTAGGTGCACTGGCACCCGGCTTGTATAATTTTGCAGTTACCAATACTTTCATAGGCAATACCATAAAAATATTATCTGGTTTTGCTACACAAAGGAGTATGCCTACGATGTACAAGGAAACTTTGATGAGTTGGTTTAAGAAACATGAAAAGTCAAAATTAAAAACTAAAAATTCAAAAAAGGTCAATCTTTTTTGTGATGAGTTTACTAATTACAATGATACAGAAATTGGAATGAAAGCAATTTTGTTGCTTGAAAAATTGGGTTATGAAGTCGCTATACCGACTCATGGAGAAAGCAGCCGTACCTGGTTAAGTAAGGGTTTGGTACGCAAAGCAAAAACCATCATTAATAAAAATATTGACTTACTGCATCCGGTTGTAACAGCAGCCACGCCTATGATTGGTGTTGAGCCTTCAGCAATTCTTACTTTCCGCGATGAATATATTGATCTGGCAACAGATGAAAATTTAGCAAAAGCAAAAGAACTTTCTAAACATGTGTATACTATTGAAGAATTTATTGCCAAAGAATTTGCTTCAGGCAATATCGATAAATCTCTTTTTACCACTGCGCCTCAAAAAATAAAACTGCATGGTCATTGCCAGCAAAAATCACTGAGTGGCACAGGGGCCACAGTAAGCATGCTTACCATTCCTGAAAATTATACTGTAGAAACCATCCCCAGCGGTTGTTGTGGTATGGCTGGTAGTTTTGGATACGAAAAGGAGCATTACGATTTAAGTATGCAGATTGGCGAACTGGTTTTATTTCCTGCAGTTCGAAATGCAGATGCTGAAACCATTATTGCTGCACCGGGCACCAGTTGTCGCCATCAGATTAAAGATGGTACAGGTGAAAAGGCAAAACATCCTGTAGAGATATTATATGAAGCGCTTAAATAAAGTATAAAACAATTCTGCCGCTGTATTAAATATACTGTGTGATTAATTAATTATTTTTTCAAGGCCCGGATTACAACTTTTACTACAAGCCAAATTACAAGGCTTGCCAGTAATACACCTCCAACTAATAGAGCAATAAAAAATTTACCTATAGCACTATCTTTTGGCTCAAAATCAGTGAGGCTAATGGTTTTCCATGTTTTACTATTTTCAAAATCACATAAAGGAAATTTATTTATGGCATCAAAATAAATATTGGTTTTGGGAAGTACATTTTGATGAAAAGCAATACTATCCATTTCTTTATTATACCATATTAACAAATTATCTGACGGCGAAGGGTCTTTGTTGATGAAACTAAAAACCAGTTTTCCGTTAGCTTCCCTTATGGTTGAATCGGGCAGTATGCCTGCAATATTTTTCAATGTAATACCATCCATCAGTCTTATAAATATATTTCCTGTGTCAATATTGCCGGCCCATGCTTTACCACTCTCTAATACATAACCAAATGCATGGCCGGTTGATCTGCTATATCCATGGGTCAACTTAGCTTTGCTGTTATTGGTTAAAAAATAGACCGTGATGGTAGTAATTTTCTTAGGTGCAAATTTCATTTTCCATAAAAACCATGTTTGATAATTTCTGCTGCCGCTTACAACAGGGACTGTTGTAGTGCTCAAACTATTGGCAGCGATTGTGCTATCATTATAAGCAGCGCAGGGCACTTCTTTACCATTAACCAGTACTTTCAAATTAAATGGTGCATCACCAATAATTATATACTTAACCATATCCTGCTTATAATCCCCATGCTGCGGATAACCGGTAAACATTTCCACAGCGGTATCCTGCGAATTGTACATATAATATGTGCCTTTCACCACACTAAATCCATTGTACAGGTCTATCAACACTTGTTCCGACTGCATTTGAATTTTACCATAATTATTACTATCAGCAGCAATTAATGGTAAAAAGCGGCCGCCAAACCCTGTTTGCCAAATACCGGGCATTGCAGCATTACTTAATACAAATAAATGTGTTAATAAGCAGCTGACTAATAGAAATGCATAGCGCATAAATTATGGTTGTACTTTATTTTAATTATCCATTGCAAAAGAAATTGTAGCCTGCACGCCGAGGGCCTTAAAAGAAGACTTTGTTTCTCCTTTATAATTCTTTATTCTATTTTGAAAAATATCTTTATTATAAAAATCATATTTTGATATACTCATATCGTAAAAGGCAGTTAGTTTAAATCCAGAAAGCGCATCCTTTTTAAATGGAAAAAAGAAACCCCCTTTAGGCCGGGCAAAAAATACATACCCTTTAAACGGATTATGGCTTTCAGGTGTTGGTTCTAAAAATGTTGCATTGTTTCCGGCGACAGTAAACTTACCGTCATTACTAAGTACTCCTATGTCGAATCCGATAAAAAGCGGTCCGGCAATATATTGGCTATAGCCAAAATGAATATCAAATGAATTGGTAGATAGCGTTGCTGTACTTGTATTATTGGCATTACTCATTTTAGCAGAAATACCAAATGAATAACTACCACCGGCTTCAAATTCACCCTTGCCATTTCTAATAATTAAACCACCTTGAATGCCAAAATTTTTTTTGATGAGCAATGGATTTGTAAATTTTAGTGAATCGCTCAATACTGCCATGTATTTATCAAATTCAGCTCTAATTGGGTTAGAATAAGATCCGCCAAAATAAAGTGCCTTGCCTTCTATGACAGTTTTCTTTTTTTGACTGAAAGCAACTATTGAGCAGCTAAACAAGATGCCGGCTAAACATAATTTTTTCATATAGTAGTTTTAATTTTTTTTTTTAAATGTGTTCAATAAATTAATTGTATGTTATTCTTCTTCGCTGTATTGTAAGTTAATTTGATAACCTCCCTTTACTGCTTGCATATAAAGTGACATTCGCATTTTATATGCTTTCCCATCATTTTCAACTGAAGTAAACTTGGCAGCATGATGTTTTAGCAAATTACCTTCCTGCTCACGGGAAGCAAACCATTTAATGTCTTTAAAGTCGGAAGTAGTAAACTCATTTTTAAAAACATATAAAGCGTCGTCAAAATTTTTTAAAGCAAAATCTTTATCAAGTATAATATGTGTACTCCAGGTAAAAGGTAAATGTGATTTTTTAACAGTATAAACCACGCCATCTTCAAAACCATTTATACCAAACGGTGAAATATAATCCGGTATAATACCCATTAAGCCATGATATAAATGGGCAACTTTGGTCACTGCTTTGGCATCTGTAAAAGTAAAAACCCGGCTACGACCAAGATCGAGTCCACTAACATCTTTTGAAGTTTTCATTTTAGAAATAGCTTCCCATATTTTTGTGCCTTCTTTTGAGCCTCCCGCTATAGCTCTTTTATACCAGTAAATAGCCTGTTGTTTATCTGGTAGTATATCTTTTGATATTAAATCATTATCTCTAAAATGCCAGGCATGCAGATATGCCATTAATTCTTGTGATCGCACATCACCATCGTCGGCAGCTTTTTTTGTTAAAATATTTTTTGTCGTAGTAAGGTCAGGTGTATTAAATTTATAGCTATAGCAAAACAATGATACAAGCGCTGTTAAAGTTGGGTTGTCCATTTTATTATCACTGTACTTTTTAACACTATCCGCATTAATGAGGCTTCGTAATTTTTGATAAGCCGGTGCAGCAGATTGATTAGTGAATTTAATTTCATCCAAAATTCTACCGCTGTAAATTTTAAAAAGCATTATCTGCGATTCAGGGTAGTTGTAATCACTAAATAATTTTATAGCTTCGTCAATTTTGGATTTCTTAAAGGCAGCAATTCCTTTCTCATAAATATTTTTAGCTGAGTTTATAAATGCCTGTCTCCTTATATTGCTTTTTATTAATTCATCAATTTGATCATTTTTAACCCGGAGTGTTAATTCACAAATGGTACCTGGTTTGCCCTTCATTAAATTTACCGCTTCCTCCCTTGTCATTTTTGCAGTTGGCTTTCCGTCAATGGCAACAATGGTGGTAACGGTATAATTTACTTTTACTCCTATTGATTTTGTAAAAGCTCCATTAGGATCAATGTAAATAAATCTGATTTCCAAAGAGTCCGGATTGTTTGTTTTAAAAATCCAATCAAAACCCAACTCACTGGTATTAGTGAGATTTTGATAAAATAAAAAATACTCATCAAATACAATTGGGTCACTGGTTAAAGCTATCGCATTATCCAGTGCGTTTTTATTTTTATCTGAATGCTGTGCAATAATATCGCCATACATGGTAGAAATAATTAGCAGCAATAATATTCTTTTCATTCGTAAATTGTATTTACTCCGAACATTTAAATTCAATTTCAGCAGCTGCATCATTAAATTTTTCTTTTATATATTTTGCTTCTTTGCAAGCTGCGGCTTTGTCGTCCATTTTAAAATATATACTGGCCCTAACCAGGTAAAAGTCTTTTCCTTCCGGCATAATGGCAATAGCTTCATTTACAAAAGCCAGCGCTTCTGTATATTTTTTGTCTTCTGTTAAAAATGTAGCTTTTAAAACTTTAGCATTCAAATCATCCGGATACTTGTTTGCATAGTCAGTTAATATCTTCCATGCCATATTTCTGTCGCCACATTTTTTTTGGATATAAATATAAGTTCGGGTAAATGAGATTGTTTCAGGTTTGATTAAAGAATACCCTTTTTCCGCAAGCTCTATAGCTTTTGGGCAATTGTTATCATCCAAATATTCATAGGCATGATTAAAATACACCCTTGCATTGGCAGAAGCCAGTGTTACAGCTTCGGTAAAATATAATTCCCGTTCCACAATCGGCATACGCTCTTTAAATTCAGCTGTATATACATCTGTAGGAAATTCAGATAAGAAATCTGCTGCATTAGTTTTATACAACTGCTTTAAATCGGCAATGGCTTCTGTGTGTTTTTTTAATTTGGCCTTACATAATATTTTGGTGACTGTATTAAAAGTGTCATTCGGTGTTCGGGCAAGTACCTGGTTACATAATAGAATAGTTTTAGCAAAATATCCCTTTGAATACGCATCATTGATTTGTGTTTTCAACTGTTCAGTAGTAATTATTTTTCGTACTACCGGCACTGGCTTTTTTGTTGTTTGTGCTGCCGAATTTTCACACATAAATATGCTAAAAGCAGTAAACAAAATATATTTCATCTTTACAAATTGCCTTATCATTTTACTTATTTTTAATTTTACTAATTATTTTCCCGGCCTGTTTAAGAATGCCTATTGTCAATATTGCCACCATCAGCCAAAATAAAAATGGGTACTTTACTCTGTACTCATTAATGATTATTGTAACAATATATTTGCCTTTTTCTAGAACACTCATTTTACTCCATGGCACAAACTCAGTTTTTGCCAGCTGTATTTCATTACTGTCTGTTTTTGCAATACCGATATGGTATTTTTTTAATGAATCAAGTGAAATAATTTTTATATGTGCAGTATCCTGAGCATATATAAAACCAACTAAGCACATCATTATAATTAAAAGCAATTGTTTCATTCAGGGCCTGTTTTGTTTGGGCAAAGTGTTATTTTAAGAATTTTCAAATCTATAATATTGTTGTAAGAGCAACAATACCCGCAGCAGGGTATATTAATTAGACTCTTTTTTAATGTAAAAATATCTTGCTCCTAAATACTTTCTTTCATCATATGTATACACTATTACTT
>Ga0194063_10001619_pt1 | contig 14506 bp, 16 predicted proteins | sample SepL3720m_MetaG_FD_155459 | JGI IMG/M metagenome (GOLD analysis project Ga0194063, IMG submission 155459) | Anoxic zone freshwater microbial communities from boreal shield lake in IISD Experimental Lakes Area, Ontario, Canada - Sep2016-L373-20m | ecosystem: Environmental > Aquatic > Freshwater... | reverse complement strand
ATCAAAAACGGAGCTATAACGAATCTGACCACTGTTGCTGGTGGCGGTGCCGGTATGGCAGCCCTGGCAGTTAGGTTCCATAATCCAACCGACGCGGCTAGGGGAGCCAACGGCGCTCATGTTGCCATGACAGCTCTGGCACTGCATCTCCATCGAACCGTCGGCAGCAATCGCGCTGCCCATTGCGCCCCGCAGGCAACGGGTCGTGGATCCGGGATGGCAGCGGTAACACGCGGAACGATTTACAGCGCTGTCCAGGGTGGTATTCAACACCGGATCCATAACGCTGGCATGCTGGGAATGGACAGACGTAGTCAGCGGCGGAACGCCGGGGTAACCGCTGGTTTGCAGCGCTTCCGAGGCATGGCAGAGGGCGCAGAGCACCGGCTTGCCGTCGGCAGTGACCCGGCGGTAGAGACCGGCCGCGTTATAGCCGTTGGTGGCCAGGGCGCCCGCGTACACCGCCGCGTGCCGGGCGAACTGCCGCTCGTCATGCAGGCGCAGGATGTTCAGCCGGTAGTCGCGCTCAGGCAGGCCATTCCAAACCCAACCGGCTGCCGGCTGCGCCGCTGCCTGGGTGCCCGAGGCGTGGCAGACGCGGCAATCCATTTCATCCGATACCGGCAGGACGACGTCGTTGGTGGCGATGGGGTGATGCGCGCTATTCCAGGCGATCATGCGCATCAAAGGATAGGGGTTCTTCCGGAGCGCGTCGTCGTAGGGCGAGATGGGAATGCCTTCGGCCCGCCACCAATTGACGGGGGTGAAGACGCCATGCACTGGTTCGTTGAGGATTTCAAAGAGGTTCGTTTGCGGGATGTTGGCCAGGCCCGGCATGGACCAGCCAGCCAAGCCCTGATCCGGCGCCAGCGCCCCGTAGAGCCAGGGCGTGTTGGCATAGAAATTACCCTTCCCGATCGAGGTCGAGTTAATCGAGCCGGACGGGTCTGCCAGCGCTTGGTAGGTGACGGTGTACCCGGTGCCGTTGGTCACCAGTTTGCCACCGACGATGATCTGAGCTTCGATGGTGTTGTAGGGCGGCAGGACGGTGAAGACCGAGTAATCGCTGTCCAGGCAGTGCATGCCCAGATTGTTCCAGCCCAGGATCGTGGAGGTGGCGGCGTGGGCGGTGAGCGCGAGACCGCAGAGCAAGCTGCCCAGAATTCGGAAAAAAACATGTCTCATATTCATTCTGTAGAAGCTTGAAGGCGCGGACGTGGAAGTCAATGGCAAAATCGAGGAATACCAGGACAAGGCGCAAATCATCCTCAACTCCACGAATCAGTTAAAGGTAATCCTAAGGGCTGGCGAATCGGGTGACGCCAAAAGGAACTGACCATTTCCCTGCGGGGCCTATTTAGCGACTCCCTTCATTGCTTCCGTAACCTCACGGCTGAGGTCGCCGACCAACTCGCTCAGCATGGCAACTGTTCCCTGGGGGTCGGTTCGCGGTGATGGACCCTGACGGGAAGCGCGAAACTGTCCCGCTTTTAGAATTTTCTCCCCACTCGGCGAGAGAATCCGCCACCAGGCCACCAGCACGCCACGGCCGCTGACGTCGGCATCGAACTGTTCCACAATCACATAGACCTCCAGTGCAACGTCTTCGCGGCGCCAGGCTGAAAGACGAACCTGGTCGCTTGGCAGCAGCGCGGCCAGGTTGGCGGCCAGAACGCGCTGGAATCCGTTGCTTAAAGTCTCAGCCCAAAGTGCGGTTTCCACGTAATCAACCTCATTGGCACCTTTGCGAACCGCCAGAGACTGCTTGTAGAGGTAGTCGGGGAGTTTCACCTGGCCCAGGCCGACAGCCAACCGCGGCGGCGCTCCGGGCGACGGCGTGACGGGTGCGGCGGCGGTCAGCGGTGACAGGACGAAGTAGCGCGCGGTGGGGTGAGCAGGCTTCAAGTCGAGGCAGCCGGACAGGCAGACGCATGCGGCGGCGCTCAACAGGAAACGAATCGGGAGCGAAGGATTGTTCATGGTTTTTTCACAGGGCTTTCTCGGCCGGTCAGGAGCGAGTTGGGATGGCGCTCGAGAAACTCAGCGAGCGCGGAAATAGATTGCGCCGCGCCCGCCAGTTGCTGGAGGGCCAGCGAGAGGTCGTTGCGCAGAGGAGAATCAGGGATCAACATGCCACCCAGATCCTGCACGGTGCCGCGGAGTTGGCTGAGCGTTTGATTAGCCTGAGCGAGTGTGTTGGTGACGTCGTCGATGAGCGGGTCCACCCGGTTGTTTAACTTCTGAGCGAGCAGACTGTAATCCCCCATAGTCCGCTGAACGGAAGTCAGCGTATTGGTGATTTCCGGCGAAGTGGCGACGCGGTTGAGCGATGCCACCAGGTTGGTCAACCCGCCACTCAACTCGGCTAAGTTCAAATTGCCGATCGCTGAATCAAGCTTCGTGACCAAGGAACTCAGGCGGTCCTCGAGGCCCTTGAAATCAATGCGGGCCAGGTTTTGCATCAACTGTTGGATATCAGTTGGCCGAGTGGGTATCTCCACGTAGAGCCGTTTCGATTGATGGAAGCGCGCCGGGGGCGCGTTCGAGACGGTGTCCAGACTGACGTACAGAACACCAGTGACCAGGCTCTCGGCTTCGAGCGACCCGCGCACCCCCCGGGCAACCGCAGCTTCGAATGCCTTCGAGTCCTGGAGCATGAGCGTGTCTTCCAGCCGCTGCTGAAGCAGGTTCTCCTGGATGTCCACGATGACCGGCATGGTATAGTCTCCGATAGCCTGGTTAAAGTGGATCATCAACTTGCTCACCGAGCCAATGGTCACGCCGCGATATTTGACGGGCGCTCCGCGGCTCAAGCCGTTGAGAGAGCCATCGAAATACAGAACGCACCGAATATTGCGGGTAAAAAGCCGTGAGGAACTGAACAGCAGCAGACCGACGACGCCCAACGCCAAGCCGATGACGATGAACAGTCCGATGGCGGTGGGATTGGCTTTCTTGCTCATAAGCGGAATGGATTCAAACAGGGTTCAGTTCAGCGGTTGGTTTGGCGGCGGGTTCGCCGCGCGTCAGGAATTCACGCACGTAGGGATCGGCCGAGTTCTTCAGAAGATCGCGCGGGTTGCCCTGCGCTCGCATGGTGCGGGTGTTGCTGTCCAGAAACACCGAATTGTCCCCGATGGCGAAGATGCTCTGCAGTTCGTGTGTGACGACGACAAACGTTGCGCCCAGGCTGTCGCGCAACTGCAGGATCAACTGATCGAGGTTGCGCGAGCTGATCGGATCCAGTCCGGCCGAGGGTTCGTCGAAGAACAGGATTTCGGGATCCAGCGCCAGCGCGCGGGCCAGGCCGGCGCGTTTGCACATGCCGCCGGAAATCTCCGCCGGGTAGTAATCTTCAAAGCCCTTGAGCCCCACCAGGGCCAGCTTCAGGCGCGCGATGTCCGCGATCTCCGTTGCCGAAAGATCGGTGTATTCGCCCAGCGGCAGGCCGATGTTCTCCGCCAGGGTCATCGAACTCCAGAGCGCCCCGCCCTGGAACGCTACGCCGAACGAGCGCAGGCTTTTCTGCCGCGCTTCGTCGCTCGATTTCCAAAAGGGGACGCCGTCGTAAAAGATGTCACCCTGGGCAGGCTCTTTGAGGCCGATCATTTGTCGAAGCAGCGTGCTCTTCCCGCAGCCGCTGCCGCCCATGATAATAAAGATTTCTCCGGACTTGATCCTCGCGTTGATGCCGCGCATCACGATGAACGAGCCGTAGGCCATTGTCAGATCGCGAATCTCAATCTTGATGTCGTTGGCGGCGGCGCTCATGGGGCTAGATGTGCAAGGCATTGCAGATCACGGCAAAGAGGCCGTCCGAAGCAATAATCGCGGTGATACCCGTGACCACCGCCGATGTGGTGGCTTCCCCAACGGCGGCGGCGTTCGTCCCGCATTGGATGCCGCGCAGGCAACCCGTCAGGGCAATCAACACCCCGAAATACATCCCCTTGAACACCCCTAGCAGAAACGATGTGAGCGTGATCGCTGCTATGGTGCGGTGGAGATACAAGGCCGGCGTGATATGGAGCATCGCAGTCGAGATCAGAAATCCGCCCGCAATGGAAATCAGGTTGGCGAACAGGCACAGCAGCGGCATCATGGCGATGAGCGCAATCATTCGGGGCAGGACGAGAAACTCGACGGGTGAAATGCCGAATGTCTGGAATGCCTCGATCTCCTGGTTCACCTTCATGGTGCCTAACTGCGCGGCAAAGGCCGCGCCCGTGCGCCCGCAGATGATGATCCCGGTCATGATGCACCCCATTTCCCGAACCGTGGCGATGCCCACCAGGTCCGCCACGTAGATGGAGGCGCCAAACCGCGTCAACTGTGTTGCCCCCACAAAAGCGAGGATCAGGCCGATGAGGAAGTTAATGAGCGCCACAATTCCCAGGGCTTGAGGACCGCATTCCTGCATCACCAGAAACGCGTCCGCCCAGCGGAATTGCGCCCGGCCACGCAACATCTTGAGGAATGCCAGCACGTTTTCGCCGGTAAAAGCGAGCATCCCCTTGACACCCGTCCACTCTTTGAGCGCGGATTCGCCTACCCGCTGCAAAAATGGAGCGTGGGTTACCATGCGCACCGCATCCTTTTTCTCGGGAACGACCTGGGACAGCCCGATCAGTTTTGCCACCGCCACGGGCAGGGTCTCGACGCGGAATTCGAGCTTATTGTTCTGGCAGAGGTCGTAGCACTTAAGGATGAACGTCATGAGGCCGCTGTTCCAGCGCCTCAAACCGGTGGTGTCAAACTCGATGGCGCTTGCCCCACCGCCTGCCGCGAGTTCCTTCTCGACGGAATCAATCCCGGGCAGACCGGCGCGCGCCAGCCAGTCGCCGGCGAGTTCGAGCAACAGCGAACCGCTCTCACTCCGCCGGAGAGTTAACCGTGCGTTGGTTGGCTCGCAGTTCATGCGCGCGCTCCACGAGGCGCGAGGCCCCAATGCGGAATGTTCGCTGCTCGGTGTCCTGACATCGGGCCAACAATAGCGGATTGGCCGCAACGTTCAAGCGCGAAACGACAGCGCGAAACGACAAAGGGTTGTGACGCAAGGCTGGGGAGTGGCTTGCCCCCTGAAGCGCGGCTGAATCACCAACCCTTTTCTGCTAAGCGGGGCGCAATTATAGTTGCATTAACGTGGGATTGAATCTTTGCTAATAGGCTTACTGACGGCCAAATGGGGCGAATCACTCGCTGATCGTGAGGCTTCTGCCGGGTAAACGGCTGGTGGAGCGCCACTGTTGACGTTCGTTCTCTTTTCTCCTAAATTGCTCTCATGCAAACAACAAGTGTTCGGCAGACCCGGGCCAACGGGGAAAAAGAGGCCCGGTCCGGCTCGATTTGCGGCGCATCCGCGTCTGGGCGCGCAGGGCATGGCAGCCGGAATCTGACCCAGTCCAAACCGACGACCTTCAAAGCCCGCAACAACAGCGGAGCCACGAGCGACCGTGGGCTTATTGAGGTTCTGAGCAACTCAAAGCTTTTCCACGACTATGAGCGTGCTTTCAGCGAAGCGACGGGCCTGCCTGTCGCGTTGCGCGCCGTCGAATCGTGGCAGCTTCCCCATCATGGCCACCGGAATGAGAGTCCGTTTTGCGCGATAGTCCTGGAAACCAGCCGGGCTTGCGGGTCGTGTTTGCAGGTGCAGGAAAAGCTTTCGGCCGGGGCGGCGCAGGAGCCCCACACGGTGGCCTGCCCCGCCGGTCTTTGTGATACGGCGGTGCCGGTTCGATTGGGCGATCGATTGATCGGCTTTCTGCAGACGGGCCAGGTGTTTCGCAAACCGCCGACCGAAGCCCAGTTTAAGCGCACGCTTCGGCTCGTAGAGGAATGGGGGGTGGACGTGGCCCCCGCCAAGCTCAAGGAAGCCTATTTCAACACGCGGGTTCTGCCGAATAAAAAGCATGAAGCGGTGGTCAAACTGCTGGCTATTTTTGCGCAACACCTTTCGATGCTGAGCAATCAGGTGCTGCTGCAGCAGGATAACGCCGAACCCCCCGTCATTACTCGCGCCAAAGAGTTCATCCACGAGCACCAAACCGAGCACCTCCGCCTCGGGCATGTCGCCAAGGCGGTCAACACCAGCACGTTCTACTTCTGCAAGATGTTCAAGAAGGTCACAGGCATCAATTTCACCGATTATCTCTCGCGCATTCGAATCGAGAAATCCAAGAACCTGCTGCTCAACCCAAACCTGCGAGTCAGCGAAATCGCTTTCGAGGTCGGTTTCCAGTCGCTCACTCACTTCAACCGCGTCTTCAAGAAGATTCTAGGCCAGTCGCCCACCGATTACCGGACCCAGTTGATGGGAAGAGCCTGAGCTGCGACGCTCTGCCACCAGCAAAGGGCTGTAAGGATGGTTGCACGCAGGCGCGGACATTAATATGACGCCAGAGCGTGACAAGGAGCAACTCTCAATCCTCTCCGGCTGCGTCCAGACCCCACCCAACCTCGAGTGAAAGATCAGGCAAGCGAGGACGGGTCAGTTTGGAGCGGCGGCGGGCAATCCGCGAGAAGATTCGGAACCTCTTTCTCCTGATGGAGACGGATTAACAGGAAGCTATTGTTTATTGGCTTTGCATCTCTGTTCCCTCGGTTATCTCCTGTTGATTCATCGGGTTGGGATTGAACAGGAGGTAACGGAGATAACGGAGATAACGGAGATGACGGAGAAATAGATTTGCCATTGCCTGAATCGGGCAGGCGCATTTGCTGGCCCTGCATCTCTGTTTTCTCGGTTATCTCCTGTTGATTCATTGGGTTGGGATTGAACAGGAGGTAACGGAGGTAACGGAGATAACGGAGATAACGGATAATTGGATCTGCCATTGCCCGAATCGGGCCACGCGCATTTGTTGGCCCTGCATCTCTGTTCCCTCGGTTATCTCCTGTTGATTCATCGGGTTGGGATTGAACAGGAGGTAACGGAGATAACGGAGAGATAGGTCTGCCATTGTCTGAATCGGGCAGGGGCTTATGTTGGCCTTCCATCTCTGTTCCAGTCCGAGGAATGGCAAGCGGCTTCCGTTTCTTGACGTGTGGAATCTGAACGGCTAGGCTCGCTTATGCAGAGAGCAATAAATTTGATTTATGCACGGTGAATACAGCCCGTACCTATTCATCTTTGTTTTGCTGGTCGGCGCCGTCGTGTTTGCCTTGGTTCCGCTGGGATTGGCCTGGCTGTGGGCAAGAACGTTTTCGCCGCGTAAGCCTGGGCCGGACAAGAACGCGATCTACGAATGCGGGTTGGAGTCGAAAGGCGACGCGTGGGTGCAGTTCAAGCCCGAGTATTACCTCTACGCGATCATCTTCCTGATATTTGACGTGGAGACCATATTTCTGCTGCCGTTTGCGGTTGCGTTTAGCGGGCTGTCAGCCGGCTCATGCATAGCGATGGTGATTTTCCTGTTATTGCTGGTCGAAGGATTGGTTTGGGCCTGGCAGAAAGGCGTGCTGGTGTGGAAGTGAGACGAACAAGCGGAGGGTTGGAGCAGTGGAGTGCCGGAGCGATGCTCAAGAGCTGGACGCATGACTCCATGACTCCATGATTCCATCACTCCATTGCGCCATGGACGAAGGACTGCGAAGTGAATTGAGCAAACAGGGCGTCTTCACGACGACGCTGGAGGATCTCTACAATTGGGGCCGGAAGAACTCTGTCTGGCCGCTGGGCTTCGGATTGGCCTGCTGCGCCATCGAGATGATCGCGACCTCGATGGCCCGCTGGGATCTCGCGCGCTTTGGGGCTGAGGTGTTTCGGCCGTCGCCTCGGCAGGCGGACTTGATGATTGTGGCCGGCACGGTGACGAAAAAGATGGCGCCGCAGGTGGTGCGGCTCTTCAACCAAATGCCCGAGCCCAAGTACGTTATCGCCATGGGCGCCTGCGCCATTTCCGGCGGCCCTTTCAAGCAGGGCTACAACGTGCTCAAGGGCATCGATCGGTATATTCCGGTGGACGTGCATATTCCCGGCTGTCCGCCCAGGCCCGAAGCGCTGTTGCACGCGTTTATGACGTTGCAACGCAAGATCGATGAGCAGTCGTTGACCGGCGACGGGCGGCCCCGGCACCTCGTCGCCGAGGCGCCGAGCGAGTTTCCCGTGCCGGTGTTTGGCGACCACGATTTGCTGCCGCCCTCTAATCCAGAGGTGTGGCAACCGCCCGCACTCGTTCGGGGCGAATAATCAGAGGAGTGACATGGTTGCATCGTTACATCAGTTGCAAAGGGTGCGGCGGCAGATGCCTGAGGTAATGGTGTAAAAATGTAATTTGGGTAACTCGTATATCGTGGAAACCTTGGACCAAATCAAAGCCCGCGCCGAAGCAGCAATCCCTGGCGTCCGTTTGGAAATCATTTCCAACGGGGCTCCGTGCGCGCAGCACTCGTTGCTCGTGGATAACGGCCATGCCCTGGCAGTGGCGAGGTTTCTGCGCGAAGATCAGCGCCTCCGGTTCGATTATGCCTCCAACGTTACCGCGGTTGACTGGCTCGACAGTGTGGTCAAGGAGGCGGTGAAGGTGAAACAAACCATTGACGGAGTGGAACGGGCGATTGAGCAGACGGCCGAGAAGAAGAAGGCCGGCTGCCTTGAAGTGGTCTATCACCTTTACTCGATGGAACTGAAGCACGGTCCGCTCATCTTGCGATTGCGAACCGCGGACCGGGCGGAGCAGAACCGTATGCCTTCGCTGACCCCGGTTTGGCGCGGGGCCGAGTTCCAGGAGAGGGAAGCCTACGACCTCTACGGCATCATTTTCGACGGCCATCCGGACTTGCGCCGGATTCTGATGTGGGACGGGTTTAAGGATTTCCCGATGCGCAAGGATTACGTCGAGCCTGACGACTACGAATACGAGCCGACACCCCATGATGACGTCGTGCAGAAGGCGCAGCGGCATTACCCAGGATGATCACAACGCATCTGGTGAAAGTTGCTGCCCCAACCGGGGGATTGTTAGCAGCGCGTCCTCCGAGTAACTTGCACCCATGAGCAGCAAAGACATCGCAACGCTTGAGAATCGGCCAAGCTCCGCTGACGCCCAAATCCGGAGACTCGCCGAGGAACTCTACCGCGAGCGTGTGGTTGAAGCTCGCCAGATGGCCCCGGAGGAGAAGTTGCTGGCAGGCGAGGAGCTGTTTGACTATGCTTGCTCCATTACGCTCGCCGGCATCCGCAACGAATTCCCCGGCGTCAGCGACGCCGAGTGCTTGGGGATGCTCGAAGAGAGACTGAAATTGCGCGAGCGAATGGAGAAGCGGGAATGACCGCGGGTGAACCCAAATCGCTGGCCGATGCGGAACTGCCGCGTGATCTGCTCGAAATCTCGATGGGACCGCAGCATCCCTCGACGCATGGCGTGTTCCGCATGGACGTCGTGCTGGACGGCGAACGCGTGGTGAAGCTCAAGCCGGTCTTCGGTTACCTGCATCGTAATCACGAGAAGATCGCGGAGAACACGACTTACCTCGGGTCGATGCCGTACACTGACCGGCTGGATTACTTCTGTTCGCTGACCAACAACTGGGCCTATGCGCTGGCGGTCGAGATGCTCGCCGGTCTCCAGGTTCCCGAACGGGCCGAATACATTCGGGTGATTACTGCCGAGTTAACACGTCTCCAAAACCACGTCTCCCTCGCGGGCTTCCTCTTGCAGGACATGGGCGCGTCGGGCACGCCGCTCATGTATGCCTTTCGCGAGCGCGAGAATATTCTCGACCTGTTCGAGTCATTGACCGGCGCGAGGATGATGTGCAATTACATGCGCTTCGGCGGCTGCCGCTGCGACTTGCCCCCGGGCTGGCTCGAACAGGCAAAGCAGGTCGTGGATAAATTCCCGCGTTTTCTTGATGAGTTCGAGACCCTGTTGAACGAAAACGAAATCCTCATGTCGCGCACGCAGGGTGTGGGCGTGCTGTCGGGCGACCTCGCGGTCAACGCGAGTATCACCGGCCCGATGCTGCGAGCCAGCGGGGTGAACTATGATCTTCGCAAAGTGGACAAGTACGGTATTTATGACCGCTTCCAATTCCGCGTCCCATTGGGCGAGCATGGGGACGTTTATGACCGTTACATGGTGCGCATCCTCGAAATGCGCGAGTCGGTGCATATCCTTAAGCAGGCTCTCCGCGACCTTCCCGGCGGGCTGGTTCTCGATCCGAAAGCCAAACTGCGCGGGTTTCGTCCCAAGCCCGGTGAAGCATACAGCCGCATCGAAGCACCCAAAGGCGAGTTGGGGTTTTATCTCATTAGCGATGGTTCGCCAAATCCGTACCGTTACCGTGTGCGACCGCCCAGTTTCATCAATCTGACCATTCTCGAGGACATGTGCCTGGGGCTTATGGTGGCCGACGTGGTAGTGATTCTGGGCAGTGTCGATATTGTGATGGGGGAGGTGGACCGGTGAATTCTCCGACGCTTGGCGAAGGCATTCTCAAAGGGATGGCGGAGACGGCGCGAAACTTCTTTGGCAGTTATGTTAAAGCAGACCGGCTCGTCACGGTCCAATACCCGGAGGAGCGGGTGCCGCAAAAGGAGGCTGCGCGCAACTTTCCGTTTCTTGTCTTTGACGGTGACGATTGGCAAAAGGGTCTGCGTTGTGTGGCGTGCCAGATTTGTGAGAAGGAATGTCCGCCCCAGTGCATTTATATCGTCAAAGACACAGCCAAGAAGCCCGATTATGTCGGCAAACTGCAGTTTCAGCCGAGGATTTTCGACATCGACACTTCGGTTTGCATGAGCTGCCAAATCTGTGTCGAGGTCTGCCCGTTCGATGCCATCAAGATGGATGTGGAATACGAATTGAGCACCGGTGACCGGTTTGGTCAATTGCTGTTGCGCAAGAACCAGTTGGCCAGGTCAAACGAGTATTACGGCAAGATTCATCCGACTGAAGCTGCCGAGGTGGACGCGGGTCTTGCGGCTGAAAAAGCCAAGGCTGAGGCGAAAGCCAAAACCGTGGCCGGGGCTAAACCAGCGTAGCGTAGGCGTCCCACTTAACTCGCCTCCACCAACTCGACACGCACCGCCTTGCCCAGTGCCCGCGCCACACGCGCTACGGTGGACAGCCGCACGTCTTCAGCGAGTTTCCCACACCCGAGGAACTCGTTCAGCGCTACCTTGCTGTTCGGCGACTCAATCCGCAGACCCCCGCCTTCAAACTGCTCGAAATCCCTTACCAGCAGGGCCTGGACTATTTCCGCTACTACCAGGACGCCGGAATGCGCGCCACCTTCGAGCAGATCATCCGCGCCGCACAAGACCACCAACCCGCCCGCGCCCTTGTGCCGGTCGCGACCGGCGGCGGGAAAACACGCATGGCCGCCGGCCTGCTCCGCCGGATTTGCGATGCCGGCCTTATGGGCAAGGCCCTGTTCGTGTGCGACCGCACCGAGCTCCGCGACAACGGCCTTGGCGACTTCCAGGCGGCATTCGGCACCGGCGCCGTGCCCATGTTCAACGATGGGTCCACGCTCGAAGGCAAGCTCGTCCTGCCGGACCGCGTCAAGGCCATGTCCGCGCATCTCTTCGAGCGCATCCTCGCCACGGGCGACGGCACCCCGCTACAAAAAACCATCGTTTTCTGCGCCAGCGACCATCACGCCGATCTCATCACCAACGCCTTGAACGGCCTCTACAGTGCCTGGGCCAAAGCCCACGGCCACAAGCGCATCCAGAACTATGCCTTCAAGTGCATGTCCTCCGTCAACGGCCAGGCCCTCATTCCTGATTTTCGGGGGCACGCCAAGTCGCACATCATCGCCACAACCAAAGAGCTCCTCACCACTGGCGTGAACGTGCCGCGGGTCCGCAATATCGTGTTCTTCCGCTACGTCCAGTCCCCGCTGCTCTTTCACCAGATGATCGGCCGCGGAACCCGCATTGACAGGGAGAGCGGCAAGCTCATGTTCCGCATCTTCGACTACACCGGACACCGGCCGGGCCTGGCTCATTCAACTCCCCCAGCCCACAGCCAAAGTCATTCGCAAGATCGTCAAGCAGTTCGAGAAGGCCGGCACGGGCGCCCTCGAAACCGGCCAACTGTGGAGCACCATCGGCGATCCCAACGCGATCGCCACGCTTCGCCAGGGCGGTCAACCGGCTGACTTGCTGCGCTTGACCAAGGAAACCCCGTTCGCGGCATGAACAAGCTTGCCAGCAATCCAGGCAGCAGGGGCGGGGACGGCTCGTCCCCGGCTACCGGCTGGCCGACTCGCTTCTCGCCGAGCGTCGCGGCGAGTGGGAGGCGTTCATGGCCATCGAAGATAATTTAGAAAAGCAGCGCAAGCTTGAGAGCTATCAGCCGCCGCTCAACCAGCAGAAGGCGCTGGTGGCGAAGATTCAAGACGAGTTCACAGAGACAACCGCCCTCAAGCAAACACTGTCGGCCCGTCTCACCACCCTCGACCACCTGCCCGCCGCCCTCCTGCGCGAAGCCTTTAACGGGCGGGTCTGATTTCGATTGGTTTTAGTATATGGCAAGACTAGGTTTAACCAGAATCAGGATGGCATTATGAAAGTTCAGCGACAACTGGTGACGCACACCTTCAAAGGAAAGCGCTTCGAGGACCACGGTTTGGACCTCGACGTGTTGCCGGATCTCTATGCCTACAAAGAGCTGCTTGTCGCCACGGCCAAAGAGCTGTGGAAACGCCATCACCCGGACCGCCAGCGCCTGCCGAAGAACTTCGAGGACTCGCTCTGCTTGAAGTTCAATCAGATTCAGGAAGGGAACACTGCGTTGCCGATCTACCGTGAGGTTGAGACCGACGGTCAAGGGCGATTCTGGCGAGCCGACGAGCCGGATGAACTGGATGAGGCTGTCCAATTGGTCGCCCAAGCCGTCCTGGCAGCGAACGCCGACCAGGCGTTGCCGGACCAACTTCCCAAGAACATAATTCCGCTGTTCGAAAGCTACGGATGCACGTTGCGCGAAGACGAGTCCTTTGAGCAGCAGCCGGCGAATGGCCAGACCAATGCCAACTACACCCGCAAATCGCGCGAACGACTGCTGCAGTTCTGCACCGCCGGCTACACCGACAGGATTGACTGCGTCGGCGAGGTCCGCGCCGTGGACCTGGCCGGCAAGTTCGAGATCCGACTGGACGACGGCACGAAACTCCCTGCAAAGTTTTCCCCAGAACAGGAGGGGTTGGTTACCGAAGCACTCCGAGAGCACGCCAGCAGGCGGCTGCGCGTGAAGGGGACTGCGGACTACCACCCCGACGGCAGGATTAAAGGGGTCACCAGGGTCACGCAGTTGTCCATTCAGGCGGCTGGAGAGCCGCCTTATGATGGGAGTGCCAAGCCGATCTGGGAAGTTATTGCGGAAATTGGCGCTACGGTTCCGGAGGAGGAATGGGCCAAGGTGCCTGCGGACCTAGCCAGCAACCTTGACCACTATCTTTACGGAACACCGAAGCAGCAGCTATGAAATCCGTCTTTGCGGATGCGGACTACTGGATTGCCCTGCTTCACTCGCGAGAGGAACCGCACCAGAAGGCGGCACAAGTTTCAGCCAGCCTGGGTCCTGTCCGGATTGTGAGCAGCGAGATGGTTTTGGCGGAAGTGCTGAACGCCCTCGGCTCCCGTGGGGAAAGCATTCGCGCAAAGGCCGCCGAGTGCATCGAGCAGTTGCGCCACGCCACGCAGCAGTCGGTCAACGCAGCCATCAAGTCCATTTGCGACATCATGCGCCGGTCCAACTGCGCCGGCGCCATGAAGTACGTCCCGGAACTCACCTGGATTCTCTTCCTCCGCATTCTTGACGAGCGCGAGACGCAGGAGGCCGACGCCGCCCTCGCCCGCCTGCGCGCATTGACCCAGTAGCCTACGGCATCAAACAACACTCCGGCATGAATAAGACTCAGAGGAAACCAAAAAGGAACGCAGGTAAGCAGTCCAGGCGACTCAAGCCGCGCCATGCTTAAGCTCTGCCCGAACTTGAGAGGGCCGGGCCGTTCCATTTTGTGACGGGGCCTGAGATGGTTGAAACAATGGACCAGATTTTTGTCACCTTGAAACACTGGCTCGTTGGGTTTGCGCCCAACCAGTGGCAGCCCGTCGTGTCGGCCCTTCTCTCCGTCGCCGCGATCATCCTCACGTTTGCCACCCTCTTTGCCATCACCACGATTCTGGAACGGAAGGGCCTCGGGCGCATTCAAAACCGCTATGGGCCGAACCGGGTCGGGCCGTGCGGCATCCTTCAACCTCTCGCCGACGGACTGAAAGCGTTGACGAAGGAGGACATCGTTCCGCGCACGGCGGACAAAACGGTTCACTTCCTCGCACCGCTAGTGTTGGTAGCGCCGGTGTTTCTGGCGCTCGCCGTCGTGCCAATGGGGCGTAACATGGTGGCGATCGACCTCGATGCCGGGGTTTTGTTCTTCTTCGCCGTGGGGGCGGTAACAGAGCTTTCGGTCTTTATGGCCGGTTGGTCGAGCCGGAACAAGTATTCATTGCTCGGCGCAATGCGAGCCTTGGCGCAGATGATCAGCTATGAAG
>Ga0194063_10001617_pt1 | contig 14514 bp, 11 predicted proteins | sample SepL3720m_MetaG_FD_155459 | JGI IMG/M metagenome (GOLD analysis project Ga0194063, IMG submission 155459) | Anoxic zone freshwater microbial communities from boreal shield lake in IISD Experimental Lakes Area, Ontario, Canada - Sep2016-L373-20m | ecosystem: Environmental > Aquatic > Freshwater... | reverse complement strand
CCCTAATTAATATTATACATCTTTATTATAATAGGTCATAATTTATTCATTAGCATTATTGATAGTCTTTTTGATAAAGTCCCTATAAGAGTCTTCAAATGTAAATTTTTTACTACAAGACCACGCTTTTTCTCTTAATGATTTATTTTTTTGTTTATTGGATAATAATTTATTTATATTCAGCCCCATTTCTCTAGGGTTGTTGTTTGGGGATAATATTCCTGTGATGTTATTTTTTACACTATCTCTTAAGCCATCAACGTCATATACAATTGCTGGCGTTCCTTGACTATTGGCTTCAGTAACTATTAAACCCCAACCTTCTTTGATTGATGTAACTAATATAATTTCGGAACTTTGCATCAATGATATTTTTTCAATTGCGGTGACTCTTCCTTTAATATCAATAGCACTGTAGTGTCTTGAATTTTTAACATAATCTATGACTCTTTTAGCGTATTTTGTACTATTATCTCCTGCAACAATTAGCTTTAGCTTTTGATTAGTGTCTCGGGCAAATTCGAATGCTTTTATTGCATGTAAGGTCCTTTTCATGGGGCGAATAGCTCCAAGTGATAAAATAACCCCATTATTTTTTTTGTTGATAAGTTTTGCGATTGGCGATAATGCCATGCCTATGCTAAAAACTTTAATATTTTTAAATCCGTATTTTTTTAAATCATTTTTTGTACTATTTGATTCGGTTACAGTTTGGCTGTATCCATATTTAATAATAAAAAGCATAATTGGCTCTAAGACATAACCAATTAACGAAAATGGAAATTTCATCTGATAAAACCATACTTCCTTGGCTAGTTGGTAAGTTAGTAGGATTTTTTTTTGGGATTTAACGTAGAAGCCTGACCAGAATGGTAGTGTATTCATTTCATCAATTACAAGATCTATCTTTAGATCACTAAATAGTCTTTTGTGATTCAAAAAAGCTTTAACGTAAACAGTATATCTATTTCCGCCGCGGATTATATTTACCCCGTTTTTTGTTTCTTGGTCATTAGCCCCGGGATATGATGAGGTTATTAAGTACACATTATTGCCATCTCTTGCTAGCCGGTCCATTATTTCTCCGGATACAGTTTCGGCTCCTCCAGCTTCTGGATGCCAACGATCTTTCCATGAAAACCAAATTATATTCATTTGTTTTTATTTTTCTTCGTCGATAATATATAGGGGACGATTTTGTGTTTCAATATAGATGTTTTCAATATATAGAGCTAAGAGCCCCTGGCAGGCAAGTACTATTCCTACTAATAGGCTAAGAAAGATTGCAAGAAAAGCTGTTCCTGATATTGCAAGGTGCATAGGATCTAGTAATAAATATGTCTCAATTATTAAAAAGAACATCAAAATAAATGATATGAATGAAATTATTAATCCAAGTAATCCGATCAATTTTAGTGGTCGAGTTGAGTGTTTGATCGCGCCATCAATAGCGAGCTTCACTAGTTTTATATATGAGTAGCTTGCTATGCCGGCGTGCCTGGCATTTGCATCAAATGGGATTATTGCACGTTTAAATCCAAGCCAATCGATTAAGTTTCTAGTGACACGGTTTCGTTCGGTCAAATTGTTGTATTGGTCGACTATTTTTCTATCAATTAATCGGAAGTCCGTTGACCCGGGTATTCTTTCACGACCGTTATCGACAAGCTTAAGCAGTGTATAAAACATTTTTGAACCGGCTGATTTAATAAAGCCTTCACCTTTGTTGCTTTCTCTTACGCCAATTACGACATCATAGCCGCTCTGCCATTTATCAATAAATTGACCGATCATTTCAATTGGGTGTTGTCCATCCGAGTCTATGACTAATACAGCATCGCCAATTGCTTTTTTAAATCCGGCAGTAACAGCAGCTTCTTTTCCAAAGTTTCTGGAAAATGATATGTATCTGGTTTCTTTATCTTTATCTGATATCTCTTTGATTATATTTATCGACTCGTCGGTACTTCCGTCATTAATATAAATAATCTCATAATTGATGTTGGTTTTTTTAAGAGTAGCAATGATTTTTTTGTGGTGCCAATCCAAATTTTCCTTTTCATTATGGACAGGTATTATAATACTAATCTTGGGGTTATTTATTTTCCTCATATACGACTATTGTAACAAGTTTATTTATAACTGTATAATTATTGGCATGACTAAGATAGCATTTGTACTCGGCACGCGTCCAGAAATTATAAAACTTTATTCGTGTATTAAATATTGCGAAGATATGAAAATAGACTATCTCGTTATAAATACTGACCAGCATTATGATAAGAATATGCGTGATATATTTTTTGAAGAGCTTGGCTTGAAATCCCCAAAATATAACTTAGGTATAGGATCTGGGTCTCATGCTCAGATGTTGGCGAGTATGTTGGTTCCAATAGAAAAAGTATTATTGGATGAAAAACCTTCAGTTGTTGTTGTTCAAGGGGACACCAATACGGTTCTTGCTGGTTGTCTGGTTGCTACTAAAATAGGCGTCAAAGTAGCGCATATCGAAGCTGGGCTCAGGAGCTACGATAGAACTATGCCAGAAGAATACAACCGCATTTTAACTGATCACGCGTCTGATTATCTGTTTGTTCCAGCCAGTCGTCAGAAAGCTATATTATTGAGCGAAGGAATAGATAATAAAAAAATATTTACTACAGGCAATACTATAGTTGATGCTGTGATAGCAATTAGCGGTAAAGATAAGCCGTTAAAATATGATAAAAAGTTTATGCTATTAACATCCCACAGACCATCCAATACGGATGATATTAAAAATCTTGACTCTATTCTTTCTGCTGCTCAATCTATATGCGAAAAAGAAAATATGATAGCCATATTCCCAGTTCATCCTAGATTAAACTCAAAACTAGAGCATATAAAATCATTTAACAACATAAGAGCCATTGAGCCTCTTGGTTATAGCGATCTACTTAATCATATAAAAAAAGCAGAAGTCGTAATGACTGATAGTGGCGGGATACAAGAAGAGTCTTGTATATTGCAAAAAAAATGTATTATTCTTCGCACTAATACTGAGCGCCCAGAAACAGTTGATGTAGGAGGAGCGGTATTGCTAGATGATGTATCCAAAACAGATATTCTAAAAAAATATGAATTATTAAAGTCAAAGGAGGTGATATGGACAAATCCTTTTGGCGATGGTAAAGCGGCTGAGCGGATAATAAATGTTTTAAGAGAGGATAATTAGCTTGAAAGTTATCTATATATTTAATGGCATGACAAAGAATCAGGGAGTAGTATCTGTATCGGGTGGCGATATAAGGTTACTTGAGGTTATGAAATATGCTCCTGATAATATAAAAAAAAGTGTTTTAACTACGCCGAATGGGTTGGAGTTTTTGAAGAAATATAATCAAAAATATAGCAAAGCTTATTTGCTTGATCAGGTTGTTGAGGGTGGGATTGTTAGTAATCTTAAGATCAGCTGGCGGGCTTTCTTTTTTGGCCGTAGTGGTGTAAAAAAATTTGATGGCGATGTAGTGTATAGCTCGTGTGAACATTTATATGATGTTCTCCCGGCGCTAAGATTAAAAAAAAGAATTGGTGCAAAATGGTTAGCTGTTTATCATTGGGTTGAAGAATACCCATGGAGAGATAATCGTGGTAACACGCCATTAATTACAAGATATGCTTATTGGTTGAATCGTTATATATCAGGTTGGATTATTAAACATTTTGCTGATGAAATATTGGCCGTGTCTGACCAAACACGTGACAAGCTGATATCTATGAAAAAAGTAAATCCTAACAAAGTCAGGGCAGTTTATTGCGGAGTTGAATACGATACTATTAGAAGTATTGTAGATAAATCTAGCAAGAAGAAACTATATGACGCCGTTTTTATGAAGCGTTTAAATTACGGTAAGGGTGTGTTGGATCTATTAAAGATCTGGAAGGTGGTTGTATCTAAGAATCCGGAAGCAAAGTTAGGCATTATTGGTGATGGTTCAGAAGATGTGGTGTCTAGAATAAAAGAATATATCAAAACTAATAATCTTGGTAAAAATATAGATATTCTTGGTGTTGTTTATGATATAGATAAAAAATTTCAAATAATTAGTTCAAGTAAGGTATTTTTATTGCCTACTTATGAAGAGAATTGGGCTATTGTTATTGGTGAGGCGATGGCAGCCGGTGTCCCCGTTGTGGTCAGTAAGTTAAAAGAGATTGAACCTATTTGGCAAGATAATGTGATTTGGTGCAATGTGGGTGATATAAAGAGTTTTGCTAAAGCTACATTAGATTTAATTAATGATGACGAAAAAGCATCAGCTCTTTCTAAGAAGGCCCAAAAATTCATTCCAAGATATGATTGGAAATATATCGCTGAGAATGAGATAAAATAATCAAAAAAGTGTTAATCTTTAGTTTTTATAGATTTAGATAAAACAATTAATACGCATATTAGGGCAGCTATTCCGGCTATAATATTTAAGGAAACTAATGCTCCAAAAGTATCAGTGTTTTTATTTATAAACGTAGCATAAGAGAATACAAGCCCGGCAGTTATCAGTGCTATCCATATAGCGACATAACTTCTTAGAACTACAAAATATAAGGTTGCTGCTGTTATTATAAGAAAAAAGAATTTATACATAACTGATAATGTGCCTATTATTTGGATTGATTGAATATTATAATTTATACCAAATAAAAAATTAGTAATAAAAGATCCAAAGAAGAACAATCCGATAATGGAACTTACAGTTATAGCTGCAAAAATAAGCGCTACTTTCGTGAATGGTTTTTTGTTTGGTTTATGGTCTTTAATGTTTATTTCACCCAAGAAAGGCCATATGAATATCATTCCGCCAAAGAACACTATCCGACTGATTACATATATATCAGTGTAAAATTTAATGTCAGTATTATTTAAAGATTGAATTATTAACAAATCAGCAATTTGCACCAAGTTCATTATCATAATCGCTAAAGAAGCGAACAGTGTATATAGCATCAATCTTCTCATATATTTTCGTTCGTTGAGCACTTCTGATTGTTTAAACACTGATAATATTTTAGGAAGTTTGTCTTTTTTAAATAATAGATAGATAGCAATTATAGCCACTGTTTGCGCTAGAGACATACTTAATAACGATAAGAAACCACTATGAGTTTCATAGGCGGCTATAGCCCCGCCAGTAAACTGAAATCCAGCCGATATTACAGTCAATATTCCCAACTTGACCATTAAGCCTTTGCCGTTCAAATAACCAGAGACGACGGCAATTGGTATAGATACCATCATTATAATACTGATAGGGAGAGCAAATAATATAGGGGTATTAATATGACCCATTATCAAAGGTGATAAAACAAGAAATATTATATTTAAAACGAGAAATAATTTAAAAAGCAACGATTGTAGGGACTGTACCTTGTTGTTTGTACCATCATTATTATCGCTCTTAGACAGGCCTATAGTTATGGCTACTATAGATGAAAGAAATGTCGTTATTTGAGTGAGCAATGATAGTGATATTGTAATGCTAATATATTCAGAGGCTGGTAATATTCTCCCAAGTAATGGGTATGTTGCATAATTAATTGCTGAAGCCAGGGTGCTTAGAATAATGAATATTAATATGCTTTTTTTCATAAACTATTTGTTGATTTTTGCAATTAAATAGCCAATTCCGCCAAAGAAAAACTCGCATGTTTTCATAAAAAGCATACCTATTCCCAGGATAGGTTTTTTAAATAACTTTTTGGGCTTAGAAAAGAACAACAAGTATCGCCCAATAATGTTTGTTTGCTGAGATAGACTGTCTTTATTGCGGGACTCTTTTGCATATCTGGCAAAAAGTTTTGCGTAATAGATTTTTTTTCGCAGGGTTTTTAGTAGGGATATTCGGCCTTCGTTGTGGTAAATGAGCGCTTTGGTATTATTAAAGATACCTTTTTTCTTGATGCGCTGGGACAGATCCCAGTCTTCTCCGCTAACCATTTTTTCGTCATAGCCATTTACTGATAGAAAATCGGATTTTCTAAAGAATCTGGCAGCTTCCATATAGGGGACTCCGATATAAAAACTGCGCTCTAGTTTTTTGCATTGTGCCCAGAATCCTTCGCCGAATGATTCTTCTGGTACAACAACTCCATTAACTCCCTTATTACTAATTTCATTTACGCATTGTTCTACTACTTCAGGTGATAAATTCATATCACTGTCGATTATAAAAACATATTTACCATTTGACATGTCCACTCCGTAGTTTCTTTGTGCACTTCTTTCGGGGCCCTTAGAATAAAGCTCCTTTGTGTATTTTTTAGCTATTTTTAGGGTGTCATCATTGGAAAAATTATCTACTAATATGATTTCTATATATTTATAGGTTTGGTCTTTTATGGATTTTAGGCAACTATCTAATGTTTTAGATGAGTTCTTTGTTGGCACAATTACTGATACAATAGTATTTAACATTAATAAAATTATATCATCAAAGAGCTGTAATGTGCAGCTGCCGGGTGGGTAATTAATAAGGATAGGGTTAATGAAGAAAAATAAATTAATACTTAAACCTGTTTTGTCATTTTTAAAAAAGAATTGGTTTATATTTTTTGCAATATTAACTTATGCTTTTTTTACAGTATATTATATGGGCCCATCAGTTACGTCGTGTACAACAACTGTGTATGGATTTGGAGATAATACGGCCGGCCCTATATGGGCTGCTTCTTTGCCAGAGAAGCAAGGTCTTATTGGGTCATATACAAATATGACTAATGCCCCTTTTGGAGATGATTTAAGTAGCCCTATAGGCTACAGCTTAATAACTCAGTCTATATTAATTAAAATAACTACAGGGCTAGCTGGTCCTATTTGTGGATATAATATTGCTAATATAATAGGCTTTATTTTAAGCGCCCTCGTTATGTTCGGATTTGTATATGAGATAACTAAAAGCAGGTGGATAGCCTTACTTGCTGGTTACGCAGTGTCATTCTCGCCTTATTTTCAGATGAAAATTGGAAATCATTTTAGCTTTGGGTTTCAGGCTATTTTTATTGGCTTAATCTGGCTATTCTACAGGTTATTAAAAAATAAGAAAAAGAAAGACGCGATATTATTAGGATTATTATTTGTAATATCAGTTTATTGGGATCCATATTTTTCATTGTTAGCCGCTATAGTAATGGCTTCACTTGGTTTGACGTGGTTAGTAATAAATAAAAAAATATTTACAATAAAATTTTGGTCTAGGGAAAACCATATTAATAATGCCAAGATTAAGCATCAATTAAGTCTTTTCTTTATATCTATAAGTATAATTGTAGCCTTAGTAATTCCATTGATTGTTATTATCTCTAGTCAAAGTGGGCAGATTAATGCTAACGTAGCAGCTTCTAGGGGTAATGTACTTGCGGAGACAAAAGCATGTAGTAATTGGCCCCATGAATATTTTGTGCCTTTTGTGTTAAATCCGATTTTTAGAGGATTAATTGGTGATGATAGATATGTTAGCGTAGAGAACTCTTTAAGGGATGGATTTTCTTGTGGTCTAGCGGAAGATTCGGTTGGCTTAAGTTTAGTATTATTATCAATTGTTCTGTTAGGTTCAGCTGCATTCGTATGGAAAAAATTAAATAAGAGAAAAATTGGATTAAGTGCATATTTAGGTTTTGAGCCAAAGATATTGGTTTATGGTTTAGTATCTATGGCTATAATTGCAGCGATAATTGCGCTACCGCCTTTGAAAATTCATAACCTTATACCAACCCCCTCGTATGAACTTTTGCAAATTACTTCAATTTGGAGGACTTTAACTAGAATAGTTGTGATTGTTAATATTGCTTTAGTATTATTGTCAGCAATTTTTATTACTTATTTCTATAAACATTTTAATCTTGGAAGACATCTTAAACTTACGGTTGTGTTATTTATAGTTATATGCGCGGGCATATTCATTGAGTACCAGTCTTTTGCCCCATTTAGCGGCAATAAGTTAAGCACTTTTAATTACACTAAGGATGTGCCGCCACAATATATATGGCTGAGAGACCAAACAGGCATTAAAACAATAGCTGAATATCCGCTAGAGAGAAGTGGTGGCGAGGGTAATTCAATGGCTTATTATCTTACGATGCAGGTATTACATAAGAAAAAACTATTTAATAGCGCTTTGTCCTATAGCCCTCAAGAGGATATGAAGACTGGTCTAAAGAACTTGTCTGACCCACAGACAGTATCAGTGTTAAAAGCTATGGGCGTAGATGCTATTGTTGTTCATGGTGTAGATGCGTCAGAATTAAATAAGATTCCTAATGTAAAAACTATATATTCAGCTTCACAAGTGTATTTTAATATCCTAGGGTCATCACCAATAGTTAAAAATGACATAGTTAATGTAATAAGTTTGCAAGACGTAAAACCGCAGGATTATGTAATAGCTTTAGGAAAAGGGTTTGCAAGAAACATGGAGGTTATTAAATCTGCTGTTGATTGGCAATATGAGACAACCCAAGATAGTATTATTGAAATTAAAAACTTAGAAGATGCTCCAAATGAAGATGGGCTTGTTGATGTATGCTTTGATATAAAAATGGCGTCTCCTGGTGATTCAGATGTATTGAGTATTATTGTTGACGGGGAAGAGGCTATGTCCTTGACGATCGATGATAATTACAAAACCGTAAAGACACAAGCTAATAAACAGATTATTATTCACAATGCTGTTGGTCATAATATGAGAGTGACCGGGATTGGTTGTAGGAGCTGATAAATTATAATAATATGAGACAAAAAATTAGTTTTGTTTTTAGTAGAATACTTTTATTCTTAAAAAAGAATTGGTTTATCTTCTTTGTAATATTTATTTATAGTTTTTTCGCAGTATATTATGTTGGCTTTAGCCAATCTATATCAGAATGTAATAACACCTTAAATGGGTTGGGGGATAATACTGCCGGTCCGATATGGCGAGCGGCGAATGCTGGGGATTCACCTATAGGTGGTGTTTCGAATATGACTAATTATCCAAATGGAGATAATTTGAGTAGCCCGGTCGATGCGGTTGTTGGTGCGCAGCTATTATTATTATGGTTAACAGCAAAGCTTGCTGGCCCAGTATGTGGATATAATTTGGCTAACATATTGGGCTATATTAGTGCTTCATTATTAATGTTTGGATTTATTTATTCGCTAACTAAAGGTAAGCGTTGGATAGCATTATTGGCCGGTTATGCTGTTGCTTTTACTCCTTTTTTTCAATTAAAAACCGAAGGTCATCCCAGTTATGGCTTTCAGGCTTTATTGATTGGGGCACTTTGGTCGCTTTTATTGCTTCTAAACGATTACAAAAAGAGTCGGGTCTTTATATCGGCATTATTAATGGCGGTATGTTTTTATTTCGATCCATATTTTTCACTGTTAGCCATTACCATTGCTGCCCCATTAATATTGGCGTGGCTCATTATAGGCTTAATAAAATATAAAAATATATTTATGGATGGTTTAAAATCCATAGTGTTAGGTATGGGCCTACTAACGGTTTTTATTTCTCCATTAATTTATATATCAATAACACAATCTTCTCAAATAAATTCAGCCGTGGCTGGTACGAGAGACAATGTAATTGAGACTGCACGGGTTTTTAGTAATCTTCCAAGTGAATATTTTTTGCCATTTACTGATAGCCCAATATTCAAATTATTTGGTGACTATGGTAAAAAAATGCATGATTCACTATATGTATTTTCTATGGGCAATGCAGTTGAAGACGCTGTAGGCATAGGTTTAATTATGATATTTTTAATATTCTTATTCTACATAGTAATAGCCTGGGAAAAGCTTCAATATAAAAACTTAAACATGGAAAAGCTTTTTAGGTTTGATGTAAGATTATTAATTTTTGGTGTCTCGGCTGTAGCTATTTCGGCGATTATTCTAGCTCTTCCACCGATATATATATTGGGCATACCATTGCCTTCACTTGTACTTTTGCAATTTACTAATATATGGCGTGTTATATCACGAGAATATGTGGTTGTTAATATAGCGGTGACAACTTTGTTTGCGATTGCCTTGGTTTATTTCAATGATAGATTAAATATTAGTAAGATTATTAAGTCGGTCTTATTCATTTTGTTCTTTATTTGTCTTTTTGTTCAGTATCAGACTTATGGCCCATTCCAAGGTATTGAGCCGGCTAAATTCAGTTATAATGATGCCCCAGAGGCCTATTATTGGTTAAATAATCAAGATGACGTTAAGGCGATAGCGGAGTACCCGATCGAAAAGTCAGTAGAATCTTATGCTAATGGTTACTATTTATCTATGCAGATTATACATAAAAAGCCTATGTTAAACAGTGTATTATCAAATAGCCCAGATGATTTAATTAGGTCCTCTATCAAGAATTTATCTGATCCGCAAACTATCCCAGTTCTTCATTCCCTAGGAATTAATTATATAGTGGTTCATGGTGTAAAGCTTGAAGATGTCAATAAGATACCATATTTAGAAGTTAAATATAGCGGTTTACATGGAGTTGTTGGCGCTCCTAGTAGTCGCTTAATTGCTAACGATATTTTAGTGATAGCAAAAATATTAGATAATGCGCCACATACTCTAACTTCATTGCAATTTTTGGATAATTTATCTAGTGATAAAAATACTCAGGGTTCTGCTGTTGATTGGAAGTATAATATTAAAACAAATTCAAGATTTTTAATTAGTAGGTTGCCGAGTAGCGATGTGCCAATCGATTTAATTAAATCGGAATATGTTAATAGCTGTTTTGATATAAAAATGTTTGATAATAAAGATAGTAGTTTAGTCAACCTGTCGGCTAATGGTCAAACACTGATGGTAATTAATGCAGATGATCAATATAAAAGAATAAAGCTTGATTATAGATTAAACGAAGTAGTAAATATAAGCAGTAGCAGCGGTGACGATATGGTTATTTCCAGTATCGGATGTTAATATGTTTATATTAGAGCTAATAAATTTGGGGTTGTTTAATGAAAAAAATTCTGTTGGATTATAAAAAAGAATTAGGTTTATTATTAAGCAATAATTATCTATTACTTATTATTACTATAACTGTGGCATTGAGCTATGGATTTGTTCTTACAAATCCATCCATTAACCCTGACGATACTTCATTTTTCAGGTATTTTAGCGGTGGTGAGCTTATAGCACAAGGTAGGTTTATGCCGGCTATTTTAAATAAGCTACTCGGTGGTGTTGGCTTTACGCCTTTTTGGCTAGCCGCTGTCTGCATATTATTGATGGTCGCTGCTGGCTTATTATATTGTTGTTTGTTTAAAAGAGTTACTGATAACAAGATTAATAAAATGTGTTATTTATTGTTTATGCCTATATTTATTTCTTACCCCTTAATAAACGAAATATTTATTTTTAATACGGCCTTATTATCCATAGGGATTGGTTATTTGCTTACAGTTATTTCAATAATATCTTTATATGAATATATTAATAATGAAAAAAAATTATTTATTTTATTGGCATTGCCGACATTTTTAATGTCGTTAGTTGTTTCTACTTATGAATCTTTTGCTGCTGTTTTTATTCTTGGATTGGTTATGATCATATTCTTGCAGCGCTTATATAATTCGAAAAATATGGTTTTTGATAAAAAATATTTTATAAAATATATATCAGTATTTGTGGCCGTATTAGCTGTAGCTATTATCATTGAGTATATTGCTACTAATATATATATGGAAACGCATCAAATTACAAAAAGTATTTTTGCTCAAACGTCAATATTATGGTTGAAAAATGGCATTATAAATAATATTCAACCTTTGTTAAATAGTTTTTATTACTCATTCATTAAGATCCCTTATAACTATTTATCAGTCACTATCCTTCAAATAGTAACTGTTGTCTTTATCATTTATATGACGATTATATCGATTCTTCGAAGGAACTATTGGATATTAGTATTAGCGGTGCTTCTATTTCTTAGCGTCTTTTCTTTAGTCTTTGTTCAAGGTGTTGCTGGCCCTTATAGAACATATCAAGCCGTTGCTTTGTTCATAGCGTTTGCGTCAATTATAATCTATGATCAAACTCCCAAAAAAATTAAACCAATAATATTTATGAGCATCTTATATTTATTAGTAATGCAGACATACGACTTAAACAAGTGGTTTTATAATGAAAATCTACAATATCAAGAGGAAAAGGTTGTTATGTTAGATGTGGCAAAGACTATAAAGAGTAAGTTTGATATTACTAAGCCAGTAGTTTTTATAGGAGATCATAGCTATAGCCCAAATATTAAAAGAGCTCAATCGAATGGTTACCCATTTATTAATTGGGGCATGACGGCATTTTATGAGCCTGGTACGGAACTTTTTATATATCTTGAGATGCACGGCCAGTATTTTGTTAGGCCTAATGCGGTGCAATATGTAAGGGCGTGGGACAATATATCTAATATGGATAAGTGGCCCAAGGAAAATTCAATTATGGAATATCAAGATACTATAGTTGTAAGGTTTTAGCCAATGAAAAACTTTATTGTTGGTTTATTTCAACGTCAAGAATTTCGGTTCCTGATTGTAGGTGGTATTAATACGGCAGTCGGCTATGGCGCCTATGTGTTATTTATATTTTTAGGCTTTGACTATCTAATCGCTTTTACGTCGGCGACCATAATTGGCGTAGCCAACAGTTATCTATGGAATCGGTTTTTTACTTTTCGTAGTAGCAGTAAGGCTTGGGGTGAGATTAGTAGATTCGCATTGGTTTATTTGATTAGTTTCTGTGTTGGGTTATTATTCTTGAAGGTAATTGTTAGCTGGTTGGGGATTAATCAATACCTAGCCGGTGCATTAAATATCATTATTACTACTGCAATAAGTTGGTTTGGGCATAAGAATTTTAGCTTTAGAAATAAATAGATTTTTGTTCAGTTTTTATATATTTGAATATATCGCGATATAGAAAAAGGGCCCTAGATAATAAATCCAGGACCCTATATCGTTACACTAAGTCATTGTATTGAGACGAATTCAATTATTGATGATGCCATATAATCAAGCATCTCGTTGGTCATCTCTGGATATAATCCGATCCAAAAACTGTTATTCATAACTTTATCAGTGTTTTGGAGGTTTCCGATTGCACGATAGTCGATACCTTTAACCATCTCATTAAAGCATGGATGGCGGAGTAGATTACCGGCAAAAAGATTTCTAGTTTGAATATTTCTAGATTCGAGGAACTTAACTATCTCATTTCGGTTGAAATGGACATTGTCTCGAATTGTCATAATATATCCAAACCAACTTGGGTCGGAATCGGGTGCGGCAGTCGGCAAATTTATCTTATCATTAATACATTTTAACTTATTAGATAGATAGATAAAGTTGTCTTTTCGACGCTCGATAAATGATGGTAATTTCTCAAGCTGGGCACAGCCGATAGCTGCCTGCATGTCGGTTGCTTTAAGGTTATATCCAAAATGACTGTATACATATTTGTGATCATAACCATATGGCAATGTTCCATACTGACCTAGAAATCGGTTGTTGCACATATTGTCCTGTCCGCTGTCACAGCAACAATCGCGACCCCAATCTCTCATTGAGACCATGATCTTTTTTAGTATTACGTTATTGGTATAAGCTGCACCACCTTCTCCCATTGTCATATGGTGCGGGGGGTAAAAACTTGATGTGCCAATGTCGCCCCATGTTCCGGTTAGCTTTCCGTCAACTGTAGATCCAAGTGCGTCACAATTATCCTCGATGAGCCAAAGGTTATTATTTGCGCAGAATTGTTTTACGGCTTTAACATTGAACGGGTTGCCTAGCGTGTGCGCGACCATAACTGCCTTTGACTTTTTCGATAGTGCTTTCTCTAGCAACGATACGTCGATATTAAGGGTCTTAAGCTCAATGTCGACAAATACTGGAATTGCACCATATTGTATGATTGGTGCAATAGTTGTAGGGAAGCCAGCGGCAATTGTTATTACTTCGTCGCCACGTTTAATCGCACGATCTTTAAGGGTTGGTGACGTTAGGGCCATGAATGCTAATAGATTTGCAGAGGAGCCAGAGTTGACCAATAATGCATAATTAACACCTAGATAGTCGGCAAATCTTTTTTCAAATTCTTTTGAATATTGCCCGTATGTCAGCCAAAACGTTAATGACGAATCTACTAGGTTAGTCATCTCATTTTTGTCAAATACTCTTGCGGCGTAGTTTACCCTGCTTTTACCAGGGGAGAAAATCTCTTCTTTTTCTAATTTGATTGCATAAGAGTATTCTTCTACCAGTCTTAGAATTTCTTTTCTAATCTCTTCACTATTATTTAATCCTGTCAATTTCCTTCACCTCTTTCTCAATTTTTTCAATGATTTGAACGAACTTCCTGAGAACAGGAAATCTGTTCAATCAAGATTAATTAGATTATGACACAAAAACGTGTTATTCCCAAATTGATTCTGTGATTTATGTGTTTTGTCTCGGAGGCGCATAGTTGACAAGCTGTTGTGTTGG
>Ga0194063_10001616_pt1 | contig 14520 bp, 15 predicted proteins | sample SepL3720m_MetaG_FD_155459 | JGI IMG/M metagenome (GOLD analysis project Ga0194063, IMG submission 155459) | Anoxic zone freshwater microbial communities from boreal shield lake in IISD Experimental Lakes Area, Ontario, Canada - Sep2016-L373-20m | ecosystem: Environmental > Aquatic > Freshwater... | reverse complement strand
CCCGGGTCCGGATCAGGGGCTCTCGAGGCGGCGGGGGCGCGCCGCGGAGTGCTGTCGTGGTTACTGGGGGAGCGGGGCGGTGTGGTGCGCGCCGCGGTGTCCCTTGCCGTGCTTGTGCTTGCCGCCCTTGCCGTGCTTGTGCTTGGCACCGGCGGCCGAGTCGTCCACGACGGACATGTGCGAAGTGGCGTCGTCAGCACCGGACACGTGCGGGACGGCGTCGTCAGCACCGGACACGTGCGGGACGGCATCGTCAGCACCGGACACGTGCGGGACGGCATCGTCAGCACCGGACACGTGCGGGACGGCGTCATCCGAACCCGGCGTCGCGCTGGCCGAGGACTGGACCTGCGCGGTGGTGTCGTCCGCACCCTGCTTGGCCTGGGCGGCCGAGACGGTGCCCAGCGAGGTCAGTGCGACTGCGGCAGTGATCGTGATAAGGCGAAGGGCCTTGGCATTCATGGGGTTCTCCTAGAGCTGAGGGGGCTTCTCTTCGTTGCCCCAAGCATCCGGGCCGCCGCGTCCAAGCGGCAATCCCACATTGGTACTACTACCTCCAGACCCCCCATAGAGGGGATGCCGGCAGGTGAGGCACGTCAGTCGTCGGGGAGGTTCTCGCGCGCCCACAGGGCCGCGCTGGTGCGGTCGGTGACTCCGATCGCCCTGAAGATGCTGCCGACATGCGCCTTGACGGTGTTCTCCTGGATGCCCAGGGCGCGCCCGATCTGCTTGTTGGCCATGCCCTTGCCGATCAATCGCAGCACCTCGATCTCGCGGGCACTGAGCTGGTCGGTGGGCGAGGAGACCTTCGCAGAAGGGAGCAGGGCCCGGGCGACTCGGGGGTCGATCGGTGCGTGCCCGGCCGCGGCGGATCGCACGGCCGCGACGAGGTCCTGGGGATCGGCGTCCTTCAGGACATAGCCGATGGCTCCCGCCTGCAGTGCCCGCTCCACCTGAGCGCGGTCGGAGAAGGACGTGAGCACGACCACCTTGGTGTCCGGGAGGGCCGCAAGAACATTGCGAGTGGCCTCAACGCCGTCGACGATCGGCATCGACAGGTCCATGAGGATCACGTCGGGCGTGCACTCGAGGGCCACCGCCAGCGCCTGCTCGCCGTCGGCTGCCTGCCCGACCACGTGCAGGTCGCCGGTGGATTCGATCAGCGTGGCGAGCCCGGAGCGCAGGAGTGAGTGATCGTCGACGAGGAGGACGGTGGTCATGATTGGGGCAACGTTAGTCGCCACCGCGTGCCCTCGCCGGGGGCGGACGCCACATCCAGGGCCGCGCCGGCGCTCGAGGCCAGATCGCCCAGGATCCGCAGGCCGAAGTGGCCGTGCTCGGGGTCGGCCAGCAGGCTGACCGGATCGAAGCCACGACCGTCGTCGGCGACGACCAGCATGATCGACCTGCCCTCGCTTGCCAAGGTCACAGCCACATGCTGAGCGCCAGCGTGCTTGGCGGTGTTACGCAGGCATTCCTGCGCGACGCGGAAGACCAGCCGCTCCTGGTCGTCGTCCAACCGGTCGGCCACGTCGGCCGGGACGTCGATGGTCACCTCGACCTCACGGGCACGCAAGGCCGTCGCCAAGTCGTCGAGCGCGGTGTACAGCCCCGCAGTGCGCAGGTTCGGGGGGTAGATGTCCACGAGCAGGGAACGCAGACCACTGATGCTCGCGCGCACGGTGGCTACGACCTCGTTCAGGTGTGCGGCGAGTCCCGGGTGGCCGAGGGACTGCGCCTGCCCCGCGGCACCGGCGACGGCGAATGACGATGCGGCGAGCTCCTGCACGACGCCATCATGCAGGTTCGCGGCGATCCGCTGCCGCTCGTCTGCGGACGCATCCACGGCGTGCTGCAGAAGGAGCTCGCGTTGCGTCTGCGCTGAGCGCAGCCGATCGATGAGCCGCCACAGGACCGGGATGAGGAGCGCTACGAGCAGCAGCAGGCTGGTCAGCGTGATGCCCGCGAAGCCGCGCCAGAGGTCGCCAGTGCGTGATGTCACGGCGTCGTACTTGGCATAAGTCTCGAACAGGAGTGGCTGGCCCGAGGACGTCCAGACGGGCCGATAGACCTCGAGAAGTCGGTCCTGGCCGGTCTCGTAGCGGTTCTCGGGCTTGGAGAGGTCTGAGATCTCGGCGCGGGTCACCGGATTGGTGAGCACCCCCCGCTCCTCCTCGCCGAGGGTGAACGTCTCGCCGATGACGCGTGGCTCGTCGGAGTAGACGATCTTGCCGTCCGGTGTCCACACCTTGACCCGGACGATCGACGAGCCGAGGACGTGCGCGCGCACGAGCGCGTCGAACGACGCCATGGCTTCGGGCTGCATGGCTGCGAGCTCGTCGGTGATGGCCGGCTGGACAACTGCGTCAGCCAGCAGGTCGGTGGTGTTGGCCGCGTCGTGGACGGCCTCCTGCTCGGCGAGCTTGCGGCTGGCGAATCCCCCGAGCAGCGATACCAGGACGACGACGATTGCTGCTGCCGCGACGACTTGCGCCACGATGCGTCCGGTCCGGACGGGACGCTGCTCGCCGGCGCGTGTCGAGGCGGCCGACACGTTGACCCACGGGGTGGTGGTTGGGGCGGGGGTGGGCCCGTCCCCGCTAGCCCGCCGTTCCCCCGGATTCGTGGGGCTCACTAGTTGCCGCCGCCGCCCTTGCCGCCCTTGCCGCCGCCTCCTCCGCCGCCTCCGCCACCGTGGTCATCGGCGGCGGTCGACGGGGCTGCAGAGTCGCTGGCAGGAGTCGAGGCGCTGGGGGCGGTCGTCGGCGCGTTCACGCCGTGATCGTCGACGGTCGGCGAGGGGCTGGGCTCGACCACGGGCAGATCACTGGCGGCCGGGCTGGCTGACGGCCGGGGCTTCTTCGACGGCTTCGCGGACGGCTTCTTGGACGGCTTGGCCGAGGGGCGGTCGCTGCCGTGCTTGCGGCTGGGGGCGACGGAAGGGTTGTCCTCCGCGTGGGTCCTGCTCGGTCGCGGCGAGGCCTTCCCCTGGTCCTTATCGGACTCCTGATGGGTCTGGCTCGGCGAGGGGTCGGCGCTCGGGGTCGGCGGCTCGAAGTAGGCCTCCGTCAGCACCTTGGCGTCGGTGGGGATCGAGACTGGCACGCTCTGGGCGAAGGACTCGTTGCCGCGCAGGCCGGTGAGGGCGGGGGCGGCGGCGACGATGACCGCGGCGCCAACGACGATGAGGCGGCTCAGGCCGGGACCGCGCGAGAAGAAGGACATAGGTCAGTTGTCCCCCAGATGTGGGCCAGAGCGCCATCACACGTTGGTAGTACTACCCCACGTGAGGCTCCGGTTGCCGGCCGGAGCCTCACGTGGGACTACATCGGGATGGCCTCGTAGACCTGAACGCCATCGTGTGCGGGGCAGCCGTCGAGCAGCTTCTGGGCCGCGTCGATGCTCTCCGCGCCGACGATCGAGTAGCCGGTCGCCGGCTTCATCGCCGGGCTCAGGTCGGTGGCCCCGTCCTTGGTGACGACGCGGCCGGGGCCGAACGGATTGCCGCCGTCGACGAGCTTGTCGCCGATGCTCTCGAACCAGGCGCCCCACTTAGCCATGACCTCGGGGGTGGGCTCGTCCATGCCGTAGTACAGGAATACGAACTTCTTCATCGTTGCTCCTCAGGAGTGGTGGAAGGTTCTGACTGCAGGTACGCCTCGTAGTTGGTGAGGCTGGCGTCGTCTGAACCCCAGAACGGGTTGAACTGCGTGAGCCAGGTCTGCACGGCTCGCATCGGCTCGCGCCGCAGGGTCAGGTACGTGGTGCGTCCGGTCTTGCGACGCGAGACGAGGCCGGCCTCCTCGAGGACGGCAATGTGCTTGTGAATGGCGGGCAGTGACAGGTCGCGGAGCTGGGCCAGCCGGCTGATCGATTCCGGCTGAAGGGCGAGGAGGTAGACGATCTCGCGTCGGTGACGGTTGGCCAACGCCTCGAAGAGGACGTCCAGCCGTTCCGTCTGGTCGATCACTCCCACCTCCATGCCCGATTTGTGCTGACGGAAAGTTAACTCATAAGTTAAGTGTTGCGCAAGACCCAATGCTTGAATGGCCCGACCACCACCACGAGGAGACCCATGAGCACCCTGGCCGACCGCACCATTGCCGCCCTGCGCACCAGCCAGGACGACCTCGCCGCTCGAGTAGCCAACTTCACCGATGCCGATCTCGACCTGCCGTCTGGAGCGGCGGAGTGGGACGTGGCCCAGGTGCTCAGCCATCTGGGCAGCGCGGCGCAGATCGGCCTGGCGGGCCTGAGCAACGGGCTGGCGGGTGCATCGGCCCCGGATCAGGACTTCAACATCGCGGTCTGGGACCGATGGAACGCGCTGTCCCAGCGTGGGAAGGCGGACGGCTTCCTGACGGCAAGCGAAGAGCTCGTTGCTGCGTACGAGGCGCTCGACGGGGAGCAGCGCCGCGACCTGAAGGTGCAGCTGGGATTCCTGCCGTTCCCGGCCGACGTCACGTTGCTGTCGGGGATGCGCCTGAACGAGTTCGTGCTGCACAGCTGGGATGTGCGCGTCGCGTTCGACCCGGCCGCGAGGCTTCCTCGGGGCGAGGCCGCGGTACTGCTCGAGCAGTTCCAGGGTCCGATGAGCTTTCTCGTCGGGTTCACGGGCAAGGTCGATGTTCTCGACGGCGAGCACGTGCACGTCCTCGTGCACACGACCGACCAGGAGCAGGAGTTCGGCCTGGCGTTGCAGGACTCGGTCTCCCTCGGCGAAGCGCATGAGCAGCCGCATGTGGTCCTGTCCGCAGAGACGGAGACCGTCATCCGGTTGCTGGCCGGCCGGCTCAGTGAGCAGCACACGCCCGATTCATTGACCATCACTGGCGACGCGGCGACGATCGAGCAGTTGCGTCAGGTGTTCCCCGGGTACTGATCTGCTCATGGACGCGAGTGCCGCCCATTGGCGATGTCCCACAGTGCGCGCACATCCAGGGCCCGGCCACCTTCGGGCTTCGGCCCGTGCGCGCAGTCAAGTGGCACGAGCATGGTGAGCCCGGCAGGGTGGATCGTGAACCGTAGCGGAGTGTCGAGTTGGAGTGCCTCGCCGTCGACACCGCAGTAGGCAGAGCCGCCATGGGAGCGCACTTCGAACTCCGTCGCCTGGAACTGCATTAGCCCCTTTGGCCCGCGGTTCAGGTGAAGAGTCGCCTCCGCGAGCACGGCGACGGCATTAACTCCCGTGCGCGCATGGGCCGCCAGGACGCCAAGCTGCCCGGTCGTCAATGACGGTCTTTGCGACGAGTTGAGGGATGGTCCGATCACATACGGGTTGTTCGACACGAGGATGACGAACACATCGTCGACCTCGCTGCCGTCGGGTGCGGTGAACTGGAGGTCGAACGCCTCGGCCGTGCCTCCCACGAGGTCGGGCAGCAGGTTCCGCGACGTCTCGAGCTTGGCGTCGCGGTAGTCGTCCTGCTGGACGATCGTGGCGTAGACGCCGAGCGAGGCGTTGTTGACGAACAGCCGATCACCGACCGTGGCGTAGTCGATCCGCCGGAGTGCACCCTCGCGGAAGGCGGGCATGGCCTTGCGCGGGTCGTCGCGGTCGAGGCCGAGGTCGAGTGCGAAGTGATTGCGTGTCCCCGCAGGGATGCACACGAACGGCACGCCGCACTCGATCGCCACCGACGCTACGAGTGCCTGCGATCCGTCGCCGCCGGCCATGCCCAGGCAGTCGGCGCCGCGCGCCACCGCGTCGCGAGCGAGTTGCGCGAGGTCGTCCCCGGGATGTAGACCAACGGTCTCGACTCCGTGCTTGCTTGCCAGCTCGAGCAGCCCGAAGCTGCCCACTTTCCCGCCACCGGACTTCTCGTTGTAGATCAGGACAGGCCTGGTGGGTGCGAAGCGCTGGTCTGCAGGAACGTCGTCCTCGTGCAGGTCTCGGATGAGGGCGACGCGTGCGCAGGCGCCGGCGATGGCGGCCGCCACGATGAGGAACAGCAGCCGCTGCGCGAACGCTGCCAGCCCGTCATTCGCCATGACGATCGACGAGACGATCGCCCCGACGCCGATGAGGGCGACGAGAATGCCAAGGAGGCGTCGTACCGTGCGCTCGGTGATCGCCGCCCAACCGCCAGCGATGAGTAACGCCAGGCCGACGAGCCCGATGAGCAGCGCGAGAAGGTCGGAGAGCAGGCCGCCGACCAGATAGAGGGCGAAGACTGCTGTGGCGGCGAGCGAAGTGATGGCGGCGATACGACGCACGGGGCCGGGGCGAGGACCGGGGGCCTGACTCATCTGCGTTACTCCACGCTGACGGAACGGGATATGGCGATACTAGGCGGGTGGACGAGACGACGACGGACGGAGAGCCTACGTCGGGACTGATGGCCGAGTTGTCTGCGCTTGACGAGGCGGGGTACGCCGCCGTCGCGCAGTCATCGACGCCGACTCTGGACGAGTTCTTCCGCCGCCTGTCACGCGTGTCCGACAAGTCGGTGCTCTGGTTCGGAACGGCCGCCGTGCTGGCAGCGGTGGGCGGCAAGACCGGTCGGCGCGCGGCGCTCAACGGCGTCGCCTCCGTCGGGCTGGCATCGGCGTCGGTGAACTTGGGCTTCAAGCACCTCGCGCGGCGGCGCCGTCCGGACCGTGGCGGCGCCGGTGTTCCGGGGGAGCGGCATGTCCCCATGCCAGACTCGACATCGTTCCCCTCCGGCCACTCGGCCTCGGCGATGGCGTTCGCTGAGGGGGTCAGTACGGCGGCGCCGCTGCTTGGAGTGCCGATCAGACTGCTGGCGGCGGCCGTGGCCTATTCGCGGGTGCACACGGGCGTGCACTACCCGGGAGACGTTGTTGCCGGCTCGCTGATCGGGATCACGGCTGGCGAGGTGGCCAGTCGGGTCGTCGGGGCGACGTTCTACCGGGAAGCGGGCTCCAGTACGCGATGAATCCGACCGACGCGTGGACGACCCCGCTGTCGCTGCGACGTGAGCGCCGTACCCTGTGCATCATCCTTCCCATGGCGTTGCTGGGCCTCTTGGCCCTCGTCCGATTCGTGCATGCCGATCTTGGTGGGAAGGGATTCGATACGACAGTCGCTGCGCGGCTCTTCGCAGCCACCGACGGCAGTCCGGCGTTGAGCGCGCTCGGTCGCCTGCTCGACATCCTTGGTGGAAATCTGGTGTCCGTCGTTCTTGTACTTGCCGTGACAGGCGTTCTCCTGTCCCGCAAGCATCGACACCTCGCGGGCTACCTGTTCGCGAGCGCGCTGGGTGGAGTCCTCGTGTCGACGTTCGTGAAGTCGATCATCGATCGCCCTCGACCGCCCACGGTCGCCACGCTCATCTCGGAGTCCACCTCGTCGTTCCCCAGTGGGCACGCAACGTCCGGCATCACGACCTTCGTCGCCCTGGCAGTGGTGGCCCTGGTGGCCTTGCGGCCGGGAGTGCGGTGGTGGGTCGCTGTCCCGCTCGCGACGCTGGGCGTCGTCATCGGAGTGAGCCGCGTCGCCCTTGGCGTCCATTGGCCGACCGACATCCTTGGTGGCTGGGCGCTCGGAGTCGCGTGGACCTCGGCCGTGGCGCTTGTCGTCGTCCTCGCTGTGGAGCGGCGTTCCCAGCGACTCAGTCGGACACCCGTCGCCGCCTGACGAGGATGTGAACACTCAGCAGGAGAACCCACACGGGGAAGAGCAACTGGGTGAGCGTCGGCATGGGCGGCGTCAGGAGCAGCAGCAGCCCCGTCACCCAGGCAATGGTGGCCAGCCACCGCGGCACCGTGCCGATGCGGACCCCCATAGTCGCGACGGAGATGGTGAAGACCGCGGCCATCCGCGCGCCGAACTCCTTGAGCAGCGCCGCCGCCAGCGACCACATGGTGGCGAGCAGCTCCTCGGATACGGGCAAGCCCGCATCCCGCATGATGAGGACCGACTTGAGGGCGGACGCGGCTGCGAAGAGCATCGCGACGAAGAGCAGGCCGGACCCGAGGAACACCGTCTCGAAGAACCGATCCTCGCGTGAGCCGAGCTGTTCACGGATCACGGCGATGAACCACAGGAAGGCGATCCCGGCGAAGGGGATGAGGTCGAGAGCAAGATTGACGGCATTGACGCGGTTGGGGTCGTCTACCCATTGCGCTGCCTCCTTGCCACCACCACTCGCACTGTGCAGCAGGTAGATGACGGCGATGAGGATCAGCCCGAAGATGATCCCCGCGATGGCGGCCGACTGCGGCTGGCGAACGGCGCGCATGATGGCAGAGCGGTCGACCATGGTTCCTCCTCCTTCTAAAGGATGTTGATCGCCCGTGCGACCACCAGGGCCACGAGGGTGAGCGAGATCGCCGACTCGAGGACGAGCAGGAGCTTGGACCAGTGCCGGATCGCCGAGACGTCGGCGGGGCCGAATGCGGTGGAGGTATTGAACGACAGCGCGAAGTAGTCGACGAACTGCGGGAACCAGTCGGCGCTTGCGACGCCGGGAAGGTCCTCCTCCTGGAAGCGGAAGCCGGGCGGGACTGGCGAGGTTCCCTTGGCGCGCACGGCGGGACCTCCGCGGTCGAGGTGCCAGAACAGCAGGGCGAACGCGATCACGTTGGTGAGCCACACGATCGCGCCGATGGTCAGCAGTTCTCCGGGACTGGTGAAGCTCGCCTTCTGCAGGATGCCGACGACCAGACGGATCGCGGACACGCCCGTCGCCAGAGCGATCGCGCCGATCAGGACGCCGGTGACGAATCGAAGCCACGGCTTGTCCTGGTCAATGCGCCCCGGGTCGCCAAGGGTCAGGATTGCCAGCAGGACCAGCAGCGCCACCGGGTAGACGACCACCGCGGCCGCGAAGGCACGGAAGTCCGCGGGGATGAGCAAATAGAGCACCGCGACCGTGATCACGGCGAGGGCCATCGGCAGCCGTCGCTCGCCTTTCTCCGTGGGCGGCCCCTCCGTCATTACAGATCGGACTCGACGATGTGCTCCACGTCGTCGCGCCCCGTCTCATGGCCGGTCCAGGTGGAGATCTTCTCCTCGACCTTGTGCTCGGCCTCAGCGCGCTTCGGTGTTGGCTCGGACTCCGCCTTCGCCCACTGACGACGGGCCTCCCAAACCAGCTCGCGCTCGCGCAGCGCCTTCTGCACGCTCGCCATCTGCTCGTCGCTGGCGATCAGGCGGAATGTCGTGCTCAGCGCCTCGGGAATCTCGAGGCGGTAGTCGTGGCCGCCCTCCTGGAAGATTCCCGGCGTCGGCACCAGCGCGTTCTGCAGGTCGATGAAGGTGGTGACGAAGCTGACGACCGGGAGCCAGCGCGTATGCAGCGGTGAGCCGGGCGGGCGAGTGTCGTTGGGGCCCAGCCAGTCCGGCTGCTTCCACGCGAGTGGGGCGGCGAACTTCGGGACGGGGTCGTCGCCGTTCTGGAGCAGCAGGAACCGCACGTCGGCGAGCTCATCCCGGGGGATGGCCTTCCAGTCGCTGATGCCGCGCGGCAGGTAGAACTGCCCCGGTCCGACGCCTGGTGCCTCGGAGATGGTGCGATCGCCCCAGAGCTCCTCGCGGAACAGCGTCGACGCTGGCGTGCCGATCCACAGCGCGGCGTCCAGCCCGATTCCCTCCGGGCCGGTCGTGCCCTGTCCGCGGAACATCTCCTCGCTCACCTGCGAACCCAGGCTCTCACCGAAGAGACAGAACTTCGGGCGCTTCTCCGGCGGGATGGCCATCAGCCGTTCCACGATGCCATTCACCAGTAGGCGCGTCTGGTCGGTCGCGTAGCCGACCTTCGTCAGCGAAAGTGCGGAGGGCAGCACCGAGTACTGAATGCACACCGAAGCGCAGTCGCCACGCGTGAGGTACTCAAGCGTCTCGGTGGCGACGTAGTTGACATAGCCCGATCCGGTCGGTGAGAACAGCGCGAAGACCGAGCGCTCCAGCCCCTTGGTGCGGTCGATCTCTGCGAGCAGCAGGTCGGCTCGCTGCTGCGGGGTGGTGGCGCATTCGAGCGACCCGTAGACGCGGATCGGCTGCTTGGCGGACTCGCCCATGACCTCCTCGATGGTCTCCTTGTGCAGGACCATCGACAGCCAGCGACGCGACTCGCGCGTCTGGTCGCCCCACGGGATCAGCGACCCCGGTCCGCCAGTGATCTCCGCGATGGCCGGCGGCTCGGCGTGCGCGGGCTCGATGCCCACGCCGGCCTTGGTGAGCAGCTTGTTGGTGAGCGTCACGGCGCCCCAGCCCACGCCGGCCAGCGTTCCCCACGCTGCGACGCGGCCAAGCGCTCGGTGATCGACGGGCTCCCCGCCGAGCACCTTCGCTGCGCCACGTGCCACGGCCCCGCTGATCCATGACTCGCCGCGTGCGACGCCCATGAGGATGCCGGTCACGGCGACACCACTCGCCAGCGCCTTCGGCATCGACACGTCGCGGATGACGTTCTCCTCCGCGACCTCCTGGCCAGGGCCGAGGGAGCCGCGCGTTGCGACGCCGGGCTTCGTCAGTGCGTAGCCGCCGGCCACCGTCGCCAGCGCGGACACGACAGAGAGTGCGCGGAAGCCAGGGCGACCGCGCATGGACTCGAGCGAGTCTGCGCCCAGGCCCGCGGTTGCCGCAGCCGCCAGGCCCATCCCGCCGAGACGGATCAGCGCCCGTTGGGACGACTCGTGCTCGCGCGCCGGCAGCGCCTTCAACACAGCGACTCCGACGATTGCCGCGACAGCATCGACGGTGACACCGGAAGCGACCCAAGCGGTCCTGGACTGCTGTGAGGCCGGGATGCGATCGGCCGTCGCTCGCAGGAATGAGTGGGCCGACACACCCCATCCGTAGCCGACTGACGCGGCGACGCCGCTGATGATCGCCTGGTCGCGGGTGCCGCGGGACAGGAGGTTGGGCTGGTACGACAGTCCGGTGTAGAACGCCCCCAGGAGGAAGCCCGCGCGAGACGAGACGTCGAGCCCGCCCGAGTAGATGCGCTGTCGCTGCTCTTCGTTCAGGCCAAGTACGGTTCCCACGATGTCTCCCCTCGGGCGGATGCCCGAATCTATTCGTATGAGCGGACGGCGACGACAGCGCCCTCACCGGCGCCATCAACAGCGCCCATCCTGACAAATATCCATGGATCCTTTGACCGAATCGGCCAACCCTGAGGCACCTTCACCCGGGTGCACGCCGGTAGCGTGATCGCGAGGCAAACGAGGGAGAAAGATGAAGCGATGGTTGCCCCTGATCGCGCTCGCCATTGCGCAGTTCGTGATGGTGCTCGACCAGTCCGTGATGAATGTGTCGATCAGCACGCTGGTCGAGGACTTCGACACCACCGTCACGACGATCCAGACCGTCATCACCCTGTATTGCCTGACGATGGCGATGTTCATGCTGACCGGCGGAAAGATCGGCGACATCATCGGGCGCCGTCGAGCCTTCGCCATCGGGCTGGTGATCTATGGAGTCGGCTCGGCCGTGACTGCGGTTGCGCCGACCGTCGCCGTCCTGACCCTCGGCTGGTCGATCCTCGAGGGCCTCGGCGCCGCTCTCGTGATGCCGGCCCTGGTCGCACTGATCGCCGGTAACTACGAGGGCAAGGACCGCAACGTCGCGTACGCGGTGATCGGTGGCGTCGCGGGTGCGGGTATCGCCATCGGCCCGATCCTGGGCGGTTGGGCGACCACCGAGCTGTCCTGGCGGATCGTCTTCGTGGGCGAGGTCGTGCTCGTGCTGGTGATCCTCGCGATGACACGGCTCATCAAGGATGCGCTGCGGCCTGGTGAAAAGCCGCACCTGGACATCGTTGGCACTGTCTTGTCGGCCTCGGGCCTGGGTCTGATCGTGCTCGGTGTCCTGCAGTCCAGCACGTGGGGATGGCTCAAGCCCAAGGACTCCCCAGTCGAGCCGTTCGGCTTCGCGCTGACGTTCTTCGTGATTGCCGCAGGAGGGCTGCTGGTGTGGGCTTTCGTCGTGTGGCAGCACCGGCGCGAGTCGACCGGCAAGGATCCACTCGTTCATCTGAACCTGCTGAAGATCCCGCCACTGCGCGCAGGCCTGTGGGGCCTCCTCAGTCAGAACCTCATCCTCATGGGCATCTTCTTCGTGGTGCCGCTATACCTGCAGATGGTGCTCGGCTACAACGCTCTCGAGACCGGTGTGAAGATGCTGCCCGTCTCGATCACGATGTTCATTGCCTCGGCGGTCGGCGCCCGACTCGCGAGCAGTTACTCGATCCGCGCCGTCGTGCGGGCCGGCCTCCTCATCACGCTGCTGTCCGTGCTGATCCTGCTCGCCACCATCGAGCCGGACCTCAAGGGCGGTGCGTTCGCGCTGTCGATGGCGGGTCTGGGCATCGGCATGGGCCTGCTGGCCTCCCAGCTCGGCAAGGTGGTGCAGGCGTCGGTCGACAGCTCGGGCCGCGGCGAGGCCGGTGGCCTGCAGTTCACCGGGCAGCAGCTCGGCTCGTCGTTGGGCGTCGCCCTGATCGGCGCGGTCGTCCTGACCGGCCTGACGAGCGCGTTCGTCACGAACATCCAGGAGAGTCCGGAGATCAGCCAGGAGGTGTCCGCACAGATCAGCACCAACGTCAGCGCCAACGGCATCGACTTCGTCTCGTCGGATCAGGTGGCGGCGGCGGCGCAGCAGGCCGGACTCGACGCGGCGACCACGACGGCCATCGTGGACGACTACGAGGCGGCGCAGCTGAACGCGCTGAAGACCGGTCTTCTTGGAGCAGCGCTCCTGGCACTGTTCTCACTTCCCTTCACACGTGACCTGCCCCATGAGCCCAGCGGTCACGAGGCTGACGCCGTCGAGGTAGTCGCGACGTAGCGGCCGGCACGGCGGATCGGGCAAGAGCAGCGATTCGTCGTTTGCTGCTCGTGGCTGTTACCCTCGAAGAGACAGAGCGTCTCGACGAGATGCTCGAGGTCGTCTGCTCGACCGGTGCTACACCGGTCCTCCCCATTGCGGTAACGCGCGATCGGGCCGGCATCCGCGGCCATCGCCCACCGATTCAAAGGATCCACCTTGACCAGTTCCACTGTCCCTACGTCTGCCATGCCCGGCTTCGCTGCACTTGGAGTGCCTGCGGCACTCGTGCGCGTGCTCGCCGACGGCGGCATCGACACTCCGTTCCCCATCCAACAGGCGACCCTGCCGGACTCACTCGCCGGACGTGACGTCCTCGGTCGCGGCCGCACCGGCAGCGGCAAGACCGTCGCCTTCGCACTGCCCACCGTCGCCCGACTGGCGGCGTCAACCAAGGCAGGTCAGCCCGGTCGCCCGCGTGCGCTGGTTCTCGTCCCCACCCGTGAGCTCGCGGCGCAGGTCAATGAGACCCTCGCCCCGCTCGCGAAGGCACTCGGACTGAGCACCTTCGTCGTCGTGGGTGGCGTGGGCCAGAACCCACAGGTCGCCGCGCTGCGCAAGGGCGTGGACGTGCTCGTGGCCACGCCCGGTCGGCTCGAGGACCTCATCAAGCAGGGCCACGCGAGGCTCGATCGCGTCGAGATCACCGTCCTCGACGAGGCCGACCACATGGCCGACCTCGGCTTCCTGCCGGCGGTTCGTCGACTCATGGACGCAACGCCCGCTGAGGGCCAACGACTCCTGTTCTCCGCGACACTCGACGCTGGCGTCGATGTCCTCGTGAAGCGGTACCTGCGCAAGCCGGTCACCCACTCCGTTGACTCTGCGGCGTCGGCGCCGCCGGCGATGGAGCACCACGTCATGAACGTCTCGTCCGAGCACAAGCTCACCGTTGTTCGCGAGCTCGTCTCCGGCCAGGGGCGCACACTTGCCTTCACGCGCACCAAGCACGGCGCGAAGAAGCTGGCCAAGCAGCTGACCGCCGCAGGCGTTCCGGCAGTCGACCTGCACGGGAACCTCTCGCAGAACGCGCGTCAACGGAACCTGGCTGCGTTCTCCGATGGATCTGTGCGCGTGCTGGTCGCTACCGACATCGCCGCTCGCGGCATCCACGTCGACGATGTGGGTCTCGTTGTCCATGTGGACCCGCCGGCCGAGCACAAGGCTTACCTCCACCGTTCGGGCCGCACGGCTCGCGCCGGCTCCGACGGCATCGTCATCACTGTCGGCACGCCCGACCAGCGAGGCGACGTGCGAACGCTGATGCGACAGGCTTCGATCACCCCGATGCAGCACACCGTGGCTCCCGGCGACGACGTGATCCGGGAACTCACCGGCCCGGCTGCCGAGTTCGTGGCGCCGGTTGCGATCGTCGAGCCGACGCCCGTCAACCGTCCTCCTCGCCGGCGCCCGGCGGGTTCCGCATCGCAGGGTCGCGGCCGTTCGCGCAGGCCCTCGCGCTAGAAGTCTTTGGCTTTCAACGTTTTGCCGGGCAGTACGCCTCAAGGGCTGCCGACAGCAAGGCGGCGGCCTGCTCGGCGGTGAGGCCCTGCGCGGTCAGCGAGGCCGCGGCCTCTGCCCTGCTCTTGCCGGCGACTAACGAAGCGCAGGTCGCGCGACCCATGGCAATCGTCTGCTGCTGCGTCATTCCCGGCCCTGCCTCCTGCCCGAGGTGCACCACGAAGTCGCTGTCCTGCACACGCGGGTCGACGGTAGAGCTGTTG
>Ga0194063_10001615_pt1 | contig 14521 bp, 11 predicted proteins | sample SepL3720m_MetaG_FD_155459 | JGI IMG/M metagenome (GOLD analysis project Ga0194063, IMG submission 155459) | Anoxic zone freshwater microbial communities from boreal shield lake in IISD Experimental Lakes Area, Ontario, Canada - Sep2016-L373-20m | ecosystem: Environmental > Aquatic > Freshwater... | reverse complement strand
GCACCCAGTCAATGCCCAGTTCACGCAGGTCGGTGACTCCGGTGCTGATGAACCGGGCCTCGATCAGGATCTGGGGCGGGCAGACATCCATGGTCTCAATGATGTCCTCGACCTTGGCCAGATTCTCTACCGTATTCTTGACGATGAGCGCATGAGAGGTCTTGTCGAAGAGCAGATCCGCCCCTGGTGACTGGGGAATAAACCGTTTGATGGCCTGCACGACGGGCGTTTTATCGTCCTTGGACGTGCTGTCGTCCCTGGGAGCATCAGTCTTCACGTCGGAACTGACCTCGAGTTTGCCGTCGATGCCCTTGCGCAAGCGGTACATGCGGGTTTCCATCGGAATCCCGGGCCGACTCTGATCCTTCGGCGTGGCCCAGATGATGTTGTCGCCCACGAAGAAGGCAATGCCAAAGTTGCGGGCGGAGTAGTCCAGGATTTCGGAGAGCGGAACCTGATCGGCATGAATGGTCATCGTTTTATTGGTGGCCAGGTCGTTGTCGGTGACAATGTTGATCTTCTCCGATGTTCCGATGGTCAGGATGAAGTTGGTCAGATCCACATTGTCGAGGTGGACGGTGACTTTCTTCTCAAGCGCCTTTTGCATGGCCTTGCCTGGCGTGCGGAGGGGTGAGGACAGTCCCATGACGGTTCCTCTCAGGCCGTAGGTGTCCGGAATATCCTTCGAGCGGGCGACATCGGTGTCCATGCGTTTGGCGGTGACGGCGGCGCGGGCGGCGGCGCGGGCGGCGCGCTGGGCCTCAAGTTCAGTCATGATCCGTTGCTGAAGCGATTCCAGGCCCGCCAGATCCGGGTTCTTCTGGGCCCAATCCACGCACTCCAGCATGGCTCCGGTGTAGTCGCCCTTCTGGAACAAGCCCTCGGCTTTCGCCAATTGCGGCGCGGCCGGGGCCGGGGAAGCAACCGTTCCCGGTTTGCGGGTGGTGGTACAGCCCGCGAGGCCCGCCGCGATCAATAAGACAACCAGGATAGGCACAGTTCTCTGGATCATATAGTCTGCTCCATTATTTTGTATATTCCCACGTCAGCGGCCCCTCGTAGATGTTGCCTGCGTAAGACACATTCAGGGTCAGTCCATCCCTGGGTTTGTTAGTGTCCGTCGTTTCCACGGTACGTTCCTTCCAGTGATGGTAACACCGAATTACGGGAAAAAGACTCTCGGAGTAAGTAATGATGGTACTATTAATCGTGACACCGTAGGCAAGTTGGCATTTCTTGACTTCCTTCCATGTGGCATTTGAGGAAAGGTTGGTGTAGGGGTCGTTCACATAACCGTACCAACCCCAGGCATCGCAGGGCGCCACGCTAAATTCATACATGTAACTGCACGCGTGAATCTCGGGGGAACTGCGCAGGGGATTGCTGTCGTTGTCACTGACTTTCTTATAGTTTGCATCACAGGGGGGCGTCGACTGATTCAGATCCAGGAGTTCCCTCGGCTTGCAGGCATACTGATCTGTTCCGCGCAACCGGTCAGACTTGCAGATATAGGCTCCTTCACTTCCCTTTCCAATGTACCGGGGGGAAAGATCGGACAACCAGTTCGGGAAATCCTTCATGTCGTCCTTGTACATGATCAGGGCGATGCTGAGTTGATGGAGGTTGTTTTTGCAGGCGGTCTGGCGGGCCCGTTCACGGGAGGATTGCAGGGCCGGCGTCAACAACGCGGCCAACATGCCGATCACGGCGATGACCAGGAGTAGTTCGATAAGGGTAAAGCCTTTTATGCTATTCCGGGTTAAGATCATCTGATGCCCAATAACTTACGCCTTGTTGGTCTTATTAGAATCCGTCAAAAAATACTCCACTGTGAAGCGGACTACAAACAAATAATCCTGATTTATTGATACACTTTCTTGCCGGGGGAGGGTAGTTTAGTGGCCGGACGGTTGTTGGCACGGTTCGGAGGATGATTGTTTCAGATGATGTATTGCGCATTGATCTTGTTACTACTGGCGACGCCTGTACAGGCGCTTCCGGCGATGGAGTGGCGTTTCCCGTCTTTCCCCTGGCGCACGGTGTTCCGTGTGACGGATGTGGCGCAGACGAATATCATGCTCGCCATTGATCGCGTGGGGGCCATGCCGGTGACCCGGGACGGGTTTCTGGCGTGTGATTCCAACGGAGTTCCCTTGCCGTTACGCGTCGTGCAGGCGAATGAAAGCGGAGTCGTTCTCGCCCTGGAAGCGCCTTGTAAGGAGTCGGATTCCTGCGCGGTGTACTATGGGGGAAGTCTTAGCAATGAGCCGGTGACATCACCGGAGGCGGTGGCGGATCCGAATCCCTTTGCCATCGGGTTCATGCCGCTGAAGGGGCGCGCCATTCCCTCCTCCTGGGAACGTCTGAGGTATATGCTGAAGTCGTTTCCTAATCCGATTCAAACCCCGTACCGGATAACCGGGTTTGATGAGATCAGAAACGCGCTTATTAAAAACGACGAATCCGAGCCGGAACCCACGGGTAAGAAGGATGGCCGTCGCAACAAACCGGCCGTGAGGGTGGCTCTGGTGCGGTCAGTCCTGCTCTGTCCGCAGGGGGGGGCGCATCGTTTCGCGGTGGATTGCAGGGATGCGGGTTTTGTGGTGGTGGACGGCGAACTGGTTGCCGCCTGGCCCGGCGAACACGAGTCGGGGAAATGGCAACTGGGGGCACCCGTCTCCCTCAAGGCGGGGGCACACCGGCTGGAGATGTTCACGGTGTTTGAGGGTTGGCCGAAACTTCGTGTGGGCTGGATGCCGCCGGGGAGCAGGGAGGTTGTGCCGTTGACGGCGCCGGATCTGATCGCTCCGTACGAAGCGATGAGAACCAGGGTGGAACGGATCAACCGGACGCTCCAGCCGGGATTTGCGGCGACCCCCGTTCGGGCCTACTCCTTCAGGGGCAACTCCTCCGTGTTCAGGGTGGTGCGATTTGACAATATCACGGAGAATTGGATCCCGACCAAGATGGACTCGCTTTGGCGTTTTGGCGACGGAACGCAAAGTGAAGAACAAAATCCGATCCATGTTTACAAATCCGCCGATGTTTTCAAAGCCTCGCTCGAGGTTCGGGACGCGCTGGGGTTTGTCGCCGGTTGCAGCGCCTCTGTGGACTGCCGTCAGATTCAACCCGAGGAATATGCGGTGTCTTTCGACATGACCGGATTGCCCGCCGTGTGTTTTGGCCGGGACAAGGTGGCGCCCTTTCTTCGACTGCAGGGTAGCGCGCCGACTGATGTCGCCCTTGATGTGGAGTGGGAGATTCGTCTTCGGTCAGGGATTCTGGAGCGGGGCCAGCGGAAGAGTACGCCGCGGAACCAGGCACAGTTCATCCCCCTTTCGCCGATGGCCGTCGGCGACGTGGAGACCCTGCGCTGGCGTGTCAGTCACCGGCAGACCGGATTGGGCGACGAGTTAATCCGGTTTGTGAGGGCTCCTTTCGCTGTGTTGCCTGCCCGCATTGAAGGGGACAGACTATATGACGCCCGGGGTGCCCGTCTGGTGTTGGTTCCCGACGAGGGGGTGTCGGCGTTCAGGCAGGCGACTTCGGTTCCGGTTCGTCGTCGTGACTGGCTCGTATGCGTGGATGATTCCCTCGCCGTGGCCGGACTTGTGGAGACTGGCCGTGAACCGTTTGATCGCATTCTGGCCCGCCTCTTGACGGGCCGGATGGAAGAGGTTCGTTATGCGGCGCTTCCGGCATGGGATCGTTTCCCGGAGTCATACGGCCCGTTGCGCAAACTGGTTGATGTGCCCGCCGCCCTGAGTCGGGAGCGGGCCGATATCGCCATCCTCAGCATCGGGCTGCAGGACATTCTTGCGGCGAAGGATATGGACAGTTTCGAGCGGCAGGCGGCGGCGCTTTCGGATGTGGTGGCGTCGTCGATGAATCTGAGGACGGTGTGGGTGACGCCGCCCCCCTATCCCTCGGCCCCGGAACGCAGCCGGGCGTTTGCGGCGGCGATCCGCCGGGTTGCGAAGGCGCGGGGAATCCCCGTGGCTGATCTGTTCACGGCCTTTCGTTGCGCCGATGATGGTCGGCATGTCTTTTTTCAGGACAATCCCCTCATGTTGTCGGATCAGGGGCATCGGCTGGCAGGCCAGCAGATTGTCCGGGCGTTGATGGGGGAGTGAGAGAAAGAGGGTTCAGGTGTCAGAGTTCAATAGTCAGAGTTCAGAAGTCAGAAGCCGGGATGGACTTGATCCCGATGGAACGGTTGGCGACCCCCTGGCGCTCAGCCGGTTACGGCCCGAGTGGAGCGCCCGGGTTCCGATCACGCGAGTCCAGAGGACGGTTCTGATGGCCGTGTGTGGAGGGCTCTTGCTTCTGTGCGCCTGGCATCCCTGGTTGACGGCCCGGGCGTTTGTTCTGACGGCCTCCGTTTTCTACGTTATTCACGCCCTCTACAAACTGGCGCTGGTTCGTTTCTCCATTTCCGTGAACTCGGAACTCAGTGTGGGGGCGGACGAACTGGCGGCGCTACGGAACGAGGCGCTTCCGGTTTATTCGATCCTGGTTCCGATGTACCATGAACGCGAATCGGTGAAGTCCCTCATCCAGGCGTTGAGTCAACTGGATTATCCTCCGGACAAACTGGACGTCCAACTCCTGCTGGAGGCGGACGACGCTGAAACGCGTTCGGCGGTGGAGGCGCTCGTTCTTCCGCATGGATTCCGGGTTACCGTTGTGCCGGTCTCCCAGCCGCGCACGAAGCCCAAGGCCTGCAATGTCGGATTGGATTCGGTGCGCGGGGAATACCTGGTGATCTATGATGCGGAAGACCGGCCCGAGCGGGATCAGCTCAAAAAGGCGGTCCTTGGATTCTCCCGGGCTGGAGCGAAAACCATCTGCCTGCAGTCGCGCCTCAATTTCTATAATCCGCGCCAGAATCTGCTGACCCGTCTGTTTACGGCGGAATACTCGGCCTGGTTTGATTTGGCGTTGCCGGGGCTTTCGGCGGTGCGCGCCGTGATTCCCCTGGGCGGCACATCGAATCATTTTGTCACGCGGAAACTCAAGGAACTGCTGGGGTGGGACGCCTTCAACGTGACGGAGGACTGTGACCTGGGTATTCGGATTCAGAGGGCGGGTTACGGAACCCGCATGCTGCGCACAACCACCTGGGAGGAGGCGTGCAGCCGGTTGCGGTTTTGGATTCCACAAAGAACCCGTTGGATCAAGGGTTACATCCAGACCTACCTGGTGCATATGCGCCATCCCCGGCGCCTGTTGAGTGAGTTGGGGGTGGCGGGGTTCCTGCATTTCCAGATGGTCGTGGGGTGCAGTACGCTGGCAACCCTGCTCAACCCGTTTTTCTGGTTTTTGGCGATCCTGTGGTTTCTCTTTCGTATTGAGGCCCTGACGAGTCTTTTCCCCGGTTCGGTGTTCGCGATGGGTGCGATCTGTCTTTTCGCGGGGAACTTCGCCTTTGTCTATCTGGGAATGATCGGATGTTACCGGCGGCGGTACTGGGATCTGGTGGGATATGCGTTGCTGGCCCCGTTCTATTGGATTTTGATGAGTTACAGTGGATGGCGCGCTTTTTTCCAGTTTTTTGCCGATCCATTCAAATGGGAGAAAACCCGTCATGGGTTATGTGGGAAGGCCGATGAATCCTAAACGTGATCCGATACTGTGGCGGTGGGGCCTTGGGGTGGTTCTGACGGTCGTGATTCTGGCCGCCGGGCTTTACCTGGGGCGGGATGTCGGGACAGAGGGGCTTGTCCGCGAGAACCTCTGCCGGGAACTCCTGGCGGGGCATACGGCGGGTCGGCAGGGGGTGATCAGTTCCGTGTGGTGGGGCCCCTTCGCCACGCTGGTGATCCTGCCGGTGGCCTTCCTTATTCCTGACGCCTTGTCCCTGCCCGCCAGTTTGCTCGTGAGTGCGCTGTTCGGAGCCGCGACCCTGGTTCTGATGGAGCAGGCGTTTCGGTTGTGGGGGGCGGGACGCTGGCGATGGCTGCTGGTGCTGGGGGTGGCTTTGAATCCAAATTTCCTGGAGCCGTGCTGGGCCGGTTCGTCGTTGCCGATGGTGACGTGCCTGCTGGTTCTGTCCCTGTACAGTGTGACAGCCTGGATCCAGGGACGGCGATTGCTCGATTTGATTTGGTTTGCCTTGGGCAGCGCCCTGCTATTCGGAACCGGCTATGAGATGAGTGGATGGGTGGTAGCGGCGGTCTGCGTTGTGGCCATTGAGGAATGGCGGCGCCGGGTGTCCGGGACGGAAAAATGGGCAGTCTTGATGGTGGCGTTGCTACCCTTGGTTTACACAGCCGTGTTGTGGGTGTTGATGTGCTGGTTGATCATGGGAGATCCTCTCTATGCGGTGAGGTCGTTGATGGCGGCAGGACCGGGGCCGGGCGGCGCCCTGATTCTTCCGGACAGTCTCTGGTGGTGTTATGCGGGGTTGGCTGCGTTGGTGGGCTGGATGCTGGCGCTGGCGCTGCGAGGGCATGACCGGGGCGGGGTCTGCCTGACCGTGCTCGGTCTGGCCCTGCCGGGAGCGGCGGGCCTGATGGCCTGGCGAGAACGACTGTGGGACGGGGCGCCGCTTCTGCTGGCGCTTCTACCCGCCGCCGTTATGGCGTTGGGGTACGGGATGGCTCATCAGGAACGAGCCGATGTCGCAAACGGGGCGAATGCACCCCGCCGTTTCAGTCGCCGCACGGTCTGGCTTCTGGCCCTTATGCCCCTGATCATGGTCGATCTTGTTCCGTCGGCGTTCCTGGGGTGGCGATCCGATTCCCCTGCTGCGATGCAAGCCCCCTGGCTTCCGGATCTTGAATTGCATGTGCGCCGCCGGGCGCCGTTTGCAAAGGTGTTTGTTTGTGGCTATGAGAGTTTCGCCTTATTGCAGGGCCAAACCAGTCCGATCTTCGAGCATGCCCTGGACTTCAACTTTGACAAATCCCGGCGCGATTACTACGGTCAGGTTCTGTATCTTCTCGTTCACCGGCCCGAGCACCGCAATGCCATGGATAGCATTCATTGGAAATGCCCGAACATCTATGTGCAGGGAGTGGAGGACGCGTTGTATGATAGCGACTGGGGCGAGTGGCGGTTGTTTGAATTGATTCAGGCGACTACGCCGAGATAGGAGTATATGAAGGCATCACGGGTATCATCGGTCTGGATTCTGGCAGGCGCCGCCTTGACGACGGTTTTGATTCTGTATGGTTCCTGGAGTTGGAAGTTGCACAATGAGGCGGACGTGCGTTTAGAGCAGTGTCGTATGCTGGAGTCCCGCGATCAGGCCCTGCGAGCCGAGGTGGAGGCTGGAACCAGAAAAATACAGGAGCTGATGGAGTCGCTGCGAGTTGCGTCCAACCGGGTGGACGAGGTGGAGCGACTGCTCGATGCGGAAAAGAAGACCCACGAACCGCTCCGGCGTCAAATTGAAAAAATGATGGCCGAACAGATTAACACCAAGGCCCGCCTCAAAGCGAAAGCGGCGGCGACCAATGAGACGTCATCGTCTGCTTCCCTTCAGGCGGGCCGGACGACTCAATAGCACGGCGCGTTTTTGCCGGGAAACGCGAAAGAGGGGTTATTCGCAGGCCATTCTGAATTCCGACTCCTGAATTCTGAATACCCGAGTCGTTACTTATTGAGAGGGTTGGTGGGCGAGGGGGGACTTGAACCCCCAAGCCTTGCGGCACAAGATCCTAAGTCTTGCGTGTCTGCCAATTTCACCACTCGCCCAACCTATTTACTATCAAATACTTATGTCTGCATTCGAATGTTATTGCTTGATGTGTTTGCGTCAGTTTGCGCCATTATTTCTGCAGAACAAACCTCGTGAAATATATCGCAAAGACCGTTATTCCAATGACATCCGGGGCAAAGATACATGAGTGGAACTACCCGGTCAAGGATCGCGCATAGTGTTGCGCATACTGGCGCACAAGCGCATGAATCCCGAAATATAAAATTCGACTGATAGTTGATTCCCTGATCGGTCTTGAACCAATCCAGACCTTTTGACATTCTCCCAATAACTTATGAGCTATCTTCTTTTTATGGATGAGAGTGGGCATGACCACGGAGTTGTCCCGTACGAGGTCCGTGGCGGGATCGCGTTGCATGATTCCGATCTTTGGCAATTTGTCCGGAGCATTCAGGCCGCTGAGTTGGCAAACTTTGGAGGGCATCTGCACCAATTCGGATCTGAGATCAAAGGCATGAAGTTGCTCAAGAATAGGGTTTTCAAGTGGGCCAATCAAGGATCCGCGCTGGAGGCGGAGGAACGGCGGCGTTTGGCGTTGGCGTTTCTTAATAAAGGGGCCGCCCAGCAGACGCCGACGAGGCCAGAATTCACAGGCTATGGCCAAGCTTGCATCTCCTTTATGGGGGATGTGCTTCGCCTGCTTCGCGAACATCGGGGGACTATTTTTGCAACGGCTATTCCGCGAACAGTGGCCCGCCCGTCTTCACTTGAAACCGAAGAGTATTTGCGGAAGGATCATGTTTTCCTTTTTGAGCGGTATTTCTATTTTCTCGAACGAGAGCAAGAGACCGGGTTGATTGTAATGGATGAGACCGAGCGCGTCGAAGACCGTGCGTTCGTGAGTAAGATGCATAGGTATTTCACCAAAACACTGACTGGAAAGCAACGAACGGCCAGGATTGTTCCGGTGCCATTTTTTGTTTCCTCGGATATGGCTTATCCCGTACAGGTGGCGGACCTCTGTATTTATGCAATCAACTGGGGATTCAGGTTGCCGTCTGTTGGCATGGATGCTGATGTGAGGCCGGAGATCTCCGGGGCGTTTGAGTCTGACATTCGAGGCCTTCAGTTTAGTGGCGATGGTTACAAGAGCGGACAGGTATACCCCATGCACGGGATTGTTTACATTCCCGATCCGTATGAGACGAGACGGGGGAAATAAAAAAGCAGGTAACGCTTTTGGAACCGCCGAAGCAGTCCCTGAGCCGAACCTGCACTAACAATATCTGATATGTGGCGCGAAAATACAAGCAATTTTACTCCCTTTCGGAGGTTGAAAAATAGCGGATCCGAACCAGAACGTGAGTTATGATTGAAATTAACGATATTTTGGGTGAACTGTCACAGAACCGTGGCTATTTCCCTGTCGAGGCTGTTAGGGCGGCGATTGAGATGCGTGACGAAATCACGCCCCGCCTACTTCAGGCGATTAAGGATGCGTCTCTTCATGTGGGTGAGCCGAGGGATGACGGTGCCTATTTCCTGCCCTTATATTCCATGTACCTGCTCGCGCAGTTCCGTGAACAGAGCGCCTATCCGCTCATAATTGAACTTTGTAGATTACCCCGTGAAACACTGGATGACTTGTTGGGTGACACGATAACGGAGGGATTGTCGCGGTTGATAGCATCGGTATGCGACGGGAATGTCACTCCTATCAAATCGATTGTTGAGGATGCATCTGTGGATGAATACGTCCGCGGTTCGGCGCTTCGTTCTCTGGCCGTACTCGTTTACACAGGAATGATCCCTCGGTCTGATGTCATCGCATATTTCGCCGAGTTATTTCACGGGAAGCTCGAAAAGGAGTATTCGCATATCTGGGATGTGTTGGCATCCGAAGCCGTCGATCTCTATGCGAAGACGCTTGCAGAGGATATCCATGCCTCCTATGAGTCCGGACTGCTTTCCCCTGGATACATGCAACCAAGGGAGGTCAATGAGGCTTTCGCCATGACGGAAGAGGCGGCGTTGTCCAGATCGCGGCAGCACTGTCGCGGATTAATCTCCGATGTGGTCAATGAAATGAACTGGTGGCACTGTTTCAAACCCAAACGTGAACTTCGCTTGCGTACAGACCCATCCCACCCAAGGGAACGGACACCCAATTCTGATACGGTTGTCAGGTCTGAGCCGAAGGTGGGACGCAATGCTCCTTGTCCATGCGGCAGCGGAAAGAAATTCAAGAAGTGTTGTGAAACGGGGAGGGGCAACCAAGAGGCGGTGCCGCCGATATGAGCAAGCAGCGAAAGATCGATCCACTTGCCCGCGACATCGAGTTGGCGCTTTGCCCCGGCTGTTACATCCGATATGACGACATGAGTGATTTCGCGCGTGACTTGGATCAAGTTCAGTCAAAAATCGAAGCGCTTGTCGCTGGTGGCGAAGCAACGCGGGCTGTCGGGCTATACGAGATTCTTCTTGCTGGATGTTACGACAAAATAGAGGAATGCGATGATTCAAAGGCTGACCTCGGTATGTTTTGGGATGATGCCTTTTGTGGATGGGTGAAGGCTAGGCAAGCCGCCGGATGTTCGCAGGATGAGACGGTGCGTCAGATCATCCGATGGATAGAGAGCGACAATTATGGATTTTGTTTTGAGATTGAGAAGGATGTGGCCAAGGTGCTCGACAAGGAAGGACTCCGATTATTTACATCTCATTTTTCGTCACAAATGGAGCAGGTCATGTCGGCCAGCGGCGACAGCAAGCCGAGAGCCATCTTTGAATGCGAGAATAATATCCGCCTGCCTGCCATCCGCCTCAAGGCCATCTATCGGGCCAGGAATGATTCCAGGGCGTATGCGACGCTATGTGAGGGAATAGGGTTAACGCCCAAAGACTGCGAGCATTTGGCTGAGATGGAAGTCGAGAAGCGCCGCTGGGACAAGGCGTGGGAGTGGGTTCGCCAGGGACTGGCGCTAGGCTCGGCAAGAGATTGGCATAACGAATGCAGCTACCAGCTTGATCACCTGAAACTCAAAGTCTTGGGCAAGCTGGGGCGAACCGGGGAAGCCTTATCCATGGCGTGGGCGGATTTCGAAAAGTATCCATCCGAACTCGCATATGAAGCCTTCATGGGATTTGTTCCCAAAGCCGAACGAGGTCAATGGCATGACAAGGCGATGGATGTGGCCGCACGGGGTGATATAGGGCAGTTCATGGATCTCTGTGTGAAAGCCAAGGAATGGCGTCGACTCGCCGCAAAGGTTCATGAGGCAGAGCACGGGGCACTGGAGGCCATTAGCCACTGTCATTTGGAGCCGGTAGCCCATGCTATGGCCAAGAGGGACATTCCCGCAGCCGCAAAAGTATGCCGCGCCTTGGCCGTTCGCATTTTGAACAGCAAGAAGAGCAAATATTACGATCAGGCTCTCTCTCATTTCCGAAAAGCCCGTAATCTATACATCAAGGCGAAACTTGCCGATGAATGGCAGGCTGTGGAGGACACCGTTCGTTCCGCGCATGGGCGGAAATATGGCTTCATGGCGGAGTTCGAGGACATTGTTTCGGGAGATAAACCTAAGATTGTGACCTTTGCCGAAACGGTCAAACGACGATGGGAAAAACAGACGTCATAACGCCGCATTTATCCATAAAAAGTTTGCGCCAGTTTGCGCCACATTTTTGATGCGACAAGTGGCGTTTTCTTGCAGCCATGCGCAAAGCAACAGAGATCCAACCTTATAGGCTTCAGCGTGTTGCGCGTTGTGGCGCACCGATGCATGAACCCCGAAACCTGAACATTCGGGATAGCAATAGTGGTTTATTGGGATCGGTCTTGAACCCATCCGAGCCTTTTGACATCTTCCCGCCATGACCGATGTTCCCTATGTGGGCGAGGTGGCCGCCCTGTTGACGGCCTTCTGCTGGACGGCAAGCGCCCTGTGCTGGACGTCGGCGGGCCGGAGGGTGGGGTCTTTGGCGGTAAATATCGTCCGCCTTATCATTGCCCTCCCGATGTTTCTGCTTTATGGCCAGTTCCTGCTGGGAGAGGCGATTCCGCTCTCGGCATCATCCCACGCCTGGCTGTGGCTGGGTGCTTCGGGGGTGATCGGGTTCTTCCTGTGCGACCTGTTCTTCTTCCGCTCTTTTCTGCTGATCGGGCCGCGTCTGGCCCTGCTGATCTTCTCTCTGGCGCCGCCCTTTTCCGCGCTTCTGGGATGGCTGATGATCGGTGAACAACTCACGCGCTGGAATTGGATCGGTATGGCAACCACATTGTCGGGCATCCTGTGGGTTGTGCTGGAGTCCCCTGGATCAAAGCGGGGTGACGAGGGACGCCGCTTCAGTATAACCTGGCGGGGTGGACTGTATGCCCTGGCGGCGACACTGGCCCAGGCGTTGGCCGTGGTGCTCTCCAAGATCGGGATGCGTGATATGGCCTCGCCGGTCGCCGCAACTGAGATCCGGTTGCTGGCGGGTCTGGCCTGTTTTCTGGTTCTGATCCCGATCATGGGGCGGCAGAAACAGGTTCTCCGGGCTGTTCGTGACAGGCGAGCCATGGTTACCATGACACTGGGTGCGGTCGCCGGGCCGTTCCTGGGGGTATCGCTCCTGATGTTTGCGGTGAAGATCATCCCCGCCGGACTGGCCCAGACATTTGTCTCCCTGTCACCCGTGATCATCATTCCCGCCTCGGCCCTGGTGTTCAAGGAACAGGTGAGCTGGCGAGCCATAGGCGGGGCCCTCATTGCGGTACTGGGCGTGGCGCTGCTGTTTGTGTGATGAGTTTATGGCGGTCTGAAGTTGCCGCGACATGCCTGGCGCTGAACTGGTCAAAGCGCCCCACGCCCAGTTCTTCGGGGAGGCGCTGGTCAACCGGGCAACCGGCGGGAGACAACACTTGCCTCCCTGCCGCCCATCAATTATACATTACCAATCGCCTCGGGGTGGTGCACTTTCCGATGGCCGCCAGCAGTTAAACATGAAATTTACAGCCATAGATTTCGAGACTGCCAACGCTGACAGGTCATCCGCTTGCGCAGTTGGATTGGTTATGATCGAAAACGGTGAAGTTATTGGCCGTGTACGCCAACTGATACGCCCGGAGCCTCTTATATTTGACCCCTTCAATATTTCTATCCATGGTATCAAGCCATCAGATGTTACGGATGCTCCAACATTTGGTGAGTTTTGGCCTAACCTTTGGTCCCATGTGTCCGGTCCGCTTGTAGCACACAATGCCTCGTTCGATATGAGCGTTCTACGCCGCTCCTTGGAGCAATTTGGGTTGCGGTATCCAGAAACAGACTACTTCTGCACACGGGTGATCGCGAAGTTAGCCTGGCCAGATTACCCAACTTATGCTCTTGATCATATTGCCCATGTAATTGGAATCGAATTTGTCCACCACGATGCTGAAGAAGACGCGCGTGCCTGTGCTCTCATTGCCATTGCAGCATGCAAACAACTTAATGTCCCAACTCTTTATGATCTACAAGAAGGTTGTGGGTTGAGAGTGGGTCGTCTCTTCTCGGCAGGATACTCAGCTTGTGGTGGTCCCCATTCAACGCATACCAACCGGGGAATTCCTGCTTGAACCGGCCCTGAATGTCATCCCGGTGGCACCGGTTGAGGCTGCGGAAGCACGATCCCGCCACCCGAAACGCCAACCGCTGACTTCGCTCCAGCCGCGCCGGATCCCCTCCGTGTCGAGTCCCGAAATTCCGGCCACTGAGAGTCAGTCAGAATCCCCCGTTTCGCCATCTGAATCGATTCAGATGCCCGAACCGTGGTGTCAGACCCTGTCGGACAGGCAACTTCCGATCCGCAAGAAACCACCCCTGCCGAACCTGAACCAGCGCCAACACCCAATAACAAATAACCAATAACTACTCTTCCCTTCCCCCAGAAGACAGTTGGCATGAAGGGAAACGCATCCCAAACGACCGAGACTCGTAATCTTTGGCTGGCGCCGATTCTTTCCTGGCGCAACAGATAGTCTGTCCCTTCGAGTCCCGGTCCCTTCGAGTCCCGTCCCTTCGAGTCCCATGTGCCCGGATCCGCAGCCATAGCGTTTCAATGCCTTGCGCAGGGTGTCCTCGAATGGCTTCGGCTCAAAACCCATCTTTTTCTGTGCGCAACGTTTCGCCTCCGCCTGTGTATGAGCCAGAGCCAGCCACTCGAAGGCGGCGTCTTGTGTCCTCTCAAACTACGGTCGAACGATCGTGAACCCGTAAAGAACATGCATGACGCATAACTACGCCGCGGGAGGCGGTTTGGCAATAAGGTATTATGGATCGCGGACACTGGAATGATGGGAACGACGAAACTGCCGTTGACGGTGGGCGGGTAGACGCGCATTATTCGAGTCAAGACATCAATGGAGGAAAAGCATGAATTGCTTGTCGCGAGTAGGGTGGGTGGGTGGAGTGGTTGTTTGCATGGCGATTCCCGGACAGGCCGATCCCTGGAAGGGACAAGTGCAGGGAGGTGTCGGATATTGGGCGGGGACAACGACTTACTCAATCGGTGGGTCTGCTTGGAGTCCGCAAGATGGGGCGGTTGAATTACCGGACAAGATCAGTGAACTCAAGTTTCCCCTGAATGTGGCCTGCGGGGTTGTGGAGGGGAGTCTCTTCTACCGGCAGCAGTTCGAACTGCATGGCGAGGTGATGGTAAACCTGACGGATCCTTCAACCCCAGTCACGGATTCCGACTTTGGTTTGTTCGGTTCGAGAACGGCGGGCCGGTTGGATGTCTATTCCGAATCGGATGCCACGCTGAGCGCCATGGCCGTGGATGTGGGGTTTCGGTATTGGATTCACGACCGTACGGTGTCAAACCGGATCG
>Ga0194063_10001614_pt1 | contig 14535 bp, 9 predicted proteins | sample SepL3720m_MetaG_FD_155459 | JGI IMG/M metagenome (GOLD analysis project Ga0194063, IMG submission 155459) | Anoxic zone freshwater microbial communities from boreal shield lake in IISD Experimental Lakes Area, Ontario, Canada - Sep2016-L373-20m | ecosystem: Environmental > Aquatic > Freshwater >... | reverse complement strand
GTTGCTGGGCTGGAGGACACAATCCCTTTGGGATTGCAGAACCACCGGTCTTTCCGTCGTTCCGTGCGGCAATGGCCTCGCACAGAATATCCGAAAGGCATTGGGTCAAATCCTAGCAGCATTGGACCGGAGGTCTGCGCCACACCTGAAAAGTTACCGGGGTTGTAACTTTTCGGGCTTTCGCGGCTCTTTCTTGTTAAGAACTGAAAAGAGAATTAAGTATGATTCTTCGCATCGTTATCGGGGTGGTTGTGGGCGGCGTCGTGGGTTTCGCCTTCTACAAGTTTGTCGGCTGTTCGAGCGGCACTTGTCCATTGACTAGCAACCCGTTCAGCAGCACCATCTGCGGCAGCATTGCCGGAGCGCTGTTCGCAAGCGGTTTACACTAAATCAGAACAACACGAGTCCTCTTCCATGAAAATGCAACTCATCATCCGCGGGTTTGCCGGCGCCTTCGTCCTCGTCAGCTTGGTGCTGGCGCACTACCATAGCCCATACTGGCTTTGGTTCACGGCGTTCGTCGGTTTCAACCTGCTGCAATCGTCCTTCACGAACTTCTGTCCGCTGGAGATCATTCTCAAGAAAGTCGGTGTGGGCGGGTCGTGCTGCGATTCGCAGAAGACCAGCAGCTCCTGCTGCTCGAAATGACGAAGCAACTGGGGATTTGCGGGCTGTTGCTTTCGTGGTCGCTCTGGGCGCTCGCCGCCGAACCCTGGACCCTTGAGCGCGCGCTGCAGGAGGCGCTGGCTTCAAACCCGGACGCGCGCCTGGCGCAGCAGCGCATCGCCGCCGCCCAGGCCGGGCTCGAGCAGGCTAATGCCGCTTTCTGGCCGCGTCTGCAGTTCCTGTCCAGCTATTCGGGGACGGATAATCCGATGTTGGCCTTTGGCAACATCCTCAACCAGCGTGCCTTCAATTCATCGCTCAATTTCAACGATGTGCCCGGGGTGGATGACCTCAACGTGCGCGGGCTGGTGACTGTGCCGCTTTATGCCGGCGGCAAGAATACGGCAGGGCGCAACGCGGCCAAAGCAAATGCCGAAGCCGCCCGGCAGGACAATGATGCCGTCCGGAATGCGCTTGGCTTCGAGGTGTCTCGCGCCTTCTACACCGTCCTCAAGACGCGCCAATTCATCCGCGCCGCCGAGGCAGCGGTGAATTCGTATGAAACGAGCGTCGCCACCGCACAGAAGCGTCTGGATGGCGGCACGCTTCTCAAGAGCGATGTGTTGGATCTCGAAGTGCGCCTGGCGCAGGCGCGCGAGGACTTGGTCCGTGCCCGCAATTCCAGCGCCCTGGCCGTGCGCGCGCTGCGCAACCTGTTGGGAATCGAGCAGGGTGAATTCGAGGTGACGGATACCGCGCCCACCGCCAGCGCCCCTGATTCGGGTGATTTCTCCGGACGCCCCGAGTTAGCCGCTGCCCGCCAGCGCGAGCGAGCCGCCCAGGAGCAGTTGCGGGGAGTCAAAGGGGGCTACCGTCCGCGCGTGAGCGCCTTTGGCAGCGTGGATTACGACTACGGGTGGAAGTACGACAACGGGGGCGGGAGCTACACCGCCGGAGCGTTGCTGCAATGGGATCTCTGGGATGGCAAACTGACCCGCGCCAAGGTGCAGGAAGCCAATGCCAATCTCGAATCTGCCCATGAAGAAGAGCGCAAGCTGCGGTTGGCGCTGGATCTCGAAGTCGAGCGCGCCCGGCTCGATCTCGACGCAGCTAATGAGCGTCTCAAGGTGACACAACAGGTGATCGGCCAGGCGGCGGAAAGCGCTGAGTTGACGCGCGCTCGTTTCGAGCAAGAACTCGCCCTTTCCACGCAGTTGATCGATTCGGAGACCGCCCTTATCGCTGCTCGTGTGCGGCGCGCCGAGGCCGAGGCCGACCAGCAAATTGCCGTGGCCGCCCTGCGCAAAGCGCTCGCGTTGCCGCAATTGGAATCCCCATCGAAATCGAAATGAGAACCCCCCTTAGTTCTGCGCTAATAACCTGGCTCAGCCTTTTTATTTCCGGCCTTATCGCGTTCTCCACTGGCTGCAGCAAGAAGCATGAACCGCAGGCTGCCCCCGGCATCGAGCTGCCGGTGGCCGTCGTCCGCGTGCAGAAGATCGATACCGTGAAGCAGCCGGCCATCGAAGAAGTCGTTGGCACGGTGGAACCGAAGCTCCAGGCGGTGATCGAAGCCAAGGTGAGCGGTCGCATCACGCGCCTGCCGGTCACGCTCGGGCAATCTGTCAAGCAGGGAGATGTGCTGGTGGAACTGGCCACCCAGGAGATTCAGGCGAGGCTCGACCAGGCCAGCGCCACGTTCCGGCAGGCGGAACTTGAGTTCAAGCGCATCTCGAATCTGCGCAAGCAGGGGGCCGTCACGCAAGCTGAGTTCGATGCGGCGCAAACACGTTACACCGTTGCCAAGGCCGGCGTGGCTGAGGCAGAGGCCCTCTCGGGTTACGCAAAGATCGTTGCCCCGTTCGATGGTGTCATCGCCCGCAAACTCGCTGACGAAGGCGATCTCGCGATGCCTGGCAAGCCCCTCCTCGAACTCGAGGGACGAACCGGCCTGCGTTTGGTGGCCGATGTGCCGACCCTGCTTGCCGGCCACGTCCAGCCGGAGGCGAAACTTGCTGTGCGGATGGATACATTGGCCAACCCCATCACCGGCACGGTGGCGGAAATCTCGCCTGCGGCCGATCCGGCGTCGCGCACGGTGCGCGTGAAGTTGGATTTGTCGGAAACGGCCGGAGTGCGCACCGGGCAATTTGGCCGGCTCGAGGTGCCGTTGAGCGAGGCCGCCTTCCTCTTTGTTCCGCCGCCGGCGCTGGTTCTCCGCGGCCAGCTTGAAATCCTGTTTATCGCCACCGATGGCAAAGCCCAGATGCGGCTGGTGCGTTCCGGCAAACAGACCCCGCAAGGCATTGAGATTCTGGCCGGCCTGGCTTCGGGCGAAACAGTGATCGTCGAAGGTGCGGAAACCCTCCGCGACGGTCAACCTCTGCAACCCAAGTAGCGGCCACCCGTGAGCACAGACTCTTCCAATCCGGGATCGGCCCACCTGGGATTCGCGGGGCGCATCGCCCGTGCGTTCATTGATTCCAAGCTGACGCCGCTGGTCATCATTACCTCAATCCTGTTGGGGGCCGCGGCGACGCTGCTGCTGCCGCGCGAAGAGGAGCCTCAGATCAAAGTGCCGATGATCGACGTGCTGGTCGCGATGCCGGGCTTTAGCGCCAAAGAGGTTGAAGAGCGCGCGACGCGGCCCATGGAAAAGCTGCTCTGGGAAATCTCAGGCGTGGAATACATCTACTCGACGTCGCGGGAGGGCGAGAGCCTGACGATCGTCCGCTTCAAGGTCGGCGAGGACATCGAGCGCAGCCTGGTGAACCTTAACCAGAAATTGCAGGCCAATTTTGACCGCATTCCCAAAGGGGTCTCCTTTCCGCTCATCAAGCCCAAGTCAATCGACGACGTGCCGATCCTCGCGCTCACGTTCCACGGAGCGGGGCAGGACCACTACACCTTGCGCCGCATCGTTGCCGAGGTGGACGACGCAATAAAGCAGGTGCCACTCGTGGCCGAAACCACACTCATCGGCGGGGAGCGCCGCCAGTTGCGCGTCCTCTTCGACCCGGTAAAGTTGGCATCACGCCAGCTCGCCGCCGCGGAGATAGCGCCGATGCTACAGTCGGCGAACCGCCAGCTCATCGCCGGTCCGCTCACGGACCATAACCGCGAGGTTCTGCTCCAAACCGGCAGCTTTCTCACTAGCGCGAAGGACGTCGGCAACGTCGTCGTCGGTGTGCATGACCAGAAGCCTGTTTACCTGCGTGATGTGGCGACGATTGTGGATGGGCCCGAGGAGCCGAGCCAATACGTGTTCTTTGGAAACGGAGCGGCCATGTCCAATCGGCAGGGTGTCGGCAGTCTCGAACTGGCTGCAACATCGTCCGGCACGCAGGTTGGGAAACCTGCGATACAGCAGATTGGAAATCTGCGCTACGACGAGGAGCCGGCCGTCACCTTGAGCATCGCCAAGCGGCCGGGGGCCAACGCCATCTCGGTCGCCGAGCAGGTCTTGAAGAAAGTCGAGACGCTCCGAGGCCGCGTCATCCCCAATGGCGTACAAATGTCCATCACTCGCCACTACGGCCAGACGGCAGAGGCGAAGTCCGACGAGTTGCTGCTCCACATGGGCATCGCGGTAATCGGTGTGTCCGTGCTCATCCTCCTGACGCTTGGCTGGCGCGAATCGATCATCGTCGGCATCGCCATCCCTTGCACGTTGGCGCTGACGTTGCTGGTCTTCTACCTTCACGGCTACACGCTCAACCGCATCACCCTCTTCGCCCTGATCTTCTCCATCGGCATCCTGGTGGACGACGCCATCGTCGTCGTCGAGAACATCGTCCGACACTTCCACCTGTCCCAGAACAAAGGCCGCCCCTGGTCAACCATCGCCGTCGAGGCGGTAAATGAAGTTGGCAACCCGACCATTCTCGCCACCTTCGCCGTCATCTCAGCCGTGCTGCCGATGGCCTTCGTCGGCGGATTGATGGGGCCTTACATGCGGCCGATCCCGACCGGGTCGAGCGCCGCGATGTTCTGGTCATTGGCCATTGCTTTCATCGTCACGCCGTGGGCGGCAATTCGGATTCTGCGCTGGGGCCGGAAGTATTCGCGGCTGACGGAGGGTGTGGCGAGCGCGGCCGACGGAGGGCAGCCGCACTCCCACTTCGCGCACGAGGAGGATTTCTTCACGCGGCTCTACCGACGTTTCATGGAGCCAATGATCGCCCAGGCCCGTTGGCGGCTGGCCTTCCTTGCCGCAATCGTTCTTCTGCTCCTTGCCTCGATGGCGACCGTTGGTCTCGGCTGGGTGAAGGTGAAGATGTTGCCGTTCGACAACAAGAGCGAGTTCCAGATCATCCTCAACATGCCTGAAGGCAGCGCCCTGGAACTCACCGCCCAGGCGGCTCGCGAAATTGCCGCCGCCGTGCGCATCGAGCCAGAGGTGACCGATTACCAGATTTATACCGGCGTCGCCGCCCCCTTCAACTTCAACGGCCTGGTGCGCCACTATTTCATGCGCCGCGGCGCGCACATCGCGGATTTGCAGATCAACCTCGTTCCCAAGAGCCAGCGCAAAAGCCAGAGCCACGATATTGCCAAACGCATCCGGCCTCGCGCGGCCGAAATCGCCGCCAAATACGGCGCCCGCGTTGCAATTGCCGAGGTTCCGCCAGGTCCGCCCGTGCTGCAAACTCTCGTGGCTGAAGTCTATGGGCCGAACGAAGCCAGCCGCATGGCACTGGCCGGCAAGGTCATCGATATCTTCCACCATACCCAAGGTGTCGTTGACACGGACTGGTATATCGAAGCCGACCAGACCAAGACGCGGTTCCTGGTGGACAAGGAAAAGGCCGCCCTCAACGGCATCACCGACGAGAGCATCGCGCAGACTTTGAAGCTGGCCGTCGGCGTTAACGCCGTGGACCTGTTGCACCTGCCGCGCGAGAAGGAGGATGTCGAGATCGTTGTCCGCCTGCCGCAATCGCTCCGCACCGGACCGAACGATCTGCTGGGGCTGCGCGTCCGCGGGGCGAATCCAGCCGGTGCCCTGGTGCCGTTGCGCGAACTGCTCAAAGTGGAACAGGGCCTCGTGGACAAGAGCATTTACCACAAGAACCTCATGCCGGTGACCTACGTCATCGGCGACGTAGCCGGCGCAGTGGAAAGCCCGGTCTATGCGATCCTGAAGATGAACGAGGCCATCCGCGCTCTCGACACCCGGCAATTCGGAGGCAGCGGGGCGCCGTTGAAGATATACAACGCCACCCAGCCGTTCACTGATGAACAGCCGGCCATCAAGTGGGACGGCGAATGGCACATCACCATCGAGGTCTTTCGCGACCTCGGCTCGGCCTTTGCTGCCGTGCTGGTGCTTATTTTCATCCTGATGGTCGGCTGGTTCCGCTCCTTCCTCACGCCGCTGGTCGTCATGGCCGCCATCCCGTTCTCGCTGGTCGGCATTCTGCCCGCCCACGGACTGATGGGCGCCTTCTTCACCGCCACGTCAATGATCGGTTTCATGGCTGGCGCCGGCATTGTCGTGCGCAACTCGATCATCCTCGTGGATTTTATCGAACTGCGCCTGGCCGAAGGGATGCCGCTCGACCAGGCGGTCGTCGATGCTGGCGCGGTGCGCTTCCGCCCCATGCTGCTGACCGCCCTGGCCGTTGTCGTCGGCGCCAGCGTGATCCTGGCCGACCCAATCTTTCAGGGCCTGGCCATCTCACTGATGGCAGGCGAGATCGCTTCGCTGCTCATCAGCCGTATGGCCGTGCCAGTGCTCTATTTTATGGCCTGCAAGCGTAAGGCATGAGGCAACGCCGCTGGTAACTTGTGGGCATGACGCAAACCGTTGCACGTATTCTCAGTGAGGCCGAACAATCTCTCCATGGTTGAGCGTGAGGAGTTGGCGGATCGGCTCGTCGAGAGCCTTGTTCGGGACGTTCCGCCCGGAGTCCAACATGCTCACATCGCGGAGGTTCGTTGGCGCATTGTCGAGCAAGCCTCGAAAAGGGCAATGCGAACGCCGACCCGATTCAAACACGGGGAAGGCTGACAAGACGCAGGAAGCGAACGAAGAGAGCACTGCGTCCGTATCGCCGGGGTATGGGTGAGGACATGCGCGTAACAACTCCAAAGAGTGTTTGGAACCTTCAGCAGTCATTACAGGCCAAAGCGAAGGCAAATCCGACGCTGCGTTTCTATAGCCTTTACGCCATTGCCTTTATAGCGAGGAGACAACTTCCGTCCGCAGTGAGCGCATAACAGCAGTCCCTGCAACAAAGCCCGGCCTTCGCGGAGATCACTGTATCCAGCGAGTGGCATGTTCCATCAACCACAGGACGTCCCGGTTCAATGCACTCAAAGGCGTTGGATAGGGCAGGATGACCCCCTTCTGAGGCTTCACAAGGAGCAGCGGAGTCTTCCATGCCTTGATCTCTGCGTGGCCATCGGCAAAGGAGAAACCCGCCGCGCCACCATGGTAATTTGCCGGAAAATCACAAATGTCCTGGGTCGAGGTTGGGTAGGTCAGCATGTCTGTAACGAAGAACCCGTCGTTGAGGCGGTCCTCGGGCTCGTCAACAAAAACAAATGTTCCGGACGGGCCGGGATTAACCATATCCGATATCCGGTAATACACCCGGCATTCGCCACGGGAATTGCCCAGGATTGTATTCGACCAGTTCATGGCCGCTGGATTTCCGTTGGCATCTCCACGGCCACCGACCCAGTTGAGCATCCCCATGCTCCGAACGCGCGGGTAGGTAACCCCTCGAACCAACACCGTACTCTGGTCCGCCGGGCACTTGAATATCTTGGCATTCTTGCCGCAGTGAGCCCAGAGTGGGCTCTGCATAATATCCACACTTGGATCCCAGTTGCTGGGGTTGCTGGGGCTGTAGTCCTCCATGCCGCTCATCCATTGATACGGGCCGCCCTTGGAAGCGAGCAGACGGTCCCTGGCGTCCTCAGTGTACATGCGCCAGGCGAGCATCAACTGCCGATTGTTACCCATGCACTGGATGGCCTGGGCCTTTAGTTTGGCTCGCCCCAGCGCGGGTAACAAGAGTGCCGCGAGTATCGCGATGATCGCGATGACCACCAGCAACTCGATCAGGGTGAATCCCTCGTGCAAGCGGGTTCGGCTCTTCATAGGCTTCTCGACATTATGCGCAGCCCTCGTCGAGGGACAAAGGCTCGGCGATGACACAATTGCCGTCGGTCAATGACTGCGGTTGCTCGGTTTCTATGCTCAAGGGGTTATCGTCGGGGTTGCTACCACCCGATAAAAGGCCCCAGCCGACGGCGCGTTGGTATCGGTGAACTGCCGCGTCGTGAGGTTGTTGGCAATGTTCTGAAAACCCGCCGCGTTGGCCGCATCAAGGCTGCGCTGAACGTCGTAGGTCACTGCGCCAGCCGAGGACCAACCCAATTGGATCTGCTGGGCGCCCGGCGAGACACTGGTGATGGCAAAGCTTGGAACGGCGAAGGGCTCGTTGCGGAAGATTAGCAACCGTCCGCCGCCATTGATCGTGCTGTTGTCGCTCAGCGCCATGAAGCTGCCGTCCGGGGCAAAGGTCATCCCCCCGCCTGGCGAGTGTAGTTGGAGTTGTTGGTCGGGCCGGTTCGTATTGACCAGCGGAAAACTCAGTTCCACCTGGCAGGCCGTGCCGTCCGGAGCGCAGGAGAAGACCTGTTGCCACAACTGATCACCAATCCAGAGCCGCCCGGTAGTGGGGTCACTGGTAATGCACGCCGGCAGAATGGATACATAAGGATTCTGGTAGAGCTCGGGCCAGAATGATCGCGAGGCGCCATTGGCATTCACGGCAGTCACCTGTCCGTCCTGATTCAACGTGACGATTTCGTCCGACGCCGCCAAAGTGGTCATGCCGACCATTGTTATGGTCCCGAGTGCGGTGGTCGAGGGACCGAATAAATACCAATCGTAGTTTGTCTGGGCCAGCCGGGTAGTGCTCGGATCGACCAGATACAGGGTGTTGTTGCCGTTGAAGTCGGTGCCACGGTCCAGCACCACCAACTGGCTTGGCGACACTGTGGTCGGCCACGTTGACGAACCCGGCCAGGTCTGGCCGATGGTTCCGACGAAGTTGGCCGGAGGGAAGACGCAGTCGCACGGATCATCATCCAGCCACACACCCCCCGCCGCCGGATCGTTCGTCATGCCGACGAAATCTGCGATCACCTGCTCGGGAAGGCTGGTGGACCAAGGCCACCGCAACCGCATCACGCCCTGCCCATAGTCGTGCGTCCACCAAAGAGTGCCGTCCGCCCGTTGAATGGCCAGGCCCGAGGGATAGGCCAGGCCGGTGACGATCGGCGTCGAGTCCGCTGACCAGTTGCCCGCCGCCACTTTTCTAGCCTGGTAAATACCGCCGCCGCTGGCGGCATCCGCGGCAAAAACGATTGTATTGCTGTCGCGCGGATCAACAGTAACCGCGCCGATCGGACCGCCCGGTTTCAAAACCGTCATATTGGTAAACCGGGTGCTGTTGAACTGGACCGTGTAGGGGGTCACCAGTGGAATGCTATTGGAAAACACTCCGCTCATAATCGTGATATCGTCAACATACACCGGCGGATGGTTGGTGCCGTTCGATGTGCTCCAGGCCACCATGAAGGTGGGCCCGAACGGGGCTGTTCCGATCAAGGGGGCGTGATTCACGAGGACGATGGGACTTGCGCTGCTCGGGTTCTTCACAATGTCGTACGTTCCCAAGCTGTTGGCGGTCGTCAATTGATACTCTTCCCAAGTGTCCGGTGTAAACGTAGCATGCGTGTCCACCCAGGCCGTAGTGTAGTACAACAGACTTGTCGGCCCGCCCAACCCCGATCGTATGCCATAACCCAGCAAGGCGCTGTCTCCCCAAATAGTGCCCGCCGTAGTGCTGGGAGCCTCCACGTCATAGAGCGACATGCGCAGGTAAACGGCATCAGTGCCACTAACAACCGCCGGCACCTTCGCCCACCAGGTGATCTGCACATCCGTGAACGGTGTCTGTCCCCAGGCAACGCTCGTGCCGGCGCGCTGGCCCCCCTCCAGTTTCAAACACTTGTTGCCCGTGTGCGGCGTCACCACCGTGGAATCCACAACCTGCACTTTCGACGGCGCAGGCGGGGCGCCACTGGCGGCGGTGCCATCGGTTTCCACGGTTATCCAGGCCCCCAGCGGATCCGCATCATCCGTGCTGTTCGTCCGGGCCAGATAGTTTTCAAATCCCTCGGTAAACGGGCTCAGCAGGTTGACGGAATCCGTCACCGTGAAGCTGATGTCATCAATGGCCCACCATCCATCATCCGCACTGTTGGCCTCGTTGACGATCATCATCACCGTCGGCACCGCCACCGCGCTGCGCGCCAGCCGGCCCGTGCTGGTGACCGGGTTGATCATGTCGTCCACATACACGCTCACGATTCGGGTCCGCGGATCAATGACCAACCGGTGGTGCTGCCATTGATTGGTTGCCGCTTGCTTCGGCAGCGAAACCCATCCGACCAACGGACTCGATGAGCCATCATATAAACGCAAGGTGCAGTTATTGGTGATCTGGACGGTTCCATAGGCAAGGTAATCGTCTCCATTTAAATCCGCCCCCTCGCCGCGCAGGTTAATGCGGAAACTACGGTCGCTCGTTGGCCCGCGCGCAATACAAGCCCAGAAATCAAGCTGGTACTGCCTGCCGCTCTTTGTATTCATCAAATATACATCCGCCTCGGCAGAGGGCCGCACCAGCAGTGCCTTGTTCCCCACTGTTCCGTCGTGATTCGTCAGCCAGCTAATCACCTGCACCCCGGCACCCGCAATGGTCGGATCCAAGGCGACGTCATCCACGATGCTCCACTCGGCGCCAGTCGGATTCGCGTTCGCAGTATCCGATAGGTTCGTCGCCACGCTTGTGTAGCTCTCGAAGTTGTTGCTGTAAATAATGGATGTGGCCCCAAGCAGTTGGCCCGCCGCCAAGCACAGAAGCATCGTCAGTAGGACGAACGTAAAGCGAATCCTTGTTAGAGTGAATGGATGGTGCTGGGTTTTCATATTATTTGGTGATTTCGATGTCGAGATGTTTGGATGTGGCGCACAACGCGCGAAGGCAATCCACTTGTGGCTTCCGCCCGGAAACCAACGTGCGGCAAAGTGTCGTCCAAGTTCTTGGAGTGTTGCCATCATACGCGTATTGCAGCGCTAACACACTAAGATTATGATTTTCCTCAATGAGTGTAAAGCCCTTTCTAATCTTTTCCAGCGCGTTGTGCGCATCTTGGATTTTTCAGAGCGAGGACAGGGGCGCAAGACAGAATTGGTCGAAGCCTGCGATTTTATGGGAATCAAACCTGAAAACAGCAGTTGGAACCACGGATTTCGGATAACGCGGATAACAAATACTGCCCCATCCGTGCCATCCTGTTATCCGTGACATCCGTGATTTCTGAACTGCTAAAAACAGGAGTTAGAACCACGGATTTCACGGATAAAGAAGGGATTGCGGTGCGAGGGGTGTTCACCCGGCGGGTGGCCGCGACTCAGGCCAAAGGCCTGCTTCATACCAGCCCAGGGCAACGCCCTGGGTTCATCGTCCAACAGGTATTCTGTTGCAGGCCAACGGCCTGCTTCATTTGGGTGCGACGCGGATGGTCACCGTGCAGCATAACGGCAACCCAGCGGACTGCACCTCACGTTCCAGGCAAGATGGCGAGTTGCTCGCGCAGCCACCCGGGGCGGTTGGTGGTGATGCCATCCACACCGGCGATCGCTTCGGTTCGGGCCACTTCAGCATCATCTACCGTCCATGTGTAAAGTTTCAGGCCCGCGCTGTGGACTTTCTGCACAAAGCCGCTATCTATCGGGAAGCCGCTTTCCAAATCCAGGCCGTCGAGTTTGGCGGCTTTGGCCTGCTGGATTAATTTCTCGACCGGTGGATACTTTTTGGTTTTGCGCTCGGCTGCGACCAGCCACATCACCTGCAGATGCGGAAAAGCAGCTTTGGCCTGCTTCATAGTGTCGTAACCGAACCCGATCAAGATAGTTTGCTCCGGCTTCCTACCGGCATGCTTCAGAACGCGGCCCAACTCCGGCAGCACCTCCGGCCCGCACTTGATTTCGATAAAAAGCCGCCTGCCATCGGGAATGAGCGCCAGAACCTCATCGAGCGTCGGGATTTTCTCCGAGAACCCTTTGCCTTGCCACTTACCCCATTGGCCCACGTCCAGCCGCCGCAGTTCATCGAAGGTCGCCGCCGCGACCTTGTTGGAAACGCCGGCGGTGCGGACGGTGTCACCGTCATGAATGACGACGATCTGGCCATCCCTGGTCAGGTAGATGTCCAGTTCGTCGGCATCAGCCTTTTGCTGATAGCCGAGTTTGAAGGAGGACAGGGTGTTTTCCGGCGCATCAAACGAAGCGCCGCGATGACCGATGATTTCCACTGCAAAGCCCATACTCGAACCGAGCAAAGCTTGCGTGATGATGATGGTTAAGCAAACGGATATTTTCATAATTAAACTCTCAATCTCTTCGATCTCCGTAACCGTGCGCCTTGGCCTTCCAGCCGATCGCACAGACGAGCGTGCCAATGAACCCCGGGGTTCTCGCCCAAACCGACCCGGTTTCTGGCATCCGTTACCCTCGGGGCTGCACGTTCCATAGGAAAGCCAGCAGGATGATGCCAATGGCGGTGCAACCAACCACGGCCCAGAGCGCGGGATCCCAGCCGTAGTGCTGTGCAACCCAGCCGAGACCCTTGCCCTGGATAACCCGGCCAACGTAGCCAAAAAAACCCACGAAACCTGCCGCTGTGCCGACCGCCTTCTTGGTTGTCAGGTCCAGCGACATCACCCCAGAGAACATCACCGGAGTATAGACGAAGAACCCAACCACCGCGAACAGCATCATATCAAGCCACAGCATGCCTTTGGGCGTGACGCGGATGGCGGCGAAGGCCACCAGCAAAGGGACCATCGCCATCACGCTCACCCGCCCGCGCCGCCCGCCGAGCTTGTCCGAAAGCCAGCCCATCGTCAACATCCCCGCCGCGCCGGCGAACTCGATCACCAGCGTGCTGAAGCCGCCTTGAGCCAGCGATGCCCCCTTGACCTCTTTGAGGTAGGTCGGTCCCCAATCCACCATCGCGTAGCGGGCGATATAGACGAAGATGTTCGCAATCGAGAGCACCCACAGCATCTTGTTCGGCAGGATGTAATTGAAGAACAACTCTCGCGCGCTGAGTTCCTTTTCGTGATCTTCTCTTTCTTCGGGCGGATAATCCTTCTTGTATTCCTCCACCGGCGGCAGCCCCTCGGCTTGCGGGGTGTCGCGCATCCGCCAGAACAGGTAGAAGGCGCACAGCGTCGCGATAACGGCCGGCACATAGAATGCCGAAGCCCAGCCCCAATACTCGGCGCATTTGGCAGCCAGATAGCCTGCGATGCCGCCGCCGATGTTATGCGAGATATTCCACACCCCGAAGATCGTCCCGCGCTCCTTCACGCTGTACCAATGCGACAACCCGCGCGTGCATGGCCCGTAGCCCATCCCCTGCACGAACCCGTTCAGCGTCCACAGAAGCAGGTGGGTCCAGTAATGGGTTGTCGCGCCAAAGATGAAATTGCACCCCGCCGTCAGCAACATGCCCACGGCCACATATTTCCGCGCGTCGCTCCGGTCGGCAAAGTAGCCCATCACCAGCTTGCCCAGACCATACGCGATGGCGGTCCCGGCGAGGATGTCACCAATCATCGCCTTGTCGTAATGCAGCGCCGCACCGATCTCCTTGGACACCGGCGCAAAGTTATTGCGCACGATGTAGAAGGTGGCGTAGGCGATGAATGCCGATTCAAAGATGCGCCAGCGGTAACGTGGGTAGAGCCGCGCCACCTCCGCCGGCGGCAACCGCGGCGTTGGCGGGGCGGGTCTAAACCACTGGAACAGTGGGCTGATCATGCCGTTGCTTCGCTTGATCTGAGCATTGCGGCTTTGGGCTGGGCAGGCAACTTCCGATCTGGCCGTAGCGCGCGATTTCGGCCGCCCGTTGGACCTCCGTCCAGTCGAGCAGTTCGGCCATCCAGCCGGCGACCTGCTGCGCTTTAGCCGCGGCGTCCCTGAAGTAGTAATGCCAACTCGTCCGCCGCACCATCACATCGTCCAGACGCACGGCCCATTCCCTGCCAACGTAATGTTCCACTGTCCTCCGGCTGAGTTCCGGCGGCAGAATTCCGCTCACTCCGTCAGTCTCGGCCGTCGCCAGCAACGGCTCCTGCGCCGTGCGGCACCGCTGCACCTCCCCATTTAACTTCTTAACGATCTGGTCAACGGTCTGCTCCCCCATCAAACGGTAGGTGGTCAGCTTGCCCCCCGCCACATCCCACCAGCCCGGCTCGGGATTGTGAATCTCGTGTGCGCGCGATATGTCCGACGGCTTCCCGCTCGGGTCTGCAACCAAAGGCCGCAGCCCGGCCCACGTGCTGATCACGTCCTCCGCAACCAGCTTGGCGGCCGGGAAAAACTGGTTGGTGATCTGCAACACATAACCGATGTCCGTGGCATCCGCCCGCACGTCGTCGAGCGGCCCGTCGTAGTCAGTGTCCGTTGTCCCGAGGATGGTCCGCTCTCCCCACGGAATGGCAAAGAGGATGCGTTTGCCTTCGGTCATCACCACGGTCTCGGGCACCGGCACCCGCGCGCGCTCGACGACGAGGTGAATGCCTTTGGTCACGCGCAACTTCACCCGGCTGTGCGGCAGGCCGTCCGCCCACGGCCCCGTCGCGTTCACCACGGCGCGGGCGCGCGCTTGAAAACTGCTCTGTGTCAGACGGTCCTCCAGATCGCATTCCCAAACCCCCGACCGCAACGCGCCCTTGAAACGGCAGTAATTCAGCACGCTGGCCCCGCTCTTCGCCGCCGAGCGCAGCGTGTCGATGGTCAGCCGCGCGTCATTCGTGAAGCCGTCGTAATAC
>Ga0194063_10001612_pt1 | contig 14536 bp, 9 predicted proteins | sample SepL3720m_MetaG_FD_155459 | JGI IMG/M metagenome (GOLD analysis project Ga0194063, IMG submission 155459) | Anoxic zone freshwater microbial communities from boreal shield lake in IISD Experimental Lakes Area, Ontario, Canada - Sep2016-L373-20m | ecosystem: Environmental > Aquatic > Freshwater >... | reverse complement strand
CACCTGGGCGCTGGAACACCGCAAGACGATCGTCGGAATCGCCTGCCTCATTCTTTCGATCTCCCTGCTCACCGCCTTCGGGCTACCGCGTGGACTGGTGAAACAAATCCGCGACAAGGGATTCACTCACACCGCCGATCTCGTCAGCGGGTTCGGCAAGGAATTCATGCCGCCGCTCAACGAAGGCAGCCTGCTCTTCATGCCGGTGATGATCCCCAAGACCGGGCTGAAAGAGATCCAACGAGTCATGTCGTGGCAGGATCAAGTGATCGCCAAAACACCCGAAGTCGCCAGCGTTGCAGGAAAACTCGGTCGCTTTGAGACCGCCACGGACCCCGCGCCGACCGAGATGTTGGAAACCACCATCATGCTCAAACCCGAATACATCCCTAGCGGCAAATTCGGAATGAAACGCAACCCCGAATGGCGCGAAGGTATGACTATCGAAAAGCTCAAGGCTGAGCTCACCGAGAAAATGAAGCTCGTCCCCGGCTATGTCCCTGCATTTCTACAGCCCATCGAAAACCGCATCCTCATGCTCTACACCGGCATCCGTGCGCAGGTAGGCATCAAGATTTACGGCGACAAACTCGACAAGATTCAGCGCAAAGCCTTCGAAATCGAAAAAATCGTTAACGGCATCGAAGGAGCCACGGGCGTTTCCGCTTCGCGCGTCCAAGGAAAACCCTACCTCAATATTAAGGTCGATCGTCAAGCGATGGCCCGCTACGGACTCAGCGCCAAGGACGTGCTCGATGCCGTGGAAGTTTCCATCGGCGGGAAAAATGTCAGCACAACCATCGAGGGTCGTGAGCGTTTTCCTATCCAGATTCGCGTCCAACGCAGCGAGCGCGACGACATCGAAAAACTCAGTCGCATCCTAATCGCTACCCGTTCCGGTATGAGCAAGGGCGCGGTCGAAGCGACCCCAAACATCCCGCTCGGCATGGTCGCGAAAATCACTCGCGAAGTCGGAGCTAACGAGATTGCCTCCGAAAACGGTCTGCTACGCTCCTATGTTCAAGCCAACGTCACCGACCGCGACCTCGGCGGATTTGTCGAGGAGGTGGAACAAAAACTCCGCGGCATCGACATGGAAGGCATGACCTATAAAATGACGGGTGAATTTGAAAACCAGCGGCGTTTTGTCAAAACCATGGAAGTGGTATTTCCTATCGTGCTGCTGGTGATTTTTGTGCTGCTCTATTTCGTTTATCACAGCGCATTGGAAGCTGCGCACGTCATGCTCGCTGTGCCCTTTGCACTTAGCGGCGGCGTACTGTTGCAGAAAATTCTCGGTTACAATTTCAACGGTGCGGTCTGGGTCGGCTACATCGCGCTGTTTGGCACTGCCGTCCAGACGGGCGTGGTCATGGTCGTCTATCTGGAAGAAACCGTGAAAGCTCGCTTGTTAGAAAAAGGTGCCGCATTCTGTTATGACGATCTCGTCCAAGCCGTGAAAGATGGAGCCCGCCTCCGCTTGAGGCCCAAGGTGATGACCGTCGCCACCATTGTGGCCAGCCTTTTGCCGATCATGTGGAGCCACCGCCAAGGTGCAGAGATCATGAAACCTCTCGCAACTCCCGTCATCGGCGGGATGATCTCCAGTCTGCTTCACATCCTCATCGTCACCCCGGTGATTTTCCTCTGGCTGCGCGGTCGCGAGTTCAAAAAAGGTACACTCCACACCTCGTTCGCCAGCGAACCCAACCACTCTCCATCCAAATCCTGAACGAATAAAAATATGAAATCCGTAATTACCACATTTGTTGTCGCTGCCCTCAGTCTCGCAGCCAGCGAGGCAGAAACCGCTGCAAGCACCCTTCCCGCCGCAGTAGCAAGTCCTGCGATAGCCCCAAGTGCCGCCAAGCCCTATCCGCTGGACACCTGCCTCGTTTCTGGCGAAAAACTTGGCGAAATGGGCAAGCCCTTTGAAATCGTCTATGAAGGGCAGCAGATTAAATTCTGCTGTAAAAGCTGCGCTCCCAAATTTGCCAAAGACCCCGCGAAGTATCTGTCGAAACTGAAGTGATCAGTGTTGATCTCTCGCCGACTGAAGTCGACGTCCTACCCGCGGTCAGGCGCCGAGGGTGGGATCGTAGTCTTTCGGGGCACGCACGATTTTTTCGATGCCGTGTTTGGTGACGAGATTGCCCGCGCTGGAGCGGCTTTTGATGCCGAACTCGGCGAAGTGCAGGGGGCGGATCAGGTTGCGCATGCGCAGGCCGGACTTGAGGTGTACCAGCAACATCTGGGCGGCGCTCTCTTCGGCAGTCTTGTGGAAGGCAAAGTAGAGGACGCGGCTGCCTGGCGTGCCTTTGGTGAGATTGTATTCCTTGTCGCGGGTGATGCCGCCCACAGTGAAGCGCTTGGCGAGGATAGGCCCGTCGCGTCCATCGCGGTAAATCATCGAGTAGATGAGGTCTTCATCTTTTCGGAAGATGGCGACGCGCAGTGGCTTTTGGCCGACGAAGACTTTGTCAGCTACCTTCATGACGCGCATTTTGCCGTCTTGGGTGAAGGTGATCAGGTCGTCGATAGTGGAACATTTCTCGACGGGTTCGCCGTCTTTTTTGAGACCGTAGCCCGCAAAACCATTTTTAGCGTCGAGGTAAAGCGTCTCGGTAGCGGCGACGACTTGCATACGATCCACACGCTCGAATGAAGCGATCTCGGTACGACGCTCGCGGTCTTTGCCGTACTTTTTAGCGAGCTCTTCGTACCAGCGGATGGTGTAGCGAGTGAGGTTTCGGAGGTTTTTTTCGGTTTCGTCTATGAGTTTTTCGAGCCCACGGATTTCCTCATCGGCCTTGAAAGAGTCAAACTTGGAAATGCGCTTGATCTTGATCTCGGTAAGGCGGGCGAGGTCGTCTTGGGTGACTTCGCGCTTGAGGATTTTTTTGAAAGGCTTGAGGCCGTCGTCGATAGCCTTGAGCACAGTTTCCCAAGTTTCGCATTCTTCGATGTCGCGGTAGATGCGGTTTTCGATGAAGATCTTCTCGAGCGAGCTGAAGTGCCACTTCTCGGCCAACTCGGCGAGTTTGATCTGCAACTCCATTTCCAGAAGGTTGCGGGTGTGGAAAGTGGTACGGGTAAGAATCTCTGAGATGCCGAGAAATTGCGGTTTACCGTCGACGATGACGCAAGCGTTCGGCGAGATGCTCAGTTCGCAATCGGTGAAGGCGTAGAGCGCGTCGCGCGTCTGCTCGGGCTCGGCACCGGCAGGTAAATAAACGAGGATGTCGGCGTGGGCAGCGGTGTTGTCCTCAATCTTGGAGATCTTGATTTTTCCTTTGTCGGCAGCTGCGACGACCGACTCCATAAGTCCGCCGGTGGTGGTGCCGAAAGGGATTTCCGTGATGCGGAGGATCCCTTTTTTATCGGTGGCGATGCGGGCGCGGACGCGCACCTTGCCGCCGCGCAGACCGTCGCGATAGTCTGACGCATCCATGATGCCCGCCGTCGGGAAGTCGGGAATCAGCGTGAACGGCTGATCACGCAAGACGGCGATGGATGCTTCAATGAGTTCGTGGAAATTATGCGGCAGGATCTTGCAGGCAAGACCGACGGCGATGCCTTCGACGCCCTGCGCCAGCAGCAGCGGGAACTTCACCGGCAGCGTATCCGGCTCTTTACGGCGTCCGTCGTAACTGGCCAGCCAAGTGGTGGTCTTGGGGTTGAAGACCACCTCATTGGCGAACTTCGTCAGCCGCGCTTCGATGTACCGCGGGGCGGCCGCGCCGTCGCCGGTGAGCGTGTTGCCCCAGTTCCCCTGAGTGTCGATGAGCAGATCCTTTTGCCCGAGACCAACGATGGCCGCACCGATCGACTGGTCACCGTGCGGGTGATAGTTCATCGTGTTGCCGACGATGCCGGCCACCTTGTTGTAGCGGCCGTCGTCCAGCTCATCCATCGCGTGGAGGATGCGGCGCTGCACCGGCTTGAGGCCGTCGTACAAATGCGGCACCGCCCGCTCAAGGATCACGTAGCTGGCGTAATCGAGAAAGTAGTCGGAATACATTTCGCCCAGTGAGGCGTGCTGGTCCGGATCGTGTGTCATGGCTGAATGGTTAACTAACCCGAAGCACCCGTGCAAGCCTGAGCTGAGATGATCGTTTAGACCTCCGGAGCGCTGGCTTTAGCCGGCGAGAACCACCTCGCGCACGGAGCCGAGCCGACTGAAGTCGGCGCTCCATTTCGCGTTCCAAGCCTTGCCGTCTTCAATTGGAGCGGCTACGAGTGCTGCATGAAATCACCCGTCGTGAGCAGTTCTGGAGTCGGTCGGCGTGATTGGCTGAAGTCCGCGACCTTGGGCAGCGCGGCCCTGTTCGCGGGGGTGAAAGCGTCCGCACAACCCGTCGCCCGCCCCGCACGTAAGGTTCGTGGGGTGGTTTTTATGGTTTCCGATGGAATGAGTCCAGGCGTACTGACATTGGCCGAGGCCTACTCGAAGCTGACTCGGCAGCGCGGAACGCAGTGGTGGTCTCTGCTCAATGAGCGCAACGCGAGCCGTGGATTAATGGATACGGCATCGGCGAATTCCATGGTCACTGACTCTGCGGCGGCATCCAGCTCATGGGGTGGGGGTGAGCGTGTCAATAATGGTTCGATCAACGTCAACCCCGCCGGCAAGGCGCTGACGCCGATTGCAGCAGTTCTGAAAAAAACAGGGGCTCGCATCGGTCTGGTTAGTACGGCCACGATCACCCATGCAACACCCGCCGGATTCGCGGCTTCAGTGTCAAAGCGCGGGGAGGAAGACGACATCGCTCCGCAATATCTCAACCGTGTCGATGTGATTCTCGGCGGCGGTTCAGGCCATTTTAGCGCCGTTGACCGAGCCGATCACCGCGATCTTTCGGCGGAGTTTGCGGCAGCGGGCTATGGCATCATTAATCGTCGCAGTGCGCTGCTTGAAGCGCGCGGGGAAAAATTGTTAGGGACTTTTACTCGCGGCCATCTGCCTTTCAGCATCGACCGCGATCAGGATCCCGTGATCGCAGCACAAGTACCCACACTCACGGAAATGGCGCGTGCGGCACTGAGTCGTTTCCTAGCTAGCGAGCAACCATTTCTCTTGCAGATCGAGGGGGCGCGTATCGATCACGCAGCGCATCTCAATGACATCGGTGCATTGCTGGGGGATCAACTGGCCTTTGACGATGCCTTGGCGGACGTGATGGCGCAGATTGGTCATCGCGATGATATATTACTCGTGGTCACCAGCGATCATGGCAACTCCAACCCCGGGCTGAATGGGATGGGTAGCGGCTATGTCGAAAGCACCCAGCGCTTTGCCAATATCAGGGGTCTAAAAGCCTCTCACGAACGGCTCTTCGCCGAGTGGGCCCAGACACCCCACCGCACCACCGACGCGCTCACCGGATTGATCGCGCAGCAGCTCGGTTTCACCCTCAAAACCAACGAGGCCGTGGCGTTGATCGAGATTTTTGAAAATCATCCGGTCGTCGAGTGGAACGAGCAACTGAGCAAGCCGGAGGGCCTGCTTGGCCAATTCGCCGGCAACCACACCGGCATCGGCTGGACCGGCACGACGCATACGTCCGATCCCACATTGATCTCGGCGATTGGCCCGCAAGCGGATCGATTTAGCGGCATGGTGAAAAATAGCGACGTCTTCGGCCACTTGGTGGAGATGCTGGGTTAGACTGCGGTTGCGGTATGCTTCGGGCTTGCCAGAAAGCCGAAAAACGGGCATAAAATAGTACTTCGCATGATTACTCGTCTTTTTTCAGCCACACTGCGGGGCGTCGACGCCCAAGAGGTTGAGGTCGAGGTTAATGCGCGTGGCGCGGACAAGCCAATCGTGATGATCGTTGGCTTGCCCGATGCGGCGGTGCGTGAATCGTCGCAACGCGTGATTTCAGCGATTGGAGCGTCGGCGTTGCGCCTCGGTGATGGGATTAAGACGGTGAACCTGGCACCGGCGGATTTAAAAAAGGAGGGACCGTCGTTTGATTTGCCGATCGCCTTGGCGATGATCGCGGCCAGCGGGACCAAGCCATTTTGCGAAGACGACTGCTGTGTGGTGGGGGAGTTGGGCTTGGACGGCGCGGTGCGGTCGGTGAAGGGGATTTTATCGATCGCGCTGGAGGCGAAGCGACGCGGGAGAACCCGATTGTTTGTGCCCGAGGCGAATGCCCCCGAAGCAGCAGTGATCGAAGGGATCGAGGTGTTTCCGATTCGGAACTTGAAACAGGCGTGGGACTTTCTGAATGGCGACATCATCATTCCATCTTTTAATCTGGATCGGCGGGCGTTTTTTCATTCACACCGCTCTTACGAAGTCGACTTTGACGAGGTACGAGGCCAACACCACGTCAAGCGGGCGCTCGAAGTGGCGGCGGCTGGCGGGCACAATCTGCTGATGGTCGGACCGCCGGGTACGGGCAAGTCGATGTTGGCGAAGCGCATCCCCACGATCATGCCGGACATGACCGAAGGGGATGCGATCGAAACGACGAAGATTCACTCGATCACGGGTCTACTCGATCCGAAGCGCTCATTCCTTACCACGCGGCCGTTTCGTGCACCGCACCACACGATTTCGGACGCAGGGCTTCTCGGCGGAGGCAGCAATCCTGGGCCGGGCGAAGTTTCGCTCGCGCACCACGGCGTGCTTTTTCTCGACGAGTTGCCCGAATTCCGCAGGCAGACGCTGGAGGTGATGCGGCAGCCGTTAGAAGACGGGCATGTGACAATTTCGCGGGCGGCGGGGTCGCTCACATTCCCGTCTCGGTTCATGTTGGTGGCGGCCATGAATCCTTGCCCCTGCGGCTATTACGGCGATGTGAAGCGCCAATGCCGCTGCTCGCCGCGGCAGATCGAAACCTATCGGCAGAGAATTTCGGGGCCTTTGTTGGATCGGATCGACATTCATTGCGAAGTGCCGCTTGTGGATTTCCGCGAGCTGTCGTCGAACACCAATGGCGGCGAAAAGTCCGAGCTGATCCGCCAGCGGGTGATCGCGGCACGGGCCATCCAGCTCCAACGATTCCAGGGGTTTTCCAACACGACGAATGCGGCGATGGGCTCACGCCAAGTCAGACAGTACTGCCAGCTAACGGCCGAGGGCAATGGCTACTTGGAGCGGGCGATGGAGGAGATGAGCTTCTCGGCGCGGGCGCACGACCGAATTCTGAAGGTCGCCCGCACACTGGCCGATTTAGCAGGTGCCATCGAGATTCGGTCAAACGATGTGCTGGAAGCCATTCAGTATCGCTCGCTGGACCGGCGCTTGTTTGAGTGACGGATTATTCCGTCAAGTGGTTACTCAGAAATGGATGCTTTGTCGGGTGAAAAGGCCGGATTGGTGGGTGTCATAGCTTAAGCCTCCTTCGCGGTAGTCTCCGGCTCGTCGGCAAAGGGCAATGCTGCTTATGGTGAGCAAGGCGGCAAGTGCGGCAAGTGCGGTGGTTCTGATAATGTGATTGACGCCTTTTACTGTCGGTTTGGGAGAGTGCCGGCGCGGATGAGTGCGGGGAAATCGGATTTGCCATCGGCAGCGATGATGGCCGAGTTGCAGTGGGCACGCTTCTTGAGTTTTTGAAAACTCAGGTCGCCCGTCATGAATGCACCGATCTCATACATCATCTCATCGCCCTTGCCGTTGACGAGGATGCGCCAGTCCCAAGGAATGCGTTCGCCTTGCAGATGCTGGGAGCGGATGCCAGTGGTGCAGTTGGTGGTGATGGCGTTGTACCAGCGGGGTTTCTCCGCGAGCGAATTGATGGTCGAGATGTATTCAAGCAAACGGGTTCGCGCCTTTTCTGGAGAAAGGGTGGTGTGATAAAGATACACGTCCTCGCCTTTGCGGTGAACGGCACGCACTCCGAGCACATCGCGTTCCTCCGCGACGATGCACATCAGCGAATACTGGCGGTAGAGACCACCGATGGCGGAGTAGCTCTGGCCAGCGCGCTTGCGAGTCTCGATGGAAAACGCGAGCGGCGGGGAATCGGAGAACTGGAAGCTGACGATGGGATGCGCCATCCAAGGAGAACCCCAGTAGTTGATCGCAATGTCCACGCCGGTGATCGAGGAAAGCCGGACTTCCCGTGTGATCCAGCGCGGAGTGAAATCCGTTGCGCTGCGGTATTCGCAATCACGGACGTTGTGGAAAGTGATGACATCACCGTCAATCTCAGCGGTGGCCACTTGCGCTACATCCGGCTGCCATACGGCGGCAGCAGGTGGTTTTAGCGAGAGCCACCATATCAGAACTACGGCGAAGCAAACGCCCCAGACAGCCCATGCCCGCCAACGAAATTTCTGCCAGATCATTGCCCCCAGCAGGCAAAGCATGGCCAAAGCCGCGAGCAAGATACCCGGCCCGTCGAAGCAGAGCGCGCCGAACATCGAGATCGAAAAGGCGAGCGCGAGCAGTGCAGCAAATGCCTTCGCGATCCGGAGTAAACAGGCCCTAAATGACCGATGAGTGGACATGAAACAGCGTGATTGAATGGATGTGGAAGCTCGCGGTTTTCCTACTTCGATCCGACGTGCATGCGCAGCAGCCTTTGGAGTTCATCAATGGTCTCTGGAAGTTCACAAGATCCGTGTGGACCGGGGACGATTTTCTCTGACTTCGCGGATTTGAGATGCGAACTCCAATACTCCACTACCCCGTCAGAGCTTTTGGGTGTATCGCCTTTTCTTTGGTCGCCGATGATCGAGTGATGGGGAACTTTGACGGAGCGGGAATCAAGTACTTTGAGGGTTGGATTGCGCGGCGAGAGGCCATCGATACTGGTTGGCATGCGATTCGGGTCACCCGTGATCACGGAAATCGAGCTACTGACCGTGCTGGCGGAGATGGAGACGAGATCAACCGGGAGAGAAATCAATTTGATGGCCAGTGCGCCGAGCGTGCCGATAGCTATTTGGCTACCACGATGTGGCGAGCAGATGAAGATAACACGACCGACATGCGGGTTCGCGTTGAAAATGGTGCAGCGATGGATCAGATCACCGGGTTTGACTTTGGCGAAGAGTTGGTTGGCATTATCCTTGCCTATCACATTCCATGCATCGCGGTCCACGGTCGTCACCTGAGCGCGGGACAGGATGCCACCCATGCTGTGGCCAACGAGAACCATGTCATTGGAAGCCGGATAGCGCTGCTGCACTTTCGCGAGTTCCTCGCGCAGGCGGAGGGCTGAGTAGAGCGGAGGGTTGCCAGTGGGGTAGGCAAATACCCAGCATTGGTAACGGCGGCGCAGATCCGGGTCCGTTTCAATTTCGTTGATCACGTTGCGCCACATGCGTGGAGTGGAAATCAGGCCATGGACAAAAATGAGAGGAATGCGATCGGGATCATAAGGCTGAAGCATATAGAGCCCGGTCATATTCATGTGTTGCTGCACACGGATCGCGCCTAACAAGCCTTCCAACATTTCATTATGCTGGGGGTAGTAGGCGAGCGGTGCCGAAAAATCCGCATCGAGTGTGCGCTCTTTGCCCGCCACGCGGTTTTTTGTCTTCTCTGACGGATCGATCAGTGAAAGCGTCACGTCACTGCCCTTGAAATCAAGTACGGCGGTGACGGGTGCGGTAACGCCCACGAGCGGAGAAAAAGACTCTAATGGGCTGGTCTTACGGATGCCAACGAGCGCGCCACCGATGCCATCGATGCGGTTGCGTCGCTTGATAGTTTTCAAGTCCACTCCATCGGCGGGAACGAAGCTGGTGAATTGATCCGCATTCCACACCCCGTCCCGTGTCCCCTTGGCAAAACGCAGTCGGTAGGTCGAGCCGCCTTGACTGAGGGTCAACGGCTGATTCCAAAGCGATCCATTTTGAGAGGAGCGCAACAGTACGACGAGATCGGCGGTGGACTTGTTGTATATCACGCGCGAGGCTGCGCCAGATTCTGCGGAGCCGAGCAAGGCGGAGGATTCCTTCGCGGCATTGAGATAGAACACGGCGCGCTGTTCGTCGGAGAGTGTCGTCTTTTCCGCCTCGCTCAAGTGGATGACGGCGGACTTGTGCAAGCCTTCCGCAGGCGGGAGATGGTTTGGAGCGCAAGCACCCAGAGCAAGGGTGGCAAAAAGGGTGAGACGCAAGGGATGAATAGTCATAGTCGAATGCTGAATACGGGATACATGGAAAGACGGAATGGTAAAGGGCTTTTTAGCCTTTCGTGAAATCAAGGCCGGGATCTCCATCCGGTGCACCGATAAGGACAAAATTGAGCTTACGATCCCCATCGAGCGTGATGGCGGAAACCATCTGTGAATCGTCCGAGGTAAGCACCAAGAGTCCTTTGTCATTCAGGCCGTAAGTGCCCTTGAGTTCGCTGGATTTATCGGCGTTCATGAAAGACCAGGTGTAGTCGCCGCTTTCCTTCATGGTGAAGGTGACCTTGCCATCTTTGCCGCGGTCGCTCACCCATGTACCGACCAGTTTTTCGAGTGGGACAAGTGGTGGTGTGATTGGAGGGGGGACATCGGAATTACCGCCATCGGGGATGGAGTTTTTCGTCAGGTCGCGGAGTTGGCGTGCGATGGAATCGGCGGGCTGGAGACGGACGGTGACCTCGAATTCCGCCAGCGATTTTTCCATGTGTCCGCAGACCATGTAGTGATAGCCGAGGAGGAAGTGTCCGTCGGCTTTGTCTGGCGAGCTTTTGACATGCGTTTCAAGATTCCGGAGCTGATCTTCGTAAGTGGCGGATGCACCGTAGAAGCCGATCATGGTATCCCAGCTCCAGCCGGGGCCGGAGGCGAGGACGGGGTTGAGAACACCGGAGGCATCCGCGTATTTTCCGAGGGTAAAGAATACGAGCGCGCGGTATTCGTGCAGCGTCACATCGGACGGAGTGAAGGCGAGGGCTTCATCGACGGCTTTTGATGCGGTGAGGTAGTCGCCTTTTCTGAAAGCCACGCGGGAACGCTCCAGAGCTTCGTTGGATTTCGTTTCGGCAAGTTTCGTGGAGGCTTCATCGCCGGGAGGATTCGCGGCGGCGGCCACGGAAACAGGCTGCGCATAGGTGATGTAAGTGTTCTGCACGGGAGGTGCCGGATATGGGTTCTTATAGGTATGGTAGCCCATGTCATAAATCATGTTGCCGAGGCTCCAGACCGCAATGCCCCACATGAAGCCGGAGGCAAAATCATCGTTGCTACTATACCACCAGTGGCGGTTGTAGTAGCCGCTGTTCCATCCGTAGCCCCAGTGGCCGTGATGCCAAGTGTGGCAATGATCGGCACCCCACCACGGGTTCGCGCCCCAGTAGTTAGGACGATAGGAAAAGTTGTTGTTCACCTGAAAACGGCGGTCGATGTTGATGTTCACGTTGTTGCCGATATTCACGTTGTTGCCCCAGATGCTGTTGCTTCCGCCCCACTGGTTATTGTCCCAGTCGCGAGTCTTGGCGGGCAGAGTGCTCGGGCGGTTGAGTCCGACGTTGCGGCGACCGACGTTGACTTGGTCAATGTGGATATTGTTGCGGTCAATGTTCGTGCGGTCTCCGGGCAGCTTGTTGGCAGGCCGGTTCGGATACGTGACCATGCCGGGAAGTGTGGTCGGCTTGTTGCCATCCGGGCGATTGAAAGATGGCCGCGTATCCGGACGGTTCATTTGTGGGCGATCATTAGAAAGTTTGCCCGGCAATGGTACGGGTCTAGTCTCGGGACGATTGGTCAGGAGCCTGTCCGGCAATTGGGCGGGTCTGGTTGCGGGACGGGTGACAGGTTTTTGCAAAGAAGGTTTCTGAATCTGAGGACGCTCAACCGGTCTGGCCTCCGGGCGCAGAGCTGGGCGTGCTTCAGGACGCTGGATTTTCGATCCGGTCATCGGGGATCGGCGGTCTCCACCTCCTGAGCGATTCTGGCTCGCCGCCTGAACACGCTCCTCGCCGTTACCACCGCCGCGCTCACCGCGGGCATCGACTTCCGGGATGATCAGAAAGGTCCCCAGCAGTGCTGTAGTGATTATGGAAAATGGTTTCATGGTCGTAGTGATTAGGATTTCAGTTCGTTTCTGCTGCTTCAGGTGGCTGGCGGACGAGCCGCATTTTGTTGGCGGGCTGTTTTGCGCCTGCAATGACACGTTGGCTTGCATCCCATTGGATGACATCTTCGCCTTCGGGGGTGATTTTCTGCATGGCGCTGAACGTTTCGCCATCGGCTGTGGTTCCTTCGGCACGGATCAACCATCCCGTTTCAGACGGAGTCCAAACGCCTTCAATGACGCCTCCCTCGGAATCAAACATCCAGGAGACGATGGAATTTTTAGCGGCGTTCCATCCAATGCGAATCGTGCCGGTCTGTGGCTCGGCATCCGCGGTGGTGGTCAGCATTTCACCAGAGAGAAATTTTTCAGAAACATCCCAACCGATTGCTAGATCGAGGCGAACCCCGTCGGCAGTGGTGCTTGTCCATTCACCGATCAGCGCGGCGGAGAGAGCGGCAAGTTGTCCGGCGGCATCAGTGACATCACGCAGGGTGCGGCTGCTTGCGATCAGCCATGCGCCTTCGGCGTTTTTAGCAAGAACCGCCGTGTATGCGATGGAGCGTGGGATAGTGCCTTTCCCGGGCGGGGTGAAGTGCGCCCTGCCATCCTCAATGGCGATGTCCGGAGTGACGAGACGGACGGATGAAACCTCGATGGCGATCGAAGATGCGTTTTCATCCGCAAGCACGTCAGAATAGTGAGCTTCGATCTCTGCGCGGCTACTGGTGATTTCCTCACCGGAAAGATCTGTTAGTTCCCCATCCACAGTGAAGAGCTTAGCGATGGCGGCGGCATCCTTTTTGTTGTATGCGTCGACGAAATCGCTGGCAGCCTTATGCAAGCCTGCGATGTCAGGGGTCGGTTCATCGGCATACAAGACCGGGGCATAGAGCACCAAGGCGAGGCAGGCAGTTAAAATTACGTGCTGTTTCATTGGATAGGTGGTTTAGGGTGTTGATTCAGGAGTGAGTCATGGCGCTACGGGTTTCGGAAGAGCAGCGAGCAACTCCCCCGAGCCGGCCCCCCACTTTGTCACGCATTTGAAGAGCTTGGTAACAGGGACGTTGATGGGATGTACCCTATCGTGCGCAATGATCAGGATGGAACCTGCCGCAGGCGTGGGAGCGGAGGGTATGAATACGGTGCAAAGCTCGCCTTCATGACGCTCGATAATGAAGCAAGGTGCAAGAGCTTCCTCGATTTCGACGAGCGCGGGTTCGAAGCCCTTCCTGTCCTCAAGATCGCCGATCTGACTAGCGAGGCCGCGTATCGTCGTGTAGCCGGGAATTTTCTCCAGAACCGCTTTCTCCGCCGCATTTTTCATATTGAGACCGATCGCCGACTGAATGAGCGCGCCTACGATGAAGCAGATCAGCAGCAGCACGACGACCGCGATGAGTAGCGGGTGTATGATGTTTTTCGGAAGAGCGGCACTGATCGGCTTAACTACGACTTCCAGCTTGAACAGCATTTTCAGCAGAAGCAGGACAGCGAGCCACGCTGGCAGCACGACAAGCGCGCCAGCGATCAGGGCGGTTTTGAGAAATTTAACTGGTGCTGACATCATTGCGGACTAGGGAGTTGGTGCCGTTACGGGAGTCACACAACGGAAACCCAAGTGATTGCTTGCGGTGCTGACCTCGCCCTTGCCGCGGGTGCCGGTCATGTAGCGCGTGCAGTATTTAATGGTGCAGAGAAATGATCCGCCGCGGTGGATGCGCTTCTTTTCAGAAGGCTCGGCAGGGTCGTAGGGCGTTGACGGGCCTTGTGGATTGCGGGTGACGCCGCCGGCGAGTTTTTGGCGTGCATAGGTGTCCACCCGATACCAATCGCTGCAGCATTCCCAGACATTTCCGGCCATGTCATATAGTCCGTAGGGGTTGGGCGGGTATTGCTTGGTGGGTGCAATGCCTTTGAATCCGTCTTCACCAGTGTCGCCGTTCTCAACCGGAAACTCACCTTGATAGATGTTTGCCTGAAACTTTCCATCGACCTTCAATTCGTTTCCCCAGGTGTAGCGCTCTCCGGTTTTGCCGCCTCGCGCAGCGAATTCCCATTCAGCTTCTGTCGGCAAGCGCTTGCCTGCCCATTTCGCATAAGCTTCGGCATCCGCATGGGCGACTTGGACGACAGGATAATGATCGCGACCCACAATGTCGCTCTCGGGACCGGTTGGGTGCCGCCAGTTCGCATCCAGCACGTAGCTCCACCATTGAAGGTGCTTGTCGAGTTTGACAGGATGCGGTGTGGGCGCGAACACCGTGGAGCCAGCCACAAGATTCTCCGGTGGCGCGCTTGGGAATTCCTCCTGCGTCGGCACTTTCTCGGCGATGGTGACGTATCCGGTTGCATCCACAAATTTTTTAAACTGGGCGTTTGTCACTTCCGTGGCATCCATCCAGAAGGCATCCACATACACCCTGTGGATCGGCGTAGCGTCTCGGGTCACGCCAGGTAGATCGCACACCCCTTCGCAGGCCTTGTCGCTGCCCATCGAGAACTCGCCCCCGGGGATCCAAACCATCCCTTCCGGCGCGGCCGTTGGTGCAGGAATCTGATT
>Ga0194063_10001611_pt1 | contig 14545 bp, 12 predicted proteins | sample SepL3720m_MetaG_FD_155459 | JGI IMG/M metagenome (GOLD analysis project Ga0194063, IMG submission 155459) | Anoxic zone freshwater microbial communities from boreal shield lake in IISD Experimental Lakes Area, Ontario, Canada - Sep2016-L373-20m | ecosystem: Environmental > Aquatic > Freshwater... | reverse complement strand
TCTCGGTGCGCTCGATGAACTCCTTGCTGTAGGCGAGCGGCGACTTACCGGTGGGCTTGAACTCCACATCGGTCGGGAGAACCCATGGCAGATGCTTCTCGGGAACCGGATGCGGATTGCCTTCAGGGTCGTACACGATGGGAATCGGCGCGCCCCAGTAGCGCTGACGGCTGACGAGCCAGTCGCGCAACCTGAAATTGATCTGGCGCTTGCCGTAGCCCTTCGTCACGATGTACTCGATCATATCCTCGCGAGCCTCGCCCCAGTGCCTGCCTTTAAATTCCTCAGGAATCTGTAGCACTCCTTCCGTATCCTTCGTGTAGCAGTACTCCAGATTCTTCACCTTCTCCGCTTCCACCGGATCACTCGGGTACATGACGGTGCGCAGCGGAATGCCGTACTTCTTCGCAAATGCGAAGTCACGCTCATCGTGAGCGGAACAGCTGACGACTCCGGTGCCGTATTCCATGAGGACGAACGAGGCCACCCAGATCTGCAAATCCCCCATGCCGAAAGGATTCTCGACAACTCTGCCCGTGGAGATCCCCTCCATGTCTTCCTCGAAATCGAAACGCTTCGCGGCCTTCTTCTTGCGGATCTTCTCGACGAACGCCAGCACCTCCTTCTCCTGCGGCGTCCCGGCGACGAGCTTGGCAATAAGCGGATGCTCCGGAGCGATGACGACGAAGGTCTGCGCTTTGAAGGTCTGCGGAATAGAGTCGTAGACTTCGAAAGAAATAGGCTGAGAAGAAAGAATCCGACCTGACGAAGGAATCGAAGCCTTGATAGGATTTTCCTGCAAATATCGGACAACCGATTGGAATTGCTCCACAGATTCAACATCTACAAAATGGCCTCCCTCAGCCCAAAGATGACCTCCATCGGCACCCTGTGATTTCCAATATTGTCGAGAGCTTGCCCCCTTGAGTTTTTTGGCTACATCACGCTCGAGATGCCTGGTACTTTCAAAACTCACAAGAACATGAAGATGGTCGGGCATCACACACGCTTCATGAATCGCAATAACATGACGTTCTGCGACCTCATCAATAATGGATAAAAGCAGCTCTGCAGAAGTTTGATCATCAAATGCCTGCGAACGGTTATGCGTCGAGAAAACAAGGTGACACGTCCTTGATGAATGAATCCTCTTTTGCCATATCTCCACAGACTGGCAGACGTCCGTTAACCGGCGGTTTAAACCGCCGGTTAACGGACTGTCGGAAGAGGAGACATTGTCAGATGATGAACCTGCGACTGAACGTACAGATATATCGCGAGTTAACGGACTGTCGGAAGAGGAGGCATTGTCAGATGATGAGCCTGCAAAACTCGCTTCCCACCGCAACGGTCCTATCATTCCCCTCTGCATCCCCGAAACCTTGAATCTAAAGTTCACGCCCTCGCTGCGGCCGATCCAATTGCGCTGCATGATCTTCGTCTTCTCCGGCCAGTCGAGATCTTTAAGACCATCCAGTAACTGCTGCGCGTACTGCGTCGTCTTCCAGTACCACTGCGGCAGCGCCTTCTGCTGAACGTCACTCCCGCACCGCTCACACTTACCATCCTGCGCCTGCTCGTTGGCGAGCACCGTCTGGCAGCTCGGGCAGAAGTTCACATTCCCCTGCTTCTTGTACGCCAGACCGTTTTTGAACATCTGCAAAAATAACCACTGGGTCCAGCGGTAGTACTGGGGCGTGGACGAATCCACCATGTGCCGCCAGTCGTACGTAACGCCCATGCGCTTGAACTGCTCGATCATCGTCTTCACGTTATCGGCGGTGGAAACCGACGGATGAATACCGGTCTTGATGGCATAGTTCTCGGCCGGCAATCCGAAGGCATCGAAGCCAATCGGGTGGAACACATCTACTCCCCGCATCATCTGGAAGCGCACGTAGGAATCCGGAATGGAATACTGAAACCAGTGCCCTACATGGAGCTTGGCGCCGCTGGGATACGGGAACATCACGAGACTGTAGAAAGGCTTGCGCGCTTTCTGGAGGTCGAGCTCAAACACTTTGGCTTCCTCCCAGCGCTTCTGCCACTTGGCTTCGATGGAGACAGGGTTGAAATCGGATCGCATGGATTCAGGATACCATGTCTCAGTGGAAGTGGGAGGCGAACAGAAGAATAGTTTTTTCTTGAATTTGTGCTCATGAATGCTATATAGCTCCCCATGAAATTGGATACCAATCAATTTTTGAATGAAGTCACACTCATCGGTGTTCCAGATTCCTCGAAATCAAGCGAAGAACAAATCAATGAAGCTATTTCGCATGTCCTCCAAGCTATCTATCACGTTACACAAAGGGTGGCTTCGCGAGCACAAGCGTTGCAGTGGCTCAATGAAGAACGAAGAAATCAGAATGGCAGTGCTGCTGCAGATTGGAGTACACAAGAAGGGAATTTTCATCAAGAAGATAGGAGATTAAATAGTGATATACGCATTTTGCGTGAGGCTATCAACGGGCTGGTACTCCTTGCACCCGAATTCCCTGAGCTTTTCAAAAATTCGGAAACTGCCCTTTCTCAAGAGAGAATTCTCGATATCACGGTATGTACTAGCTGGAAAACACAATTACTCCTTTATCGAGACGCGATGAATGAATGAATTTCATAAGTTCCAGATTCACATCTTCGCCCAAGAACATCGACATTCGTGATGGGGGTTCTGAATTGTAGGCGTACACTGCGCCTACATGCCCTCCCTCCCCGTCGTCGCCATTATCGGCCGGCCCAATACCGGCAAGTCCACGCTCTTCAATCGGATGATCGGTGAGCGCAAAGCCATCGTGAGCGAGGTCGCCGGGACCACGCGCGATCACGTGGCGCACCGCATCGAAGGCGAAGCGGTGGATTACCTGCTGCTGGATACCGGCGGTATGGGTGGTGGAACGGAGGACAAGGACTTCGAGAAGAACGTCCACCAGCAGTCTATGCTCGCGCTCGAGCGCGCCGACGTCATCGTCTTCACCATCAACAGCCGCGAGGAACTCACGAGCAGTGATCACGCGATCATCGATATTTTGCGCAAGAAGAAGCGCCGGCACGTGCCCGTCCTCCTAGCCGCTACCAAGTGCGATAATGAGAAGAAGATCCCCGAGATTCTGCTGGAGTACGAAGGGCTCGGTATCGCGGAAGAAGTGATCCCCGTGAGCGCGACGCACGGCTTCGGCACGGACGAAATCTCGCAGGCAATCGAGCGGGAACTTCTCAAACTGCACTTCAAGAAGCAGGAGCAGGAAGCACCGACTGCCATTCCCAAGATCGCCGTGATCGGCAAACCCAACGTCGGCAAGAGCTCGCTCATCAATGCACTCATGTCCGAGCCGGACCGCGCCCTCTCACCCCGCCTCGTCTCCGACATCCCCGGCACCACGCGCGACACCACCGATACGCTCATCCGCCACGGCGAGAAGGAATTCCTCTTCCTCGATACGGCCGGTATCCGCCGCAGGACGAAACAGGGGGAAGGGATAGAAACGTTTGCCTTCTTCCGCACCGTCCAAGCGCTGGAAGAATGCGACATCGCCGTCCTGATGATCGATGCATCGGAGCCCGTCAGCCACCAGGATCAGCGGATCGCCGCGATGGTTCTGGAGCAGGGCAAAGGCCTCGTGGTCCTTGTGAATAAGATCGATCTCTTCCAGGGTGAGTCACGGATCCAAGAGATGAAGCACGTGGAGCACAACCTCTCCTTCTGCCGCTTCGCGAAGTTTCTCCCCTGCTCGGCGCTCAACCGCGACGGCATCCTCAAGCTCTTTCCGCTCGTCGACCAGGCGTTCCTCAACCGCACGCGGCGCATTGCCACCAAGGATCTCCTCACGTGGTACCGCGAAGCTGTGCACAACCAGCCGATGCGCACGCTCGCCAAAGGCAAGCTCATCATCCAGGCCGACGGCATCCCGCCCACCTTCGTCGTCTTCGTGAAGAATGCGCGGTTCGTGAAGAAGAGCGATATCCGCTATCTGGAACGGGCGCTCAGGACCACCTTCGGCTTCGAGGGAACACCGGTGAAAATCCTAGCGAAGGGAAGCGCGAGGGAGGAGAAGGAGTGATGAAAATTGACGATTGCGAAATGATTTGACATGTTGTATTTATATGCTATTGTGCACTCTCAGTTCATGATCAGTATTTTCACGCCATTATCGGCTCCTCCCATCAAAAATTACCATCGCCGTTGTGTGTTCCTGCGTGTCCTTTAGAGACAGATTGTGAAGAGGTAAATATCTCTCATGACCTGTCAGAGAAGGACAGGTGCTTTTTGATATTTCCCCCAATCAATCATGACCTCATTGAAAAATCGCTATCGGGAATCTGAGGAAACCAAGCCAAAAGTTGTTCTCATGGTGAATGATAAAGCAGCCTGCAATATGAATTGCCCGTGCTGTTACCTGCCGTATGAAGGTGTAAGGGATCCTTCCTCTGTATTGCGCATCATTGATAATCTGCAATCACAATACAGATTATCCGTCGCAGGAAGTGAAGTCCTTGCCGATCTCCGATATTTGGAAGCTCTCAGGATGATCAATCAAAAATACATCCTGACCAATGGATTGCTCCTCAGTAGACAGCCTCAACTACTCGAAAAACTGCAGGATTGTGGCATCGAGGAAATCCAGCTGAGTTTTGATTTCAAAGGAGAAAAAGGCGGCCGAGATCCAAGCAATCCCATAGTCAGAAAAGCAGTACAGCTGGCAAAAGAAAGAGGGTTCTGGGTTCGGCTGGCATGCATCGTCACTCCGGACAATTATACTCAAGTCGATGAGATGTGTTCTCAAGTGCAATCGACAGGTGCTGATGCCATATTTTTCATTCGATATATCCAGTCGGGCAGTGCAAAATCTGAAGGAAAGGAAACTCTCACTACAGAGCAGAGAGTGGAGTTTTTTCGTTTAGTCGATGAGGAGAGAAAGAATTATCAGAAAAGCGATTTGGATATCCGCATGAATGGCAATTTCGGGCCGAAGAAGGGATCGAGAGGAGAAGCTCAATCAGCCTGCAATACGTATTGCTTTGCAGGGAGAACAATCTTCACAGTCGCCCCAAACGACAGTATCTATGGATGCCCCTACCTCATGGACACCACTCCCATAGGCAAACTCATAGACGAGTCTCGCCTCGAAATACGTCGTGATCTCTGCGACGGGCAAAGAACAGCATGCCTCACGGATATCATCTATGGGTAAATGCGCTGTAGAAACATCTCGAAAGATTCTTGGATCAGGTCGACATCTCAAATGAGAAGGGTGCCGACCTGATATCACAAAATGGAGCCTGTGCGTCGTCATGCGGGAAGTCATTCGACCCCGCTCATGACAGGCATCCCGCGCTCAAGAATTATAGGTAAGCTAACCGCTCATCGCTCAAAGCTCACCGCTTCATCTACCCCTTCGCTTTCTTTTCTTCGTCCGCATCGCGCCGTCCCTCCGGCCGGTCGATCACACGGCCGTCTTCGTGAATCGGCATCGGGAACGCGCGCAGGACGACCTCCAGCTTATCGAGAAGCTTCGCCGGATCGTCGTCGAAGACCAGGTTGGGCGGAAGCGTGCGCTTGCAGAGATCCTGGATAATATGAGGTACGGAGTCGGAAATGCCGCCAGTGTGCGTGAGAACTCCCAGCGGCCGACCTTCGTCATACGCAATCGTCAGTTCATTGAGTGTGCCAATCCCTCCACTGATGATCACAATGGCATCGGACGAACGAATATTGACGATGTCCCGTTCCATGAAGCCCTTGCCAGTGTAGATCATCATGTCGTTGTCGAGCGGTGAACCGTAATCGTTCACATGCGCATACTCCGAGAATGCCGGAGAAATACCGATGGTGAATCCCCCGGCCTCTTTCGCACCGAGCAATGCGTCATGCGGCAGACCAGGGCAGGCACCATTGATGAAGATGAATCCCCTCTTGCCGACCTCCTTGCCGAGCGCACGAGCCATCTGACGTGCATGCGGATCTTCGATCTGCGGTCCGGAAGCGGAACCCATGACGCCGATCTTCAGTTTGTGATGGGGGATCATAGTAGTGAAGAAGGAATGAGTTTCGGGGACTTCGTACTAGTATAGCGTATTTAGACCTTGATTTATAGACCTTGATTTACAGGATTTTTTTGATTCCCTTGACGCGTTCATTACTTACTTGAAACGTCCCTAATGGTAATCATGAAAATCCATAAATCCTATTAATCATGGTTCAAACAATGGTGAGCGCTAATCCCCCAGGTACTTCCTCCTATTCACATTATGCTCGTCATTCGTCACCGCGTAGTGAATCACTCCTTTGCGATCGTGGAGGTAATAGAGATACGGAGAAGCCACCGGACGCAATGCCGCAAGGATGCTCGCCATCCCGGGATTCTCGATGGGACCCGGCGGCAACCCTTTCACCTTCCGGGTGTTGTACGGACTATCGGACGCCAGATCCGTTGCCGTCAGCTCCACGTTGCTGCCAGTGATGTAATGGACCGTCGCATCCACCCCGAGTGGCATCCCCAATTGCAGACGCTTCCAGAAGATTCCCGCAACCAACGGGCGCTCACTGTCCAGACGGGTTTCTGCTTCGACGAGCGATGCCATCGTCACGATTTCATGAAGCGTGTGTCCGCTCTTCTGAATTTCACTCCCGTATTTGTCGATGACGTTTTTTCGAAATGTTTCAAGCATCCGTTCGAGGAAGAGACGCCGATCGAAACCCGCAACCGAAACGTTGTACGTCTCGGGAAAGAGATATCCTTCCAACTGCCCACCTCCTGTCACAAGCCCGGAAACAGGCTGAGGAACGAAATCAAAGGAGGAGAAATTCGCCTTCATCGCATAGTTGAGTATCGCCCCCGATGACGAAATCCCCTTCCCATGAAGCAGTGCATCGATATCCCGCACACTGAACCCTTCGGGAATCGTGATCGACATTTCTTCGGACTTGCCGGAATGCAATACCGCGACAATGTCCTGCACACCCATAGACGGACTCAGGAGAAACGTCCCCGCCTGAAGCGATGCTGAGGATCCATGGAAACGCGTGAACAATTTGAAGGCAGTCTGGGAGCGGATCAGATGACTGGACGAAAGCAGCTCACCGATACGATCGACCGAAGCGCCTTTGGGAATATCCACCTTCACTCGCGCAGAATTTGTCGCAGAAATCGGCCGCAATTCAAAACGGTACCAGCCGTAACTGGCGGAAAAGATAACGACGAGAAGAAGGAGTAGTTTTTTCATAGCGTTTGGACTTGTATAGAGATACCTACCCAGACTTGTCATAGTGATCCATTCGTTCCTCTGGATAAACTCCGTCGAACTATGACTTTCCACTCTCCGCATGTCGCCCTTCGACTCCGCTCAGGGTGACATGCTTTGCTCAGAGTGACATGCTTTGCTTGGGCATATGATTCCTTACAAAACATACCTGTCGCTAGAATAGCGAGAACAACTAATAACTAACAACTAGAAACGAGAAACTGACCATCGTTTATTGTCCCATCCCCTTCATCCCCTGCTCCGTGGGGAATCCCATCTCCCCCATCACCCCCTGCATCTTCTCGGCGGAGACAATCTGCGCCTTGGAGAGGGCTCTGTTCAGACAATCAAGGACCAGACCTGCGATCGACTCACGCGGAACGTCCGGCGCAATCTCGATGGAAAGCACTTCCATGTCGGCGGAGACGATGACCTTCACGCCGCGCGCTTCGGCTTCCACCTGGATCCGCTTGAGTTCCTTCTTTACTTTCTTGGCTTCGCGCTGGACGCGAAACATGTCTTTGAGCTGAGAGAATGAGGGCATGGGCGAAGTGTAAAGAGGAAAGATGAAAGTGGAAAGTGAGAAGTAGCAAATTTGTCATCCTGAGCGTAGTCGAAGGAGACAAATTTGCAATCCACACAACTCTACTTCCGTTTCTCTTTCACAACCGGTGCCGCAACCTTCCTCCGTGCGATACGCGCAATCAGCCAAATCGTCCCCCAGACAGGAGTGAAGATGACGATCCAGATCGCCACATTACCAAGGAACTTCACGAGTTCGATGAACGCAGCAACGGCATTCTTCGCGACGATGACCGGACGCCATTCATTGTTCGTCTCCACAACCGGAACCGATGCTTCGTCTGTGACAATGGAAACCGAGACCGCAGAGAGCTTCGCGGAATTGTCGAGGTACTGCTTGCGGCCGGTGTACTGATCGATCTCTCCGCGTACTCGCTCCAGTTCCCGCTGCACGGCGAGCACATCCTCCGTCTTCTGCGCGCCCTTGAGGATCGTCAGGAACTGGCTCTCACTCGCCTGGAGATTCTTCAACTTCGCAGTGACGTCCACGTATTCCTCAGTGACATCTTCACCTGTGATCGACTCACTCGTCACCCGCACGGACTGCGATCGCACGAAGGCGACCGTGGCGTCCAGCTTGGCCGCGGGGATCCGGAAGGAGACACCGGCAGACGGTGGATCACCGTCATCTCTGCGCACATCGGCATTCACCACGAATCCCTCATTGGATTCTGCGTAGGTCCTGAGAGCATCCACCGCTTTCTGCACATCCCGGGCAACGATCGCCATATTTGCAGAACGGATGACGATGCGATCCACTGTCTGAGTTGTGGAGAAAGAATCAGAGGCAACTCCGCCCATCGGAGCAACAGGCATCACCTCCCTCATCATCTTACTCGGCGATGGTGCGGGCATGCCCGCATATCCATATCCCGTGGTATTGAAATCATTTTGCATCATGCCGTCCGATGCGAAGAATGCAGGATTCATCTCGACAACGATGACCACCCCGATGATCAACACGACGAGAACGACAATGATCCCGAAAATCCAGAGAATAATTTTCTTCATGTGCGATAGGGGAAGGTTAGAAAGATCATAGCGCCGCGTCTTCCTCTACAGCAAGACTGGTCGATTGTACGCAATCCATCGCACTTGCATCAGGTGATACACTTCTGATACACTGATGTTCCTTCTTCCCTTTATATTCCATGCCAACAAAGAAGCGCCGTCTGAATATCACGCTCAACAAAGATACTGCGTTGTATTTAAAGCAGATTTCCATTCGCGACGACATCCCCGAAGCGACGAAAGCAGCAGAAATGGTTGAAATGGCTATGGCGTTTGAAGAAGATGCGTTCTTCAGCAAACGAGCGGAAGCTATCGATAAGAAAACAAAGCGATGGATCTCCCATGAAAAGTTTTGGTCAAATCTCCTATGACATACGTCCTGCAATACTCATCACGGTTCGACAAGAAAACCTTGGAGAATCTGGCCAAAGAAGATCTACGACGTATCTGGAGTGCCTTGGAACAAAAACTCATGACCTATCCGGATCTCTTCGGGAAACCTCTGCGACTGACACTCCGGGGCTACTGGGGACTCAGAGTCGGTGACTATCGCATCATTTACCGTATTGAAAAGAATGTCGTTCGCATCTGCGATATCGGACACCGATCAGAGATATACAGAGAAAAATAAGAGGCGTTCTCATTCACCTTTCTCCTTCCTCCGCTGTTTCTTCCAGCGCCGATTTCTTGACTCGATTCTGCGCTCCTCTCTATATGAATCATTGAGGTCTGCGCTATATTGCTTCCGATAAGATGAGGGTAAAATGTGCTCCTTTTTTCGAGTAAGCGTAGAAATCCAACAAAATCGACATGATGACCTTCTAAGTATCTTCGTAATACAGATTCCCAATTTTCAACCTGCTCTGGACCGAAGCGAGTGACAATCAAGCGGAGCTCATCTGCATGTGCCGCTATCAATGCTTGAGCTTCCTGAAGATTCTGCTGAGCTATTCCCTGAATAGCATCAATGTCAAAAGGAGGGGGATCACCACAAAAAGCCACAACACACGGTTGCTCTAAGCAGGTGAGCATGAGATCAAAGATTTTATCACTATAGGAATCGATCTTCGCATCAATCTCCTTCCCGAAACTAGCAATCTCATGGAGTGTTAGCGTTACACCACGTAATACATCGCTCGACATTTTTGGAATCAGTTCTGTCCCTCGTTCCACAATTTCCGCAGAGACTTTTTCGAAATCAAGATCTGGATCAGCATGACGCATCCGATCAAGCATAATCTCCAGATCATAGAGATACTGTTCTTCCGATGATCGTGTAACTTCTTCGGACATTCTGAATGGTGAAAATGATTTGTATTTTTGCTCACTTATTATTCATCCCGATCCGGTCCTCGATCTCCTGATCGACGAAGACCTTCTTGCGCCCATACTTCATGCGGCTGTACTCCTTGATGAGCGCACCGAGCTCCTCGTTGCGATCCGATTCGTCGTAGATCGTCGCCATGCTGAAGGGGCGCGTGGGGACGTTGTTGATACTGAGCTTCACGTAACAGTTGAAGTTCGGAATACCGATCACGTCCTGTTCACTGAGATCCGGAGCGTATTCCTTGGCCATGTACTCCGCATCCTCCGCACCGATCTTGAAGCTGCAAATCGTGCCGACGTTCCCGAAGACGGCGTCGCGGAGCTTGGAGCTGGACTGGCCGTAGGCTTCCGTCTTGCCTACGAGCTGCCCGATGTACTGGTGCGCCATGATGAGCCCGAGCTCGTACTTGCGCGCTTCGGAGAGGATGGAGGCGAAGGCATCGGTGACGAAGTTCTGGAACTCATCGACGTAGAGGTAGAAGCGACGGCGCTGATCGCGGGGAATACTGGCGCGCGACATAGCGGCCATGTTCACCTTATTCACGAACACCAGCCCCAGGAGCTGGGCATTGATGTCGCCAATCTTTCCCTTGGAGAGGTTCACGAGCAGCACTTTGCCGGTATCCATGATCTCGCGGATGTTGAAGGCACTCTTGGGCTGTCCGATGATATTGCGCATCGTGGTATTCGTAATGAAGGGGCCGAACTTCGCGGAGAAGTACGGGATCATCTCCTCCTTTTCGCGCGCCCCGGTCTTGGCGATTTCGTGCTCCCAGAAGCTACGGACCACAGGGTTCTTACACTTGCTCACTTTGAACTTCTGGAATTCATCGTCCACGAAGAGGCGGGGTACATCGATGAGCGTGGCGCCTTCTTCTTCGTCATCCATTAAAGTCAAACAACCGTTGCGGAAGTAGTGCTGGATACGCGGACCGAAGATCTCGTTGCCGAAGAGCTTGATGAAGATCTCCATCGCATCGAGCGCGGCACGGTCCTTCTCTTCGGGCGTGGTCGCCTCGAGCAGGTTGAGACCCATCGGGCGCTCGCCATCCGCCGGATCGAAGAGCACGATCTCCTTCGCACGTTCTTTGGGCGCATGAGCCAGTGCGTCTTCGATAAGATCGCCATGGGGATCGATAATGCAGAGCCCCTCTCCGCCGGCGATATCCTGCCGGCTCATCCACGAAAGCAGCGCGGATTTACCCGTACCGGATTTACCGATGATGTAGTGGTGACGGGTGCGATCGACGGGCAGGAACCGGATCTTGGTTTCCTCTGCACGGTACTTGTTCACGCCCAGAAGGATCCCTTCCGTGGGAATATTCGGCGGCGGTGCCAGGACGCGATAGGTGATCCACTGGATGATGGGGACTTTGTTGTAGCGACTGTCGGGGAAGTGGAAGAGGCCCGAGAGCTCCTTCTCCACGAGCGGCATGCGGGGGTTCAGGAAGCCATTGATACGACGCTTCCAGAGATGATGGAGGATAGGGGCATTGAAGACGAGCGGAAAGAAATCGATGAGGAAACGATGGTCATTGAGATAATTGCCATACACGTCCTTGAACGCATTGAACGCAACCTGAATGTTGTTGGTGATCTCCATCGACCGTCTCCATGTCTTGGCAGCTCCGCAAATCCTGAGCGACGCAAGGTAGAAGCTCATGCCGGCCTTTTCGCCCATGCGCTTGAGCATTTCTTCCTCCGGCTGGATCATACGGACGAAGGAATCGCCGTGTGACGCTCCGGGGGCCATAGTCGAGGTATCCCCAGTCGCGATGCTACCGAAGACACTGAGGATGCCGCCGATGAGCGGGATCTTCGTAAAGATACTTTCCTTCTTGCCCTTAAACTTCAATGAGGCGAGCGCCTCCGCCTTCTTGCCGTACCAAGTCTGCGAAGTCGGCATGAGGACAAGCTGGATTCCGGCAATCTCCCCCTCTCCCATTTTGCTGAGGACGTTGGCAATGCCATTGAGCGGATCATCCTGCATGTGCTCGTAATTGCGGATCGGATACATGTAGGGCTTGCCCAGATTCATGTTGTACGCCGTGAACTTGTATCCCTTGGGCCAGATATTCGGCGTGTCATGCAGTGTGACCTCCGCAGCCGGATAGAAAGCGGTGATCTGCTTTTCGACGACCCCCATCAGATCCGGGGTCGTGATCACGTAGAACATCAGCTCGTTCTTCTCCACGTATAATTCGAAACTGATCGTGATATAGCGGAAGAACCAGTAGTGCAACTCCTGCCAGATGGTGAGGCTCTGCACTTCCCAGAGTGCACGGTAGAGCTGCTCCATGATGGCAACTTTCTCTTTGAAATCCTTCTCCGTGCGCTTCTCCTGATCGATCTTGGAGTCCGACCGGGGGAGCAGAATCTTCATTTTGATCAGGGACCGTGAGCGGAGAATTGCGTAGAAGTAGCGGAAATCCCACTTCGCGAGTCTGGCGAGAATCCATGCCGCCACAATGATGCCGGTATTCTGCAGAGGATTGCTCCACCACCAGTTTCCGATGATCGGCCAGAAGTCCGGCACCGTGAACGTTCCCACCACACCGATGGTGATCCAGAGGAATGGCCAGAAGGCGATGTCGAGAAAGGGAATCAAGTTTTGTGGATGTGATGATAGAGGAAATTCAGCTAATTATAGCAGATTTCGGCATCGGTGACCCGCAATGGCAACTGGTTAAATTGCTACAATGTTACATGGTTATATTGCTGGCAACTTTTTGAAATACCCATTCGTTTCAGCTTTGTTGATGAAATTCTTGATAATGTCAGCAACGACTGAATGCTGGTTCTTACGTCGTAAATGAAGCGAGAATGTACAAGCCTTGAATATAAGGATATTGATCATGTTGAGGGAAGAATGTTCTAATAAATATTGTTGAGAAGCAACACGCTCGCACCGCGCTCTGCACACCGCCAAAAGATGCATGAGTACTTCCTTACATGCTTTTTCAGTTCCTTGATTTTCAAATAACCGTAACTCAATCATTTCAGATTCGAGACGAAGCTGATCTATGATAAAATTGGCATCCTTCTCATCCTTGGGACGACTCTCGCGTAATGCCAACCATGAATCATAGGCACCTTCGGACATACTTAGACATTATGACTTGCCTTAGAGACAACTCAACGACTTTCTCGTCGATCGCCATTCATCATCCGCCCTTCCCACACTCCTCCGCCTCCATCACGAAATCCCGCCCGTAACCCTTGGCGGTATCAATGTGGAAAACATACTTCCCGGTGATCGAAGGAGTGATCGAAAAAGTTTCCTCCGGAAGAATCCAATTTTGAAGACTTTCAATAGAACCATCAGGGTAAGTGATCGAGCGGACGACGAAAGATTTGGTGGAGGAAAGGGTCAATTGTTCACCGACTGGCTGACTGTGGGGAATGCCTTTGTCGAAACGGAAATCCTTCGTCAGGCGCTTCTGATAGCGACGCAGCTCTGGTGAGCAGGTATTCACGAGCGTGGCATCACCGAGACGCTTGAATGTGGCGTGGATTACGCCGGCCTCGCGCGGGGAAATGGAAACGAATGCAGCCAAACTCAGATCCATATCCCGTCCCTTCACATACGGACCACGGTCATTGATCCGGACCGTGACACTCTTGCCATTCGCGACGTTCGTCACTTCCACCAAAGTATTCCCCGGAAACGTCCGGTGCGCAGCGGTGAGCGCATTCATGTCGAAGGTCTCGCCGAAGGCCGTCCCCTTCCCGTGAAATTTCTCGGAGTACAGACTCACTTCGTGCACTTCATTCACGAGGAAGCTGTCGAGAGATTGAGAGAGAGATGTCAGTTCATCCATCGACTTCACCGGCTGAGTAAAATCCGCCGATGGATAGGCAATCTGATAACGCGTGAGAAGGTCAGGCAGATTCTCCGGTTTGATCAGATCGATATCATCAACGCTCCGCGTTCTGAAGAGCCACAGAAGCGCATCCTGCAGCGATAATTCCGCATCAGGACGAAAGGCCGGATCGTCGTCAACAATGCCTCGGTACTTGGCGTAGGTGATTTCGACGAATCCCGCTGAACCCTTCGGAACATCGGTGAAAGCCTTCTCGGACGATTGCATCGTCGGACGCGCAATGCCCGACCACAGGAAGAGGAATCCATCGCGGCGGGTGACGCCTGCCGAGGAAGCGAAAATCGCACAAGGGAAAAGCAGGATGGTGAGAATGACGGGAATTTGTCGCATGTGGAGATAGAGTGCACACCTCTGGAATAAAGAGCAATGTTCTGCTCCAGACGTTTGGGGGGTTTTGTGACAGGCGATAGGACACTTTTGGCAAGCTGATGAGCAGAACCGTCGGTTACGAAACGTCCATACTTGGCAGGAGGGAAAGTTGAGTTGATTCACGTGGAACG
>Ga0194063_10001610_pt1 | contig 14546 bp, 11 predicted proteins | sample SepL3720m_MetaG_FD_155459 | JGI IMG/M metagenome (GOLD analysis project Ga0194063, IMG submission 155459) | Anoxic zone freshwater microbial communities from boreal shield lake in IISD Experimental Lakes Area, Ontario, Canada - Sep2016-L373-20m | ecosystem: Environmental > Aquatic > Freshwater... | reverse complement strand
CAACAACGCTGATAGGTACCGCCCTGCGCTACTACGAGGACCTGGGCCTGCTGCCTGCGATCGGCCGCAGCGAAGGTGGCTACCGCCTGTTCGCTGAAGAAAGCCTGCGGCGCCTGCAGTTCATCCGCAAGCTCAAGACCCTCGGACTCAGCCTGGAGGAGATCCAGGGCTGCCTGGCGGTGCACGATGCCGGTGATTTGCCCTGTGGCGATATCGCGATCCAGCTGGAATCCCAGATCGAGCGGATCGATGGCCAGATCAAGGAGCTGCGCCAGCTCAGAAAGCAACTCAAGGGCCTGCTGGCCGGCTGGCAGAGCGAGCCCGCCCCGGAGAGGGATGTGATCTGCCCCAATCTTCATGTCTGAAGGCTGATCGAAAAGCCGGGCCCGCACGGATCGAATGGGGACTGATCTGAAGAAGCAATGATCCAACGAAACAATGGGCTGGAGCCGCGTCCAGCTCCCTGCTGCGTGCCCGTGCTGAGGACTGGCAGAAACAAGGAAGCAAAGCCAGGAGGCGGGACGGGAGCGGGCCCGCCGGGTCAAGCCAAGGAAGCGTTCGCCCACCAGGGCGTCAAAGGCCGGATTCTTCGCGAACCACTGGCGCGGCAGGGTTTCGCTGAACCAGAAGACCAGAACCTGGCTGGCTTGTTCTCCTTGGTCTGGCATCAGAGCAACGCCTGCACACTGGCCACCTTGTCCTCCAGGGTCTGGTCCTTGTCGGTGCGCGTGTTGACCTTCACGGTCACCCCGCCGGATTGCTCCCATCGTGGGGGTGTTGCCTATGAGCTGCCATGTCCGCCTTCCCGCTGCTGGTGATCGTCCATGCGCTGGCCGCCACGGTGTGGACTGGCGGGCATCTGGTGCTGGATCTGGGGGTGCTGCCGAGGGCCCTGCGGGCAAAGAGCGCGGCCCAGGTCCGCGCCTTCGAGGAGGTCTTTGAGCCGCTGGGGCTGATGGCCCTGGCGATCCAGGTGCTCACCGGGCTGTGGATGGGCTGGATCTATCTCCCAGGCTTCCGGGGGCTGTTCAGCCCGGCCAACCCCATCGGGATGCTGGTGGGGGTGAAGCTCCTGCTGCTCGCCGCCACCGCCGCCCTGGCCGTTCATGCCCGGCTTCGGCTCATTCCAAACCTCACAGACGACAACCTGAGCGGCCTGGCCTGGCACATCCGCGGCATCACCGCCCTGGCGATCGCCTTCGTGGTGGTAGGGGCACTGATCCGGCTAGGCGGCCTGGGCTGAGCCGGAGTGCCGGCCAAGGGTGGGGCTTCACGAAGCAGGCAACACGAGCAGCAGCAAACGGTTGCCCTCCGGGTCGAGCAGCCAGGCCTCGGCGCCGAACGGTTCCTGGCGCGGCGGATCTTCTGCGGTGGCACCCAGATCCAGGGCCGTGGTGATCCAGGCCTGGAGCACGGCAAGGGCGCCCGGCCCATCGGCCTGACGTTGCAGACACAGCGCCACGCGACCCTGCCGGCGCGGCTGCGGCCGGTTCTGGGATGGCGCGTAGAGCTCCAGCCAGCCGCCGGCCGGCCACGGCACGCGCCAGTGCGCGGAGCTCAAACCCGGCTGCGGCGCAACGCCCAGCAGAGCGCCATAGAACTGCGCCAGTGCGGAGGGATCGTCGGCGGCAAGCACGAGCGAGCTGGTGATCGAGCCGGTGATGGCGGTGGCCTCTGGCTCGGGCATCCCAGATCAGCGGCAGAGGGCTCCCGGGCGGACCACCGGACGGATGCTGCTGACTGCAGCACTGGGGCCGCGTCGCACGCGCACCCGCACCGTGCAATGGGCTGGCCCCATGTGCGCGATCAGGGCCTCGCGGGCCTCGTGCTGCAGCTCCTCAAGAGTCGGGGCGGTGATGCGGATGGGCAGGGACTCGGCCTGGGCTTCCAGGTGGCCGGGGCGTTCAGCCTCCAGGCGGAACACGACCTCTCGCATGCGGGGTATCTCCTTCTTTCCGGCTCCATCCTTGGCCTGCTGTGACGTTCTGGCGGGTGCGCGCGGATACGGGGAACCGGCCCTGTGGGCACCTGCCTTTGTCGTCTCAGGGAAGCCAGCCCCGCCCAGCGGCCAGCCTTGAGGCTTCCTGCACCGCCTCGATGCAGCGCTGGGCTCTGCGCTTGGCATCGTCCTGGCCCTGGGACCGCAGCACGTAGCCCTCCATCGCTTCTGGCGTCTCGATCAGCACCAACAGGCCCGTGGTTCGCGCACCGAGAGAACCATCGGCGAGCAGGCGGCTCACCAGGCCGTGCTCCCACAGCTGCTCCCCTGGGGAGCCAGCTGCAAATAGCTCCTGGCGTAGCACTCCCATCAGCGATTGCTTGAAGGCATCGAGCTGGCCCGGCCGCAGCCGGCGGCTGTTGGGCAGGCCGGCCGCAGGGCACGCCGGAACCGCGGCAGGACGATCCGGGGTGTGCTCCACGCTCCAGCTCAGGCCCGTGCCTGGCAGCCCCACGGTGGTGCGGGGGCCGCCGCTACGCGCCACCGGAATGTTGAACGAGGCACCGCGCCCGCCGACGGAGATCGAGCTCAGTCCGCCGCTGGAAAAGTTGAACCTCAGCGGACCCAGGCGGGCGGAGCGGCGCAAGCGGAAGCCCATGGCAATCAGCGATTTTTGACGCAGTAGGAACCGGAGCTGAACCAGCCCAGCGGGCAGGAGTTACCCGTTTTCCGGATGGCTTCCCGCTCATTGCTGGGGCTGCTCAGGCAGTAGCTGCCGGAGGCGTAGAAGCCGAGCGGACAGCTGTTGCCGGCCTTCTCGATGGCACCGCGGGTGTTGCCGCTCCTGGACGGGACGCAATAGCCGGCGGAGGCGTAGTACCCCAGCGGGCAGCCCCCCACCCTGGGCAGAGGGCGCACCGGTTGCTGAGCCAGGGCGCCACCACTGGCCACAACGGTCAGGGCCGCAGTCAGCTGGAACCAGCGCACGAGCATCGTGACTCCATCACCCCTTCCAGAGTGCCCTGCCGTGGTGGTCTGCAGCCCATCCATGCAGGCATCGCATAGAAAAATCCGCCAGGCCGCAGGGCTGTCAGGCTTATTGGTTGCCTGCCTTGGGGTGTCCCCATGCCCCAACCCTGAAACCGCAGCTCCTGCTGGTCCTGGCGATTGCCGCCAGCATCCCCAGCGCTATTCAGCTGAACGCAGCAGCAGCGCCAGCCACCGAGTTCCGCGCCACCGTCCTCTCGATCGGCGACGGCGACACCCTGCGTGTCAGCCGCCAGGGCCTGCCGATCACCATCCGCCTGGCCTGCATCGACGCACCGGAGATGGCGCAGAGCCCCTACGGGCAGCAGTCCCGCAGCTATCTGCAGACCCGTCTGGCCAAGGGGCGGGAGGTCACGATCCTTCCTCACACCATCGACCTCTACGGCCGCACCGTGGCCGAGGTGATCAGTGACATCAACATCAACCTGGTGCTGGTGGAAGACGGCCAAGCCTTTGCCTACCGGCAGTATCTCGGCGGTTGTGAGGCCAAGGAGTATCTCGATGCCGAGTACCGGGCCAGCCGGCATCGCTATGGGGTGTGGCAGGTGGAGGGCGGCATCACCCGTCCCTGGGATTTCCGCCGGGGGCGCCACAACGCTGTGATTCCCGATGGCACCACCCCCGGGGGACGCCGCTATCGCTGCCAGGAGATCGGCTCCTATGCCCATGCCCAGGAGTTGCTGCGCCAGGGGCACACCTATCTCGACAGCAACGGCGATGGCGAGGCCTGCGAGTCCCTGCGCTGATAGCTCTCAACCGCTGCCAGCCAGGCCAAGCAGAAGGGCTCTACCTGCTGCCGGCCTATGAGGACGACAGCGAAGCCATTGTCGTCCTGGAAGACAACTGCGACCGAATCTTTGAGGCAGAACTGCAGTCCTGGTGCCGAGATCCAGCGCTATGGCCTAGCCCAAGAACCTTTGCATTGTTTCGGGATTGGTTCGAGATCCGCTTCTACGACCTGGTGGACGACCTCAGCCGTGACGAGCTGAAGCACCATGACGTGGACAAAGCTTTTGAGGATCAGGTACGGCAAACCCTGAAGAATTCACCGAGACCATGACCACACGTCCAGCAGTCATGGTAATAGGCTAGTGAAACAACTTTCCCCTGTTCACCATGCTGACTGGAACTGAACTGCTGGCCAAGGTCAAGGAACTCGGTGACGGGTCCAAGTCTGACCTGGTTCGTGCCGCTGGCTATGTCAGCACCAAGAAGGACGGCACCGAGCGCCTGAACTTCACCGCCTTCTATGAGGCCCTGCTCGAGGCCAAAGGGATGAACTTCGGCGCCGGCAGCAGTGGCGGCAAGAGCCGTCCCGGTCGCAGCCTCAGCTACGCCACCAAGGTGCAGTTCAACGGCAACCTGATGGTCGGCAAGGCCTACACCGCCCAGCTGGGCCTGGAGCCGGGCGATGAGTTTGAGATCAAGCTGGGTAGGAAGCAGATCCAGCTCATCCCCTTGGGCGCTGCCGAGGAGGATTGAGAGACGGTTTCACTGGAGGCTTCAAGGCAAGGGGATCAGCTCCAATCCATCCGCCAGGATTGGCCAATGACCCTGGAAGCCCTTCCCCCAGTGCCGCGGTTGATCGACGGCCCCGATGACGCCCCAGCCACCGTCCTTCTCGCCCATGGGGCGGGTGCGCCGATGGACAGCCCGTTCATGGCGGCGATCGCCGGCGGACTGGCTGAAAAGGGCTGGCGGGTGGTGCGTTTTGAGTTCCCGTACATGGCCCGGATGCGGGAGACGGGACGCCGTCAGGGGCCTGATCGGATGCCGCTGCTGCAGGAAGCCTTTCGGGAGCGGGTGCGAGTGGAGCGGGCCTCCTGGCCGACTTGCCCCCTGTTCATCGGCGGCAAGTCGATGGGTGGCCGGGTGGCCAGCCTGCTCATCGATGAGCTCGCCGCCAGCCATGGCGTGCGCGGTTGCCTGTGCCTCGGCTATCCCTTCCATCCGCCCGGCAAGCCCCTGACGCTGCGAACCGAACACCTGGCCAGCCTTCAGACCGCCACCTTGATCCTGCAAGGGGAGCGCGACACGTTCGGCAAGCGGGGTGAAGTGGAGGCCTATGCCCTCTCGCCCCGGGTACAGGTGGAGTGGATCCCCAGCGGCGACCACAGTTTCAAACCCACCAAGAGCTCTGGTCTCAGTGAGGCGGAGAACTGGGCCACTGCTGTGACCTGCAGCGATGGGTTCCTGCGGCAGCGGCTGGCCGGCTGACGCCAGGGCTTTCAGATCACAAACCCGCCTTGGCTCCGCCACCTCCAGCGGCCTGACCACCACGCCATCCAAGGGGCATAAGGACCTCACCTGGTGGCGCTGGAAGTAGTCCCCATCGCCCTCGCTCCAGTTTGCCGAAATCGGCATGGATCGAGCAGATCAGCCGCGCAGCAGGCGGTTGGGGAAGTACCTCGCTCGAGCTTCCTGGTCACGGTCGGGTTCTCGTTCCGGATCTCGGCCGGGTTCAGGTTCGGGTTCAGGTTCGGGTTCGGGCTGGGGTACGGGTTCAGGTTCGGGTTGAGGTTCTGATGCTGGTGGGGCCGTCGCCTGCAGCACTTCCACCCCATGGACGGCCAGCCCCTCGCTGCAGCGCTGGATGAACTCCTGCCGCAAAGCCACCGGCTGCTCGATGCGGATGCCGCCGCCGAACGCAAACAGCCAGTTGCGCAAGTCGATGTCACTGGCCACGGTCCAGCGGGGCAGATCGAGCTCCACCGGGTAGGGGTGGCTGTCGTCTTTGGTGTTGGGTTGGAGCACGTGGGGGGCACGGGGGTGATGCCACCAGCGATCGCCGCTCAGCGGGCGCGAAAAACGGGTCTGCTCCAGGGGATAGCGGCCGGCGCCTTCGCGCAGGAAGGCAAAGGCCCAGGGGGTGCAGGAGAAGCGCAGGGTCTCCAGCTGGCTGATCCGCAGTTGGGCTGAGGCACTGGCCAGGGCTAACTGAGCCTCGAGATCGTCGCCGAAATAGATGCCGCCCGTGTGGTGCAGCAGTTTCTCCAGCCGCTGCAGGGCCTTTTGCTGTTGCTCGGGGCTGCGGCGCAAGTCGCTGTCGTGGTGGCGCAGGGCGAGGCGATCGAGACGTTCGCTGCGGATCAGTCCCTGCTCTCGGCCGATGGCGTCCTCCTCATAGATGAGATACCAGCCGATGTTGTGGAAGATCAATTGCAGCGGCCACACTCGCAATTCGCCATCGGGGCTGCCCGGGAAGCTGGCGGCGGAGGCATAGCGCTCCAGCCGCACCCGCCGCTGCTCAAAGATCGCCCGCTCGATCGCCTCCGCCCGCTTGGGGGCAGCAAGACTGTCGGCTCGCACCAGCCCAGCGTCGACGACCGCATGGCGGGCGTAGCTGCGCACCGGTGCCTTGGATGCGGTGTCGATACCGGCCCAGGCGAGGCGTTCATCCAATTCCTGCAACAGATCCTGCGCCGAGGGATCCGCCAGGCGACCAGCCGCCTGCTGCAGCACCGCATGCACCTCCCGCAACCTTGGCGGCGACAGCAGGGCCGTGCCCAGGGCGTAGCCATGGCGCACGTTGTCGTGGCGAGAGCGGAAGCCGTAGGGGGTGAGGATCTTCTCGATGTCCTTGCGCAGGCTGGCGCTTTCGCCCGGCAGGTAGGCGCCGGGGATGGTTTCGGTGGCGGCGATCAGGTGCTGGTGCAGGTTGCCGCCTTTGCTGGGGTCCCGATCAAAGGGGTTCTGCAGCAGATGGCGCAGCAAGGTCATCACCCGCACAAACACCGGCCCATCACCCATCGGCGGGTGGCCTACATGGACCCCGCCGGCCGCTGGCGGGCGTAGGCGGCGCAAGGGTTTATCGGCAATTTCCGCCTCGGCCAGTTGAATCGGGGTCGTCACCGCCAGGGCGCTGATGAAACCGTTGGCTTCCAGCCAGTCCAGATCAAGGCGCAGGGCGTCGACATCGGCGTAGCAGTCTCCGTGCAGACGGCGCAGGAAGGCGGCGGCTCGATCGGCCAGATCCCCTGACGGCAGCGGCGATAGCCAGTGCTCCAGTTCTTCCCGGGTGCCGGGATCGTTCGCCTCCAGGCCCGGATAGCGGCTCAGCAGGCGAATCAGGAACAGCAGCCGCTCCAGATCCAGCAGCCGCGAATAGCCATGCAGCTGCCACTTGTTCTCGCGGGCGCGGGCCGAGCGGATGCGTTTGTCGAGGGCCGCCAGTTCGGCCGCCAACACCAGTGTCAGCTCCTGGTGATGGCTGGGCACCACGGCGCAGATCGCCGCGAAGCCTTCCGCCCGGCAGGGCCCGAACTGGGGATCGGCCAGGGCGGCGGCCATCTCCTGAATCACCGGTACCGGCACCTGGCGATCCCGCTTGCGGTTCCACTCCAGACAGGTGGGCAATGGCGTGTAAAGCCACCAGCCGATCCACTCCACCGGGCGCGGCAACGGCAACGCCTGGGTGATCGCCAGCCGCCAGGCCCGTTTGGCGTGGGTGGCATCGACGATCACCGGCCGCCCCTCAGTCACGGCTTCCAGCAAACGCTGTTGCAGTCGCTGCTGGATATCGGGCCAAGGGCCCTGCACGGCCGCATCACCAAACACCTCGGCGCGGATCCCATCGGTGGAGAGCACCAGCGCCGGCGGCTCGCCGGGGCCGCTGAGCAGGGGCGCCAGCGCCCGGGCCAGGGTGGTCTTGCCGCTGGCGGGCGGGCCGATCAGCAGGTGGCAGCGCAGCGGGGCCATCGGGGCAGCGGGAGGCAGAGGCGTCGGCAGAGCACCTCGATCATCGCAGTCTTTCGCAGGAGAACGGGTGCGGCGAGCGATCGCTGCATCGACGCTGGTCGAACCTTGGCTCCACAGGCGTCGTGACCTGCTCCATCAACGTTCAAAGCCGACTGGCAACCCGGGGCCTTGAGGCCGTCTATCAACCGCCGCCGCCACTGGCGGATCTGCACATCCTCGATCTGTTGGAGCTCAGCGGTTCCCAGTCCAAGGCGGCGGAGGTGTTGGCGATGCACCAGAGCACGGTCAGCCGCAGCCTGCGGATGATGAGCCAGCAGTTCCATCTGCAGCGTCAGCGCGGGACCACGGCCTGCCGCTACGGCAGCAATGAAAGCCTGCATCTGCTGCGGCTCTCCTATCGCGCACACCGGCTGATGGATGGCCTGCTGCGCATCGCCACCGACGCTCTGCACCAGCCCCTGCTCCAGGGATTGGCAAGGCTGCAGCCGGTACCAGCTCGCTTCCGCTCGGCCGCTGATTGGGCCGAACTGGTCGCCCAGGCGTTGATTGATGGGGCGATTGTCTCCTCGTCCTGCCCTGGGCAGGCTGGGGCGCAAGACTCGCCGCCCCACTGGGATGGTGTCGTGACCGTGCCGCTGGGAATGCTGCGGCTGCAGCTTGTCAGTGGATCGACCACAACCAACAAGGTGCTGCTGCCCTGCAGGTTCGTGACGTCAGGACTGCATCAGGCCATCGCCTGCCATGGCCTGCAGGTGGAGCCGCTACCCGTCGCCTGCCAGGAGCTGAACGCCTGGATCGCGCACAGCCGCGATCGGCAACTGGCCATGCCCCTCGGCCTGGGGCTGCTGCAGCCGGATTGGTTGCAGAGCCAGGATCTGGAGGTGCTGGCAGCCCGACCTCCCCTGCTGGAGCAGCTCTGGCTGCTGTTGCCGCCAGGAAGCGTGCATCAGAGCCGCGAGGCGCAGGATCTGATCGGCCTCTTGCGGCAGCGGGTGGGGAGGGCAGGGGAACGTCAGCTGGACGTTTCGGAGCCTCGCAACGCCTCCAGCCCAGACCGATCAGCCGGCATTGCTGATGCGCCAGCGGGGATCGCTGGTTGAAACTATGCAAAGACTGCATAGCCACGCTGCCAAGAGGCTGGCGATCCGACGGCCAAAGCAGCGCTACTGCTGTAGAACTACAGGACGTGCTGCTGAACGACCGCGCGCCATGGGCAAAGTGCCGCTGAACCCTGGGCGTGGGCTACCTGGCCGCCGACTTGAAGCTCTCGAGCATCGGGGCCCATCCCTGTCCCGATCTTTATGGGACGGGCCTTTCTGATGGATGTCTTTTCGTTCCGCGACAAGGTCGTCTCGGACTACGGCCAGTTCAGCCGCAGTTTCACCAGCATCCAGGCCGAGGACATCCGCGACTTTGTTGATGGTCGCTACGACAACGGCGAGTACTGGCCGTCGCCGCTGATCCAGCTCAATCCCAGCTTCGTGAGCGGGGGCAGCATCAGCGAGCTGGTGGCGGAAGGGCTGGTGCACCCCGAATGCCGGCAGATCTTCCGCTGGGGGAAACAGACAGGCGCCGGTGAGGAGTTGATCCTGCACCGTCACCAGCGCGACGCAATCGTGATTGCCCGCAGCGGCGGCAGCTATGTGGTGATCTCCGGAACCGGCTCCGGTAAATCGCTGGGCTACATGATCCCGATCATCAATCGGGTGCTGGACGAACGGCAGAAGGGCGACCGAAGCAAGCGAATCCGGGCGATTGTCATCTATCCGATGAATGCCCTGTGCAATAGCCAGCGGGAGGAACTGGAGAAATACCTCTGCCTTGGTTACCCCGATGGTCCGCGTGTCACCTTTGCCCGCTACACGGGCCAGGAAAGCCAGGAGGAGCGCGAGCGAATTCAGAACGACCCACCCGATATCCTGCTCACCAACTATGTGATGCTGGAGTACATCCTCACCCGACAGGATTCGCTGGATCAAAAGGTGATCAGTGATGCCCAGGGTCTGGAGTTTCTGGTGCTCGATGAACTGCACACCTACCGCGGCCGCCAGGGTGCTGATGTGGCGTTGCTGGTGCGGCGGGTGCGGCAACGGCTCAATGCCGATCTGATCTGTATCGGCACCTCGGCGACGATGGCTTCCGAGGGCAGCGCCGCCGAACGCAATGCGACCGTGGCGCGGGTGGCCAGCAAGCTGTTTGGCACCGAGATTCCCACCGATCACGTCGTCACCGAGACCCTGGAGCGGGTGACCGAAGGGGATCAGCCTGACTCCGGCCCACTCCGTCAGGCCCTGTCGGCCGACTACAGCCCAGCCGCCACGACGGACTGGGACGCGAGCCACCTGCGCCAGCAGCCACTGGCCCGGTGGGTGGAACTGAATCTCGGCCTGGAACGCGAGGACGGCAAGGCCGATGGCAAGTGGGTGCGCTGCCGCCCCCGCAGCTTGCAGTCAGCCGCCGTGGATCTGGCCCAGCAGACGCAGTTGGAGGAGGCCGCGGTTCTGGACTGTCTGCGTCAGTTCCTGTTGGCCGCCTATCGGGTGGAGGTGGGGCCCAACCGCCGATTCTTCGCCTTCCGCCTGCATCAGTTCGTCTCAGCCGGCGGCGACGTCCACACCACGTTGGAGCCGGCGGGCCGGCGCTATCTCACCCTCAAGGCGCAGAAGTATCAGCCCAACGCCGGTCGCGAGGCGTTGCTTTACTCGCTCGTGTTCTGCCGCAACTGCGGTCAGGAGTTCCACCCGGTCTGGGCCCACTTGCACGACCGGCGACCGGTGCGGATTGAGCCCCGGGAGCTGGGGGATGAGCGCAGTCAGCGCGACCGGGAGGTGCTCAACGGCTATGTGATGCCGGATCCAGAAGGCTGCTACGACATCGACGACCTGGAGAAGGCCAACCTGCCCGATGGCTGGCTGGAGCCGGACAAGGACGGCGATCTGACGCTGCGCCGCAACTATCGCGAGTTCGCACCGGTTCCCTGTCGCTTCCAGACGGATGGCAACACCAGCCCCAGTGGGTTACCGGGCTGGTTTCTCAAGGGCAGCTTCCGCTTCTGCCCCAGCTGCGGCGTCGAGCACAACGTGCGTGCTAGCGAGTTCCGCAAGCTCTGCGGCCTGAACTCAGAGGGCCGCAGCTCGGCCACCACCACCTTGAGCCTGGCGGTGCTGCGTCAGCTGCTCAGCTTCCCGGAGCAGGAGATCCCCGACAACGCCCGCAAGCTGCTGGCCTTCAGTGACAACCGGCAGGACGCCTCGCTGCAGGCGGGTCATTTCAACGACTTCATGCGGGTGTTGCAGCTGCGGGCCGGCCTGGTGGCCGCCCTGAGAGCTCAGCCGGAGCAGGAGCTGGGCCTGGAATCCCTGGCGCTGGCCACGGAAAAGGCGCTGCGACTGGAAGCTGATGATTTCATTGCCACCAAGGGCGTCAAGCCCAATGTGGAGCAGACCAACCGGCGAGCCCTGCGCGGCGTCCTGGAATACCGGCTGCTGGTGGATCTGCGCAAGGGCTGGCGACTCACTAATCCCAACCTCGAGCAGCTGCGGCTGCTGGAGATCGACTACGCCGAGCTGGTCAACTGCGCCGAAGATGTTGCCGACTGGAAACAGCGTCATCCGCTGTTGGCTCAGGCCAGCAGCGAGGAGCGCTTCCTGATTTGTCATCGGCTGCTGGAGGAGCTGCGCGGGAAGTTGGCGATCGATTGCGATGCGCTGGTGCAGGACGAGTTTGATCGGCGCCGCAAAGCCGCGGCAGACCTGGAAGAGGTCTGGAGCATCGGCAGCGATGAAAAGCCGGAGCTGGCCCGCAGCGTTGTGCTCACCCCCGTGCCGGCAGAGTTGCGCAGTCAACGGATCGAAGGCCTATCCCAGCGCAGTGAGTTCGGTCGCTGGCTCAAGGCGCGCGAACGCTGGCTGTCGGTGGAGGAGTTGCACCGCAGCTACAAGTGGAAAGACGACCTGTATCAGGAGATCACCGGTCATCTGCTGGCGATGCTCACGGCCTGGGGCCTGGTGAAGCCGGTGGAGGTGCAGGTGGGACGGCGCAAGAGCGAGGTGCTCCAGGGGTGGCGGCTGAACAGCACAGCCCTGCTCTGGACGCTGGTGAATCCCGAGGCGGTGTCCCAGGCCGGGGCCTTGGCCGTGTCACAGGCCGGATCCCCGGCCGTGGCCCAGCCGCAGGATGCCTATGCCCAGCGCTTGCTGGACCTGCAGCAGGGCAGCGGCCGTCGTGGTCCCGTCAATCCGTACTTCCGCCACCTATACGACGATCTGGCTTCGCTGATCGCCAACCCGGCGGCAACCGGTGGACAGTCGTTCCTGCAGACGCTGGTGGCACGGGAGCACACGGCCCAGGTGGATCCGTCGGTGCGGGAGGAGCGGGAGAAGCAGTTCCGCAATGCCAGCCTGCGCTTGCTGTACTGCTCGCCGACGATGGAGCTGGGAGTCGATATCGCCTCCCTCAACACGGTGTACATGCGCAATGTGCCGCCGACCCCGGCGAATTACGCCCAGCGCAGTGGCCGTGCCGGTCGCAGCGGCCAGCCGGCGCTGGTGCTCAGCTACTGCGGCGCCACCTCACCGCACGATCAGTATTTCTTTGCCGATCCCGCCCGGATGGTGGCCGGCGCCGTGAGTGCGCCGACTCTGGAGCTCGCGAATGAAGAGCTGCTCAAGGCCCATTTCAGGGCGCTCTGGCTGGCGACAACCCGCCAGCGCCTGCCGGGCAAGGTGAAGGAACTGGTCGACCTGGGGGTGGCCGGGCGGCCGGTGTTGGCGGAGCTGCGCGAGGCCCTATCCAGCGATGAGGCCTGCCGCACCGCCCAGGCCGACTGCCAGATGATCGTCGATGCCCTACTGGAGAAGCAGTGGCTGGGCAAGACGCCACCGCCGTGGCTCACCGGCAGCTGGCTGGATGCCTTGATCCGCGGCGCGGCGCTCGATTTCGACGCGGCCCTGAAGCGCTGGCGTGATTTGCTCGATGCCGTCGACAGTCAGTTCGCCCAGGCGCAGAAGGATCTCAGCAACCACGCCCTCTCCGAGCGCGACCGACAGGCTGCCGACCATCGCCTGCGGGCGGCGCGGCTGCAACAGCAGCTGCTGCTGGCCGACAAGCCGGGGAGTGGCAGCGCCAGCAACAACGACTTCAGCACCTACCGCTATCTGGCCAGCCAGGGCTTCATGCCGGGCTACAACTTCCCGCGGCTGCCCCTGATGGCCTACATCCCGGGTACGCGCGAGCAGGTGGGCGGCGGCACCTTCCTCACCCGGCCGCGCTTCGTGGGCATCAGCGAGTTCGGCCCCCATTCGGTGATCTATCACGAGGGCAACACCTACAAGGTGAAAGGGGCGATCCTCGGCCTGCAGGACAACGCCGTGGCGGCGGGTACGGCAACCCTGGCGACGCAGGACGCGATCTTGTGTGGCGCCTGTGGCCATGCCCACGTCGGCGAAGCGGCTGATCAGGAGCTCTGCTGCCACTGCGGCACTCCCCTCAAGGAGCATCCGGACGGCAAGGCAATCAGGATCCCGAAGCTGTATCAGATCGAGCAGGTGAGCACCCGCCGCGCCGAGCGCATCACCTCCGACGACGAAGAACGGCAGCGGCTGGGCTACGAGTTGCTCACCACCTATGAGTTCCCCAGCGAAAACGGCGTGGTCAAGGTGGCCAAGGCGCAGCTGAGCAGTGGCGGTACACCGCTGCTGGAACTCAGCTATGCGCCGGCCACCCAGATCAGCCGCATCAATCTCGGCTGGCGCCGCCGGGAGAACAAGAACGACATGGGCTTCCCCATCCACCCGATCAGCGGTCGCTGGGGTGGTGAGAAGGAGATCGAGGCCGCTGATGATGATGGCCCGGAGGTGGGCTTCGTCAAGATCACCCCCTATGTGCAGGACCGCAAGAATGCCCTGCTGCTGCGATTCCTGACGGACTGGAAACCGCAGCAGCTGGTGAGCGTCAAGAATGCGCTCAAGCGCGGCATTGAGGTGGCCTTCCAGCTCGATGGCAGTGAGATCGCCGCCGAGCTGATGCCCAACGACGACTCCGCCACGGCGTTGTTGCTCTATGAATCCGCCGAGGGTGGCGCCGGCGCCCTCAGCAGGCTGGTGGAAAGCGCCACGGCCCTGCAAGCGGTGGCACGCACGGCTTTGGAGATCTGCCACTGGGGTTGGGGCGAGCAACCGCCGCTGCTGGAGGGGGAGCTGGAGAACCTGGATGAGGACTGCGAAGCCGGTTGCTACCGCTGCCTGCTCGGCTATCACAACCAGCGGGAGCACGGGCAGATCGACCGGCGCCTGAGCGAGCTCAAACAGTTCCTGCTGGATGTGGCCCACGGTGAGCTGGTGGGCCAGGGGGGCCAGGTCGGTCGCAGTGAGCTGCTGGAGCGGCTAATGGGCCTTGCCGGCAGTGGCCTGGAGCGCCTGTGGTTGGACACGTTGTTCCGCCACGGCCATCACCTGCCCGATGCGGCGCAACAGGCGGTGCCGGGGCATTTCGTGGTGCCGGACTTCACCTACAAGCAGGCCTGTGCGGTGGTGTTCATCGACGGGCCGCACCACGGGCAGCCGTTGCAGCAGCGGGTGGATATGGAGAAGCGGCAAGCCTTGCTGGATGCGGGCATCACCGTGGTGGTCTTCACCGAAGACACCACCAGCTGGCCGGCGGTGCTGGCCGGCTACAGCTGGCTGTTCGGGGAAGGTCGCCGGACGATGCAGGGGACCCATCGATCAGGACCTGGAGGATCAGGACCAGAGGCAGGAGCAGGAGAATCCGTAGCTGGAGCAGGAGCAGGTTCAGAAGCAGTGGCAAAAGCAACCAACAAGCCCCAGCCCGCCCCAGCCCCGGCTGCCGGCAGCCTGGGCGATGC
>Ga0194063_10001609_pt1 | contig 14547 bp, 14 predicted proteins | sample SepL3720m_MetaG_FD_155459 | JGI IMG/M metagenome (GOLD analysis project Ga0194063, IMG submission 155459) | Anoxic zone freshwater microbial communities from boreal shield lake in IISD Experimental Lakes Area, Ontario, Canada - Sep2016-L373-20m | ecosystem: Environmental > Aquatic > Freshwater... | reverse complement strand
GTACCGGAGGCTGCCGGGGCGGTTCTGACCACCTGTTTCAAGCGCGATCCGCGTACGGTTCATCCCTACGTGGTGGGCAAGATGGCCGCCCAGGCGCGGGGCTATGCCATGTCAACGTTAAGGCGGAATCAGGGCATTTTGATGGAGGCGTACGAGGATCTGGTGAGCAGTCCGATTCCCAAGCAGACGATTCTGGAGTTGATGCTGGTTCGCCTGATGGCGTAAGCCGGTGTTGACAGTGGCGCAATTTCCGCTATGGTTTGTCCCGTTTTTAAAGAGGCCAATATAGCTCAGCTGGTAGAGCAGCGCATTCGTAATGCGCAGGTCGTCGGTTCGATCCCGACTGTTGGCTCCAATCAAATCCCCTGAAAATACGCAAAACACCAACAAATACAGGGTAAATTGGTGTTTCTTCAAAAACTTCACTTCCTATCCCGTGTGCTACTTACTTTACATCAGGTGGTAGCAAAAAGGTAGCATCCCTCTCGGATTGCTCTATCCCTGACCCTACGCGAGGATCAGGGTATTCCCGCTTCCCGTTGTTGTTCTCTGCGCCGGAGCGCGGAGCGACCGCGAAATCTCAGGGCTAGTAGTCGTCCCACCTGCGCCGCGCAGTCCTCCAGCATCGCCGGCCCGCGCGCCGCCAGGTCCTCTTCGGGGATGGTCTCTTGCAGGGCCGACACGTATGCCTCGATGCCGATTCCGTGGACGCTGCCGACATCCCTGCCGACAGAACCGGGAATGGCAATGACCGGGATGCCGAGTTTTCGCGCGACCCGGGCCACGCCGACCGGAGTCTTTCCGAAAACGGTTTGCCCGTCCATGCGTCCTTCGCCGGTGATGACCAGATGACACCCCTTGAGTTTATGAGCCAAATCCACGCTTTCGGAGACGATATCCACGCCGGATCTCGGTTTCGCGCGCAGGAACGCCATCAACCCGCCGCCAAGTCCGCCCGCAGCGCCCGAACCGGGCGTGTCGGCGATATCCACGCCCAGGTCCCGGCGGGTCACACTGGCTAAACGACGCAGTCCCGCATCCAGTTCCCTGACCATCGCGGGTGTCGCGCCCTTCTGCGGACCGAAGACTTGCGCCGCGCCGCGCGGTCCCACGAGCGGGTTGTCCACATCACAGGCCACCTCGAAAACGACCTCCGCCGCGCGCGGATGAAGGCCGCTCATGTCTATCTTCGCCAACTTCCGCAACGTGCCGCCGCCTTCGGGCAACGGTCGCCCCGCGTTGTCAAGGAAACGGATTCCCAGTGCGCGCGCCATGCCGACACCTCCATCGTTGGTCGCGCTGCCGCCTATACCTACCAAAATACGGGTGACGTTTCGTTCGAGAGCGTCGCGGATCAGTTCGCCTGTGCCGAAAGTCGTGGTGACCATCGGGTTCCGCTCGCGCGGTTTCAGCAGGGCCAACCCGCTGGCCGCCGCCATCTCGATGATGGCCCGCCGGCCATCGCCCGTGATCCCGTACGCCGCCCTGACCCTCTGTCTGCGGGGACCGCGAACCGTCTTCCACACGAGTCTTCCGCCGGTCGCCTCGACGATAGCATAGACGGTTCCCTCGCCGCCGTCGGCCATTGGAATCTTGCGGACGCTGATGTTGCTCAGGACGCTCTTCAGTCCGCGTTCGATGCAATCCGCCGCCTCTCGCGCCGTGAGGCTGCCCTTGAACGAATCGGGAGCAATGCCGATTAGAACAGTTCGTTTCATCCGGCCTTCACGCATGCAACGCATGTCCTGTCGAGGCGCGCGCGGCCTCCATTATTGCCTCGCTGAGCGTGGGGTGGGGGAACACCGTCCCCGCCAGTTCCTCGACTGTTGTCTCCAGTCCAATCATGCCCGTTACGCCCGCGATCATCTCCGTGACATGCGGTCCGATCATGTGGATGCCAAGCAGTTCGCCGTGGCGCTCGTCGGAAACTATCTTCACGAAGCCGTCGCTCTCGCCCAAGGCGAGGGCCTTGCCGTTTGCCCTGAAGGGAAAAACGCCGGTCCTGATCGCATGCCCCTTCTCTCTGGCTTGCGCCTCCGTAAGTCCCGCGCTCGCCACTTCGGGCTGGCAATAAGTGCAACGGGGCATGGTCGCGTAGTCGAGGACCTTGGGACTCCTGCCCGCGATTCGTTCCATCGCGACGACGCCTTGTGCGCTGGCGACATGGGCGAGCGGCAGTTTCCCCGTGACGTCGCCGATGGCATAAACGCCGGCCACGTTTGTCCGCATGGCGTCATCCACCCTCACAAAGCCGCGCGCCAGTTCCACTCCGATTCGGTCCAGTCCAAGGTTGTCCGAATTGGGTCGGATGCCTGCGGCCAGCAGGACCGCGTCGGCCTCGATCATTTGTCGGCCTCCCGCGGTCTGGACCTCCAGAAGCGTTCGCGCGGCGTCGCGTTTGAGCGACTCGATTCTGGCGCCGGTCAGAAGCGCGATGCCGCGTTTCGCGAATTGCCGGGCCACTTCCGCGCTTATGTCGGCGTCCTCGAGAGGAAGAACGCGCGGCATCATCTCAATGACAGTGATGTTCGCGCCGAAGGCGCGCCACAAAGACGCGAACTCCATGCCGATGGCGCCGGCGCCGACAATTGCGATGTGCGCGGGCAGTCTGGTCAGACCGAGTGCATCCCTGGCGGTCAGCACTTTCTCGCCGTCGGCGACAATGCCGGCCGGCGCCGCGGCCCTCGCGCCCGTGGCGACGATGATGTTCCTGGCGGCAAGCCGCTTGCCGCCAGGTTCGACCGCGATCTCGCCGGCAGACAGAAACGTCGCCTCGCCTTGGTGGACTTCGACGCCGTTTTTCTTCATCAGGAAAGCCACTCCGTTCGCCAGTTGTTCGCTCACCTTACGGCTTCGTTTCTGGGCGACGTGGTAGTCGGTCTTCAGCGTGGACTTGTCGAAACTGAACCCGAAAGTCTCGCCTTGTTGGAGGAGGCCGATGACTTCCGCGCTTCGCAACAGCGCCTTGGTAGGGATGCAGCCCCAGTTCAGGCAGACGCCGCCGAGTTTCTCTTTCTCGACGAGCGCCACATCCATGCCCAGTTGCCGGCCGCGAATGGCCGCCACATAACCGCCGGGCCCGCCGCCGATGACGATGACGTCGTACTGTTTCATGATCGGGACTCCTGTTTCGAGAACATCGCTTTCATGTATGCCATGTGGGCCGTCATCGCTTCCCGGGCCGCCGACGGGTCTCTTCGTTTCAGCGCCTCTAGAATGTTGACATGATACCGGCACGATTCCCGATAGTCAACGGCGGTTTCGAAACGGCGGGTTCGCTCTTCCCCGAGGATGCGGCGCGTGAGGTTGATCGTGTCGTAGAGCACGTCGTTGCCGGTGGTTTTGGCGATCAGATCGTGGAAGCGGAGGTCGGCGGCCAGGAACCCCGCGAAGTCCGGCGGACCGAAGGTCTCCATTTCGCGCATGATTACCTCCAACTCGGCGAGTTGCTCATCGCCGATCCGCGCGGCGACCAGTTCCACGATGGCCGACTCGAAGACCTGGCGCGCTTCGAGGAGATCGTCCAGCGACTTCGTGCCGTTGAAAACCCCCCATTCGAGAGGTCGGCGGAAGAGTCCGCTGCGGTCATGCGTCACGAAAGTGCCGGCGCCGCTTTGGGTCTTGACCAGCCCCATGATCTCCAGCGACCGAAGCGCCTCGCGCAGCGAACTGCGCCCGACGCCCAACTGCTCGATCAACTCGCGTTCCGAAGGGAGTTTCTCTCCGCTCTTGAGGCGGAGTACCAGGCCGATGAGTTGTTCGGCGACCAGTTCGGTGACCGTCTTCTTCGTGATCTGTTTGAGAGACTTCTTTTCCATTGCGCAATTCCGTCGTTTGGCGCGATCGAGTTTCCGTCAGGACAGTCCGCCGCCAGGCGGTCGTTCAGGCCGCAAAGTCGTGCGGATAGGGCGACAGGAGTTCCGCGCCGTTCTTTCCGATCACGAACATATCCTCCGCGCGAATTCCGAATTCCCCCGGCAGGTAGACTCCGGGTTCCACGCAGAGAACCATGCCTTCCTCGATCGGGAGGTCACAGGCGGCATGGATCGGGGGCCCCTCGTGATAATTGAAACCGGTGCCGTGACCGCACGGATGGAGGTAGAACTCCGGCCCGTATCCTTGTCGGACGAGATAGTCGTGACACGCCTTGTCAATCCCGCCGATTGGGTTCCCCGGCTTCGCGACCGCCAGTCCGCACTGCTGGGCGTCCTTCACGATCCTCAGGATCTCGCGGGCTTTCGCCGGAGGGGCGCCCACGCAAGTGTGCCGGGTCAGGTCGCACCAATAACCGTCGGCCACGGCGCCGAGTTCCATAATCACGACCTCGGATGGTTGGATCCGGCGTCCTGTCGAACAGGCCCAATGGACATACTGCGAGGCGCTTCGCGGGCCGGAGTAGATGGAGGAAAAACCGCGCGAATAACGGGTCTCGTTCACGCCGGTTCCCCCGGCCAGTATCGCGCCTTCCAGGACGGCGGAAAGTTCGGCCTCCGTCATGCCCGCCTTGACGGCGGCGCGGGCGGCGGCGAACCCCTTGCAGGCGATATCCACGCACTTGCGAATCGCCGCGACCTCCGTGGGCGTCTTGACCCGGCGAAGCGCGGCAACCAACGGCGTGGCGTCCTTCAGAAGCGCCTTCGGGAACGCCTTACCCAGCGAGGTCCAGGTCGGTTCCGACGGATACTTGAAATCGCCCATGAGACGCGCCAGACAACCGTCCTCGAAACTCCTTTCGATCCCGATAGTTCCCGCCGTGACTCCCAGTTTGCCGAAGATCGTAGGCAACGCGGTCGCCGTCATGCTGTCCGTGATTCCGCGCAGTTCGGTCAGACTCTCAAAGGCGTACGATTCGATGTCCAGCATTTCCCTGTCCGCCTCGGCCACGGCGTTGTCGTACTCCGTCTCGGCCACCAGCAGTATAGGTCTGCCTTTCGCGGGAATGATCGCGGCCACCGCGTGGTTGCCCGGCCAATACCCTGTGAGAGCGAGAACGTTCACCGACAGCCGGCAGAAAAGGACATCAATACCCTCGGCCCGCAAAGCATCCTGAATGCGGCCTATCTTCTGTTGCGTCAGTTTCACGATACCTCCTGAATCTATTTCGCCGTGTGTCCGCCATCCACCATCAACGTGTGGCCCGTGACGAACGCCGCGGCATCCGACGCCAGGAAGATGGCGGGGCCGACGATGTCCTCCACGGTCCCGAGGCGCCCGAGTGGGATATTGTTCAGGAAATAGGCCTCCGTGCCGGGTTTGTCCTTGATGAGTTTTTCGATCAGGGGAGTTCGCGTGTGACTCGGGGCGATCGCGTTGACAAGTATGTTGTGTTTGGCCCACTCGATCGCCAGGCACCGGGTCATGGCGATCAGGCCGCCCTTGCTGGCCGCGTAGTTCGCGTTGCCGGTTTCAATGCCCACAACGCCGGCGACGGACGCCATGTTGATGATGCGTCCGCCCTTGCCGCGCCGGATCATGGCGCCGCCGACCTCGCGGCAGAACCGGAAGGCGCCTTTCAGGTTCACGTCAAGCACCACATCCCACGCGTCGTCCGTCATCTCCTCGGCTTTTGCGCGCCTGCCGATACCGGCGTTGTTCAACAGAATGTCTATCGGTCCCAGTGCCGCAGTAACTTGGCCGACCGCCGATCGCACCGATTCTGAATCGGCGACATTGCACACCACAGAGATGGCGCGGCCGCCATCCTTAGAAATGCGTTGGACCACCTTATCGGCGGCCGCTTCGTCAACGTCCAACACGGCAACCGCCGCGCCGCGCGCGGCGTAACCTTCCGCGATGGCCTGCCCGAGTCCGGACCCGGCGCCTGTCACTATGGCCGTCTTGCCGCTCAGACTGAAGAGATCGCGCGAAGGGCCGGTCATGACTGTTCCTTCACCCAACTCTGGTGCGGCGTCACGAGGATCTTGATCTCGTCGCGGTTCGTCCGCAATTTCCTGATTCCTTTTTCGACGCCGTCGGCGAGGTGAATACGGCTGGTAATCATCGGCGCGCCGTTGATTCGTCCATCCGCAAGGTACCGGACCGCCCAGGTGAATTCTTCGTCGTAGGTGTGGGCGACGGAACCGATGATTTCTTTCTCGTTGAGGATGATGTCCAAACCCGGAAGGGGTATGTCTTCGTTCGCGACGCTGACGAAGACACAGCGTCCGGCGCGGCCGGTTAGTTCGAGGGCCAGTCGCATGGCTTTGACGTTTCCGCCCGTGTCGAAAACGACGTTGGCCAGCATGCCTTTGGTCGCGTCCGTGTACATTTCGCGCCAACCCGCCTGCCGCGAATCCAGGACCAGACTGGCGCCCATTTCTGCGGCCACCTGCGCCCGGCGTCCGCCATGGGTGATGGCGATAACCTGACTGGCGCCGGCAATACTGGCCACGGCGATTCCCGCCAGTCCAATCGGGCCGGCGCCGACGACCGCCACGGTTTCGCCCACTTGCAGGCGCGCCTTGCGAACGGCCCGAATCATGACGGCTATCGGTTCGGCCAGCGCGGCGACGTCTTCCCCCAGATCGTCCGGTATCGGAATGCAGTTCTCGGCCGGAATGACAAAGTGCTCCGCCATGCCGCCGTCGTCCTGTTGCCCCACCGACACCATGTTCGCGCACAAAGCGTACTGATGGCGCTGGCACCAATAACATTGCCGGCACACGCGGACGCATTCGACCGCCACTCGTTGGCCCTCTTTCAAACCTTTGACGCCGGGCCCGAGTTGGGCGACGCGGCCGGAGTATTCGTGTCCCAGCACCAGGGGCGCCTTGCGTCCCGAGAGGGGATGCGGCTTCTCCACCGGAATCACCCCGCCGCGCTCGTAGTCCTCGAGATCCGTCCCGCAGAAACCGCACCAGGATGTTGCGATCTTCACTTCGCCCTTGCCGGGCGGCCGCGCGTCCGGCCAGTCAGGTTCATAACGAACGTCCCCAACGTTGTAGAACACCAGCGCTTTCATGCGATGGACTTGCCTCCGATCAACTCATCAAACCCATTGGCCACTCGATCAGCGTCTTGACTCGCCGCAGGAACTTCGCCGCCGGAGCGCCGTCCACGATCCGATGGTCGAACGCCAGCGTGAGTGACATGCGGGAACGAACCGCGATGTTGTCAGAATCGTCTGTTACGACCGGTTCGCGGACAATTGCGCCGACGCCGAGTATGGCGCATTCGGGCGGTTTGATGATAGGGATGAACGTTTCGATATCGAACATCCCCAGATTGGTGATCGTGAACGTTCCGTCGGCGAGATCATCCGGCGTGCTCTTGCCGGCTTTCGCCCGTTCGAGCATGCCCTGAAACGCGTCATGAATTCCGACCACACCCAGACGATCGGCGTTCTTGACGACCGGCACAATCAAACCCTTCTCGGTGTCCACGGCGACGCCGACATTGATCTCACGAAGGCAATGGATTTCGCGGCCAACGAGTCGGGCGTTCATGAGCGGAAACTCGCGAAGCGCCTTCGCCAGGACCGCTACCAGCAGATCGTTGTAACTCGCCGCGTGGTCGTCCGCCTTGAGATGGTTGCGCCACGCGATCAACTCGCCGACATCGCACCGCAACGACAATACCGCACGGGCTGTTGTGCGAACGCTCTCGGACATTCGGTTGGCGATGATTTCCCGTGTGCCGGAGAACGGAATGATGTCGGCCGCGAGGGGAGATCGTCCGCCTGTGGCCACGACAACGGCGCTTGGGGCAGGCGGTCGGGGTTGGTCTTGCTGTTTCGAGAAGGCCAGGACATCCGCTTTTGCGATCCTTGCTCCTGGGCTGGCGGGTTGAATAAGCGTGTAATCGAGTCGCAGATCTTTCGCCATCTTCTTCGCCAGAGGCGAAATGCGGACGCGCCCGCTTCTCTCGGGCGCAGGTGCGGCCGGCGCGGCCGCTGACTCCGCGACCGCAGGATCGGCGGGCGGCGCGGCGGGAGCGCGGGTCGGCGCCGATTCCGTCCTGGAATCGGTAAACACGGCCAGGGGGGCTTGACATTCAACCGTGTCGCCTGCCAGGGCCAGTATTTTCGTCAATACCCCCGAGATCGTCGCGGGGATTTCCTGGATCGCCTTGTCAGTTTCCGCATCGAGGAGGTGATCGCCCTCGTTGACGCGGTCGCCTTCCTTCACCATCCACTGGGAGATGGTGGCCTTGGTCATGTTGACGCCCAACTTGGGCATGGTCATCGTTACTTGCATGGTCTCTTCTCAGTTCGTCATTACGCGCCGCACCGCTTTCTTGATCTTCTCCTCGTTGGGTATGACTTCGGCTTCGAGGCGCATGTTGTAGGGCATGGGCACATTCAGGCCGCCCACGCGCACCGGCGGAGCGTCCAGGAGATCGAACGCGCGATCCACGATTTCCGCGACGATGTCGCCCGCAAGACCGCCCCGGAGATTGGCTTCCTGCACCACCACCACGCGATTCGTCTTCGCCAGCGACTTGAGCACCGTGTCATAGTCCAGCGGCAGCAGCGACCTGAGGTCAATGACCTCGCACTCGATGCCTTCCGCCGCCAGTTGCTGCGCGGCCGCCTGGGCCTTGACGGACATCATCGAATAGGCAACGATCGTCACGTCGGTTCCGGGCCGGCGCACAACCGCCTGGCCAAAGGGGACGGTATAGTCGCCCGCCGGCACCTCGCCTTCCAGACTGTAGGCGCGTTTGTGCTCGAAGAAGATGACGGGATTATCGTCGCGGATCGCGGTCTTGAGCATGCCCTTCACGTCATAGGGCGTGACCGGCGCCACGACCTTGAGTCCCGGCACGTGATTGAACCATGCCTCGAAAGACTGCGAATGCTGCGCCGCGTTGCCGCCGCCCGCCCCGAACGGGGCGCGAATGACCAGCGGAACGTTGATCTTCCCTCCGAACATGTAGCGGATCTTCGCCGTCATGTTGACGATCTGATCCATCGCCAGCGTAATCCAGTCGGAGTAGAGGATCTCGACGATCGGGCGCAGACCCGTCGCGGCCGCGCCCAATCCGGCGCCCGTGAACGAGGCCTCGGAGATTGGAGCGTCGCGCACCCGTTTCGGTCCGAATTCGTTCATCAGTCCCTTGGTGATTCCAAACGGGTTGCCGCGCAGTCCTACGTCGCAACCGATGATCATCACGGTCGGGTCGCGCAACATCTCCTCGCGCATCGCGTCGGTCAGCGCCTGGCGGACGCTGATCTTCTTCGCGGCCGGCGCGCTTTCCGCGAGGGTGGCCTTCGTTTCTTTTTCGATTGTCACTGCCATGGATATTCCCTCTTCAATCGCCGTCATGCATGACGGCACCTTTGTCGGTTAGACGATTACTTCTCCGGCGGCGTATATGTCCTTGTATAGACTCTCGACGGGAGGGTCGGTGCATTCCTCGGAGGCGTAACGAACGGCATCGGCGATTTCCCGTTTCGCCTCCTTCTCGATCGTGTCCAATTGCTCCGCCGAGGCCAACTTGGTTCTCAGCAGGTGCTCCCGCAAGCGGGGGATCGGTTCCAAACGCCACCAGGGTTTGACGGCGTCGAGGTTTCGGTACCACTGGTCATCCGCGACGAAGTGGCCGAGCAGTCGCAATATTCGAGCCTCGATCAGGGTCGGGCCTTCGCCGGCGCGCGCGAGTTTGGCGGCGTCGCGAACGGCTTCGTAAACGGCAAACGGGTTGAACCCGTCCACCAGAACGCCCGGAATGCCGTAGCCCACCGCGCGTTTGTACAAATCCGTTTCGCGGGAGACCCGCCCGATTTCCGTCGCAATGGCGAGTTGGTTGTTCTCGATGAGGAACACCACGGGCAGGTTCCATGCCGCCGCCATGTTGATGGACTCGTGCCACACGCCCTGGTTTGTGCCGCCGTCGCCGTGGAAGCAAACGGCGACCTTGCCGTTGCCAAGGAGATCGGCGGCCATCGCCGCCCCCACGGCCAGGGGCATGCCGCTGCCCACGATACCCGTGGCCCCGAGCATGCCGTGTTCCACGTCCGCGATGTGCATGGAACCGCCCTTGCCGCGGTTGTACCCCTCGTACTTGCCGAAAAGTTCCGCCATCATCTTCCTGGTGTTCGCGCCCTTGGCGATGGTGTGACCGTGACCCCGGTGCGTGCTGGTGATGCAATCGTCCGGGCGCAACGCGGCGCAGGCGCCAACGGCGATGGCCTCGGCGCCGACATACGCGTGCGCCAATCCGTAAATCCGGTTCGCCATCCACAAATCCCGCACGTTGGTTTCGAATTCGCGAATCAGATGGATCTTACGATACATCTCAATCTGCTGTTCGGGCGGGAGATCCGGCGGCGCCGCCAAAGGCGTGTAGCACGGGAACTTCGCCAGAACCTCCTGAGGAATGTCTATCGCCATGACTCCGTGTCCTTTCTGACTATCGCCCGGACCGAATCGGTGGCGCGGGCCATTCATAAGTTTCGCCCGGCGCCAACACGATTGTCGCCGGCGCGTAAGCGCCTGCCGCCTTGTTCTTCTCGACCAGATCGAGGAATTCGCGGACATCCGGCGTGTTCGGATCCACGTAGTGACTCACCACAACATCGGTCAGACGCAACCACTCGCTCGCCAAAAGCGCCTCCGCCGGCGTCAGTTCGCCGGTCTTGTACGCTTCGGGATGCGGAAGCGACACGCCTTTTTCGCTCGGCAGCGAAACGTGCATCAGGCCGATCGTGGGTTTGTAGAGTTCGCCGATCAACTTCATGTCCGAGAACAGGGCAGTGTCGCCGGGATGATACATGCGCCGCCCGTCGCCGACATCGAACACATAGCCCATCGCCGGACCGGACAGAAGGTGGCCGTCCTGGGTTCGGGAAAACGACCAATGGTGACTCTCGACCGGACGGACCTGGATGCCGCATGCCTCGATGACCATGCCCCAGATCGTGGGACGGACCAAATCCTTGTCCACGCCGTGATAATTGACAAGGTTGTGAATCACATCCAGCGCGCCCACCGCGAGGCATCCGTGTTTCTTGACGATCTTGGCGGCATCGCCGAAATGATCCCACGCGTTGTGGGTCACCAGCAGGAGATCCACCCGATCTATGTCGGCGCTTTTCACGGGCGAATACGGATTATCGTCCAGGAACGGGTCCACCAGAACGTGGCGTCCCGCGGCGGTGACGATCTTATACCCGGCGACTCCAAAGAACTGAATGCTTACTGACATGGTATTCTACCCCTTCTTCGTTCGCGCCTGAATGCCGGCCAGATCCTCGATTACCGTAATGATGGCAGAATGGTCCAGGTCGCCGCGCCCTTTGGCAATCATGGCCGTGAAAAGTTCGTGCACGACCGATGTCGCCGGCAGCGGGACACCGTAGTCCTGGGCCGTCTTCATGATGATGTTCAGGTCCTTGTAGTGGAACCGACTGCGGAATCCCGGTTTGAAATCGCCCTTCACGATTCTGGGACCGCGCACATCCATCACGCGGGTTTGCGCATACCCGCCGCTGAGAACCTTCACGATGATTTCGGGGTCCACTCCCGCTTTCGCTCCCAGCACCAGCGCCTCCGCCATGCCCACGAAGTTCAAGGCGACTTGAATCTGGTTGCATGCCTTCACGATCTGGCCCGCGCCGTTGGGGCCGCAGAGAGTGACAGTCTTTCCCATCTTCTCGAAGACGGGGATGAACGCATCGAACACCGCCTGATCTCCGCCCACCATGATCGAGAGCGTGGCCTGTTCGGCGCCGACCTGTCCTCCGCTGACAGGGGCGTCGAGACACTTGACGCCCTTGACGGCCAACTCTTTCGCTATCTTCAGCGCTGCCGTGGGCGTGATCGTGCTCATGTCGGCATAGATCATGTCCGGTCGCAGACCCTCGATCAGACCGCCATCTCCCAGCGCCACCGCCTGGACTTCGGGCGAATCCGGAAGCATGGTGATCACGTGGTCGCTTCGTTTCGCCACATCGGCGGGCGAAGTTGCCTGTTCGGCGCCGTTGGCCGCCAACTCCGCCACCGCATCGCGGTTCAGATCGTATACGACCACGGCGAACCCGGATTTCAGGAGATGGCCGACCATGGGTTTCCCCATAATTCCGAGTCCGACAAACCCAATTCTCTCATCTTTATTCATCATTCCATCCTCATATCAGCCTATCATCTGGTCAGACCGTAAACTAGAGAAACTCCACCGCCTGCGTCAAGACTCATTTTCGGAGATTCGTTCGCGCCGGTGTTCGGTTCCTGAAATCGCTCATGTTCGCCCTCCGTTTTTTGACTCAGTTCACCCGCTCACCACTCCCGATCAGGTTACGGAATATGATGAGATCAGCCGTCAGCTCGCCGCAATGGTGAAGTCCGATGTCACCGTTACAGCCTCCTTTTTGGGGTCGCATCATGGCCTTTGTTATCCAGCGTCGCCACACCCCTCTTTTCAGGGGTGTCCGGAAGCACCGGAACAGGTGTCCGGCGACTCCGGAATCAGTGTCCAGCCAAAATCGGAATAGGTGTCCGGCTCAAATCGGAATGGGTGCCCGGCCGCCGCCGGAATACGCATCGGAGTGCAACTGATTCGAGTTCGTCATTATTTGGCTTCACGGTGGCGACATGTTCGAGTCGATAAACCGTGATCATAATTCCTTGCTTGGGGTCAGTAGGCAGTCAGCAGTGAGCCGTCGGCCGTTGCCTTTGGAATCTTCTTGCGGGCATGTAGCGTATAAGCTACATTTGGACTAATGAAAGAGCGGGAACTCCGAGAATATCTGACAGAGACGGGGCATAACCCATTCCGCGAATGGCTTCACTCCCTGCGGGATGTGCAGGGCCGTGCGCGGATTCGCGTTAGACTTAATCGTGTGCGTCTCGGCAACCTCGGCGATTGCAAGGCAGTGGGCGAGGGTGTCATGGAGTTTCGTCTGGATTTTGGGCCGGGCTACCGGGTGTATTTTGGGCAGGCAGGAGACACACTGGTTATTCTGCTGTGTGGGGGTGACAAACGAACGCAAGCGCGGGACATCGCGACCGCGAAACAGTATTGGCAATCGTATAAACGGAGGACATCATGAGTAAGACAACCACAAGTTATCGCGAGGGGCTGATGAAGGATCTTGCCGACCCTGAAGAGGCCGCAGCCTATCTCAATGTTGCGCTCGAAGAGGGGTCTCAAGAGGTCTTTCTGATGGCTCTTCGTGACATCGCAGACGCCAAGGGAATGGCCCGGCTTTCCAAGAAGGCACACCTGAATCGCGTGAGCCTCTATCGTATGCTTTCCGGAAAGGGCAATCCCCAACTTTCCAGTCTCGTAACTATTCTGAAGAACATTGGCCTTCGCCTTGCCGTTGAGGTAAGAGAACCCAAGGTGGCATGATAATTAGTAATAGTTGAAATAAATACAATGCGGCGGGGAAAAGAAGATGGACTTTATGGGAAGAGGACCCGAAGGAAATGGGTTCGGATCACGCCGTATTGCCATCGTCAAACCCAAAGGCCAACCGTACCAATGTTCTCCTCCTATCTGCCCGGATGTGAGGATGTCGGACAAAGTGCCAATGTGGCGTAGGATGCTTCGGATCTCCGAGCACGCCGTGCTTGCCTATTGGGACATCGTTGAGTATTTTGACCCGCGATTGATATTGGGATGATTCTGGACGGAAGGAAGACGAGGTGCGTATGAAGCGTTCGTTATGGGGAAGCTTGGTGTTGACGGTTGGCGCGGCGACTTTGGGGATGGCGGATATGGGAGGAGGGAGCGGTTTGGGAACACCCCTATCAATGCACCATCATCCAGGACGGGCAGCATCTGCTCCACTGTCTTCGATATGTGGATCTGAATATGGTCCGTGCCGGAGTAGTGGTTCATCCTGCGTTGTGGCGGTGGTGTGGCTATGACGAGTTGGCAGGGAAGCGCCTGAGATACCGGATTCTTGATTTCGATCGGCTTCTTGAGAGCCTTGGGATGTCGAGCGTTGAAGATTACCGCCGGGTGCATGAGGAGGGGATTGAGGAGACCATCAGGCGACGAGCACTGGCGCGGCAGGCAGAATGGACGGAAGCTCTGGCCGTCGGGAATCTTCAGTTCATCGAGCGAGTGGGCTCTATCTATGCGAGCCGCAGAAAATTCGCTTATGCGGAAGTGGGCACCTCGCCCGATTTGTCAACCTGGACTGTTCATGAAGCAGGCACTTCTTATGGCTCGTTTTCAGGGGTCAAAACAGACCTTAAAGGTTCTTAATCAAGTTGATTTAATGTGTATTGCTCTGCGGCGCAACAACTCGACGGGGTGCATCCGCCAGTCAAGGTTGCTCAGTTCGTTCTCAGGGCGCAAGAGACGCATCCTTGGTGAGCATCTCATGCGCCTGTTTGAGTTGGGACATGATCTTTATTTTCTGCGGGCATTTCGGCTCGCATTGCCCGCATTCAGTGCAACTTTCCGCGCCCTTGTTCTTGCTCCAGTGTGTGCCTTCAGTGAGCGGCTTGTATTCTGAATGCGCGACCTGTTTCATTCCGTACACCCGTTCATAGTTTGCCAGTTGGAAGACGCGCGAAATGTCCACTTTGTTGGGACAGGGCATGCAGTAGCCGCAGCCGGTACAGTAGAGATCCGCGAATTTGCGATTCTCAT
>Ga0194063_10001608_pt1 | contig 14557 bp, 13 predicted proteins | sample SepL3720m_MetaG_FD_155459 | JGI IMG/M metagenome (GOLD analysis project Ga0194063, IMG submission 155459) | Anoxic zone freshwater microbial communities from boreal shield lake in IISD Experimental Lakes Area, Ontario, Canada - Sep2016-L373-20m | ecosystem: Environmental > Aquatic > Freshwater... | reverse complement strand
GGGCCGATGCTCGGCATGGTGCAGCAACTCGGAGTCGTGGCCTTCAGTGCGCAGCTCGGTGAGGCTCTCGCCGCCCTTGCTGCCGACGTCGTCAGTGCCTCCGACATCGGCATCCCGCTCACGGCAGAGCCGCAGTGCGCTCTGTTGCCGCGCAACGTCGAGGCGTTCGGTGAGGGCCTCGGCCTGCCCGTCGACGACGTCAGGCTCTACCTCGCGCTCCGCGAGTCGGCCCATCAGCGCCTGTTCGCGCACGTGGCGTGGCTTCGTCCGCGAGTCATCGGTGCCGTCGAGGAGTACGCCAAGGGCGTTCGCGTCGACCAGGACCGCCTCGCCGAGGCGATGGGCGAGATCGACATGCAGGACCCGGAGGCGCTTCAGCAGCTGATGGGCAGCGGTCTCCTTCAGCCAGAGGACACCCCCGAGCAGGCCGCTGCACTCGCCAGGCTCGAGACGCTGCTCGCGCTCGTCGAAGGCTGGGTCGACGACGTCGTCGACACTGCGATCGCCGAGCGACTGCCGTCGGCAGTCCAGCTGCGCGAGACCATCCGCCGGCGCAGGGCCGCAGGCGGCCCTGCCGAGAAGACCTTCTCCACGCTCATCGGGATGGAACTGCGTCCGCGCCTTGCGCGCGAGGCACCCGGACCTGCTGCCTGGCCCTGATGACCTCAGTGATCCGCTCGGCTTCATCGAGACCAGCGCTACGGATCTCGACTTCGGCCTCGATCAGGAGTGACGCCGCTCGATCCGGCATTCGTCGTCCTGCACGACGACGCCCGCGCAATCCTGGAGAAGTGGACGCACGCTGAGCCGGGCCAGCTCGAGCTGCGCGATCAGTACCTGGCGTTCCTCGACGAGCATCCTGACGCGATGTCACGGTCATGCGCTGTCGGGCACATCACCGCCTCGGCACTCGTGATGGACGACGCGCGCACGCGCACTCTGCTGACGCTGCATCCCAAGGTCGGTCGTTGGCTGCAACTCGGTGGCCACTGCGAGCCGGGCGACGCCGACTTCCGCGCGGCCGTGTTGCGGGAGGTGGTGGAGGAGAGCGGCATCGAAGACGCACGCGTGTCGGCCACCCCCCTGCGCCTCGATCGCCATCCGGTTCCCTGCGCCGGTCGGAGAAGCGAGCACCTCGACGTGGAGTTCCTCGCACTCGTGTCGCCCGACGCGCAGGCCGTGATCAGCGACGAGTCCGACGACCTGCGCTGGTTCTCCGTCGACGCGCTGCCGCCGGACCTCGACGATGCGGTCCGTCGCATGATCGCCACCGCGGTGGACGGCCACCGCCTCTAGCGCTCGTGCCACGCCCTGCGTGCGGCCACCGGGCAGCCGCATTCTCGGCGTGCCTTCCGGGGCAGAGCCGGCGTACCGTCCATACATGTTGACCGTGCGCGACTGGCAGGAGCAGGACACCGACTGGTGGGTCGGGCTGCGCCGCCGCTGGGACCCGACGAAGAGCGACACCCAGCTTCGGGTGCTGGCCGCCGGCCGGATCGGTCGGTTCATCGCCCGGCGGGTGGCCCTCGATGACGGCCGGCCCGTGGGCATGGCCTTCGTCCTCGAACCGGTCCTGCCCGGCACGGCGACCAGCGTGATCGTTGAGCCGCTCGCTCGAGGCAGGGGCGTCGGCTCGATGCTGTGGGCCGACATCGTGGCCACGGCGGGGCAGGAGCCGCTCCTCACGTTCGTCCCCGATCGCGATGAGCATTCCGTGGCCGTCGGACAGCGTTGGGGATTCTCGACCGTGACGCGCGCGATCTCCTCCCGCCTGGACCTGCGCGGCCCACTGCCGGAACCGAACCTGCCGGTGGGCATGCGCATCAAGGTCATCAGCGGAGCAGATCCGGAGGCGGACGCCAAGGGCCTCGACGGGCTCATCGCCGACACCGGCGACTTCCCTGGGGCCCAGGAGATGGGCTGGGCGGGCAACCACATGGCGTTCAGCCGGCTGTTCTCCGACATCACGTGGGTGCTTGTCCTCGACGGCGACACCGTCGCCTCCGCGGCCTCCCTCAGCGCATACGCCGGACCGGGCGGCTCGGAGTGGGCCGTGGTGTTCACGGGCACCCGTCCTGCCTACCGCGGGCGCGGACTGTCCCGGGCCGCCAAGCAGGCGCTGCATCAGCTCGCCGCACGGCGCGGCGCCACCGGCGTAGTGACGATGAACGACGCCGCCAACTCCGGAATCCGCGCACTCAATGCCTCCCTGGGCTACCGCGCCGTCGGTGGCGAGCTGCGGATGCTTCGCCCCGGCCGGTAGTGAACGCGATGCGCGCCAAGGTGAACGGCCTGTAAACGGGGCGAACTTTTTTTCGTCCACAGGCTGGGCACGACGTTTCCGCTGGTCAGAGCGGGATCTGCCGCACTGTCCTCAGGTCTGTCCCCAACGTCATGCACCTGCCGTCCACAGCGACACGCTGCTGCATCCCCAGCCTGCACACATGCTGTCCACAGGACACATTGCCGAAACCGTCATTCGCGTTGACTCCCCTTGTGGGCACTCTCTAGGTTCGGTGGCGTTGGACCCCCGGGATAACACGCAGCGTTCGCAGGGGAAGGCGAACGCTGTGGAGAGACCCGGGGGTCCGTCGCTTTTCCGCAGTTACGCCCCCGGCTGAAGCCAGCCTGTGCCAAGCGGTCGGCCCACCCCCCTGGGCGGCCATGCGACTACCCTTGGGTGGAACCGAAGGCGGCCCAACTCCGTCGAATCGGGGATTCAGGGAATTGGGGTGTGTGGTGTCTGCGCTCGCTTGGTGGCTGATCCCGCTCGTGGCGACGATCCTCGCCGTGGCGTTCGTCGCCCTGCGCAGCCGGCCCGCCAAGCCCGCGACACCGGCCGACGGCATGGACCGCCTGCGCCGGATGCAGCAGGCCATGGAGCGCCCCATGCCCTCCGACGGACCCCCCACCGGATCGGTGCGGCCCGTCACTCCCGGATCCCCTGATTCCGACGGACCCCAGGATGGCGAGTGAGCGAGACAACTGAACCGGCCGTCGAGCCCGGTCCCCCCTCGGACGTGCCCGAAGAGCCGGCGACCGGCTACTGGCACGCCCTCACCCACCCCACCCGACGCGGGTGGATGCTGATCGTCAGCGGGCTGACGACACTCCTGCTGTTGGCCGTCGCCTTCTTGCTCCCCGTGCCGTTCGTCAAGCTGGCGCCCGGCCCGACGTTCAACGTGATCGGCGAGGACGACGGCAAGCCGGTCATTGACATCTCCGGAACCCAGACCTTCCCCGTCACGGGGAACCTCGACATGACCACGGTCCTGGAGAGCGGTGGACCGCGCGGCGGCCTGACGTTCGTCGATGCGATCGCGTCGTGGGTCAACCCCTCCGACGCCGTTGTACCGCGAGAACTGCTGTTCCCCGACAACCTCACGGGTGAGCAAGTGAAGAAGCACGAAGCGCTGATGTTCAGCACCTCGGAGTCCGATGCGATCGCTGCCGCGATGACTTACCTGAAACGGCCCATCGTCAGCGAGATCGTCGTCACGGCGGTGTACGGGGACTCACCGGCCGACGGCGTCCTGCTGCCGAAGGACGAGATCCTGAAGATCGACGGCAAGGACGTGACGTCGCCTGAGCAGGTCGCCAAGACCGTGCGCGGCGCGCCGATCGGCACGACGTTCGAGTTGACGATCAGCCGCGACGGCGTGGAGGTCGACGGATCTGTCAAGAACAACGTCGAGCAGACCGTCAAGGTCACGTCCGCAGCGAACCCCGACGACCCGAAGATCCCGTTCATCGGCATCGGCGTCGGCGTCTTCTACTCGGCCGGCTTCCCGATCGACTTCACCCTCAGTGACGTCGGCGGCCCGAGCGCCGGGCTGATGTTCGCCACGGGGATCATCGACAAGCTGACCCCCGACAACCTCACCCACGGCAAGCACATCGCCGGCACCGGGACGATCGCGCCCGACGGCAAGGTCGGCGCCATCGGTGGCATTCGGCAGAAGATGGCCGGCGCGCGCAACGTCGGTGCGGAGCTGTTCTTGATGCCCAAGGTGCACTGCACGGAGGCCCGCGACCACATCCCCGATGGTCTCACTGTCGTGCCGGTCGAGACGCTCACCAATGCCATGGACGCGATCAACAACTACACGACGGGCAAGCCCGTTCCGTCGTGCCCGGCCCCGGTGTCGTAGGTTCATCAGATGAGCTTCGAGATGCCAGGCATGGAAGGCTCCGGCGGCGCACCCGCCGAGGTGGAGCCTCGACGTCGCGGCGTGCTGCTGCCGACACTGATCATCCTTGCGCTCCTCGTAGGCTCCTTCGTCATCTTCACGGGCTTCTACACCGACTGGCTGTGGTTCGACTCGGTCGGCAAGACCGAGGTCTTCTCGACGTCGTTGGTGACGCGGGCCGTGATGTTCGCCGTGTTCGGCGCGATCATGGCGATCGCCGTGGGGGCGGCCATGTGGATTGCATGGCGCACGCGGCCCACGTTCATCAGCATGACGCCGGAGCAGGCAAGCCTCGAGCGCTACCGCATCGCGATCGAGCCGTATCGCCGTCGCATGACGATCCTCGTTTCACTCGGACTCGGCCTCATCACCGGCCTCACCGCGGCGGGCGAGTGGGGCACATACCTGCTGTGGAAGAACGCGGTGCCCTTCGGTGTCACCGATCCGCAGTTCGGCATGGACCTGTCCTTCTACACGTTCACGCTGCCGTTCATCCGGTTCCTCATCGGCTTCGGCTTCGCGGTCATCGTGCTCTGCGCGATCCTCGTCGTCATCGTGCAGTACCTCTACGGCGGCCTCCGGCTCCAGCCGAAGGGCGATCGGGCATCGAACGCCGCACAGGCGCAGCTGTCGCTCCTGATCGGGCTCTTCGTCCTCCTGAAGGCCGTGTCGTACTGGTACGACCGCTTCGGCCTTGCCACGCAGAGCCAGCAGCTGGTCGCAGGCTTCACCGGCCTGAAGTACACCGACGTGAACGCCGTCCTTCCTGCGTTGAACATCCTTGCTGCCGTGTCGGTCCTGGTGGCGCTGCTGTTCTTCATCACCGTCTTCCGACGTCATTGGGTGCTGCCTGTCCTGGGTGCGGGGCTGCTCCTCGTCACGAGTGTCGTCGTGGGCGCGCTGTACCCGATGTTCGTCCAGCAGTTCCAGGTCCGTCCGAGCGAACTGGTCAAGGAGCAGCCGTACCTCGACCGCAACATCACGGCCACCCGAGCCGCCTACGACATCGCGGACTCCACCGTCGCCGACTATGCGGGCACCGTGTCGCCGCCGACTCAGGCAGTGCTCGACGCCAGTGCCGGAACGCTCAACAACATCCGTCTGCTCGACCCTGCCGTCGTGTCGCCGACGTTCAACCAGCTGCAGCAGATCCGCGGCTACTACTCGTTCAACAGCAAGCTCGACGTCGATCGCTACACCCTCGACAAAGTCAAGCGCGGAGCGATTGTGGCGACCCGCGAGATCAACCTCGCCGGCATCCCCGATGGCCAGCGCAACTGGACCAACGACCGCATCGTGTACACCCACGGCTACGGATTCGTCTCGGCGTACGACAACACCGCGCAGAGCAACGGCCAGCCGGACTTCTTCGAGAGCGACATCCCGCCGACCGGCAAGCTCGACGTGGCCGAGCCCCGCGTGTACTTCGGCGAGCTGTCGCCGGCCTATTCCATCGTCGGCGCGCCGAAGGGCACCCCGCCGGTCGAGCTCGACTACCCCGATGACGCCAGCCCGACAGGGCAGAAGACCAACACGTATCAGGGCAAGGGCGGCGTCTCGATGGGCTCGCTGTTCGGGCGCGTGGTGTTCGCCACGAAGTTTCAGGACGCCAACATCCTGCTGTCCGACCTGGTCAACTCCGACTCGCGCATCATGTGGGACCGCGATCCGCTGACCCGCGTCGAGAAGGTGGCCCCGTGGCTGACCCTCGACCAGGATCCGTACCCGATCGTGGCGGACGGCCGCATCAAGTGGATGGTCGACGGCTACACGCTCAGCAATGAGTACCCCTACAGCAGCCGCGTCAGCCTGAGCGATGCCACGAGCGACTCGGTGTCATCGCGCACGATCCCCTCAGGCCTGCTGCCGCGCGACCAGGCGAACTATGTACGCAACTCCGTCAAGGCCGTCGTCGACGCCTACGACGGCACGGTGACCCTCTACGCGTGGGATCCCAACGACCCCGTGCTCATGACATGGATGAAGGCGTTCCCGGGCATCGTCGAGCCCGTCTCGGCGATGTCGCAGCAGGTGCTCGAGCACGTGCGCTATCCGCAGGACCTGTTCAAGATCCAGCGCGCGATCCTCAGCCGCTACCACGTCACCGACGCGTCGACGTTCTACAACGGCACCGATGTGTGGATCGTGCCCAGCGACCCGACGGTCTCGCCGGCACAGGTGTTCCAGCCGCCGTACTACCTGACCCTGCAGATGCCAGGGCAGGAGGCGCCGGTCTTCTCGCTGACGACGACGTTCGCTCCACAGCGCCGGCAGACCCTCGCGGCATTCATGGCGGTGGACTCTGCCCCGGGGGAGGGCTACGGCACCATGCGCGTGCTCCAGCTCCCGAGCAACACGACGATCCCCGGTCCACAGCAGGTTCAGAACAACTTCGAGTCCGACCCGCTCGTCTCCTCGCAGCTGTCGCTGCTGCGCCAGGGCGGTTCGCAGGTCGAGCTCGGCAACCTGCTGAGCCTGCCCTTCAATGGCGGCCTGCTGTACGTCGAGCCGGTCTACATCCGCGCCTCCCAGGAGGGCTACCCGCTCTTCCGCAAGGTGCTCGTTGGCTACGGCTCGAATGTCTCGATGGAGAACTCGCTCGATCTCGCGCTGGCGAAGGTGTTCGGCAAGAGTCCGTCCTCGACCACGGACCAGCTGCCCGACCCGAACGCACCGAGCGGTCAGGGCGAGTCGAGCGCCAGTCCCAGTCCGTCGCCAAGCGGAACCACGAGCCCGGAGACCGCACTGGCTGAAGCCCTCATCTTGGCGCAGTCGGCGTACGACGACGGGCAGCTCGCACTGGCCAAGGGCGACTTCGCGGCCTACGGGCAGGCGATGGAGCAGTTGAAGGCAGCGCTGGATGCGGCCGCCGCGGCGGAGGCGCAGATGAACCCCGACCTCCTGCCCACCCAGCAGGCCACACCGTCGGCGAGCCCCGGCCCGTCGACCGCGGCGGCGTGACCGAGGCCGAACCGGGTGGCTCTGACTACTGGGATGCCCGGTACGCAAGCATCGGCGACCAGAACGTCAGCTGGTACCAGCCCGAGCCGACGATCAGCCTCGAGCTCATCGAGCACGTGGCCACCGCCGGGGCGAGCGTGGTCGATGTCGGAGGGGGCGCCAGTCGACTGGTCGATCACCTGCTCGCCGTGGGCTACCGCGACCTGACGGTCGTCGACCTCAGCGCCGAGGCGCTCCGCGCATCGAAGGACCGCGTGGGGGACGCGCCTGTGACATGGGTGGCCGCCGACGTGCGCGACTGGCAGCCGGCGCGCGCCTTCGACGTCTGGCACGACAGGGCGGCGTATCACTTCCTCACCGACATCGGCGACCAGGATCGTTACTGGCAACTCGTGCGCGAGACGGTCCCACCCGGAGGCCACGTGGTCATCGCGACGTTCGCACTCGACGGACCTGAGTCCTGTTCTGGCCTTCCCGTCGCGCGCTACAGCGCCGCCAGACTCGCCGCCGCGATGGGCGCCGGCTTCACGGTCGTCGAGACTCGCCCTGAGGTGCACCGCACACCCAGCGGTGGGTCGCAGTCGTTCACTTGGCTGGTCGCTGAGCGCGTGTAACTCGGCGGTGCGCCGATGCGCGATGCTTGACCCATGGACGACGACCTGGTGGTGCGCGGATCAATCGTGATCCCGCAGTCCGAGCTCGTCTGGAAGTTCTCCCGGTCCTCAGGTCCTGGTGGCCAGGGCGTCAACACGACGGACTCGAAGGCCCACCTCGCGTTCGACGTGCAGCGGTCGCCGTCATTGCCGCGACCCTTGCGTGAGCGTGCCGTCGAGCACTTCGGCCCCCGGCTCGTCGACGGGGTGCTCACGATCACCGCGTCAGAGCAACGGTCGCAGTTGCAGAATCGCCGTGCCGCCGAGCGGCGGCTGGTGTCCTTCCTGCGCGCGGCGATTGCGCCGCCGCCACGTCAACGCCGCCCTACCAAGCCGAGCAAGGCATCCGTCGACCGCCGCCTCAAGGAGAAGAAGAGCCGATCGACCATCAAGCACCTTCGCCGGTCCACGCGCGACCCCGAGTAGCGCTCGGCGACCGGCAGGTACGGTGAGCGCGTGATCAAGCCGCATCGGAAGGCACGCGAATGACGAGGGCCCTCGCCGGCATCGTCGGCCTGCTGCTCATCGTGGCCACGTCGTGGTCGGTGCTGCGCACGCTCGTCGTGCCGCGCGGGAGTTCACAGCTGAACTACACCAAGAACCAGGTCCTCTTCGCCGGTTTCAGGTTCGTGGCACATCGCACGGGCACCTACGTCGGGCGCGACCGCGTGCTGACCTGGGCCAGCCCGATGGCGATCTTCACCTCACTGCTGATGTGGCTGCTGTTCTTCTTCATCGCCTACTCACTGTTGATCTTCGCGACCAGCGACCTGACGCTCGCTGTCTCGGCGCGCGAGGCGGGGTCGAGCCTGTTCACCCTGGGATACGCCACGAATGACCGGGCGAACCTCACGGCGCTGGACTTCCTCGCCGCATCGACCGGCCCGATCACGATCGGCCTGCTGATCGGGTACCTGCCCACTTTCTACGCGGCGTACCAGCAGCGCGAGGCCGACGTCACGTTGATGCTGGCGCGCGCGGGGGAGCCCAACTGGGGTCCCGAACTGCTCGCCCGCCATTCGCAGGTGGGCACACTCGCCCGGCTCGACGAACTGTGGCCGGTCTGGGAGCGGTGGGCCGCCGAGATCAGCGAGAGCCACACCAACTTCCCGGTGCTGATCCAGATGAGGTCGGCGCGTCCGTATCGCAACTGGCTGGTCTCCCTGCTGTGCGTGATGGATGGCGCGGCGATGCAGGTGTCGCTGAATCCGAGCATGCCGCAGGACCGCGCGCGGCTCCTGATCCGCCAAGGGGTGCTCTGCCTTCGCGAACTCGCCATCGTGCAGGGAATCCCGTACGACGACGACCCGTCACCCGATACGGAGTCGGACGTCTCGGCAGAGGACTTCGCCGACGCATGCGCGATGCTGCAAAGGTTCAACTACCCCATGGAGCGCACGGTCGCGGACGCGTACCTGCACTTTCGCGGGTGGCGTGCCAACTACGAGCCAATCGCATATTCATTGGCTATGCGGATCGATGCCGTGCCTGCTCCATGGAGCGGGCCACGACGCCCACCACTGCCGATCGTCCAGCCGGCGATGCCGCAGAACCGCAAGCCGAGCGGCTCCGGGGACTAGCCGGCGCTGGGACTCGCAACCGCGCTCGCCGCAGGGCTCACGCCCGTGGGCGGCGCAAGCTTGACCCTGACGGTGAACGTCATGATCACCTTGGTCTTCTTGTTCTTGGGCTTGCCGTCGTAGACCGTGACGGTGGTCTTGCCGGTGGCGATCGCCTGGAAGCCGGCGTTGGTCGCCGTGCCGTTGTCGACGGTCTGCTGCGTCACTCGGACGATGCCCTTGGGGTTCGCGCGCACGATCACCGTGGTGGTGGCGTCGTTCTGCGGCAGGTCGGTGAAGATCGCGTTCTGCCCGACGACGAGCTTGATCTTGGTGCCGTTGTCGGCCTGCGTCACGTTGATCGGCGCCCATGTGCTGGGATCACCACCGACGAGGGACGGGCTCGGGGCTACGGAGATGGACGGGAATGCCGTGGGCAGGGACGAGGTCGACAACGAGGCCGATGCAGTCGCGTCGCTCGAGGAGGAGCTGCACGCGGCCAGCATGCCTGCCGCCGTGAGGCCGACGGCCACCACCGCGACTGTGCCCTTGGTCATTCTCATGGCAACTCCACCTGTTCTCTCGAGCCAGTGCTGCTGACGTCGCGTTGAGCCTAACCGCGCCGAGGCGGTTTGAGGCAGAGGCTCCACGAGGGATCGCTGAGAATTACACAGTCCTTACGTCAGGTCAGGCTCACGGCGTGGGAGCGACCCCTGAACAGTCCGGCCCCGATAAGGGACAGGGAGACTGCCCCGGCGATGGTCATCCCCAACCCCATCTCGACCGGCGGACGCAACGTCATTGCCGAGAAGACGGCGGAGGCAAGCGCGCCCATGGTCATCTGCAGGCCCCCCACGAGGGCCGCCGCGGACGCGGCCGATCGGGGGAAGGGGTCCAGCGACAACGCCATCGCGTTGCTGTTGACGCCGGCGACCGTCATCAGCGCGATCACCAGCGGGATCATCAGCCAGGCCAGGGCCGCCGACAGTAGCGCGGCGACCAGGACGACGATGGACGCCGCGAGTTGAGCGGCGACGGACGAACGGAGCAGCACGACCACTCGGTGCGTCTTGAGCAGTCTCATGTTGATCTGGGCGCCCAGTGCGAAGCACAGCGATAGCCCGGCGAAGGTGAGGGCGAAGCCGCCCTCGCTGAGCCCGTAGGAGTCCATGAGAACGGCTGGCGAGGCCGAGATGTAGGTGAACAGCGCGGTGGACCCGAGGGCGGCGATTGCCGCCGTCTTGCGAAACTGGCCGCTGCCGATGATGGACCCGTACTGGCGCATCGCGCCGGTGAAGCCGTGGTCACTGCGGCGCTCGGCCGTGAGTGTCTCGGGCATCAGGGCGACGCCGACGAGGCAGGCGACGCCAAAGACGGCGAGGGCGACGAACGTCCACTGCCATGGCGCCACCGCCAGGATCGCCGAGCCGATCAGTGGGGCCACGACCGGTGCGAGCGCGAACACCGTGACGATCGCCGACATCGCCCGGGCGAGTTCGACTCCGGAGTACAGGTCGCGCACGCAGGCTCGGGCGATCACGATCCCGGCCGAGCCGCCCAGGGCCTGGACGAGTCGCAGGATGATCAGCACCTGGAACGTCGGCGCGACCGTGATCAGCAGGGATGCGAAGACGAAGATGATCAGGCCCACCGCCAAGGGAAGCCGGCGGCCGTAGCGGTCCGAGATCGGGCCCCACAGGACCTGACCGGCGCCCAGCCCGAGCAGGCAGGCGGACATCGTCAACTGGACTGAGCCGGTGTCGGTGCCGTACGTGCGCGCGATCTCGGGGAAGGCCGGCAGGTAGAGGTCCAGCGACATCGGACCGAACGCCGTGAGCGCAGCGAGCAGCAGGAGCAGTCGCAGGCGGGGCACGCCTCAGCCTAGAGCGCCGCCGTTCAGCAGGTCGGCGACGGCGTCGCCGCGTGGGATGCGTGATGTCCCGCTCGGGGTCGCCGCAACGATGGCCGCGGCAGCGTTCGCGAGCCGGATGCGGGCGATCGTCGCCAGTCCGCGGTCCAGGCCCACGGCATAGGCACCGTGGAAGACGTCGCCGCAGCCGACCGTGTCGACGGCATCGACGGCGAATGCGGGTACGTGCGCCACGCCCTCGACGTCGAAGCACCTCGCGTAGGCGCCGTTGGCGCCGTCAGTGAGGACGACGGCCCCTTGTCCGCCCTTCCAGAGCGCGGCGATGATGTCGGCGGGCTCGGTGCAACCGGTCACCTGCCGGGCGAAGTTCAACGGCAGGATCGGGTGGTCAGCCATGGCGATGAGCTGGTCGACGATGTCGGTGTCCGGCGCCTCCCGCTCCGCGTCGAGGACGACGGGGATCCCGCGGGACAGCGCGCTCGCCATGACGTCGATGCTGCCGGGCGGTGCGGTGCTCGCGTCGACCATCAGCACCGTGGCCTGTGACAGCGCCCGCTCGACCACGTCGGGACTCGGCAATGGCGTGTTCGCGAGGCTGGAGTCGTCATACGCGATGAACCGGTCGCCGTCTCGCGTGACGACGATGGTCGACAGTGCCGGATGCGCGCCGGGTGCCCGCGCGACGAACTGGGTTCCGACGTCGTGCTGGACGAGGTCGTCGAGGACGTTGTCCCACTCGGACTCCGAGCTGACCGTTGCCAGGTAGGCGGTCTCGGCCTCTAGCCCAGCAGCGGCGGTGAGGGCCGTTCGCACGTTGCCGCCGAAGCGCGTCTCTGTGCGCTGGATGCGACCCTTGCCGTCCTCCCACATCGCGTTGGTGAACAGCACGCGGTCGTAGGCGATGCAGCCCAGTCCGATGATCACGGGAGGTCCGATGCGCCTATGCCAGCTGCGTTGCCGCGGCGAGCGCCTCGTCGGCGTTCATGTTCTGGTGTATGACGGCGCGGTAGGCGCGCGCGGCGAGCTCGAGGTCAGGGGAGCCCCAGATGTTGCGACCCACAACCGCTCCGCGCGCACCCGCGCTGACGGCCTCATGCGTCATGGCAAGGGCGTCGCGGAGAGTCTCGGCTTTCGGCCCTCCGGCGATCACGATGGGCGTCGGACACGATGCGATGATGTCCTTCATCGACTGCGGGTCGCCGGGGTAGCCGACCTTGATGACGTCGACGCCGGTCTCGATGCCGCAGCGCACGGCCCACGCGATCTGCTCGGGCGTGAAGACGATCTGGCCGCCGTTGGCGTAGTCGCGCGGGTAGATGTGCGCGACTACGGGCAGGTCGTACGGCGCCGCGTCACGGACCGAGTCGGCGAGCCACTGCAGGTAGCGGCCCTCCGTCGCTCCGCGGACGGGGATGGCGACGGCGATCGCATCGGCGCCCAGGCGAACGGCGTCGGCGGGAGTGGACAGGAGCTGTGCGACGCGGTCGTCCGGCGTGAAGGCTGCGGCCTCGACGATCAGCGCCGCCTTGCCGGCGTAGGGCGCCCAACAGTGCTTGGCGGTGCCGGCGGTCATCGTCATGGTGTCGGGCGTGCCGACCATGCTGCGCGCGATCGCCCTGGGCAGGTCGTGCAGACCCATCGCCGGTGCGTCGCCGTAGCCGACGAAGTGGTCGACAGCCACTCCGAACAGGTTGCCGGACGGATTGGCGAACAGGCGCGACAGGCGAATGGTTGTTCCGAGACCCACGGCAGTGCTCCAGTGATCGGTTGGACAGACATGCGCAGCGGAATCCCCCACCGCCCGGCCGCCCCAACCTAGCGGAGCGCCGTTGGGGAACGGCTACCGTGACGCTCGGCGAAGCCGAACGCTGGGCAGCAGGTGAGCGGCGCTGTACTGATTGGCGCCGCCCTCCGCCGACTCCGACCACCACCGTCGCAAAGAGGGCCCCGGAGCGACGCCGGCGGTCGGACTCGGCGAGGTGGGCGGGGCCGCTTGCCGATTTCCCGGCTCGCACGTATCGTTAAATCTTCAACTAACAGTGCCGCCTCGGAGGATCCACCATGCCCGCACAGACCGCTGACACCCTGACCCTGCCCCGCCTCAGTTCTGCCCCCGAGGCTCGGCCGCGCGTGGTCAAGTCCGTGACCTCGGCACCGTCCGGGTCGGAGGGCGAGGGCTTCCCCGTGCGTCGCGCCTTCTTCGGCGTGAACTCCGCGGACCTCGACCCGTTCGTCCACATGGACCAGATGGGCGAGGTCGAGTACGCGCCGGGCGAGCCCAAGGGCACGCCGTGGCACCCGCACCGCGGTTTCGAGACGTTCACGTACCTGATCGACGGCCAGTTCATCCACCAGGATTCCAACGGTGGCGGCGGCATCATCAACGACGGCGGCACGCAGTACATGACGGCCGGCGACGGAATCCTGCACATCGAGACCCCGCCCGAGCACCTCGTGGAGTCCGGCGGGCTCTTCCACGGAGTGCAGCTGTGGATCAACCTGCCGCGTGCGTTGAAGCGCATCGCGCCGCAGTACCAAGACCTGCAGGGGCACGACTCCACCATGCTCACCAGCGCCGACGGCGGTGCGCTGCTGCGCGTGCTCGCCGGCGAGGTCGACGGTCAGGCCGGCCCCGGCATCTCGCACACCCCGCTGGCCATCACGCATCTCACGTTGGCGCCCGGTGCCCAGGTCGATATCCCGTGGCGCACGGACTTCAACGCCCTGGCCTATGTGCTGGCCGGCTCGGGCACGGTCGGCGCCGAGCGCCGGCCCGTGAGCACCGGCCAGATGGCGGTGCTGGGGGAGGGTGACACGGTGCTGCTGCAGGCCGACGCGACGCAGGAGTCCCGCTCACCGAACCTCGAGGTCTTCCTCATCGGTGGCGTGCCGCTGCGCGAGCCGGTCATCCAGTACGGCCCGTTCGTCATGAGTACCAAGGCCGAGATCATGGAGGCGTTCGACGACTACCAGGCCGGGCGCCTTGGCTCGGTGCCTGCCGGCGCTATCCAGCCGCACCGCCCTGGCAGCCACTCCTGAGGTGAACTCGCGCCACTGACGATTCGTTGGTGGAATACCCCCGTGCTGCGGCCGCCGCCGCGGGCACGACCCACGCTCGTCAATCGAAGGGACTGGCTCATGGCAACGACCCGGCACGCATCCGCGGTTTGGAACGGCACCCTGCTGGAAGGCGGGGGCGAGGTCACGCTCGTGTCGTCCGGCATTGGCGCGCATCCGGTTTCCTGGCCGGCCCGATCGGGCGAGCCCGACGGCGTGACCAGTCCTGAGGAGCTCATCGCGGCCGCGCACTCAACCTGCTTCTCG
>Ga0194063_10001607_pt1 | contig 14558 bp, 10 predicted proteins | sample SepL3720m_MetaG_FD_155459 | JGI IMG/M metagenome (GOLD analysis project Ga0194063, IMG submission 155459) | Anoxic zone freshwater microbial communities from boreal shield lake in IISD Experimental Lakes Area, Ontario, Canada - Sep2016-L373-20m | ecosystem: Environmental > Aquatic > Freshwater... | reverse complement strand
AAACAAGCTCGGGGAGGCCTTCGCCTGTTTTCACCGAGATGAAGTGGGCGTTTGGAAAGTTCCGACGTGCCCATGGGAGGGTGGAGGGATCCCTGGCCTTGTCAATTTTGTTAAAGACGAGGAGCATCCGTTTTTCCTCGGCGCCGAGCTCGGTGAGAACTTTGCGCGTCGTCTCGTAGAACGTGAGAACTTCTGGCTGGCTGACGTCGAGCAAGTGGATGAGGAAATCGGCCATGACGGCCTCCTCCAAGGTGGCATTAAACGCTTCGATGAGCCGGTGCGGGAGCTTGCGCACGAAGCCGACGGTGTCGGTGAGCAGCAGCGGCTGGTTGTTGGGAAGTGCAATTTTGCGAGTCGTCGTATCCAGCGTAGCAAAAAGTTTGTCTTCGATGAGAACTTCGGCCCCGGTGAGCGCGCGGAGCAGCGAGGATTTCCCGGCATTCGTGTAGCCGACGATCGCCGCATTGGGAACCGGGGCGCGCTTGCGGTCTTTTCGTTGGGTTGCCCTCTGCCGGCGCACCGCAGCGAGATCGCGCTTGAGCCGATCGATTTGGCCTCGGATATTGCGCTTGTCCTGTTCGAGTTGGGATTCGCCTTCGCCCTTCGCCCCAATGCCTCCGCCCTGCTGGCCGAGATGCGACCAGGCCCGCACGAGCCGCGGAAGCGAGTATTCCATTCGGGCGAGATCGACCTGGATCCGAGCCTCGCGCGTCCGCGCCCGCTTTCCAAAAATATCCAGAATCACTTCCTGCCGATCGATAACGAGCGCCCCAGTCAGCTTTTCCCAGTTCCTTTGCTGGGCAGGAGTGAGCTCGTTGTCGAAGACGATCACATCGATCAGCTTCTCCTTGGCGAGCGCTGCAATCGATTCAGCTTTTCCCGAGCCGAGAAGCAGGTTCGCATGGGCCTCTCGATGCGAAATAAGGAGCCGATCGATTACCGGAATGCCCAGCGTATTGACCAGCTCTTCCAGCTCTCCAAGCAGGCTCTCCGCCTCAGGCTTGTCTCCCGCTTGTATATAGGCGCTGATCAGAAGCGCCCGCTCGACCATCTTCGGCTTATCTTTAATCTCAAACATCCGATTCGGGAAAACCTACCGGTCTATCGAGATGCCTGGCCAAAAACAGCACAATGGCTTCCATTCGGGAGACTTTCCAGCCCCCTTAGCGGACCTTCAAGAGCTCGACTTCAAAAATCAACGCTTCGTCAGGACCAATCAGCCCGCCGGCTCCTCTTGAGCCATAAGCAAGGGCCGAAGGGATAAAAAGTTGGATTTTTCCACCTTCTTTGATCAGCTGCACGCCCTCGGTCCATCCGGGAATAACCCGATTCAATGGGAATTCGATCGGTTCGTTGCGCTTGTACGAGCTGTCAAATTCCGTCCCGTTGAGCAGCGTGCCCCGGTAGTTGACCAGCACCGTATCAGTGGCTTTCGGCGCTTTGCCTTCACCAGGTGTCAGAATCTTGTATTGGAGCCCGCTGGCGGTCTGATGGACATCGGGCTTGGTTGCGTTTGCTGCAAGGAATGCCTTGCCTTTTTCAAGTGAGGTTTGAGCCATCGCTGTAGATAGCGAAATACCCGCTGCCGCAGCAATCGCAATCGTAAGGGAAAAAAATGTTTTCATCAGCACGAAGAGTACATGAGGCTTGTCCTTTTGAACAGATCGAATCGCTTGGACCACGATGAATCGAGAATCCATTCGACTCACGCCCATAAGTCAGACACCTTATTGCATCATGAAATTTGTCGATCAGATTCGCATCCACGCAAAAGCCGGCGACGGTGGCAACGGGTGCTGCAGCTTTCGCCGGGAAAAATTTATTCCACACGGGGGACCGGATGGCGGCGATGGGGGCCGGGGAGGGGATATCATCCTGGAAGCTGACCATGATACAGATAACCTTGTCGCCCTTTTCTATGAGCCGCTCATCCGTTCGCCTCGTGGGGGCGGAGGGAAAGGGAAGGACAAGCATGGCCGCAGCGCAATCCCGACCACAGTCAAAGTTCCCATCGGCACGGTCATCCGTCGCGCCGGAGCCAATTCTTCCGATCCAATAGAAGAGGAACCGATCGCCGATCTCGACACCCCAGGTCAGAAATTTGTCCTCTGCACAGGAGGGGATGGAGGAAAGGGGAATACGCACTTTAAAAGCTCTACAAATCGTGTCCCTCGCCAACACACAAATGGGTACCCAGGAGAAGAAGGATGGTTTTTCTTCGAACTTCGCACAATTGCCGATATCGGCTTAGTCGGTTATCCAAACGCCGGAAAATCTACTCTTCTAGGAAAAATATCTGCAGCTCATCCCAAGACGGCCCCTTATCCCTTTACAACTCTCCACCCGGTCGTTGGAGTTGTCGATCTTCCCGGCTATCGCCGCGTTACCGTTGCAGATATCCCGGGACTCATCGATGGAGCCCATGAAAATAAAGGGCTCGGACATGAGTTCCTTCGACATATCGTACGATGCAAATGCCTGTTCTTTGTCATTGATATGGCAGGAAGCGAAGGAAGAAACCCGATCGAAGACTACCAGTCGCTCAAAAAAGAGTTGAGCCTCTACGATCCAACCCTCGCAAATAAACCCTCATGCATTGTTGCGAATAAGATGGATATCGCTGGTTCTGCAGAGAACGCAGAAATGTTCCGTGGGCGATTTCCGAAAATGAAAATGATCTCGATCTGCGCGACAGAAGTAAGCGATTCTTCTGTAATAACGGAACTTATTTCAGAAGAATGCTTTAAGTAGCGTTTTTACGTTATAGGCGTTCTTCCAAAGCCTCCTAAGCTACGGTCCTAGGTGCATCATACGCATTTAACGTAAAAACAGCGCAAGGCGCTGGGAGACGGAGAATAAAGCAGGGATAAAAACAACCGCAATTCAACCTGACCTCCAAAATAGAGGCCTTAAATTGCGATGGAGCGCGGTCGGAGGCAAGAGAACTCCTGGGACTGCGCTTGGCCCGAGTGCAGGCCTCGGCAGGCGAATCACCGAAACTTGCAAGCTCCCCGAAGATCTCCCAAGTGGCATGAGGGCAATCCAGCCCATGCAAGGAGGCCACAGACAGAATTGCCTGTGCTACACTCCAGAAAAGCAGCCTTCATTAGGGCGGATTAAGCAATGATGTGTCCGCAGATTTCGCTGAATCACACAGATTTCTCGAACATGAGATAGGAGCGCCAGGCAACAAGGTGAAAAGAATATCGGCGCAACCGGTTTTCATCTGCGTAGCCTGCGTAATCTTCTGGTCATATAGACAAAAGTAGAGGCCACATTATTTCTTAAACCGCTCCAATCTAGACGTGCGTTTGCATAGATATGCACTCGGAGGTTCGCCGCGATGCATTTATCCGTTGCTGATCCACCAAAGATGAGTCCGCGCATTATAACAATTCACGCAGATTTATTGAATTAAAAGAAGGCATTCCGCGACATGCGCTGAAGCATTGACCGTAGATAACCTAGAAATAAAATGACTACTTCTGCGTAGTCTGCGGATTACGCGATCAGCAACTATTTCCGAAGTTTTCTTATAATATCCGCAGATTGGCGAGAAGCGGGAAGAGACGGTCCCTTTTATCAACTGGCGATCTCACGGAGGCGCGTATGTCGAGTAGGAGCGATTGCAGCGCGAGAGCGGTAATGGTCTCCGTGTGCTCGGGACCGCATCCAGTCCACTTCATCTACGCAAAGTTCGCAACAATCCATCGCAGCAACAGCAGTCTACCCAGCTTCTTAAAGGCACCTTTCTTGCGCCTCTAAAAATGAACCCTGTGAATAACTATCGTCTTTCTGTGTGAACGGTTGCGTCGCTTTAGAATCCTCACAACTTATTCACAGCCTCTCAATTACCTGTGCGCCTGCACAATATCTATAACATCACATAATGTATGTAATGTATAATTGAATGACGTAGTAGCGGGAAGAGCTGAAAAATCCCTTCGTCGGACTTCCGGCGGGAACGCGGCTATCTAGCTGGAGCGTCAGGCATCTTGCCAGACGTTCGCTCCCCATCCTTTTTTCTCTCACCCCGGCAGGATGCCGACGAGTGCGCGGGCGCAAGGAAGCCGCGCGCTCCCGCCGAAAGTTCGGCGAAGAGCCCGCCGCAGCGGCGGTCTGTGACCGTCTCGCCATCTCTCGATCAGCCAGTGGCGCACGCCACATCTGGAAAATAGTGCGACCGCCGCTACCCGTTTTGCAGGTCTCGGGCATGTGCCCCCTCGAGCCCCTTTACTTGACCAGCACTTCTGCCTTCTCTGGAAAATTAAACTTATCAAGTTTTCCGCACGGATAAATACTTGCGACCAGCTGGCCCTGCTTTCCGAAAACAATGATCGTGGTCCTCAGGCTTTTGAGTTTCTCTGGCAAAGCTAAGTAGACATAGGAAGTTTTGTTGGATGCGATCAATTCCGGCATTCCGACTTCACCAATCCCCTTATTTGTCTGGGTCCACGTCAGGTTCGGGCCGGCTTGGCTATCAATGAGATTTTCGCTGGCATCAAAGAAGTAAGCTTTAAAAACCACTTCCCGGCAAGGTGTCTCTTCCCCTGCGCGAATGCCCACTTTCAAGCGCAGAGGCAAATCCTTTCGCCAAGTCCTATCTACGTAAATGAGATCCTTCGAGAGCTCTTTGCACACGACACGGGCAGAGAAATCCCCAGCCGAGGCAAGTGCGAGGTGCATGCAAAAATAACTGCAAAGAATGAGGAGTCTTGTCATATAGCAACTCGGCTTCTTAGGCGTCGGCGCAGGTAAGACAAGACAATTGTCTAAAATGGCGTCAGGTTGCAGAGGTTTTCAGCAGCCTGGGCATGATGGCCGACAGTCCCCCGGCGAGAGATTTTTGGGCAACTCGGGAGGTTCTGATGAGGTCACACAATCCTGAGACGCTCGATGGATGGGACAAAACATATTTGAAAAGACGGAACGGATCAGGTTTCCCGGTCGCATTGCTGATGAGGATCCCTGCAGGCACTGGAAGGTCTTGATCCACCGTATCGCTAATGCTGCGAACTGCCAGCATGGGAACCCCATGAAGATCGCACATGTTGCGAATATGCTTTGATTCACAATCAACTGAAATGGCCCTTGAAGATTCGCCGAGTGCTCGCTTCTCTCGACTTGTTCCAGCGATGCTCTCGACTGTCGCAATCTCGCCAAATGTGAAACCGGCAACGTCCCGCACGGTTCGCAAGGTGCGCGAACATGAGAGATTCTCTCCGATAATCAATGCTCCCACAGGAAAGCCGGGTTGGATCGCTCCAGCGAATCCGGCAGAAACAAGAAGGCTTGGCGTTGAGCGTTTGAGGTGTTGCTCAAGAACATTGAGACAGCGCTTTCCGGTTAAGCCGAGATTCCATACCGAGACACACATTCGGTTTGGTTCCCGAAGTGCCGCACTTTCGTATTCCAAGGCGAAGACGAGCGCGATCATTGTTCAAATCGAATTAGGTAGATAAGATTTTCGGTTTTAAGCGATGGTTCAGAGATAATTTTTGCTCCAGATAGTTCTAGTGTCTGAAAGCGATTGGCTGCATCGCTCGGAATCTGGACGGTCATCCCCTCATCCTGCGAGCTGGAAGAGAGAACAGAACCTCCCAAGGATCTCGCGGTCGCTTCGATTTGTTTTCGAAGCTGTGGACGCTTGGACGGATTTTCGAAAATCACATATTGTCCACGTCCATCGACGAGCGTTTTTGGGGTAAGCTTTTCGTCTGCCACCTTTTCGAGGATGGCGCGAAGGCCTGGATTTTCCGGTGAGGGCTGTTTATTCTCAATAGGCACCGCTGGAGATCTGGACATCTGGACAAGTCCGATGCTGAGGATCGTGATCGGCAGGGCCAGGGCCAGAAGCGTGAGCATGATCATCATCGCCATCTGCGGATTGAGGCGAAGCCCTGTACGACGTGCTGTATCGGTGGCAGTCGGCGGCATTGTTGCGTTGGATTGTTGCTCCTTCATGGTTGTTTCCTACGACAAAATATGGGGGGCGCAAGAGTCGACCGCAAGACTATCTGCAACGCAGGATTGACCGCGCCCCTACTCTGCCCGATATTCCCCACCCTTCAGATGTCCATTAAATACACGCGCAATTTTTGCATTATCGCCCACATTGATCACGGGAAGACGACGCTTTCCGATCGTTTGCTGGAATTTACCGGCACCATTCAAAAGCGGGAGGCCCAGGAGCAATTGCTTGATGCCATGGATCTGGAGCGCGAGCGGGGCATTACGATCAAGTCCCATCCGATCGCCATGGAATACAAGGCCAAGGACGGGCATACCTACAAATTGAACCTCTCCGACACTCCCGGGCACGTGGATTTTTCGTACGAGGTCTCGCGTTCGCTGGCAGCCTGCGAAGGCGCACTCATCATTGTTGACGCCGCCCAAGGGGTCGAGGCCCAGACAGTGGCCAACGTTCATTTGGCGGAAAAGCAAGGGCTCAAGCTCATCCCGGTCATCAATAAAATCGACCTTCCCAACTCCGATATCCCCTCCGCAAAAAGGCAGCTTGAGGAGATCCTGGCGATCCCCGAGGAAGAGGCAATCCTTGCCAGCGCGAAGGCAGGGATCGGCATTGAGGAAATCCTCGAGGCCATCGTCGAAAGGATCCCTCCGCCGTCCGGCAAGCCGGAAGCCCGCCTGCGCGCGCTCACCTTTGACTCGGCGTTTGATACCTATCGCGGAGTCGTCATCTATACCCGAGTGATGGAAGGGACGATCAAGGCCGGCGATCCGGTCAAACTCATGTCGACGAACGCGTCGTATGAAGTCAAAGAAGTCGGAATCTTCAAGCCCCAGCAGCCGAAGTTTTTTGTCCGCACCAAGCTGATTGCCGGAGATATCGGGTATGTCATCGCGAACATCAAAACGAGCTCAGAGGTAAAAGTTGGCGACACGCTCACCAGCGCGAGGACACCGGCCACCGAGCCGCTACCCGGATTTCAGATCGTCCAGCCGATGGTTTTCAGCGGAATTTATCCGATCAACACCGCCGACTTCGAACACCTCAAGGCAGCTATGGGCAAGCTCCAGCTCAACGATGCGGCATTTCACTTCATGCCGGAGTCGAGCGTCGCCCTCGGGTTCGGCTTCCGTTGCGGGTTTCTCGGCCTCCTGCACATGGAAATCATCTTGGAGCGTCTCCGCCGTGAGTTCGACATGGACATCATCGCCACGTATCCCTCGGTTATCTATGAGGTGCTCCGCACGAACGGCGAGCTTCTCAAAGTCGACAATCCCGAGCAGCTCCCTGATATGAGCGTGATCGAGGAAATCCGTGAGCCGATCGTGAGGTGTTTTATCATGGTGCCCAACGAGTACATCTCGGCGGTCATGCAGCTCATTATGGACAAGCGCGGCGAGATCAGCCACACCGAGTCGCTCGATACAAAGCGCGTCATGCTCACGACCGAGCTTCCGCTCAACGAAATCCTTGTGGATTTTGTAGACAAGTTGAAATCGATGACCCGGGGATATGGCTCGATGGATTACGAGCACGGCGGCTACCGGGCGAACCGGCTTGTGAAGCTGGAAATGCTCGTTAATGGCGAGCCGGTCGATGCCTTCTCTTCGATCGTCCACCGCGACAAAGCCGAAGCGCGAGGGAAGGCGCTCGCCGCCAAGCTTAAAGAGGTCATCCCAACCCAGCTCTACCAGGTGGCCATCCAGGCAGCCGTCGGCGGAAAAATTGTCGCCCGCGAAAATGTGAGCGCGATGCGCAAGAACGTCATCGCAAAATGTTACGGCGGCGATATCACCCGCAAGCGCAAGCTTCTGGAAAAGCAGAAAGAGGGCAAAAAGCGCATGAAGGCGATCGGCACGGTCAACATCCCGCAGGAAGCATTCATTCAGGTCCTCCGAACCAGCTAGCATATTTATGTTTTTCTTTACTCCGCGCTACATCAAAGAGGCGAAGCACTACCTTCAAGGCGCGACAAAATTCCTCCATTACAAACGCGACATCCTCAAGCCCGAACAGGTCGCTGACATCAATCGGCGGATGGAGCTGCTGGGCGCTGCCATGCGCAAACGGGAAAAGGATTCCGTGCAGAGTGCCATTCAGGATCTTGACGCCCAGATTGGCAAAATGTCACCGCCGCCGAAAGACGCCGCCTGGCGCGAGAATATCGAGGTCTTTCTTGTTGCGATTGTGGTTGCTGCAGGGATCAAGGCCTTCATCCTCCAGCCATTCAGGATCCCGACCGGATCGATGCAGCCGACGCTCTTCGGGATCGTCGGCACTCCGACCGATACGCCCCCGCCCAACCTCATCTCACGCGCCTTTCAATTCGTTTGGCTCGGCCGCCACTATATCGACCTCCACGCGAAAGATCGCGATGTGGTCACCGATCTCAAAGAGCACACCTATCTGAACTTTTTTACATTTACCGATATTATTTGTGACAATCGGACCTATTCCCTGTTCGTGCCGCGCGACCCTCTGGTCCGCTATTTCCACGTCGTTCCCGGCCGGGAGTATCAAAAAGGCGACGTGATAGCCCGCGGGCATATGGACACCGGCGACCAGGTCTTTGTGGACAAGGTGAGCTATAATTTCGGGAAGCCTGCAGCCGGCAACGTCTTCGTGTTCAAAACGACAGGAATCGAAAAGATCGAATCGGGCCTAGATCCGGCGATGGGCTCTCAGCACTACATCAAACGACTTGCCGGAATGCCCGGCCAAACGCTCCGGATTGCCCCCCCCACCCTCTACGTCGATGGAAAAGTTCCGACCCAATTTGGCTTCAAGCGGGTCATGAGCCTGAAAAACGGCTACCGGGGATACTCGAACGGTGGTGACAGGGGCGACGCCTTTACGATTTTGGGGGCGCCGGACGAAACGTTCCCCATCCCTCCTCGCTGCTACTTTGCCTTGGGCGATAACAGCTACAACTCCAGAGACAGCAGAGACTGGGGCACCGTCCCCGAACGCAATGTTGCCGGACGGGGATTTTTTGTTTATTGGCCGTTCACGTCGCGCTGGGGCTTCATCCGGTAAAATTCCAGAACCTCTCCGAAAGCCGGAAACAAGGGGGAAGATTCAGGCTTGGAAGGCGCGCCGGTGAAATTTCTTTCCTTCGCTATTGGCTTGTTGCCCAAGGTATGCCATATCCCTCTGTGCCAGCGTGGCGTCGTCACGCATAGAAACCCAATTTCATCCTAAAAAACATGAGCGAAACAGCCTCCATTACCTACAACGGAAAAACGATTGAACTGCCGGTGATCGTCGGCAGCGAAAACGAATGCGGCATCGACATTGCGACCCTTCGCGACCGCACCGGCCTCATCACGTATGATGACGGCTTCGGAAATACCGGCTCGTGTAAAAGCGACGTCACGTTCATCGACGGCGAAAAAGGCATCCTTCGCTACCGCGGCTACCCGATCGAAGAGCTTGCCCAGAAGAGCACGTTCGTAGAGGTCGCCTGGCTCATCATTCACGGCAACCTTCCAACCCGGGCGGAACTCCGGAAATTTTCGGATAACCTCACGGAATACGCCGTTCTGCATGAGGACATGAAGCACCATTTCGAAGCGTTCCCGCCAAACGCTCACCCGATGGCGATCCTTTCCTCAATGATTAATGCGACCGGTTGCTTCACGCGCGAGCTTACCGGACCTTACGATCCTGCTAAGTTCAAGCGCCACTCCGCCCGCCTCATCTCGCAGGTCCGCACGATTGCAGCCTTCGCGTACAGGAAGTCTCTCGGCCTCCCGAGCGTTTATCCGAAGCCCGAATACAAATACACCGCGAACTTCCTGCACATGATGTTCTCGATGCCTTATGCCGACGCCGATCTCCAGCCTGAAGCCGTTGCCGCGCTCGACCAGATCCTCCTTCTTCATGCAGACCACGAACAGAACTGCTCGACTTCAACCGTGCGCATGGTCGCCTCGAGCCGTGCAAACATGTTCGCCAGTGCGGCGGCTGGCGTCTGTGCGCTTTGGGGGCCGCTCCACGGCGGCGCCAACCAAGCCGTGCTGGAAATGCTCGCGCAAATCCTCAAAGAAGGCGACGACGGCTCGAAGTTCCTTGAAAGCGTGAAAACCAAAGAGGGAGGGAAGCGCCTCATGGGCTTTGGCCACCGCGTTTACAAAAACTACGACCCCCGCGCCCAAATCATCAAAGCGAGCTGCGACAAGCTTCTCGCCAAGCTCCACAAGAGCGATCCGCTCCTCGATATCGCCCTCAAGCTCGAGGAAACAGCCCTCAAAGATTCTTACTTCCTCGAACGCAAGCTGTACCCGAACGTCGACTTCTACAGCGGCATCATCATGCGAGCAATCGGCATCCCGACCGAGATGTTCACTGTCATGTTTGCTATCGGCCGCATGCCCGGCTGGATTGCCAACTTTAAAGAAGTCATGGACGATCCGAAATCCCGCATTTACCGGCCACGACAGATTTACACCGGCCCCACAATCCGCAGCTACGTTCCGCTTGACGGGCGCCAATAATCGGGGTCCCCTCACCCGATCCTAAAATCGCCAAGCCGCCGCGCTCGATCACCGTGGCGGCTTTTGCGTTTTCTGCTTGACGCTTGGAACATCGGAAGAGCCGCACAGTTTTTGGAAAAAGGACAATCTGGCGGAAGTGTAGCACAGACAATCTTGTCTGTGTCGTCGAGCCTGCAGCGGCAAATCAAAAAGGTTCATGGGGTGTGGCGATACAGGCTTGACCTTGTGGGGACTTGCCTACAAAATCCGCCAGTCTTTTTTACTTAAAAAGGCGGTTTTGCCGATGTAGCACAGTGGTAGTGCAATCGATTCGTAATCGATAGGTCAGGAGTTCGAATCTCCTCATCGGCTGTCCTTTATAATGAAGGGGCTTATCTTCACCGCTGAGAAGGGTTGGCTAAAACTTGCTCCCCACGCCGATCGAGACCATATGGCTGATGTTATCCTGCTGGTCGAAGTTGGCATTGTAGAAGACATTCCCGTTCCAGCGTTCTCCGATCCGGACACTCACTCCTGCACCGGCGAAGACCGAGTCGCGGTTTGGCGAAACCGTCGAGGTATCGAATGACGCCCCATGACCTCCTTCCAGACGGCTGCTGAATCCGGTTGGATTTTGCAGGAACTCATGCTGCCACAACAGGCGCAACTCCGGGAGAATCTGGAACGATTTACCATGAAACATTTGGTAGACCAGGCGGGCACCAAGGTTCGTGCACACGCTATTCGCATTTTCCTGACCGACCCGCAGGTCTAGGCTGTCGGCTCCGGTTTCGGTCAGGGGGTTCGTTCCCGCATAAGTTATATTGAGCGGAGAGGATCGGGCCGAACGTGAAGCTTTTCACGGTCCAATCGTATCCAAAATCCAAGTATGTCAGGAACTGTGAGCCTGTTGGAGCGCTGCGTGCGGTGCGATGGACCGTGCTAAAGGCAATATCCCGTTGGACACTGGATGTGGTATAGCCTCCGCCAATGATCATATTGCTGTAGAATCCGCCCGAATAGCAGTTGGCATACCCGCCAAAGAGCACACCGTTGCTGTTCAGCTTGGAGCTGTTGGCATATTGCGCGCAGGTCCCTTGGTAGCCGCTGTAGAGGCCCATGGTCAGGCGGTCGCCCATGCGGTAATCTATACCGCCGAGCATTGCTCCGCTTTCAGAGCGTGTGGAGGCAAGCTGGTTCAGGTTTGCACTGCTGGAGAAGATCCCGCTGCCTTGGAGCCAGACTCCCCAATGGTTATCCGGTCCTGGGATGAAGACGTTTTTCAACTCCCTGGCATCCATGACACCACCCGAGTTGTTGTCGTCATGAATCGGCGCAGCTTCGATATTCGATTGGAATCCGGTCAGACCAAGGCGGACTGCCCCGAAACGCTGGGCAAGCATCTGGGTTTGCGCATTTGCCTGTTCGATGGTCAGGCTGTTGAGGATCTCATAAAACGCGGGAGAAATGGCATTGAACGCATACGGGTATTGCTTGGCCGTGAGCTGATCGAGTGCCGCGCTGACAGCTTCCCTGTCGTTGCGGATCTGCGGGATGAAGTGGTCGAGCGCCCTGGCGAGGCTCCGCTGGTTGGCATCCTTTGCCACGAGCGCGTAGCTGGCCGGAGCAATGAGCAACGAGCCAACTCCTCCATCAACCAGGAAACGCCCGCGGAATATCGAGGCGTCAGGCATCGTGATGTTGTCGAAGGAACCGGTAATGCTGCCTGCGTGTAGGAACGCATACTGCTGGCCGTAGCTGAGGGCGTTCCCCTCCCAGTTTTGCACTTGCAGAGTTCCGCCCACCGAGGCCCTGCCGCTCACGTTCAGTTGGTCAAACCAATTCACGTTGCCAATCTGCAACTGGAACGTCCCGTTCCGGGGGTGCGTAAAATTCCCATTGACCGTCAATGTTCCTGGGCTATGGCCCGGTGCCACGGTGCCGCTGGAGTTGATTAAGTCGCCATAGAGCGTGCCAGTTCCAGAGAGGGTGCTGGCCGCAATCAATGTTACCGTCGGACTCGTCAGCGTCCCATCAACTATCAACTGCGTGGATGTGGCAGTGAATGCCCCTCCCACGCTCAACGCCCCCCCGCTTGCAACCGACACTGGCGCGGATGTAGCGGTGAGAGTCGCTACGCTCATCGTTGCTCCGCCGGCCACTGCCAGTCCGCTGGCTCTCACAGTGAATGGGGCATCAATTTGTAGGCTGCCACCAAGGACTGTCGTCGGGCCAGTGTAGGCGGGTGCAGCTGTAAGAATCAGGGTTCCGGTTCCGAGCTTGGTGAGGCCGATGGAATTTGCACCGCTATTCGTGTTGGAAATGACGCCGTTGCAGGTGAAGGAGCCTCCAGCGTTGGTGGTATCAATGCCGAGCTTTGATCCGGGTAGAAATCCCCCCGTGGCGTTCCCAAGACCACAGATCGTCGCAACATCGGCATCGGTGAATTCTCCCAATCGCCCGACGTTCAATGCCAGTGTCGCACCGGCTTGCACGATAAGATTGTCGGCAGTCCAGTTAGTTTGGTCTCCGTTATAGAGGGCTTGAATCTTCGCGACCTGCAGAATACCAGCAGAAGCCGTCGTTATGCCCGTGTAGGTGTTCGCACCTGAGAGAATCGTCGTGCCGCTACCCAATTGGGTTACGTCTCCCGTGCCGGAGATGGCGCTCGCGAAGTCTGTACCTTGGGTCAGGGTGTTGGAACGGTTGAATGCCAATGTCCCGTTATTGGTGATCGAGCTTGTGCTTCCGATCGAGCCGGAGGTTCCGCCATTTCCGATTTGCAGAGTGCCTGCCACAACCGTCGTCGACCCCGTGTAGGCGTTCGTGCCTGAGAGGATCAGCGTGCCGCTGCCTGTCTTGGAGAGCGCCCCCGCAACGCCAGAAGGGCCAGTGAAACTTCCATCCTGAATCGCCCCGCTAAACGTGGTGTTCAGGCTATTTCCTCCGACATCGAGCGCCTTGCCGCCAAGGAAGATATTGCCGTTCCCCTCAATAGAGCCGAGGTTCATCCCTCCGGTGGAAAGGCCGCTGATGTCGAGGAATCCGTTCCCATTGGTAACCACCCGAGCCGTCCCGCCATCGGAAGAATCTAGAAACAACATTCTCCCGCCAAACCCGCCGTTCGTGCCTCCGCTGGCGATCAGCGTGCTGCTGCCGGCGCTCGAACTGTCTTTGAAGGTCGTATGCCCGCTGTGGTTTCCTGTAGCGTTCCCGCCGGAGTTCGAGATGGTGGCGTTGCTGGCGTTTGAGCTATCGTTAAAAAGCAAATACCCGCCGTGGCCTCCGCCCGCCCCCCCGTTGGAATTTGTAATGTTGGCACTGCCTGCGCTCGAGGTGTTGTAAAAAGACGTGTCCCCGCTGAAATCCAGAGTGGTGTTCCCGCCGTAATTGGTGATGCTCGCACTTCCGGCGCTCGAGCTGTCGTTGAAATTCACAAACCCGCCGTACGCTCCGACGTTCCCTCCGTAGCTCGTGATGGTGGTGACGTTCCCTCCGTAGTTCTTGATGAGGGCGCTGCCAGCACTCGAGTTGTTGTTGAAGGTCGTATTCCCTCCGTAACCTCCGCTCGCCTGTCCGTTATTGTTCTCGATTAAGGCACTGCCCGCAGTAGCGCTGCCGTTGAAGAGGATCTGCCAGGAGTTGTTGAGCCATGAATTACCGGCAGTCGAGTTGGCATTGAAGGTCGTCTGCCAATAGTTTTTGATTGCGGTGGTGCCAGCGCTCGAGTTGCCGTTGAAGGTCGTATTTCCTCCGTTGTAGATCCGTGAATTGCCGGCAGTCGCGCTGCCGTTGAATGTGATCTGCCCCGGGTAGTTGTTGTTGTAGATATGTGAGTTGCCCGCCGACGCGTTGCCATTGAAAATGATCTGTGAATTGCCGTTGGTGATCGTGGAGTTGCCGGCGCTCGAGCTGTCATTGAAGGTCGTCTGCCAGTAGTTGAAGACGTCGGCGTTGCCAGCCGACGCGTTGCCATTGAATGTCAATTGCCCGGAATTGTAGAGCGTGGGGTTGCAGGGCCAATTCACGAAAGGCTGGAAAAGGAAGGGAGTGAGGCTGAGAGGGAACGGAAGGCAGTACGGTGGTGATTAGCGTTCATGGCGTTAAAAAAA
>Ga0194063_10001606_pt1 | contig 14561 bp, 22 predicted proteins | sample SepL3720m_MetaG_FD_155459 | JGI IMG/M metagenome (GOLD analysis project Ga0194063, IMG submission 155459) | Anoxic zone freshwater microbial communities from boreal shield lake in IISD Experimental Lakes Area, Ontario, Canada - Sep2016-L373-20m | ecosystem: Environmental > Aquatic > Freshwater... | reverse complement strand
ATAGTAAGAATATATGCTCTATATCTTTTCATTCTATCTTCATAGTAACGCATGATATAATAGTTTAAAAACTAAAATGAATCGTCCCCGCCTATCTGTTTGAGTGGGCATGTATCTTTGACTGGGCAGAAGAAGCATACCTGACACACCTTTGGATTTCGCATAGAATTCTTCAACGCAAAACAATAAGATGAAAGAGTATCTTTCATAAACTGATTGACTGCTATTCGATCGACATCATATTTGAGTACCTGTAACCTTGGAGTTACATGCTTCGTAAAAATAAGATAATCAAAACCTGTTACTCTATCCTCTCCTACCATTTGTGCAAGGAGTCGTGGATAGATAAACTTTTGGATTTTGTTATCGTAAGTTTCTGGTTTCCATTCAGCCTTAGATGTTTTGAAATCTATTAGTCTGAACCAACCATTACTATCTTTGCAGATCGCATCGATTGTACCTTCGAGAATAACAAGATATTCACCAAACTCTATCTCTGCTACACACTTGAACTCTGTACAAGTGAAAGGGTATTGAGCACGAAGATTTTCTTTCTCAATCAATGCTATGTAATCATAGATTGTTTTACATCGTTCATCATGTTTTTGGCAGATGATATCTAATGTATCCATACCTGCCGCCTCATTAAAAAAGAATGCTTGTAATACAGCATGTGTTAATGATCCAAAAAGTAATGCATCATTATTCGCAAATTCCTGCTTTCAATACCTGTGCTTGAACGCGCATGTATGAAAGGATTCAAGTTCCGTTGTACGGAGAGATATTGTCTGATAGTTTTCTTGTAGGGGCATTAGCACGATCCTCATATTTCATTTTTAAGGGATAAAAACATGTTGCTTTTTCAAGTCAACCATTGAATCAGACAAGTAATGTCCCATTACAATTGTAATTATGAGTAGTTGCTGCAGAGATAAACCACATCAAACCCAATAAGATAGAGGTTCCTACTCCGAATAATACAACAGCTAATGGGTATTGATCTGGTCTCATTCGTTTGATGGGTTACTTTGTAAAAGTTCTAACAAACGATCTCTATGTTGTGTTTCGATATCTACCATAGTCATACAGTATTTGAAGACTGCTGGAGATAAGTCCTCAAACTTTCTAGAATATTCCTGAAATTTTTGTAAACGCTCTTTGATATCTTTTAGATCTGTTTCGATAAGCCTATCTGTAAATTTTTTTGTATCCATATTTGTTATAAAAAAATTAAAACAATTACTGCGTACTCCCAGTCTTACTTCACCTATCTACGAGTTAGTCTCGGAAGGTATCTAGGTTCTCTGTCCTATCAGCGACTAACACCTACACGGAGTCCGAGGGGAGGTTTCCTAGCGGCACGCAGTAATGTACATTATAGTGTTCGACTGACTGTTATATTCTCTAAATAATTATTTGATTCGCCTATCCATGCTTTGATAACCAAGGTCTTACCGATAGCGTATGACCAATCAGCACCGTTGGGATGGTCTTGTGTAGTAACATTATCTAATTTATATTGGTATACTCCATTCCCTACAAAATCTTCTGTATAGGTATTCATGTCTACCAATCTACCATTACATAATTTTGTAGTACCTACAGATGCCTGGATATTACCAGGGATCTGACCATACTTTGATTGTTTAGCTAGTTTGAATGCAATAGTCACATCCTTCGCTCACGCTGGGATATCTAATGTCTTAACATTATTCTGTGCCCATGCTCTAAGCATAGACCCATTGTCTTGATAATTACCTGGGAGCGCTTGTGGTTGTGGATCATAGGCCACAGTAACTTCTCATCTTAGATTTTCTTCTTCCATATAAGTTTCTGTTCCAGTAACCAACGTTGCTCCAGTATCAATATATCCAGAAAGAATATATTCAACTGACCCTGTATCCACAGGAGTGGCTATTGGTGCCTTAGGTATAATATTCAACCATATAAGGCAACCGATTCAAACTACTACTATTGCTCAAGCAAATCGTAGGAAAATTTTTGTAGAATTTTTCATAAACTATAATTTATAAATTAAAACATTTTTGATGATTCAATCGCGCTTATCTGCTATCTGCTCAAACGCGTGACTAGACAAATCTATAACTTTATTTGTGTATTCCTTTGGACCATAATCATTATGGAAACAAGTTACAGACTTACCATTATCTACGTTAACTACTTTGTAGTATCCGTATCTTTCTTTGATTCTGAGTGCGCAGGTGTCGTGAGATTCGCTTCGGTGTTCTCACTTTAAGTCGTAATCGTATCGGGTTGCTGTACCTGAAGCTATTGCTTCTGGGATGGTCGACATCAGAACCTCCTGTGTTCCACTATCAACTTCTTGTTTCATTGTATCAACTCGCGGTGTGATTTCTTTCCCGTACTTGGTCATAAACTCGTATACCCCGTTGGTCGACACATAAATCCTAAACATACCAGCGTAGTGACACATAGTACTATTACAAGTAATAGGAATCTCACGCTCGTGGAACTGATCTGTGCCTCCAGGAACCACATTATCATATATCCACATAGTAGAGTCGCTAGGATTATAATCGCGCGCGACCACGGCAAAGTGGGTTGAGTTATTTCACGACGCTGCTTGTCAATATCATCTTCGGTACATGAAGTCTCAGCGTTCTGCCGTCCTTGGATCTTTTGGATATCAGAGTTCATATAATACTTGTGAGTTAAATAAAGATATTGATTCTTTTGTTAGTAATCATTTGGCTACGAGGTACGCTTTCATAGCACCTCAACAGTCAAATGATTTCTTTGAACAGTTGTGATAGGTTCCGTCTGCTGTCTTGACAGCTTTCTCGTAGCCTCAAGCACATCAGCGTGCGTATACTATCTTGCCTATCTTGTCGGCGAAGATAAAGTAATCATCAATAGCGATTTGTTTCTGTTCTTCTCGATGATTGATTTCTGCTTCTTGTTGTGCTATCTCTTGGTCTATAGCTTGCTGTTGTAAGATAGCGTCTACAATAGGAAGTGGTTGTGTGTAGTTTGGATATAATAATCATGTACTTAGCAATCCCAAAACTTGTAAAATTAATCAGGTCATTATAAGTAATTACGACTTTGCCAAGGCCTAAAAAAAATTCGGCAAAATAATTAAGACTGTACAACCATAGATATTTAAAGTTAGGATTTAAAATATTTCCCTTTTTTAAGAGACTTGATAATAGCTAACTTGTGCGCTTCTTCAGACGCACCCTCCCCCGAACCATCAGATAAAGACATCTCGGTTAATTGGTTTTCGATTCATGACAAAAAAATCTGGACCATTTCTATGGTTCTGATTAGTTTGTTTTCTCAAAATTCTGCTAGAACTTTACCTACACAGTTTCACAATTCTAATACTGTGGCTTGAACATCCTGATCCTTTGTTGCTTCTATCAGTATTTTCATCGGGCGTTCATAAAAATAAAGCTCTGCACTTATTTAGTCTTTTTTTCATAACCTTGAGATGTAGATTTACTAACGCTGATGAGTATCCATATTGATCAGCCATTTCCTTTTGAGTTCTGATTGGATTCCCAACAACTCAATAGTAGGATTTAAGCATGTCCACTTCCCTAGACGGGAACAGTTGCTTAAGTATCTTGAATATATTCGCGATACGAAAGGTCTCTTCAATAAGTTCATCTGGTTGTTCAGACTTAGGAGCCTGAAGTAAATCTTTCACTGTTCACTTAGCATCTGAATTGGTATCGGTATTACTTGGTGTATCAAGACTTACAGTCTTTCACATCGAGTTGATAATATCGATAACCTTTCTTGTTGAAATTTTTCTTTTTAATGACTCACCGACATTGTCTACAGTGATTCATTCTTTGTCTAATTGTTTCCAGATGTTGTTTGCTTCCGCTGTGATAGTAGTGGGCAAACTAACTACTGTTCTGCTTTTGACAATGAAACGAGTGATGTACACTTTGATCCAATACATTGCATAAGTTGCAAGTCTTGTCTTCATGCTGACATCATACAAGTCTATTGCTTGTCTGAGTCACATCATTCATTCACTTACGATGTCTAAGAATAATACTCCGCAGTCGTGGTAATTTTTTGCGATATGAATTACCAATCCAGTCGAGTGAAGAAAGAGTTTCTCTTTAGCTTCAGGAGTATTAAGTATGAATAGTCCGCGTTCTTCTTCTGCCGACAACGGCTTGTACTGTCTGAGTTCATCAGTATACAGTTTCCAAAGATCTTGTTCATCCATTCTTTGTGTTTTTGTAAGTAGGTAAATACTTAAATATATTTTTACCTACGATATTCAAAGTGAAAATGATTTCAAGAGCGATGTCAGGTTATCAAAAATGAAGATAAATCATTGGTCTAATTGACATCTTCTTTGTAAAATGGATTCCTTGAAACGGATTGAAATACACCCAGTCTATCTTTAGAGCTGGGGATATAGAAATCTCATCTATCATGGTTCATTTGACACATAATAACTGATACTATGTATATTAAATTGTCGACTTTCTGCGGAAGCATACCTATTTCATAGGTTGTCTTTGAGACGGGCACATTACCTGCTTTTCAAACTATAGTAGAAATGCAGTTCAACCTTACCATTCCCATAGAATCAAATTGTTCGTCACCTATCTGGACCATATGTCCAGTGACATTCATAATCTGAGTCTCTTCGTTCGGTTCTCGCTTAAGTTCGATAGGTGGTGCCTCATCAAAGATAGCAGGGCCTACTTGTTTTTTGTGTCTTCACATGATACAAAACTTTAAAGTTTAAAAGCGTCATCTAAAATCTTTTGTGTACATTTGCCATTACTTAGCAACTGTCTTATAGATGATGGCAGACTAAAATAATTAATACGATCTTCAACAAGAACCATCTTACCATCTCTAGGTCTGGTACTTTTAGTGGTTCTTTTTCATCGATAATTATACAAGCCAAGTTCTACAGTTCAATCTTTTATATGAAGATTGTCACCGTTTATCTCATACTGAAGATAATTTGCCTTACAATATTTTTCTATCTCATCAGGGAATTTCAAAATCTTTGGTAAGAATATTTCGTATGCTCTTACTAATTCTAGTTCTGCTCAATCATATTTTTTGATTTGATCAAATAGATCTTGTTTATTATCTACTCGAAAATTAACAAAATCTACTGTTGTTTTTTTACAAATACATTTGAAGTAATGATCTTTTCAAGACATACTAATTTACACAACAAGTAAAAACTCACTCACTATCTTCACGCATAGATTCATATACAAACTCTGTTCGTCAGTCTTCGACTGAATCAAGATCACCATGATACTTACCAGTATCTCTGAGCATTTCTTTATATGCTGACTTGAGTTCATCATAATGATTCTCTACATAATCATCAAAAGTTATTGCTTCACCTGGTGTTTGATGAAACATCATTGGTTCAGCAGGAATACGAACATAGTCATATGAATTTCCTTCGAGATCACTAGCATGAATCAAAGGAGTATTCAATTTGATTATTCAATTCTTAATCAACTTTTGTAAATGTAAAGTTAAATCACCTACGGTTTGTGGTTTTGTTGCCATGTTAATAATGGTAATCGAATAAAACAATTCGTCTATCATTGAACTCTGATCTAATATCTTTGATCATTCATTCATCAAATCAATCAGCATCATAATATTCTGCTTCGTTTCGATAGGCTCAATCCGCTTCGCTCGTGAGTCTCATACGTAACTCATCTGTGATGAGCATAGCGTTTTCACCTGTGACTCTAGGATGATTCTCGGGGAACATTACTCATGTGATTAGTTCCGTGAATAATCAACTTCGGCGTCAGCCGACACTAAAGTAATCGGCTTTGCCTCAACCGAAGTATCCAGAGGATGTAAATCCCTGGTCTACTAATATTTCATGAGCTATGCTTTCTGCATCTTCAGGATCATCGGCCTGGTCTTTATCCATGATAACAAAATACAATGAGTGAGACATATTATACAGTTCTAATAGTAAAAGGTTTTCCTATCTGAGCCATTCGCTCAATCATATCTGTATCAAATACTAACATTTGCAATGCTAAGTCTATGTCTTCATCATAGTCTCACTCTTCGTTTTTAACGACAGAGAAGTTATGATATACGACTTCACAATCAGTAGCATTGATAATTACTAAATAGATCTGTTCCATTTTAAATCAGAAAAAGGTAAAGACTTTAAGGTTATTGTTGTAAAATAATCTTCGTCCATCTCATAGTAATGATAATAGAAATTATCAGGTTCATAAGTAAGATGGAATCGTTCTGTTTCTTTTTCATGATCTGCAAGGAATTCTAATTCCATCATCAGATTCATGGTTTCCATATCCCAATCCTTTTCATCATCAGTAACCCAACCGCGTGCATATTGAATTACATTCTTCATATCAATATGAACGGCTTGTTTGAAAGCTGGAATAGCTTCGTCTAAAGATTTGAAAAGTTTGATGTTACAATTATAGTCATCACCTTTTCATTCCTCTTTGAGTACTCGAACTTTTTCTAAGTCCATCGTAAAGTAATTACTGAATTAAAAGATTTGCAAGATCTACTTGTAGATTAGTTTTATTCATAATGAATGGATCATTCTTAATAATACCCACGACTAATCTTGATATGATAGATGCGATCGCAAAAGTATTATATGATACCGCTTTGTTTGTACAAACTTCAGGCGATGCTTCTTCGTCTGAGTACCAAGTATTCATATACAATTGGTTCTCATACACGGGTACAAACATATGTAGTTCAAATGCTTGACCTTGCATACGGCCATCGATATATCTTTTGGTCTTGGTAGTCAATGACTCGACAACTTCTTTACGGGTAGACATATTGTCTACACCTATAATAACTATGTCTGCGTCTGCTACCATCACTGGTGTAAATTTTTGGGGGATAGCTGTAATCTCTATACCAGTAAATGCTTTAACATTTTCTTGTAAGGCAAGGACTTTTGATTGTCCTATATCAGATTCTTTATATAATTGTGACGCAAGATTGTGGTTTTCAACATCATCGAAATCTATTACAGTGATATCTTTGATACCCATCTGTGCCAAGCACATAGTGGTTGTTGAACCTATTCAACCTGCTCAAATGATAACGATTTTCACTTGTTCAAATAATGGATTGACGATATCTAACTGGTTAGCATATCTGCTTTTAGTCGTAGTAGTCTCCATAATGGTTTTGAAAGGAACTAAAAACTTTTCATTGGCAAGTATGATTAGTATATTTAGCGTCATCTTCTGGATCGAAGAGTGGCGCGTCCCTTGGTCCAGGTTCGTCTGCTCTTGAGCCTGGGATATCTGGTCTCTGAGTATGCTCTTCACCATATATCCATGCTTGTCTAGCTGGATCCCATCTTCAACCATTCTGATAATGGTTTGGGAATGATGCTGTTTGGATATTGTCTGATAACTCTTTGAGTTTAACAGAGAATACATCACCATTGAAATAAGATAAGAGTTCCTCGGCCGCTGCATCATAGTGATTTTCAATCGCTTTGATATTAGCTGTCTGTTTGTTCTTAGTATCTTTAGCAAGAAGATTGTAGCATTGCTGTCTATTTTCTTCGTTGTCTTCGACATTGAAGATAGCGACCAATTGTCCAATCTCTTCTGGAGTTGGGAAGTAATCACCCGTTACTTCACCTAACTTACTTTCTTTTTCTTGTCTGAGTTTGTCCAAAGCCTTTTCATATGTAGCATAATCTTGCATATGTTCTTTAAGATATTCGCTATAGTTAATAGTTTCAGCTTTGGTGGTGACTTTGAATTCTACATTTACTGGTTTGAATACATTCAATGCACAAAGATAATCAATCTTACCTGCAGTATTGTATGCTGTAACAATACTCCATCGGTAATCTTGTTGTCCATCATTGAATCAATGCTTTGCTGTTTCATCTGTACCAGATCGGAAGCATCACATTGTGTGATGGGAATGTAATCGTAGTTTCCATTCACCCATTTGTTCTGGAGTTGTATTGAATATATCTTCAAGCAATTCATTAACTCATTCATCAGTCATCTCTGTGTTGCCTGATGTATTTGTTTGCTTCGGGAAGCGCACGTCTATTACTTCGTAATAACCTTGACGCTTAACTACCCTTCCTATCCCGCTCCGCTCTGTATGTGGATAGGCGTTATGTAGTTTCGCTATGAGTTCATTAACATATCAAGATATTACCATAGACACATTTAGTTTTTTTGCCATGTGGTAAATTAAAAATTAAAAGTTTTCACGCTCTGCGTTGTCTATGTCTGCATCAATTTCTGCATCGATACGATCTGATATTACTTGAGGTGTCTCGTGTCGTCCACGATAATTTCACACTGGTGAACCAGGTTGTGCATCTGTTATTCTAATTGTTTCTTCAACTTCAGTTAATAACTGATCAAGCGTTGCTTGTGAAGGAATGTTTACTGCTTCATCTGCGATCACAAGTGTTGGAGTTTCAGGGTCAAGTGTTATTGACTCTTCAGTCTTAACTGCTTGTCTTCATTCCAATGAATACTTGAAGAGTTTATAGTGACTCTCTTGGAAACTTTCCATATTAATAAACACACTGCGTGGATTTATATGTTCAAGATATGAGATGATTCATCAGACTAATGTGACATAATCTTTTTTGGAATATGATTCCCTAAGTGGATTAACTCGATCACCTAAACAACACTCACCTCCATATTGGATATGTGGATGTTGATATACTGATGTATTATTTATATCTATATTGTAGATTCTTAATCTCCATTCAATTAAATTGATTTCCATTCTGAATCTACCTATTGGAGTATTCTCTATGAACAATGGAACTGTTTCCACAATCAATGATTTACCCATGAGATAATTTACATTGGTAATCTGAGCATTCTTTTCAAGAATTTCTTTAGTATGTAATTGGATTTCCAGAATCTTCTTAGCTTCTGTTACATAATCTTTACATAGTTTCTCTTCGAGAAGCGTACTCTGTTCCATAAAATCTCTAAGTGTAGTTTGATATTTTGTGGTAACTTCTGCGATTTCATATTTACTGGAGTCTTGTAATTGTGCTACGATTTTTTCTAATTGAAGTTTCTCTTCATGTCATTTTAAATCTTTGATAGATGTTGGTACTAATGCCACTTGTGGTATAGAAAAATCTAGACCAAATCAATCCTTACAATACACACGCTTGTAACGATCGCGTAATCCGTTATTACCTTGACCAATACTTATTGTATTTGGTAATAATAAATCTGTACTATAACCAATGATCTCAAAATGTTTTCCAACATATTGGCTCATTGTAGTATTGAGTGCTAAGTTTCTCAACTTCTCAATAGCTGCGACTCTACAAATCTTTCAGACTTTGAAGAGTTCTGCTTCAGTTGATTCTTGCTCACAGTCATTAAGCATTTCTGTGAGTCAGGTCCATCTGAATAATCAATTCTCTGTCCAGATAAATTGATCGTCTATGCTTTTGACTTGTTGTAATATAAGCGATACAAAGAAATCATTTCCTGTATCGTTAACTAAACGCTTTTGTCTGAGATAATTCTCGTCATTAAAAGCTTTTTGTAATCTCTGAATAATCTTTTCGTTAGGTATAGTATCGATATCTTTTAGCTCAAATTTAGTTTGTAAATCGGGACGGAGATTTTTCAACTCCTCCTTGAAATAATCGTGTACGAAAACCATAGTGGTTTTGGTAATGAAATAAAATTAAACAATGGGCTGATCTCTCAACCCATTGAATGATGTAATTTAATCTTCATCACTGTCATCTACGCAATCTTGATTTGCACATATGATAATTTTGTAAGTGTGTCCATCTTCTAACTTATCAGAAAATGATACAACATCCCCTTCTTCATTCTTGATTTCCTTGAATGAATTCATTGATACACCTCTGCTATTCATAACTTCTTTCACGATGTCGAAAGTAGATTGTGAATCTAAGAATGCAAGCATTCCATTTGGTGTGATTTGATTCTCTTTTTCAATAGAGAATGCAAGTTTGATGACATTACCTTCGGTATCATCACCTTCATTACCTCCTTTGATCTTACCAATAGATACAAGGATTGTGTCTTCATGTGCTAATGTAGTATCCATAGTTACTACTGTACCATTTCTTTTAATAGACTGTACTTCATCTAAGTTGTAACCAGCTTTTCTTAAAGCTGTCATTACAGTTGAGTTGATAGCAACATCGACTGTTTGGATTGAAGTTCCCAATTTTGCGATTGAAACTTGAATCATTTCTACTGTGTTTTCCATGTGTAAATAAGTATAAAAAATAAAAAGGTTTTAAATAAGCACGTGCTAGCGAACTTATACATATCCCAATAAGATAAAACCTATTAGGATTTGTATGAGACTAACTTTCTAGTTCCAGTTTTCTCCATTGTCCTTATGATTGAGTGGGTAAAAGGGTAGTAGTTATTGGTTTGGCTAAAAGGTATTCTCTCTAGTGCTTTGGATTCTTCCATATTAGTCTACTCGCTTGATTTCTGCATTTATTGAAGGAGTGAATAAGCTAAAAATATAATACCTATAATTATTACTGTGGCTAATGGTAATATATTTACTATAAGATTTTTCTGACGGAAATGTCCTTTGCACAATAACTCCCTACCACAGATTTTATATGCTGGTTGATTACATTCTTTGAGACTACATTTCGTTTCGCTCATCTGTTTATTTGGTGGGAAGGGCTAAAAATTGTATAAGTTTTTAGTAAATAATTGGTTTATGTTTTCCCGATAACAACTATGTTTATCAAGATTTTCTGTGTATCTTCATCTTCTAGCAATAACTTTACCTGTTTTATCGTTTATTATTTCCGTTGCATATCATCGTTTATCATAACAATTTCCCCAGTGTTTGTATTCTATCCTATATTTATTACCTTTGAATAAAAAGTATTGCTCTCAACACTTATCTCTACAACAAGATGACTTGTATTTTTTAAGTAAATATCTAACGGTCTTTATTTCTGAATAGATATTACGTAATCTTCTCAATCGTTTCATCACATCAAATCATTTACTATATAAAAGGGGTACTCAATATCTCTAATTTGGGGAGCTGATGACTTTCGCCACCAAACGCCTTCCTGAGTTTACTATCGTTAGGACTTTACGATGCAAGTAGCTCCCCATATAAAGGCTACTTACGGTAGCCACTCGTGAAGATTACTTAAATAATTCAATAGCTTTCATTACATTTTCAAATGTAAGTTTCTCCGCATCTAGTCAATCTACATTAGCATAATTTAAGAAATCTATAAATTTCTCCATAGTTCTTAACCCTTGCTTAAATACTGACATAGGTGGTTGTGTGTTAGCTGTCATTGGTGTTGATGAAGTTTCCATAATAATAAATATAATAAGATAAAAGGTATTCTCTCCAGGTGCTTTGGATTCTTCCATATTAGTATGGACTTAATCTCAAACATATATTCATCTTTCTTTTAGTTGTCTTTCTTTTTCTGTCTGTGGGTATTGATTTCTAGCATTAAATCAATCTCTATATCATCTATCATATTCACTTACCACTTTAGGTTGCTCTTGGGGGAGATTATCGTTTATAGCTTTCATAAATATCTTTTTAGTTGTTGGTGCTCATTGTCTAATAAGTTCTACTGTTTCATCACTCATTTTTCATCTTAATTGCTCATCTCATTCGTAGTATTCCTCAATCATAAATTGCTGTCGTGCTTTCTCAATCCAATCACTTGGTGCTACCTGCTCTACTGGTTGCTCTACCTTCCCACTAGGCTTGAGGGCGATAGATTGTAAGTCATCTAAGAACTCTTGGATTACTAAGTCTATTGCAGCTTTAGCAAATTTCTGATGTTGGCTATCATCATTTACTTCAAACGGTTTGTGGGTAGTTCGCTTTGCTATAAGGTCTTTGGTTGTCATTCGGTTGGCTTAAAGGGGTAAAGGACTTGGGTGTGATAGATACTATACAGCATTATTTTAGCCAGAGCCATCGCCATCGCCATCGCCAGAGCCATAGCTATCGCCATAGCCATCGCCATAGCCATAGCCAGAGCCAGAGCCAGAGCCAGAGCCAGAGCCATAGCCATAGCCAGAGCCAGAGCCATAGCCATAGCCATCGCCAGAGCCATCGCCAGAGCCAGAGCCATAGCCAGAGCCAGAACCATAGCCATAGCCATCGCCATAGCCAGAGCCATCGCCATAGCCATAGCCAGAGCCAGAGCCAGAGCCAGAGCCATAGCCATAGCCAGAGCCAGAGCCATAGCCATCGCCATCGCCATCGCCATAGCTATCGCCATCGCCATAGCTAGAAGCTACTCATTTCATATCTTTAGTTTCCATTAGTAAATCATTTAATTATTAAAACAGGAGAAGAAAGATATTACTATTATTGTTGTCGTACTTTTACTGAGTCTATACTTGCTTTAGCTTTATCTGTAATGGGTATAATCTCTACTGCTTCCATAAGCTCTACTTCGTCTACTTCGCAAGGAAATTTGCAGTTACTTGGTTTAGTAGTTCATTCAGTAGCTAACTGTGATAACGAGGCGGCTCAATCCCAATACCACATTCTTCTAGCTTTGAGTAACTTAACTTCTTTTCACTCTCTGCTTTCTAAGTATCCAGCGAATACTCCTGCTGAATAAGTACGAACCATAACGTACTTTTTGCCCTTTAATGTAGGAGCATTCCTTTTTTCTTTTGGAACATCTGATAGTTTCACATATTCCACATCGTTAATCTTAATAATTTCCATTTTAATAATTTATTATAAAGTAAAAGAAGTAACTATTTAACGTATTCTCGCTTATATCCTTTAGCTGTTCTTTGCTTCTTCATTCGGTTGGCTTGTTAATCATCTAAAGTCATAAGGAAATCATTAAGACATTCCTGATATGAATCACACAGAATTTCTGATGCTTTGATAGTCAAGTAATTCTTATGTATTGCTACAGTTGTAAGGATATCCAACGCGTCCCTTACACAAGTGTAGGTCTCATTAGTTTTGGTGAGTGCATTGAATCGTCACTGTCTGTCCAATCACTTGGCTGTGGCTATATCTTTCAGATAGTTCCACACAAGTTTGTCTAGATTCAAGATGAGTGCTGGACTTGCACCACCTGTCCTTTCATTTAATTCACCATCATCAAATACTTTTCTGAGGATGAATTTAATTTCGTCTTTAGTTGTCATGATAATATTGATAAGAAATAAATACACAAGAAAACTAAGATACTCGATCTATATTAACTCAACACAGCGGACAGAACTTTCGTTCAGTCCTGAGTTCTTTGCTGGCACATTTGAGACAGTGTCTGTCGAAATCTGATTCACTTAATTTGATATGATCGAGCCTACCTAAACTGTTTGATCATCATGATATGTAATCATATTGAAATGTATCATCAACACGAGCTTGAATGTACTGTGATTCAAGTTCATCACGCCATCTTTCTGGGACTTCAATAGTGAGTCTAGACATATATTTTAAAAATTAAAACAACGCGCGACTAAGATAACCTTTTGTTCTGTCGAGGATTTGTTGTCTCATACAGGTTATCGAGATTACAATTCATTGTGTCTCCATCTTTGTAATGGATGTTAGGCAATGTATCGTAATCTTTATTGTTAAATACTGCATATACTAATCTTGCAATGTAATAATGAATCCTGTATTTCAATTCTGAATTGTAGATTTGAACTCTTTTTAGTTTGTGTCCATTACATTCTTTGATATCATACTTTAATATCTTGCCACCTATCTGGTATGGTGTTGTGGTTCACCATCTATTACCACGCATAATAGTTCTCGGTAATGACTTGACTTCGCCAAGTTCATTCACCTCGTAATCAAGCAGTCTATCTGGTACGGGTAATCGCATATGGATTAGTATATGATATAAAAGGACGGCGCCTATCTGTCACCACCTAACTATGTGTGCTTCCTTTGGGAATGGCTTGATGTAATATCTTTGAATGGAACCTGAACGAAATCTTCTGTGTGTTTGATGGAATGATATTCATCTTCAAGATTATCTCGGTAATGAAATTCATCAAAGGCTTCGTCCTCTAAATAATTTATGTGTGCTTGACGCAAACACTTCTGCTTCCAGTCTTTAACTGCTCGTGCTATAATGCCTATCGCTATGATGAGACTTCGTAGCACAAGCAGTCAAGGAACAGAAGGTATAGTGTTTCGCATCGCTTTATAATTAAATGGATAAAGAATTAAAGGCAGATGTTTATTACTCACACTGCCATTGAGTTCGATAGATGGATGATGCTTACGCTGGTTCGTCCATCTCTGCTTCCATTGCTTCGTCAATCTCTGACTTAGTTATCTTTCTTGCAATACCTTTCTCTACAAATCTATCATTGATATCTTTGCTGATAAAGTCTGGGTTAGTCGTAACCAAGAAGTCGTTGAATGTTGCTAAGGATATTCCCTTTGCAAACTTGTAAGTGTAGAATGAGTTTTGTAATGCTCCGTCCTTATCGTGTCGTGCACTAACTCATTTAATATAGATACAATTGTTGATGACTTCTGTTCTATAATTT
>Ga0194063_10001605_pt1 | contig 14562 bp, 14 predicted proteins | sample SepL3720m_MetaG_FD_155459 | JGI IMG/M metagenome (GOLD analysis project Ga0194063, IMG submission 155459) | Anoxic zone freshwater microbial communities from boreal shield lake in IISD Experimental Lakes Area, Ontario, Canada - Sep2016-L373-20m | ecosystem: Environmental > Aquatic > Freshwater... | reverse complement strand
GTATTGCTTCGGGGTCTTTTCCAGATAGTAATAGGCCCCCAGAACTCCGAGGATCAGTCCCAGCGCGATCCAATGCCAGCGACCTATCAGGTCCAGCGCCAGCCGTTTCAGTTTTTCCTGGCCATGTTGGCGGGGAGCATTGGAATCCGGTGAGTCGTCGTCTTCCAGATCATCCATCTCCTGGGACTGGCTGCGTGAGCGGTGTGACGGTAACATGTGCGGTTTGAATACGAGCGGGTTTTGTTCGGAAACGGAAGGATCGGACGGCGGAGGATCAGAAGATTCGTTCGGGCACGGTGATCACATCGTCGGGTTGCAGCAGGTAGGGCTGGTCCCCGCGTTGGGAAATCTCCTTGAAATCGACGGTGAAAACCTTGCCTTTGCGGTTGATGCTGATTTTTTTCTGGTTGGCCATATCGGTGAGCCCTCCGGCCAGGGCGATCGCGTTGACCAGATCGAGTTTGCCCTTGAGCGGGAAGGCAACCGGTCCCGGTTTTGCGACGCAGCCGAGCACGGTGAGCGATTTTCCGACAAACGCGCTCTGGTTGACGATGATCCGGTCTCCCGAGGCAAGTTGGGTGCGGCCGGCCGGGCCCTGGATGGCGTCCATGCTGAAGGTGGACGTCGAACCGGAGGCGCGAACCAACTGGATGCCGTTGGCATCGGCATTCTCGCTGAGACCGCCGGCGGTGGCCATGGCGGATGCCAGATCGAGTTTGCCGGACACCGGCATCGGGATTTGGCCTGGCACCTTGACCGAGCCGATCACCGAGATGTATTCGGTGGCGTACTCATCCACGGTGAGATTGAGCTTGGGATCCACCAGGTAATCCTTGGCATAGAGGCTGCGGATTTTCTCGGCCGCGGCGGCGACACTCAAACCGCCGACTTGCACCGACCCGATGAGGGGAAACGAGGCTTCGCCAGTCTTGAGAATGCGGACTTTGACCGAGAGATCGAGTTCCTGATAGACGGATAGGCTGATCGTGTCGTTCGGTCGCAGGACGTAGCTGGCATCCTCCTTGCCGGCCCCGACGACGGACATGACGGACAGCGCGAAGATCAGGATGAGACGGAGTAATCCGGGGAAACTCATGGGATTGTTGCTAGGGTTGGATATGGAGTGCGGGACAGGGATCGGCTCCCACGTGCCCGGGCGAGAGGTCGGGTGATCCAAATGGTGCCGACGCACAGGTAGAATGTAGCAGCCCGACGCGCCAGCACAAAATCAGCGACCCCGGTGCGGTCAAAAACTCCGGCTGAGGCTGAATCCGGTTTGGACGGAGTTCCAGGTTCCCATGGTGCCACCACGCTGTTCGTTGAATTGCAGGAACACGCTGGCGGTGGTGGTGTTCGCGAAGGTGAGCATGCTCAGTGAGGTGTCGAAAGTCAGGAAATCCCGTTCGGGGATGTCGCCTCCGGAGGAACCACCGGGCCTGATGGAATTGCTGATCTGATAGCTGGCGCCGATATTCCACAAGGCGCGGCGGATCTTGTGGTGATAACCGAGCCGCAGCGAGGTGACTTCGGTGTAGGCACCGGCCGTGGCCGGATCGGCCTGGGTGTCGCGGTACATGGAAAAGTCCATGCCCCAGAGTTTGGAGGCCTGGTAATTCAGGCCGAGGGATGCGGAGATCGTGGGATCGGCCGAAGTGCCGTCACTATAACTAGCGAAATCCACGCCGACCCGTGAATTGAGCATCACTTTCTCGCTGAGTTTATAATTCAAATTGAGGGTGGGTCCGATCGATGTCCTGTCGAGTTGGGTGCTCCCCGAACGGTAGGTGTAGCGGGCGCCTGGGCCGAACTCGGTGATCGGCGAGTATTTCCACAACGCTGAAGCATCGAAGGACAGGGAAGTCGTATCCGAGTAACCGCCGGTCGCGCTGGTGTAAACCTGGGAAAAAGTCCCCTGAAGAGAGGTTTTCGGGCTGAGCCGGTAGCGGGCTGTCAGACTGGAATTCACCGTGGTTTGTTTGACAAAGGCGGAGGAATAATTGCTGTTGTTGCCCTGATCGACGCTCATGCCGACAGCGCCCGAAATGCTGAACCTGCCGCCATTGTAATTGAAAATCAAGCCGCCACCCTGGTTGTAGCCGCTCAGGTCCGAGTGGTTGAAATACTGATTGTAATTGCCGCGGTAATTGCCGCCAAAGGTGAAGTCGGAGGACTTTGACAGGTATTCCAGCTTGCCGCCCAGGCTCATGATGAAGTCGTCCTTGTCAGAGTCGTCGTTGACGTTCTGGTTAGGGGAAATGTTCGAGTTGTAGGTGGTGGAAAAATTCGTGGTCAGTTTCAAGCCTTGGAGCAGGGAATTGCCCAGATCGCTGATGGAGTGTCCGGTCGTCTGAGCTCCCGGAAACCCGCTGGGTTGTCCTGGCATCGTGGTGCCGAACCCGTCGGATTGGGTGGGCAGCAGAACGCCGGCGGCTTGGGATGGCGTGCGGAACAAAACACCCAACATCCAGAGGCAGCCCAGTCCGGCGGGCAGGACACGGCTGACGGGATGGACCATGGAATGGCGGGCGCTCATGACGGTGGCGGGTAAGGAATCCAATGCAGCAGAAGAATCCGCCGCATCCAAGCAAGAAAACCGGGTTTTGGGGAATTGGGTGCGGGCATCCGCCGCGGTTTTGCCTTTCTCCCGCGGCGGTTCGGGTATTAGGCTGTGCCCGCCCTCAGTTCATGTCCTTTCAAACATCCGCCGCCGCCTGGGAACCGCCGTCACCTGCCGAACACCGGTCGGGCATCGTTTTTGGCGTGATGTTGTTATTGGTCCTGCTAGCCGTGGCTTTTCCCGAGATGGCACCGCAGGTATTGCAGGGGATCCTGTGGAGCGGTGCGGGAGTGCTGGTGATGTTGCTGCCGCCCGAGGTTCGGGTGCCACGCATGTGGCTGTGGTTGGCGGCCGGTTTTGTCGGGTTTTCATTGGTGGGTTTCCTGCCGCGCCAGTGGTTTGGCGTTGCTCCTTGGCGGCATGATCTGGACGCGCTCGGGTTGGACACGGGGCCGTATGGGTTCGTGCAGCCGGGCTTGGCGCTCGAGACGCTGGCGGGGTTCGCTGTATCGGCCGTGGTGGGCGTGTTCCTGCTTGGCCATCGGGTGGTTTCGCGCACGCATTACCGGCTTGCTTTCGGCTTTGTGCTGGGCGTCGCGATGTGGACTCTGGCGGCCTTGTGTTGGTACCATGAAAACGCCACGTTCGGGTTTTTCCCCAACCGCAATCACACCGCCACCTTGCTTGCCATGGGCTCGCTGGCGGGCCTGGGATGCTTCGCCCAGGCGATCCGCCTCAAGGCACCATGGAAAATCGCGGGCTCCCTGGTGCCGACCTGCTTGTTTCTCTGGGTGCTGCTGAAGGTATCGGAAAGCCGGGCAGGGGTGGTGTTGGTTGGTGCTGGTTTTCTGGTGTGGCTTGTGTTGGCCGGGTTGCGCCATTTGCGCGGGCACGTTGGCAAGGCGATCATCCTTCTGCTGATCGCGCTGGCCGGGATGTTCTTGATCGTCGATTCCAAGGTGAAGACGCGGTTTGAGGACGAGTTTGGCAAAAACACGCTCAAAACCCGGCTCGACGAGGTGGATAGCCTCCTGAGCAGGCCGGGGGTTCTGGATGAAGCGGCCGAGAAGAGCCTCGCCCCCCTGCTCAAAGAGACGCGCGTCAGCTTGAGGGCGTCGGTTTCTTTAAACGAATCGGTAAAGAGACAGATCGAAGCCCGGCTCAACGAGGTGGTTTCTCTCCTGAACAAGCCGGGGGCCTTGGACGAATCGGTAGAAAAGGAAATTGAAGCCCGGGTTAGGGCGGTGAACCTGATGTTGGAACCGGCGGCTCCATCGGACGCCGCGCCAAAGCTCGCCTTCGATGAGGGATCGACCGTCCAGCCGGATATCAAGATGGATGGGCGGATCGCCATTTACCACGACACATGGTCCATGATCCGCCGCGAGAACTGGAGCGGGGTGGGACCGGGCCAATTCGCCAGGGTTTTCCCCCAATACCGGAAGATTACCAACGCGGCTAACGAATTCCAATGCTTCCACCCCGAAAGCGATTGGTTGTGGATGCTGGCCGAGACCGGGTGGCTGGCGACGCTCTGTCTGGCGGCGGGAATGGTGGCTGTCCTCTTCACGGCGTTTAAGCAAGTGCGATCCGGGCGGACGCGTTTTTTGCGCGCGGGCGGGTTGGTGGCGGCCCTATTGCTGTGTTTGCATGGGATCTTTGACGTGCCGGGCCATCGCGTCGGCTTGATGTGGGCGGCGCTCCTGTTGGCGGCGATGTCACTGCGTGCCCCGGAGGAAGGTAATTCGGCTGTGGTCCGTGATCCGTCGCGCGTGTCCCGTTTCATTTGGCGTTGCCTGGGTGGGGTGCTGGTGCTCGCGGGCGGCGGCTTGCTTGTCGCCGCATGGTCCGGTTCGCCGGTCCTGCCATCAGCCCGGGCGCTCCGCTGGATGGAGGAAACCAAGACTCTCTACGATGCCGACCAGACCGCCTACGACCGCGCCAAGGCGGATGGCCATGACTATCAGCCGCCGCCCGGCCAGGATCCGCTGGAATCCGCCATCACGCGGGTCGAACGCGTGCTCCGGATCTCTCCGCTCGATCCCCATCGGCAATACATTCTGGGCGCGCTCGCCCTGCATTTCGATGACAAACGCGACGAGGCTACACGGGCCTTTGCCATCCAACGCCGGCTCGATCCGACCCGCGTCAACAGCGTGTTGATGCAAGCGCGGGCATGGACGGTCCAGGATCCGCAGCAGACGAAGGAACTTTGGACCGAAGCCCTGCGGCGGGCCGCCGCCGATGAAGGCCGATTCCCGACAAGCTCGGCCGGCACCAACGCCACCTACCAGGAAATCATGCGTGACGTCGGTAAAAAAGAACCCCTTGCCACCGTCGCCCTGGAGCTTGCCACGGGGAAGCCGCCCTTGCTGCTGATATGGGCACGTTCCGCTCCCGCCGCTTTGGTGGACCGCGAAATGCCCCGCCTCCTTGCCGAATCCGACGTTCCTGCCGAGCGAACCGCGCTTTTCCAAGCCTGGAAGACCTACGGATCCAAAGGGGCTGCCGCCGACTTTGCCCGGGAACATCCCGAACTCGAACCCGCACCCCGTCCCGCCGGAAATACGCCAAAACCCGGGCAATCCGCCCCCCCGAAATCCAACCCGTGAAAAAAAATCAATATTTTTGTTTTTTTTGGGTTTTTGGGTTGACGCTCCCGGGTTTTCGCCCTTAGGCTCGCACCGTTATGAAAACTCTGACCTTCACTTTCCTCCTTTTCGGTCTGATTTCAGTGCTTCCAGCCCACGCGGCAAGGACCAACCGTCCTCCTGTGGTTGTGACCACGACTTCGACCGTTACACCGCCGGTGAGTTTGCCCTGATCGCCTCCACTTGAGATTTTCCATTTGTTCCCATGAAAACACCCAAATTATTCCTTTCTTCGGCATTTGCGATGGCAGCATTTGCCGGATCCTCCCACGCCACGGTTTACATCGATAACTTCAACTCCGGTTATGTTGTCGGTGACATGAACGGCCAAAATGGCTGGGTCAGCAGTGACCCTACTGCCGATGTTGGCTATGTGCAAGTTCTTGGCGGTAGTTGGGGGGCCCATTCCGCATCCATCGGTTTTGTCTCTCCGATTCTGAATGATAACGTCTATCTGAGTCACGCGGCTTCGACCCCTCTTATCGGCGATGGCGTGGATGCCAGTTTCAGCGCGAAATTCCAAGTAGTGGACAGCGTCAGCGATTATGGTGGTGGTTCCGAAGCCCGTGATAAATTCGGCTTCCGCTTGGAAAGTACCACCGGAGCCAATCTGTTCACCTTCTTCCTGAATCCCACCTCACAGGTGGCTGATCCGGAAAACCAGACTGAGTTCAACTCATATTCTTGGTCCACGGGGGCGGGCGCGCCTACGGTGGCTCTCGCAGGCTTGGGGTCTGAGGAAACCTATGCTTACACGTTGACGGTCAATTTCTTTTATGCCGGTGGTACCAATGTCGGTTTCAATGCCGACATCAATGGCTCGGGATTCAGTGGCGTGATCCCGGGCGGGGCCACGCAGTCAATCGGCAGTTTCGGTGCAATTTGGAATACCCTCAACAACCACACCGCTCCGGGTTCCAACTTCATGGTTTTCGACAACGTGAGTCTGATTCCCGAACCGACATCAGGGTTGTTGGGCCTGCTGGGCGCATCGTTCGTCTTCGTCCGCCGCCGCCGCGCCTGACCATTTCTTTGGGTTTTGTTTTCATTAACAGGCCGCTCCCGCTTCGGGAGCGGCTTTTTTGTGGTGTTGGAAAAATCGGATCGACCAATGGGCCGGGATTTCCACAATCCGTCCATGACCGACCGCGACGATCTCAGCACCCTTACTTTGTTAGGAAGACCGGGGGCGCGTTTGCCTTCCAGTCCGGAAGAGGCGCGTCTCGAGGTATTTCCGAACCACCGCCCCGGGCGGCGGTATTGGATCACTTTGAACTGCCCTGAGTTTTCCTCGTTGTGCCCGGTGACCGGACAACCGGACAGTGCGCGGATCGTGATCCGCTACGTGCCGGGCGATCGTTGCGTGGAAACCAAAAGCCTCAAGTTCTACCTTGCTTCGTATCGGAACCAACCGGCGTTCAACGAGGAAATCGTCAACCGCATTCTTGACGATCTTGTTAGTGCCATTCAGCCGCAGGAGTTGATCGTCCGGGGCGAATTCGCGCCGCGGGGTGGGATTCAACTCACGACGGAAGCCACCTATCCGGAATCCGCCGTGCCGCCACCATGAAAGTCTGCGTTCTGCTAAGTGGCGGGATGGATTCGGTGACGGCGTTCTATCAGGCGCTGCGCGATCACGAGGTGGTCGCCTGTTTGTCATTCGATTACGGCTCGAAACACAACGCCTGTGAAATCCCCTTCGCAAGCCTTCATGCGCGGCGTCACGGCATCGCCCACCACACGGTGGCGCTGGAGTTCATGGAGCGCCTGTTCAAATCCGATCTGCTACGCTCCGGCGGGGACATACCGGATGGCCATTATGCCGCGGAGTCGATGCTTCGCACGGTCGTGCCATTCCGCAACGGCATCATGCTGGCGGTGGCCGCCGGCTTCGCCGAAAGTCTTGGCGCGGAGGGGGTGGTGATCGCCGCTCATGCGGGAGATCATGCGATTTACCCGGACTGCCGCGAGTCGTTCATGCGGGCGATGGGCGAGGCCATCGCCGAGGGGACCTACGCGAAGATCCGATTGCTGCGGCCGTTCATCGCCATGGACAAGGCGGCTATCGCGCGCCGCGGGGTGGAATTGGGCGTGGATTTCGCTCAGACCTGGTCTTGCTACAAGGGCCGGACGCTCCACTGTGGAGTCTGTGGCACCTGCGTCGAAAGACGCGAGGCGTTTCTCATGGCCGGCTTGCCTGATCCCACCGTCTATGAGCAAACTCCCGCGCTGCCCGCTGCCGGCAGTTGATCAAACCACCATCCCGGGTTTTCAACAACTCGGATTTCAGCATTTCAAATTTCAGATTTCTAATTTCAGCATTTCAGCATCTATTCCCACATGCCATACCGAATTTGCAAATCCCTTGAAATCGAGAGCGGCCACATGCTGTCGAAACATCCGGATCAGTGCCGCTTTCCGCACGGCCATTCCCGCAAGGTCGAGATCGTGATCGAGGCGGACGAGTTGAATGATCATGATATGGTTTGTGATTTCAAGATCGTAAAGGAGGCCGTCGGCGAGTGGCTGGACACCTTTGACCACGCCCTCTGCATGAATACCGCGGATCCCGCCTATCAGGAATTCAAAGACCGCTACGGCGAACGCGTGATCGGCTTCGACCACCAGGACCCGACCACCGAAGTCATGGCCCGCGCCATTTTCGAGCACACCGTCCAGGCCCTTGCCGACTACGCCGCCCGTAGTAACACCCGCTACCGCCTCCGCGACGGCGTGCGCCTCGTTCGGGTGCGCGTTTGGGAAACCACCTCCGCTTGGGCCGAATACGAACCCGTCCGTTGATTCATGACTCGCAAGAACATCACGCTGCCCGACCTCCAAGCCACCCCGGACACCCGGGGCATCGCCATCAATCAGGTCGGCGTTTCCGATCTCCGCTATCCGATCCAGGTTACCGACCGCCATGGCAAGCCGTTTCCCACGGTGGCCACGATTTCGATGTCGGTGTTGCTGCCGCATCAGTTCAAGGGCACCCACATGAGCCGATTCCTGGAAGTGCTCAGCAAACACGAGGGCGAGGTGACATCGCGCACGCTGCCTAACATCCTCCATGATCTCAAGGATCGCTTGCACGCCGAGGAGGCGCATATCGAGGTCGCCTTCACCTATTTTGTCACCAAGACGGCACCGGTTTCCGGCGCGAAGGCCAAGGTCGGTTGCGATTGCGTGTTCATGGGCACCTCCAACGGCACCACCGATGACCTGGTGCTCCGCGTGACCGTGCCCGTTACGACGCTGTGCCCGTGCAGCAAGGGCATCAGCGATTATGGCGCCCACAACCAGCGCGGTTACGTGACCCTCGAAGTCCGCCCAAAACCCAAGGGCCGCGGTTGCGAACTGATCCTCATCGAGGAATTGATAGACATCGCCGAGAAGTCCGGCTCCGCTCCCGTCTATGCCTTGCTCAAGCGTTCGGACGAGCGCCATGTCACGATGCAGGCCTACGATCATCCGGTGTTCGTCGAGGACGTGGTGCGCAACGCCTCCGCGCTCCTGTTCGCTGACCAGCGGGTGTCTTCCTTCACCGTCAAGGCGGTGAATCAGGAGAGCATCCACGACCACAACGCCTTCGCCGTGATCTCGGGCCGCGCGGCGGATGCGACCTGACTGCGGAAAAAAATTGAGCGGAATCATCCCAGCCGAATTATTGTTAGAAGCCTATGCGGGCGGGGTGTTCCCCATGGCTTGCGAGGGTGAGATCCTGTGGTTTTCCCCGAAGCGGCGCGGGTTGATTCCCTTGGACGGGCGGTTCCATGTGCCGCACGGGCTGAAGCGGAGCTTGCGCCGCCGTCCCTTCGAGGTGCGATGGGACACGGCGTTCCGCGATGTTATGCTCGCCTGTGCGGCGCGCACGGATACGTGGATCGACGGGGTGATCCTCGAAAGCTATTGCGCCCTGCACGCGGCGGGATTCGCACATTCGGTGGAATGTTGGGACGACGAGGGCCTGCAGGGCGGATTGTACGGGGTCGAGTTGCCGGGCGTGTTTTTCGGGGAGAGCATGTTCTCGCGGAAAACCGACGCCTCGAAAATCGCGCTGGTCGCCCTGGTGGAACATCTGCGGGGCCGCGGGTTCCGATTGTTAGATACCCAGTGGATGACCCCGCACCTCCGCCAGTTCGGCGGCTACGAACTTCCTCGCAATGCCTACCTTGCGGCGCTCAAGAACGCCTTCCACCATGGATCCCGCGATTCCCAGGCGTGAATCAGGCTCTTTGATTTGCAGCGCATCGGAAGAACCCTTGTGTCACTGCCCAAAAAGAGTATGGTTTCCCCGTGCCACGGAAAATCCGCGACCTTCTCAAAGACCTCCGGCAAGTGGGCTTCGTGCTCGTTTCCGGGGGCAAGGGAAGTCATCGCAAGTTCTCCGCCAAAGGCGGTCAGGTCGTCATGATCGTTCCCGGACGTGATGGCGACGATGCAAAACCCTATTTGGAACGGCAAGTCCAGGATAAGATCAACGAAATCAACCCATGAAAATTACTGCGGAAATCCGCCGCCGCGCCGCCGCCTATCGGAAATCGGTGCGGTGGAGCCAAGAAGATGAAGCCTTCATAGGCAGTATCGATGGACTTTGCGGCGATTGCCATCACGGCAGCGATCCGGTGGAAGTCTTCCGAACCTTGAAACGATTGGCCGAAGAGACGATAGCTGAATGGGACGCCGCCGGTTTGACATTGCCCGATTCTTCCGCCGCCGAAGAATCCCAATCAGACCCCGCCGCCACCCGCAAAGCCCTGGGTCTTTCCCAAACGGAATTCGCCCATCTCCTCGCCGTCAGTGTCCGTACCCTTCACAAATGGGAACAACACGCCAGTCGTCCCAGCGGTGCCGCCAAAACCCTCCTCAAAATCGCCGCCGCCAATCCTCAAGCAGTTCGGTTGGCACTCCGGTCCGCTTGAAACGCAAAATGCGGGCGGCAAGGCGAATGCTGCCACCTAGCCCGTCTTTCGCAACTAGAAGATGGAGACAGGGTGAGATCACGGAAATTCAAGGGTTTTGAGCCGTGACGGGGCGATGGGTCTGCCCCACATCTGCTCGGATATTTTACATTCCTGTAATCTTTGGGGGTGGTTGCTGGGGCAGTTCGAGTTGCAGTTGCGTCAACAGAAGCTGTTGTTCGGTGTTGGGTTCCGTGCGGCGACGCAGTAACAGCTCGCGGCCGTCGGTGGCTGGCAGACGCACATCAATCATTTGCATCTTGCCCAGATGGTCGAGCACTTGGCGCGGGGTCAGGCCGGGGGCGTGCCGCTGGAGCTTCGCACGCAGGGTGACGTGGACGCAGTAGGCCAGGAAGCAGACCATGATGTGGGCTTCGATACGATCATCCTTTTGGTGATAGACCGGGCGCACACCCAGGTCGCCCTTGAGATCTTTGAAGGCTTGCTCCACCTGGGTGAGTTGCAGATACATTTGCCAGAGCTTGCCGGGATCGGTGTCGGTGAGGTTGCTGCGCAGAAGATAACGCCCTTCGCGGCGGCGGGCGATGCGTAGGCGTTGCTTGTCGAGCGTGAAGGTGAAGTCCACCCGTTCACGCAGCGCTGCTTTTCTAACTGGACGTGGCGGCAGTGTGATGTCGACGAGCGACCAGTCGCGTCCGGCTTCCTTCTTCGCGGCACCGAGTTTGAGCAACAGGGTTTCATAGCCGGGACGTTGGCGTTGCAGATCCTTGAGGCGGGTGATGAGCATTCTGAGCCGACGCCCGCGCATGCCGCGTTCCTTGCCAATGCGAGCCTGGCTTTCCACGCACAGATAGAGTTCCCCGTCGCGGGGCAGGAGTTTGACCCGCACGCCCTCGCGGGCTTGATGCCAGGGGAGCTTGAGCAGTTCGGCCTCCATTTGCCCGAGGCGGCCTTTGGGAGTGCCCACGAGATATTGCACGGGCGCATCCGTGGCGGCACGCATTTCCTGGAGTACTTCCTCGGTCGGGATGCCGCGATCCATAACCCATACCCGACGCGCCTTGCCATATTGGGTTTCGATTTTTCCCAGGAACTCACGCAGGGTGCTTTTGTCAGTGGTGTTTCCCGGCAGGACTTCGTAGGCCAGCGGAAATCCCTCAGGAGTCACAATGAGCGCGATGACCACCTGCACGCAGTCGCTGCGTTTGTCGCGACTGTAACCGAAGCGTTGCAGGCCCTTGTCGCCCTTGGGCGCGCACTCGAAGTAGGTGCTGGTCAGATCGTAAAGCAACACGTCGAAGGTAGCTCCGAACATGTCCTTCCAGCGCTCTTTGAGATGACTGAAGAGATCCGCCTTGTGGGTCACGAGTTTGTCGAGTACCCGATAGAGATTGTCTTTGGCGGCAAGGGAAAAATCCTCTTCTAACAAATCCGCCATGGCGGATTGTTCGAACCAAAGACGATGCAGGCGCCATTCGCTGCCGGGGTCAATGAGCCGGTAGGCACACAGGGTCATGAGCGTGTGATACCACGACGTGCCCTCGCGGCTGTCGGGCAGCAGGGGTTGCCAGAAGTCATCGAGTTTGAGTTGCGACCATAACTCGGTGAACAGCCAGCAGGCTCCCCATTGCCGCGGACGCTCCAGCCGCATGGCATCAAGGCGGACTTGGATGCCAACACTTTGCGCATGCGCGGGAATCTCACGATCAGCTGGAAACAGCGCGAGTTGCTGTGTGCGTCCGTCGCCATCAATGGCATCCAGGCAGCGTGTCCAGCCTTCGCGTTGTGAGTCGTTGAGTTCACCGAGATATAGGACGTGGCGCTGCACCACCCGCTCGCGCGAACAACGCACCGACTCCACGATGCTCCAGTAGCGATGATCCTTGCCGTCCTTGACCCGGTTGTGACACTTCAGTCGCATGACGACTCCAGATAATGGCCACCAAATCCCATGCCGCAATAGGCAAGGTCTGCCCCACAAGCCGTTTTGAAAATCCGATGCTGTAAAATCAAGGCCTGCAGCGCGCAAAACCGTCAAAAATAGTCAAAAACCGTCGCCAGTTGCGAAAGACGGGTTAGGGCCATCGTGGATACCGCCGGAAAGAGTCTCCATGGCTGGTTCGATTTCCCGGGCGATGGCTGCATTCCGACACTGAAGGAGCACCTCACCGCCCTGAAATGTGATCCTAACATGTTTCGTCCGAGCCAGCCTTGCCGTCTCCCCGGTGCACTGCGGGATGGCAAGTACCAACGACTCATCTACTTCGATTACAATGACAACTCAACAATTCCATCGCACTAACATCACTGCACTAACAGCAACAATAACAATCAATAACATGAACAACATGAATAAGATCACTCCAATTACAACCCCGAATGCCGGTCCTGTAGCCGGTCCGAATGTTCCTGCTGTCACTCCAGTTGCAGCCGTGACATCCGTGCCGGTCATTGCTGAACCTTGCTTTGATCATCACTTGAACAAATTCTGGTTCAAGATGCCTAGCGGTATCTGGATCAAACTCGACAAGCGAGATGCTTTCCCGCACATGGGCCGATGGATTCCAAATCTCCCGGCTGACCCCAAGGAGAGAAAAGCGTTGATTTATGAAGCCCTTGTCTTGACGCAGGAATACAGTTCGGTTGACTTCGCTGGCGCTCTCGCGGGTTACAAGGAAGGGCTCTTGGTTCAGGGCGACAAGCGAATTCTGGTGACATCGTCGCCCAAATTCATCGCGCCGGTTCCTGGCAACTGGGACATGTTGCGTGGAATTTTGGAAAACATGTTTGGTAACGAACAGTTGCTCTACGTGTACGGCTGGATCAAGATTGCGCTGGCAATGTTCGCAGCCCAATCATGGATGGCGGGACAGGCGCTCGTTCTCTGCGGGCCGAAGGATGCCGGTAAGAATCTGTTTGGGCTTCTGTTGCAGCATTTGTTTGGCGGTCGCGCTCCAGGTAAGCCATACGATTACATGACTCAGAGAACGAGTTTTAACAGTGAGTTCATGGGGTGCGAGCTTCTGACCATTGAGGACGAGGCATCGTTGACTGACATTCAGACTCGCAGGATGTTTGGTGCAGAGATCAAGAAGCTCGCCGTCAACACCTCGCGTCGTTTGCATCAAAAGCACGTGGTGGCGATGACGGTTGAGCCTCTTCAACGATTGCTAATCAGCTTGAACGATCAGCCGGAGAGACTTCTTGTCTTACCTCCTATTGAGGATGACATCGTGGACAAAATCATGCTGTTCAAGGTCGAGACGCATCCGATGCCTATGCCCACCCACACGCCTGAGGCGATGCTGGCTTTCAGGACTGCCCTTTTGGCGCAGTTGCCCGCATTCGTTGATTTTCTCCAGAACTGGCAAATTCCCGCAGATTTGGTCAGCAACCGGTTTGGCATCAGATATTACCATCACCCTGAAATTTTAGAGGGTTTGCATGAACTGTCGCCTGAGGAAAAGCTGTTGCAGCTCATTGACGAGGTTATTTTTGCCCCTGGACTGATAAAGACTGACTGGCACGGGAGAGCGGTGGAGTTGGACCGCGCATTGAAAAATGCCGAATCCAGGAATGTGCAACGGGAGGCTGAAAAACTCCTTCCCTCAGTGGCCAGTTGCGGGAAGTATCTGGGGCGGTTGGCCACACGGCACCCGGACCGTGTGACGAGGCATCCTGGTAGTAGCGGCATCCACAACTGGACGATCAAGGCACCGCTGTTCTCTGTCGGCAAGTGTCGTAGCGCTCCCTCGCCGGAGCTGATGGCTAAAATCAGAGGGGTAAATCAGGCCGCGCCACCCAAAGACGATAAGTTGTCTGCCGCTCCAGCAGTGGAGGCTCCGCAACTGGAGGTCAAAATCAAGTCGGTGAGGATCAAGGGCGAGGCCACACAGGACGATCAGCCCGAGGACGGGAATAATCCGAATTTGCCGCCGGTCACTGGCCCCGTGCCGATTTTGGCGTCGATTTCATCCGGTGCCGAACCTGAGGGAATTCCCGATCTTAGGAGCAGGGTCAGGATGGCGGAGGTTCGGTTCACAGCGGATAGGGACGAGGAAATCAGGTGTCCTAGCCTCAATTAGACCCGACCCGTGGGGGACACAATGGACGGAAGTAATCAGCAGCAACAGCAGTCCCTGGCCAGGGTATCCGCTCTGGCCAGGGTCATTCATATCCCGCCGCCATGCCATCATCCCCTTCGCCTCCGCATCCTGGTGGGGGTGGTGGGGATGTTTTTTGTCATTTTTGGCGGAATGTGGAAAATATGAGAGACGGAGTGGTGTAAAAAAGGTACGCGCTACCCCACCAACCCCACCTCGGTTATCGACCTGATTAACCCCAGAGAGCGGTCCCCGGAGGTGCCTGCCCCGCAGTACAGTTGTGGCACCAGACTCAAATTGTCACCTGAGGTTCTGGCCAAAATCAGGGG
>Ga0194063_10001604_pt1 | contig 14565 bp, 9 predicted proteins | sample SepL3720m_MetaG_FD_155459 | JGI IMG/M metagenome (GOLD analysis project Ga0194063, IMG submission 155459) | Anoxic zone freshwater microbial communities from boreal shield lake in IISD Experimental Lakes Area, Ontario, Canada - Sep2016-L373-20m | ecosystem: Environmental > Aquatic > Freshwater >... | reverse complement strand
AGGATTCGGCGAAGTCTTGACGGTGATTTCCATCGCCAAGAGGTAAAAAATTACTGATCATATGTCCAGTCGTATCATCTATCCCGTTATGATTCAGTTGGCTTTGCGTTACTAGGCATTGGCCCTGGCCATGCGCGAAGGAAAGGCCGCTTCGCCAGCTCATCGTCCGGGCGGGCAAGAAAGTACGTCCATGCGGAGCATCGATCTCCATCCTCGCATTGGATCGAGAGGATTGCGCGCCTATAGAGCGTGGGATGACACTCAAACCGGTCAAGCCGCCTCCAGCCCTCGGTCGATTCCACTCGGAATATTTCACCATTCACTTGGTGTCCGATTCCTGGGAGGCACAGAAGATAGGGATAATCGCTTACCACCAGAGGGAGCCTTTGGACCGTCACTCCCTTGCAGACAAATTGCCCGCCGGCTGATTTCAGCACACGGTGATTGATGCACCCGCTTTTGAGTGTCCCGTATACGAAGATCAATGAATAATTGTCAGGTGACATTCCGCAGGTTCAATTTTGAGACTCTCCCAGAAAAATTGCGGCACGCAAATTGAAATGGGCATAGGCTCATCTGAACAATGAAACCGAGCCTTCCGGACATCCATAACACGACCATATGAAGCCAACCGACCGCGCCCTCTCCTCCAGACATCCCGTGAAAAGTGACCGATCACTCAAACGAATGCAACTCGTAGCGTCTGGAGCACTTTTTGCCAGCGTCATTGGCATGGTGGTTTGTCGGCTTTTCGAACCCGGGACACCATGGTTGGTTTGGCCTCGGGCGTTCTTTGAAGCATCGACAGTTGGAGCACTGGCAGACTGGTTTGCAGTGGTGGCGATCTTCCGCCATCCAATGGGCCTGCCGATCCCGCACACGGCAATCCTGCCAAACAACAAGGGCAGGGTCGCCGAATCAATCGCCGGATTTTTGGAAAAGAACTTTCTCACAGAAGATCAGTTGGGACCACGCTTTCGGGGAATTGACTATGCAGGCTTTATCACAGGTTGGCTTGAAAACCACGCTGCCATGCTGGCGCAGAATGCAGCGGACTTTGCCCCCAATATTGTCAGCGGTTTCTCGGACGACGAGATGTCGGCCTTGCTGGGCGACCGGGCAAGGGATCTCATCTGCAATGCCGAATTCGGCCCGCTTGCCGGCGCGGGCCTTGAGGTGATCGTGCAGAACGGCCGCGACAGGGAGATCTTCATCTCCGTGTTGGGCTCCGTAAAACAGATCATCGAGGATAACAGGGGAGCAATCCAGGCGACAATCCGCAAGGAGATCCCGCTGTCGGCAGACCTCCTCGGCTCGGTGCCGTTCTTAAAGGAGCTGGCAGGCCCGCTCCTTGAACAGGTGCGCGACAGCATTGCCTCCGCCGTGGCGGGAAAAACCATCGAGAAAGTGCAGTCCGCACTTGAAGAAGCTGGCTCTGGCCCCAACCACCCTCTCTTCACTTCCTTCGATCAGCACCTGCGCAGGTTTATCGCCGACCTCAAATCTTCGCCCGAAATGGCCTGCAAGATCCGCTCAATGCAGGAAGCGCTCTCGAAAAGCCAGTTTGTCGCCGATTTCGCTGCCCGGACCTGGCAGGAGGTCAAAAACTTCATCCTCCGTGATTGCTCATCAGCGGACTCCACCGTTCGCAGGAAAATCGAAGATGCAATCCGGTTAGCTTCATGCCAATTGGCAGAGAACCGTAAAGCCAAAACTGAAATCAACACGTTTCTAGGCGGACAGGTTCTTGCAGCCATCCTCGCCGCCAGGCCCCATGCCCGGGACATTGTCACTTCGACGATCAGCGCATGGGACGCAAACGAAATGGCGGACAAGCTCGAATCCGCCGTCGGACGCGACCTTCAATTTATCCGGCTCAATGGCACCCTCGTCGGCGGCATCGTAGGAGTTGTCATTTATGCCACATTGAAGTGGATCGCGCCCATCTGCTGATGAAAATTCGCAGGGAAGCCCTGAAGGCCAAGAACGATTTCCCCAACAGTTTGGGAAGGGCTCCGTTAATGGAGCCCCATTTTGCATCTGTCATCTGCGATAGAAATCCTGCGACGAGCGATCACGGCATCTTCCCACCGCCCCCATCCCCCTTTCCTTGAGTAGGTGTAGTATATATAGAACTCGGCTCCGGTCTGCCTTGAATCCTTTCGGAACCCCAGAATTGATGGATAGAATGACTCCCCATTTTCGCTCGCAAGCTTTTTGCGTTCTGACCAAACGATTCCGTCATCCGAGCATGTCATAAACAGCTCCACTTTGGCAGGCCATGTATTGGCTGCGACCACCATGATGTATTTCTTGAGAACGGTATTATAGCTCATGTCCATCCATCGTGTGCCAGGATTCCCTTTTTCCAGCGGGGTGGATTTCCCGCCGGTTGCAGGCTCTGAGAATGTCTGATTGCAGTACTTTCTCCATTCGACATTCCTTCCTTTAAGCCCGGCTTGGACAACATCTGCAACTTTCGCTCTTGCGACAGAGAGATTGCTTACTCTCAAATTGCCATCCGACATTTTGTCGCGGGCATACACATAGAAATATCCCTCTTTAATAATGTATGGCGCCCCGCACTCTTCCACGGCGCCTAACGCTTTCTCATTGGAGACGTTTGCCATAAAAATCGGCCCGAGGTCCGTGAACTCCAGTCCCTTTTCGTCCGTCTGGACAGAGAGACCAAGAACGCTGTAAAAGTTTTTCTCAGTTCCGCGATGGATTTCGGCATGGTAGAAAAGAAAGATGCGCTTTGACTGGGGATCAACGAAAATCGGACCACCTGAGAGATACCGAAAATCCCGATTACTGGTCGAAATCATGACACGGTCTACCTTATGAAGTGGATTCTGCGGGGTCCCAGTTACTCGAACAGGCTTGGACCCGTTGGCGCCATAGAGCTGAACTTCATCGCCTGACTTCATCGCGCCTAAGGTACCATCCATGAACCATTTCAGGCCGAGAGCATCACGCTGCGCCTTTGTCGCCACAACCTCTCGCGGCCCCACATTGAACTCCGGGGAGGGAGTCGCTAATGCGCTGGCGATGTGCAGGACCGCCGCGAGCAGGGCGGAGCAAATGCTCTTGAAGCAGCAGTCAGACAGGCTTTTTTTCCTATAGGCAAAACCCATAGACGCATTCATGCAGGGCCGCTGCAGCTGGTATTTCATGCCCTCATGTTGCCCGCAGCGAACACCAGATCAAGGAGATATATGATTTGGAAGCCTCAGCCTTACCCTTCGATGCTCAGAAGTGCGCGCTGAAAGCCACGCAGATTGGCAAAGCCACAGGCCTCCGCTTCATTTCAAACAGCCTATTCCACAATGAGTTCGGGGTTCTTCGGGCCGAAGTGTTTCAGAATGACAAGAGGATCCGTACCCGAAGGGTTTTGGATGCGCACGCCGTCGCGGGCGGCAGCCTCACTCACGTAAAATTCATCCGATGTCAGCTGTCCGTAGCGGATGAGCGCAGGAGATTCAACTTGCCAGGAGCCAAATGTGCCATGTCCCTGAACGACAACGAGGCCGTAAGAGGCTTCATCCTTCACCGTGACGGTCTGCCCCGGCAGCACTGTCAGCTCTTTGGCGCTAAATGCGTCCGAACGATAGCAGACCCATTTCTCGATGTAACCGGTCATCTCCTCAAGCGACCTCACAAGATTGGGTCGCATAAAATGGTTGGCGGCAAAGTTTGTGTCCACGTTGGCCTCCCAATCAAGCACCTCAATCAGGTAATCAAAATTGCCACGACGATCGGCCGGGCAGTCTTTCCAGAGCAGCTCCTCCTGCACGAGCTGGTTGCCGACAAGCGACTGGTACATGGCATAGACATCGGAATTCCTCTGCGGTTCGTAAGTGCAGAAGCTGCCCGGCGCGTGAAGGATCCCGGGAGGAACATCCCACCCAGTGCCCGCCTCGAGCCTGTAGGCACGGGAGAGGTTCGTAATCTTGTTATCGCCTCGAGTGAAATTCACGAGGGTCTCGCGGAGCTCTTCCTTGCTTGTTCCGGGCTCGACGCCAAAGAATGTGTAGGGAAAATCCCCGCCGTGATTGTTCATTTGCGGCGGAAAATAATACGCCTCGGGCTTGCCGTTCTGGCCGACCAGCTTGGCATGCTTGTCCTGGTGGTGGACGTGATGAGGCAAGGCTCCCATGTTATCAAAGAATTTGGAATACATCGGCCAGCACCGGTGCTCGTTCCAGATTCTCCCGCCAATGAGCCCGCCCTGCAATTCGTCCACCGCATCGCGGAAGAGAACTTTCTCCGTCCGTCCCCCGTCTTCAAAAACGATGAAGCTCAAGCCTTCGTGGGGCGCGGTCAGCGGACCGTTATCCGCGGGCGTGGTGGATGACAGCCAGCGCTCGTCAAACCCGCCGCGGGCACTGCCCAAAGCATAGTAGTCATCGGGATGCAATTTGATACGACGGCCAGGGACGCAGTAGAACCGGGGCACCCAGGTCGGGGCCAGCCGGACGATGCCGCGACCTTGTTCCAGAGCGAGTGATGAGAGGGATTTGGCGTTCATAGATTTTTGTATTCGAGTTCAAACATTTTAAAGATTTCCAAGTCGGCGAAAGCAAACTCGATGCCGCCAGGAATATCGCGGAACGGGTGTTTGCGGCGGTCCGGCAAGGACCGCAATGCGACGATGCCGCGTCTGGCGGCCAACCGAACCCGGACGCTGCCGCCGCACGGAACCGGCTCGTCCTTTTGCAGCAGGGAAACCAGGCTCAGGTTGAGACGATGTTCCGAGGGCTTGTCGAAAGCGGTGAGCTCCACAAAGGCGGGAGCATCGGCTTCGACCGGGATGGTTCCGCCATGCAGCTTCCGAATCAGGCCTTCGAACACAGGGCGGTTGACCTTCTGCGGTTCAGATTCGATTGGGCCGGCTGCATAGCAGACGCGTCCTCGTCCGAACTTGTGCCAAGTGATCCCCGGCGCAAAACCAACCAACCCTGGAGGGCTGCTATGAATGCTTGCAAAGGAGGGCTTCAAAACAGTGCCCTCTTTTTCCGGGCACCACGGCTTGGTCAGGTCCGCAAGCACCTTGGCCGTCCGGTTTTGAATAGCAATCCAACCTCCCCGGTGGATGAGATGCTCCTGCGGCAACACGAGGCCAACCAGCGATTTCTCTGTCGGAGTAAAAAATGCGAGGGTGTGATCCATCATGGTGTGCGCCGAGACGCCGAAAACATCCGCGAGCCCGAAATCGCCGCTCAGCGAGCCGTTGTCCGCCACCAAGCTGGAGTAGCCGCTGGCATACAGCGCGCCGCCTCCTTCGACGAATGCACGAACAGCTTCAACCTCCTCATCAGACATCACCAGAACGTTGGGGAGGACGAGCACCTTGTAGTCGCTCAGGCGATGGAGGTTTCTCTGTGTGACAACCGCATAGGGAATGTGCGCCTCCTGGAGGCAGCGGGCTGCCCCGAAGACTGCCGCCATATGGGGCATCCCGGCCTCGGATGTCATGTTGTCCGCACGCTTCGAAGAGTCTCCCATGTGGGTCCCATTCTCGCGAAAATCAAAGCGCGATTCCGAGCTCACATAGATCGCAACGTCCGCGGCGAGATCTCCGCCAAGGAATTGCTCGTAGGGGGCGAGCTTCGAAAAAATTCCGCCGATGCGCTCATAGACGCGGGGGTTGAGCGTACCGACCGGATCGATGCCGTCGATGAACATGAAGGCCCCTCCGTGGGCGGGAGCCAGAAATGCCTGAGACTCCATCTCCGTGACATCCTTCATCGTCACGTGGTCCCAGAGATCCAGGCAGCGCGATGTCATGAATTCAAAGGGCTTCCGAACGCTGAGTGCCTCGAAGATCTTGCAGACGACGCTCTGCTGAATCGGAGGCCCATAGAAGTCGCCGCTGGCGTAATCGCAGTGTTCCGTGAGGGCATAGGGCATCGCCGTGCGCCAGCCATGCAGCACCGGGCTCAGCTGGTGAGTCACGGTCATCGAAGGGCGCGTGCGCCGCACAGCGGCCGTGAGCAGCCCGGCCAGCTCGCTCATCCAGCGTTCGCGCGCCCGCTGATAGGCCATCCATGTAGCATTATTCCAATCAACAACCGAAGGGATCTCGCTGCCTTCCTCTTTCAAAAAGCGAGCCTTGCAGTGCGGGCAATAGCACGCGTAAGGCCAGAAGAGCATATCAAAGAAAATGCCGTCAAACTCGTAGAGTTCACAGAGCTCCTCAGTCTGGGCCACCGCAAAATCCCGGTAGGGGGAGTTCGGGCAGCATGTGCCGTAGCGGCTCTCTTCGTAGGGGGATTCCCCCTGCTGAGGAATAATCCGCCAGGTCGGGTGCTCGAGAAATGCCGCGTTGTTGTAAACCGCGCTGTAGTAGGCGATGACGGAAAGCTTTTTTCGCCGTGCCGCCTTCAGGACGTCCCCAACAAAATCCCCTTCGCCAATCGCGTGATGAACAGGCCCCAGCTTCGATGGGTAAAGGGTCGGCCCAACATGGGAGTTGCAATAGAGCATGAGTCCGCCGCTCTTCCCTTTGGCGAGGGTCGAGACATAGGTGTTCGCATCAAGCTTCGAAAGAAAGCGCTCGTCCCAATCGGGAATGTGCATGTCCACCAGAATTCGCCGGAAACAATGTTGATACCAGCTGTTCAGCCCGGGAGCTTGAACGGGAATTGCCAACGTTGATTTCTTTCTTGGGGAGGAAGGCCGGGGGAATTTCATCCGCACATCATTTGCCCGAAAGAGCAGAATTCAAAGCGGACAAAAATGATTTCTATCCGACAAAAATGATCATCGCCTCCTTCACGAAATGCAGCAGCATTTCCTCTGCAGATGCCGGGGACGCACAGCAAGCATGTTCGGCTCTCGTGCGGCAGCATGACGGGATTTGAGACCTACATGACGGGCGAGCTATTCGCCCACCTTCACGATATGGCAACACTACGCGACGCATTGTCCCTTCTCGAAGCTGTCGATCCAGACAACAGCTGGTTTGCTCGGGGAGCGAGAGCGGCATCGGGTCAAGGCTTCCTAAACGCCCTTTTCACGATTCGTGCCCGGCGGCTGCTGCACGATCTTCGGCCTGCTGACGGCACGGCATTTATGAGCGGGCTGCTCATCGGGACCGAGCTGCTGCAAATCACTCGGCAGGTGGAGGGCTCGAGGCAGGCGACGATTTCGCCAGTGGAGAAGATCAAAGCCCCATTGGAATATCCGCTGAAGTTGATCAGGCTCAGAAACAAATGCCATGATCGGCTCCAATGGATATGTGAACATCTCCCCGGAGCCGAGAACTCGGCCTCTCGTAACCATCTCGCTCATGGTCGTCGTGATATTCACAATTTGTCATTGCCGAAGATATCCAAGCTGATCCGCGTGAGGTCGAACTTACCTGGGCTGCGGCTGTCATTGACATATTGCAGCTCCAGTTCGTTCTCGTCGCCAAAGCGGACCCAGGGCGTAATGTTCAAGTCAAAACCGTGGCCGTAGATGTGTCCGCTGCGACGGATCCAATGGCCATTGATGTAGACGCCCAGGGGACCATCGTCGCCGAACTCCACATGAACGACAACCTGTTTGTCTTTGAATTCCGACGGGATCTTCACTTTGCGTTTCGCAGAATAGGCATCCCATTTCCCTGGCAACGGCATCGTCTTATCATAATGGAGGAGATCCTTGCTCGCGGCCCAAGCCCCAGCTAGATCGATGGATTTCTCCGCTGTCGGCCGGTAGCTCAGCCAGCAGGAACCTTTGTATCCGACCAGGGAGCCACTGCCAACGATCTCAACCGCAATCTCATGCTTCGAGCCTGGCTTGAGAAGACCCTCCAAGGCATCGCCGGGTATCCCCTCGGTGCCGAAGTCCCGGATCACCTTGCCGTCCAGGGACACGCGTCCCTTATCGGCAAAAACCTGGGCTCGGTTGGCGTTGGGCATATTGGCCTGATCCATCAGCCAAAGCCTGACCTCGCCAGGGCCCCATTCCGGCGGAACGATGAACTCCTTGCGGAAGACCGCGTGTTTGATGGCCTGGCGGTCCGGAAGGCTCCAGATGCCGAGGCGCATTCGTTCCGTTTTGGTGGAGCCGTCAAGCGGCGTGAACGCCCAATCCTCGCTGAGGTCGAGGGCCAGCTTGGCCTTGAACGGTTCCAGCGGTTTCATTTCTAGTTTTGCAACGCCCCGCCACCAGTCCCGTTGCAGCGAGAACCACGCGGCTGCGGCCTGCACAAGGTTGCCCCTTGGGGTCAGGAAACACTTTGTCTCCAGCGGCTGGAACTCCAGATTCTTGAATGTGTCTGCCGGCAGTTTGGTGCCGGTCTTCACATCGACTACCCAGGGAACCTTCAAGCTTTTGTCGAGTGTGAATTCGATGGCCATAGGCTTCTTCGTGGAGTTCCACAATGCCCAGACATCATAGAGCCCGTTGTTGCTGAGGTAGTGGCGGTACATCATGGGCTTCGAGTGTTCCTCACAAGAGGGGACGCCCCCGGGGACCGAGGTCGCAAAGGGGGAGTTATCGACGCCCTTGACGCTCGCAGGGACCCTCGCGACTTGGAAGTGGTCGAGCAGGCGAATAAACATCTTCTGCATCCATCCCGCATCGCCGCGTGAGATGTTGTCGTTAACGAACTTGGCGCCCACATTGACGATGAATCCCTTGCCCAGCGGGCGCATGCCGATGGCGACGGAACAGTCATCGCTCCAGCTCATGAGATCGACGCATTCCGGAGCCACCTTCGCGAGGGAAAGCCCATTGGCTGGGGGCATGCGCCATTCGGCGGTGGCAGGAAAGACGCTCTGACCTGGGGCCTGAACGAGGTTGCGGCGGGCATCCATGGAGCCGTCGGCATTGTATTTATCGATTCCGGTGACTCGATACCCGGTCAGGCGGCTGATCGGCCAGGAGTCGGGCTGGAGCGGGGAATGCCGCCCCGTCTGAACGAAGGCCACGAAGATGCCTCCTTCACGGACGTATTTCTCGATTTGGCCGACCAGCTTTTCGTCCATGATCGAGGTATTGAGGTCGATGATCATCTTGTATTTCGCGGCGTTGCCGTCCTCAAAGTCGAGGTCGGTGACGGCATCGCGATCAAACTCAGGCATGATCAGGTCACCGACATTCCATGACCAGTAGCCGCCGGGGAGGTTCTGGTTCAGGTCTGCGCCCCAGATGCCATAAGAATACCGCTCGCCGGAGAACAGCATCGCGACCTCGGCTTTCGGCGAATGGTATTTGCCGATCAAGCCGACAATTTTGAGGTTCTCCTCGAGGTGCTTGCGAATCGGTTCCTTCCAGAGGACGTCTCCGAGTTCCATGAAGTAGTCAAAACCCTGAAGGCCCTCGACAGAGTAAAGGCCGATCTTGCTTTTCAAGTTCTCGAGATCGGGAGCGGGTTCCCCGAGCTCGGCCGAGATGGGCAGGTTGGCGGAACGCGCATGCATTGCCATATCATCTGACCAGAACGCGCACATGTAGCCGGTGTTGTGCAGCTCGCCGCCGTATTTCTCGCACAGCTTCTTGATCCCCCGGCGACGGTTGGGAGAGTCAAACATGATGATCTCCTTGTCAGGGTCAACCTGCCGGATCATCTCAGCGCTACGCTCGGCAAAACGCAGGCGGGAGGCCTCGTTCCAGTCGGTGAGGTCGATCCACTGGGCGTTGAGGCGCTCGCCGAGAAAGGGATACTGCGCCGGTGGCGTCGTGGAAAGATAGACTTTGTAGGCCAGAGATCCGCCGGGGAGGACCAGCGAGACTTGGTTAGATCCGTCCTTGAGCAGCCCCGTCGTCTCAAACGCCCCCCAGTGCAGGCGGCCGTGCTTGATCGTCTCAGAGCCGGCCTTCACCCCGTTCGCATACGCGGAGACCTGGGCGAACCATCTCTGATTAAAGTCCCAGACATAGAGCCAGGTCCGCGGCTTCCCGTCGAGCCACCCGGCAGGCAGCGTGAAAGTCCTGCGGTAAACCGCCTGCTGGGAGCGTTGGCGGTTCCAGGTGGGGGTCTGGGGATCGTCCTTCAAGAGGAACATCGTCTTGTCGTGGCCGGGCGCCTGGAGGATAGGCCAGGAGGAGTCGTCGAAACCGGGCTTGACCCAGGCGGCGGGTGGCTCGGGCTGTTGCTTGACATCCGCATACGGGGGCTGGAATTGTATGCGCCAATCCCCGCCGAGGTCGATGGCGTCCTTGTTCCAGCCGGCAAAGGAGGCCAGCTCCTGAACTTTGACGGAATCCCAGGACTTTAAGGTTTCCGGCGCGCCCGTCCAACGCAGGGAAAGCGCCTTCAACGATCCGTATCTGTCCTTCAGAAAGGCGCGGTAGCTGGAGTCGGGGGCCGGGCCGTATTCCAGCATCAGCTCGTCCTGGTATTCGCAGTTGGGGTCGAACCAGCTGATGATGTTCGGGTATTTCGCGAGGCGTTTGATGGAGGTCTGCAACTGGCGCATCATCTCGTCCCTGGCGACGTCGTCGCACCAGGAGGCCCAGCCCTGACCACCGTCGAAATCGCACGTCGGACCAAACCGATCGCCGCAGTAGTCCGGCATTTTCATCTCGGTGCCGGCGCGGTGCCGGTTGGCCTGCCAGGTAAGGGGGCTATAAACCACATTCATTCCCACGGGCAGCTTGTATTTCGCCGCCATGTCCAGAGTCCAGGAAGTGGTTTCGCCTTGCATCAGCCCTTCGGCGGTGTCGGCCTCGAAGGGCGGGTTCCAGAAGAGCAGGCCCATCCGGTCCATCTTTGCCGCGGCTTCAAACCCCTTGGCGAAGTCGAAGTTTGCGGCAGTTTTCCCTTCGGGGGTCTTGTAGGGGTTGCCATAGTAGCAGCGGAAGCCAAACTTGTCCCACCGGTCCAGCCACATGGGGACTTCCACTTCCGGAGTGAAGACCCAGTCCTTGCGTGTTCCAGCGAGATGTTCCGAGTAGAGCTTGGCAACATCCGGGGCGGAATTGCCCGCGAGGATCAGCACCATTTTTCCTGCTCGCAAGGCGGCGATTGATCCTTGGCCGTCGATGTCGCAGATGGGGATCGCGCCTTGGGGGATCGGGAGATTTCCCATTGTTACACCTGGCAACGTCTTCAGGTCGGAGAGGTATTTCGCGAGCGCCAGCCTGGCCTTGTCCTCGCTCTCGCAACGGAGCACGAGGATCGAGGCTTCCCCGCCGCTAAGCGGGAAGGTTTTCAATGACCCTGCGACCTTGCCATAACCGCGGAGTTCGACCGTTGGAAATTCGGTGCTTTGGCCTCCCTCGGTCTTCAGCACCTCCAGCTTTGGCGTTGAACAGGCTCCCGTGAGGACGGAAGCGAAGAGCGCCAGCGCAAAAGCTCCCGCAAATCGCTTAGGCTTGATGGTATTTCTTTTGACGATCATATGTTTAAAGAATTTTAGTTTTCAATCACTGCGAACCCGTCATTTCCCACACTTGGCAGGGGCACACTTGCTGATGGAGCCCCCAACCTTCGCCAGCTGTCGCATGTAGCTATCCGGAATCCGTCCATCAGCGAAGATCGGCACATCCCATGTCACAGCGCCTTCGAAGCTGTTGATGTAGCGCGTGTATTCGACGACTAATTCATCCGGGTAACGCGGCTCGCCGACGCACCAGAAATCCCCCAGGAAGCTCAGGACCTGGAACTGTGCGCCATTGATGAATCGCTGGAAAGTATGAAACTTGTTCGGCGTCACCATGGCGTTAGCCTCGCCGGCCGTGTAGTCCTCGAATTCCGTGTGGCTGATAATCGGGACGAGCACCCCAGGATTGAACGCCACCAGACTATCCGGGTTGCCAGCCTTCAGCGCCTCGGCAAACGAGCGAAAGTTCGGAGCATCGTCATGCCGATACATCTGGTCGGCGTAATAGCAGCCGTCAATCCACCAACCATGCACGTTTCTGCCCCAGCGCAGACTCCATTCGCGACTAATCGCCTCCCAATTCTTTTGAAATTCCGTCAAGCGCTCATCGCCCAAGCTGGCGCCGGCATACGAACCGGCCCATTTGCCGACGTCCCAAGGCGGCACACACTGAAGTCCCTCGACCGCTCGAGCATGCCAGCCCGGAGCATGCGCAGGCAAGTAGACGATCAGACGAATGCCGGCCAGAGCGAGCGCCTCGGCAAGTTCACCTACCAAATCCCGGCGGGAGAGCCAGCTGGGATTTTCACCGACCAAGCGATCATAAGTGGCGTTGGGCGAACAGAAAAATCCGGACGATTGACCTAGAGTGAAGATCAGGTAGGGAGCACCCACCTCTTGAAGCTGCTCAACCAAACGAGGCAGATCAAAGCCGTCCACCCTCCGGTTCCACTCCTCCGCCGTGATCTTCACCGGAGCTGGCGAACTCGGCGGAATATCAAGAAAATGGACCATCACGCCCCAACGGGCATCGCGCATCCAATCGGTGTTGGCACGTTTCCAGAGAGATTGATCGACAGATTCAGTTTTCATCCATTTGAATAATTATAAATGTTTTTGATAACATGTTCCACATGAGTACGTTGATCAGATAACAAAAAGGGGGCTTGATTTTGATTGAAACCAGCCCAGACTGGCCTAGCGCAAACCACTGAAACAGATCACACTAGGAACGCAATAACTATTTTTGCGAGAAACACGAGCGCTAGGGCTGATTTATTTAGTTTTTCCATGCTGTCGGAGCCTTGGATGTGACGAGGCCGAAGGCGCGGCGGTGGTTTTCTGCCTTCAGCAGATCGAAGAAGTCGCGGGTTGAGGTGCGTTTGTTCTTCTTTTGTTTTTCCTCACTCCAAGGAATGGCAAAGCTCACGACGACCCGGCGCATCATTCCCAGTATCAGTGCGGCGTTGGGATTGCGTACGCGGGAACGATCCTCCTCGAGAACAGTATCCAAGCGGTAGTGGAGTTTGCTTTCAATGCCCCAGTAATCGCGTTTGATTTTCTTGAGGTCGTTGCCGCTTGCTTGCTGGGCATCCAGGCTGGTGATGAGATTCACGGTTTCCTTGCTCTGCTTGTATTTCTCCTTGGTCTTGCGCCAAACCAAACGGGTCAGCGAGGCGATTTGTCGGGCTGCAGGGAAGCCGACTTGCTCGGGATCGGTCGGCTCACAGCCACTGATGTAGCGCAATTCCACCCGACAGCGGTTGAGTTCCCAGTCCTCGGGCTTGAACCTCGCTTCTTCCCGAGGGGGAAAAAGGCTGCACTTCGAGCAGCCGAGCCACTTCGTTATTGAGTCCCGATTGGTTGTCTTTAACCGTGAAGACGTAGTCGCCTCCTCCTTCAAAGACGACCGTTCGGGCCGTTTCGTGCTGCGTGTGGAGCGCATCGAAAACCACCGTTTTCCCATTCACATCAATCTTGGATAATAGCTCACGGGCCGCCGGGATCTCGTTGCTTTTGGCCGCAGTGCAAACGCTTCCCATCCACCGTCCGCTTTCCACGCCGAAAGCGCTCACCAGTTCCGTCCCTCCGGCATGGCGCAGCTTTTTGCCATCCACGGCAATGAGGGTTTCTTTCGCCTCTCCGAGCATCTGATCCTGCCAGAGCAAGAGCGCGCGCTCGACTTGCGCCGCATCCGCTCCGGCCAGCACCCGCATGAATGTCGTTTCCCCCGGCGCTTCCCTCTGATTGCTGCGCGGAACGCATCGAAACTTCAATGCCCTCATTTGCGCTTGCGAGAGCGAGCGGGCAAATGCGGCAAGATCGCGCTGCCCGTGCATCACGCCACAAAACGTCGCCATAGCAATGAGCGCCAGCATCCCGGCCACCGGATACGTCACCGCCCGATTGCAGCGGAACTCGCTGACTTCTTTTCCCAGCACCTCCATAAGGCTCATAATTTGCGCTGGCGTCGCCCGACATTGCGGCGGCGTACGCGCTTCCACAGCGGCCCATGCTTCGGGCAGCGCGCTGCTGCTTGCGCGCAACTTCTGGCAGGCGCCTTTTTCCAGCTCCCTCACCCAGAGATCCTTCGACGTTTTATGCTCCTGATAATAATCCCCTCCAGCCATACGCCCGTACCCGCTCGTCTCCCCAATTTTCGTCCAGCCGCTCACTTTGTAGCACGTTCCTTGGTAGAGTGCCGGGTCAACAAAACTTTCCGCCACCGCAATTGGATGACCCCAGCGCTCTTCCCAATCCTCTCCCAACCTCGCGAGCATCACCTTCATAAACCGGCTCATCAGGTTTGGCACCTGTTTGCCAGGTAGTCCCAGCAATCGCGCATTGTTTACCACCAACGCCAATCTCCGCCGCCTCGTCTCATCGTCCCAGCCTATCCACGCATCCCGGCTTTTGAGATGCAGCGCCCCCGCGCTCCACGCCGCTAGCGCCAGCCACTCCCCCTCGTATGTCGCCACATAGCGCATGTGCTCCCCAACCAATGTCGCGTTTTTAAGATAATGATGCTCAACGACAAGCTCATCAAAGTGGTGCCTCTCTTCCGGCGTGATCAACCTCACGCTCATCCCTTCCAATATCGCCTGCTCCTCCTCATCCGGACGTCGAAAGGCTTTTCTCTTTTTTGCCATGCTTTTTATTTCACATCATGGCGGAAAGTTTGTCCCGCTTTTTCTTGCTACTCCCTCATTTTAAATCCCCTGCGGGGAAATCAAATTCTGCCCTA